>Ga0209536_100005830_pt1 | contig 19027 bp, 22 predicted proteins | sample DeeMarSeWOR28_12_FD_187461 | JGI IMG/M metagenome (GOLD analysis project Ga0209536, IMG submission 187461) | Marine sediment microbial communities from White Oak River estuary, North Carolina - WOR-2-8_12 (SPAdes) (version 2) | ecosystem: Environmental > Aquatic > Marine > Intertidal zone >... | reverse complement strand
AGGCGCATGACGAGGAACCGGGCGCGGCTGCTGTTGCGCCGGTGCCGGCGGAGTGAGGCGAATCATGGCTAACGCAACAAAAAAGCCTGCTCTCTACCTGGCCGAATACGACACCCCGAACGCGCTGGCTCGCGCGGCGATGAAGGTGCGTGACGCCGGCTACAAGAGCTGGGATTGTCACACGCCATACCCCATGCACGGCATGGACGAGGCGATGGGCCTACCGCCGACCCGCATCGGCTTCATCTCGTTCGCCTTCGGGATGATCGGTGTCGCCACCGCCGTGTTCATGATGCAGTACACGAACGCGTTTTCGTTCGACCTGTTGAACATCGGTGCGGGTTATCCGCTCGTCGTCGGCGGCAAGCCGCCAGGGGCGTTCCCATCGATGGTTCCCATCATGTTCGAGCTCGGCGTTCTGTTGTGCGGCTTCGCGACGCTCTTTGGTTTGCTCGGCATCATCAAGCTGCCGCGTCACAACCATCCGATCTTCGAGTCCAACCGTTTCGAGGCGGCAACCGACGACAAGTTCTTCATCTCGATCGAGGCAGACGACGGCAAGTTCGACCTCGACCGGACGAAGGCGCTGCTCGAGTCCACCAACCCGACCCACCTCGAGCTCATCGAAGAGGAGGTGCTGTGATGCGTGTTCTTTGGACCACGCTGGCGCTTGCGACCCTGGTCGCCGGATGCATCGGAGCGGAGAGCAGCGAGCCTCCGGTCGTCGGCATCCGCAACATGTACAACCAGCCCCGCTACGACGTGCAGGAGCGGCAGCCATTCTTCGCCGACCAGCGCTCGATGCGCCCCGGGGTCGACGGGACCATTCCTCGCGAGGCGGAGAAGTTCATTCATTGGGCGACCGGCCGAGACGCGAAGGACGAGAACTGGCTCCTCGAGACGCCGGAGGGCATCACGACGCGCAACGGAGGCCCCGCTGCATTTCTCGCTCGCGGCCAGGAGCGGTACAACATCTACTGCGCTCCCTGTCACTCGGTGTCGGGTGACGGCAAAGGCATGGTCTCGCGGCGCGCCGCAGCACTCGGGGCGAGCGGTCTCATCGCGCCGAGCTTTCACGACGACCGGCTGCGGCACATCCCGGACGGCCAGCTCTACGCCACAATCAAGAATGGCCTCCGCAACATGCCGGCTTACGCGCACAACATCCCCGCCGATGACCGTTGGGCCATCGTTCAATACATCCGCGCGCTGCAGTTGAGTCAGATGCCGGAGAACACGGAGCAACCCCAGTGACGGAAGCGAACAACAAAGACTATCGAGTCGGCAACGACGCCTTCTGGGCGCGCGCCTGGGTTTCGCCCCTCGTGCTTGCCGTGGTCGGCGGCCTGCTTGCGGTGGTGACAGCGGGCCCGGACCGGCTCGGTTACGCGTACCTCTTCGCTCTCTTCACCGTCGTCACGTTCATGTTGGGCGGCCTTTTCCTGGTGCTAATCCAGTTCTTGACCGCTTCGCACTGGGGCGTGTCGTCCCGGCGCATCGCCGAGGTGATCATGTCGGGCGCGCCGGTCGTCGCGCTCCTCGCCCTGCCGTTCATCGGTGGCGTGGCTCTCGGGAAGATCGACATCTACAACGAGTGGCAAAGCGCGGCCGCGCACGGCGACCACGGGGCCGAGCATGACGGCTCGGAGTCCGACTCGGCGGGGCATGACGAGCACGGCATGCTCGAGCTCGGAGCTAGTGTCGCGCGCGCGCAGGATGACGGCCACGGTCAGGGCGACCACGCCACCCATGGCGACGACGCGGGACACGCCCACACCGCGCAGGAGACAGCCCTCCACCATGAGATCGTGGCGGAGAAGACCGGGTACCTGAACACCTGGGGCTGGGCGGGCAGGGCACTCGTCTACCTCCTCATTTGGTCTTTGATCGGGCTGGCGTATTTCGGTTGGTCTCGGCGCCAAGACGAAGACCGCGACCCGAAGCACACGCTACGGATGCAGAGCCTCGCCCCGGCGTCTTTGATCCTCTTCGCCGGGTCGCTGACGTTTGCCGGGTTCGATTGGCTCATGTCGCTCGAGGCTGCATGGTTCTCGACGATCTTCGGCGTCATCATTTTCGCCGGCTCGGCCGTCTCGATTCTGGCGGCCACAATTCTGATCGGCCTCAGCTTCTACAAGCGAGGGCTCACGGGGGACGCGATTGCCCCGGTTCACTTCCACGACCTCGGCAAGCTGCTGTTCGGTTTCGTCTGCTTCTGGACCTACGTCTCGTTCTCGCAGTGGATGCTGATTTGGTACGCGGGGATTCCCGAGGAAGCGACTTGGTATCATCGCCGCTGGGCGGAAGGCTGGCAGTTCGTCGCCTACCTGCTGATATTCGGGCACTTCGTCGCGCCGTTCGTCCTGTTGATTTCTCGTGTTCAGAAACTGAACCTTCGCTGGCTTCAGGTGATGTGCTTCTGGGTCATCCTGATGCACGTCGTCGACATCTACTGGTTCGTTCTACCGCAGGCCGGAGGCTTCAGCGTCTCGCCCGCGGACGTGGGGGCGCTGCTGTTCGTCGGTGGTGTCTTCTTTGCGTACGTCTTCTGGCAGCTCGGGAGGGTCCCGCTGGTGCCGGTCGGCGATCCACGGCTTCCGAAGAGCCTTCACCACCATCAAACACACTGAGCGTGCACGGATGAGTACGAAGCACAACACACGATTCGCAACGCTCCGCTTCCTCGCGGCCCTGTCCGCCGTCTTGGCGTTTGGCGCGGGCTGCGGTCAGGGAGAGTCGGCTAGGGCGCCGTCCCCGGACGACGAATACGAGATCGTCGCGCGGCAGCAGAAGCAAGCCCTCGAAAGCGGCGCCAAGCCGATAGAACAGGCGATCGCCGAGTATGCGGCCGGTCCTCGCGCCGCGTTCCCAGCGGTCGAACCGCAACCGTCCGAAGACGAGTCGGCGATCAACGGCTGGTCGTTCGCCGGCGCCGTCGCGGTGGCACCTGGCGAGGTGACGATGCCGCCCGAGTGCACCGGCGCAGCGGACCCGATGGCATGTTGGGGCCAGAAGCTGAGCAACAGTAAGGGATGCATGGCGTGCCACTCTGTCGACGGCGAGAAGCAACAGCCTTGCCCGAACTGGAAGGGTCTGTTCGGCAAGGAGCGACTGCTCGTCAGCGGCGACACAGTGGTCGCCGATGAAGCCTACTTGGCGAGCTCGATCACGAACTCCTGGGACCAGGTGGTTCAGGGCTACGGAAAGACCATGCCGCCTTACAACTTCCCACAAGAGGAAGTCGACGCGCTGGTGGCCTACCTCAAGTCGCTCGGGGAGGGCGGATGATGAATAAGCTGCGTATCGGTGCCGCTGCTGGGCTGGTGCTCGGGCTGTCGACGCTGCTCGTCGGCTGCCAGGATCCGAGCCCGGACAAGGCGAGCCTGAAGTACAGTCAAGACCTCTACGACGGTTGCGTGCAGTGCCACGGGGACAACGGCGAGGGCAACCAAGCAGTGGGAGCCCCCGCGATTGCCGGTCTGCAGCGCTGGTACGTCAAGCGTCAGCTCCGAGGTTTCAAGGCGGGGTACCGTGGCTGGCACATCGAGGACCTCGCGGGCAAACGGATGGAGCCGATGGCCCGCGCGCTCGACACGGATGAAAAGGTGGACCTAGTCGCAGCGTACGTTGCCAGCCTCCCGCCGACGAACCCGGCCCCGACGCTCGAGGGCGGAAACCCCGACACCGGCAAGCTCTACTTTGCGACCTGTGTCCAGTGCCACGGGGCGGACGCGCGCGGCAACCTCGACGAGTCGGGCCCCCCGCTGGCAGGCGCGAGCGACTGGTACCTGATGAAGCAGCTCCAAAATTTCAAGGCAGGAATTCGCGGCACGCATCCCGACGACGTCACCGGCGCGAAGATGCGGCCGTTTTCGATGACCTTGGCCAACGAACAGGCGATGAAAGACGTCATCGCGTACATTGGCAGCCTTTCCGAGTAGGCTGCGAGGATTGAGACATGGCTGGTAAAACACGTGATCCCGACAACGAGGCGTTCTTCTGGTGGAAGTGGACCATGATTGGCGCCGTCATTTATGTCGGGGTTGTCTTCGCCTTCATTTTGAACTGAGCGGGTAGAGGATCAAATGCTGCAGGGAATCTACGACTTCATCAAAGGAATCTTCGAGCCGTTTGGCGAGTACCTCATCGCCTCGAACGTGCCGGTCGCCTCGTCGTTTGCCGATGACATCGACTCTCTCATCGCGTTGATCACGGTTTTCGTCGGGTTTTGGGCCCTCCTGGCCTATGCGGCGTTCTTCTTTCTGATCTTCCGCTTCCGCGACAGAGGCGACGGCCAACGGGCGCAGTATGTCACGGGCGAGGAGAAGGATCTCAAGCGGTGGATCACGTATCCCCACGCCGCGATCATCGTCTGCGACCTCGTGATCGTCTTCATGGCCGTCATGGTCTGGTACAACATCAAGCAACGGCTGCCCGAGGCGGACAGCACCGTTCGCATCATCTCGCAGCAATGGGCGTGGAACTTCGTTCATCCGGGGCCTGACAACGAGCTCGACACGGACGACGACATCACCACGTTCAACGAGCTGCACGTCCAAGTGGGCAAGACGTACCATTACGAGCTGCTTTCGAAAGACGTTCTCCACGACTTCTCCGTTCCCGTGTTCCGTTTGAAGCAGGACGCAATCCCCGGGCGCGTGATGAAGGGCTGGTTCGAGCCAACCGTGGCCGGCGAATGGGATATCCAGTGCGCCGAGATGTGCGGCATTGGGCATGGCATCATGGGCGCGCGCATCGTCGTGGAGACCCCTGAAGAACACGCGGCTTGGATGTCGCAGGGCAACTCGGGCAAGCTCGCTTCCCGCTGAATGGATGGGTCATGGCTGAAGCAGGCACAGCAGTAGAAACACACGGCGCCCACGACGCGCATGGACACGGGCACGACGCTCACCACGAGCAGAGCTTCTTGAGTAAGTACATCTTCTCGACCGATCACAAGATCATCGGGATGCAGTACATGTTCACCGGCATCGTGATGGCGCTCATCGGCGGGTACATGTCGTACGCGTTCCGCATGCAACTTGCCTTCCCGGGCGAGAGCGTGCCTGGCTACGGTGTCGTCTCTCAGGGTGAATACAACTCGCTGGTGACGAACCACGGAACGATCATGATCTTCTGGGTTGCCATGCCCGTGTTGATCGCCGCGTTCGGCAACTTCCTGATCCCGCTGATGATCGGCGCGGACGACATGGTCTTCCCCCGCATCAACCGGCTCTCCTTTCAGATCTTTCTGATCAGCGCGCTCGTTCTCATCGCTTCGTTCTTCGTGCCGGGCGGTGGCTTCGGTGGCGCATGGACGGCTTATCCGCCGCTTTCCGCTAACGCCGAGTACAATCTCACACCGCTCGGCTCCACGCTGTGGCTGGTGGCGGTGGCGCTCGAGTTCGTCGCCTTCTTGTTGGGCGGAATCAACTTCATCACCACCCTGATGAACTCGCGGGCGCCGGGCATGAAGATGCACGACATCCCGATGGTTCTCTGGATGATCGTCATCGCGAGCGTCCTCTTCATGGCGTCGGTGGGTCCGCTCATCGCGGGCGCTGTGATGCTCTTCATGGACCAGGTCGTCGGCACCGGGTACTTCGATCCGAACCGCGGCGGCGACCCGATCCTCTGGCAGCATTTGTTCTGGTTCTTCGGGCACCCGGAGGTCTACGTCGTCCTCCTTCCGGCAATGGGCATCGTGGCCGATATCATCACGACCTTTGCCCGGAAGAAGCTCTTCAACTACAAGCTGATTCTCTATACTGCCTTTGCGACGGGCATCATCAGCTTCTTCGTGTGGGCCCACCACCAGTTCGTGGCAGGCATCGACCCTCGCATGGCGAATGTGTTTACGATCACGACGCTGATCATCTCGATTCCGATCGCGGAGATGCTCTTCCTCTACATCGCGACCCTCTATGGAGGCAGGATTCGGCTGACGACGCCAATGCTCTGGGCGCTCTCGTTCATCGCGGAATTCCTCATTGGTGGTATCACGGGCATCTTCCTCGGCGCGAGTGGCTCTGACATCTACTTCCACGACACGTACTTCGTGCTCGCCCATTTTCACTACACCTTCTTCCCCATCGCGATCATTGGGTTCTTCGCCGGGATCACCTACTGGTTCCCGAAGATGTTCGGCCGCATGTTGAATGAGCGGCTCGGGAAGATTCACTTCTGGGGCACGATTATCTCGTTCAACTTCATCTTCATTCCGCTTTTCGTTCTGGGTACGGCCGGGCAGCATCGACGCATCTACAACTTCCAGAACTTCCCAGATCTCGCGGGGCTTCAAGATCTTCGTGTCCTCGCGACTTCTGCGCTGCTCGTGATGCTCGCCTTCCAGGCAGTCTTTCTCTTCAACTTCGTGGTGAGCATGTTCAAGGGCAAGCCCGCCGGAAAGAACCCCTGGAAGTCCAATACTCTCGAGTGGACTGCGGAGTCGCCACCACCTCATGGCAACTGGCCCGAAGGGCTACCGAACTGCTACCGGGGTCCGTACGAGTACAGCGTGCCCGGTCGCGAAGAAGACTACTGGCCGCAAGACGTCCCACCGGACACAGCACCCGCCGAATGACGAGACACCGATGAGCATGACAAAGCCCATAGCAACGACCAGAAGCGCCACGGGGATCCCGACCGGCAAGCTCGCCGTATGGTGGGTAATCGGCTCGGAAATCGTGATTTTCGGCGGCCTGCTTGCTTCCTATATCATGCACCGACTCGGCCACCCCGAGTGGGCCGAGTACGCCTCGCACACCAACACTTGGTTTGGCGGCGTCAACACCTTCGTGCTGCTCACCTCATCGCTGTTCGCAGTCCTCGCGCACTACGCGGCGGAGCACGGCGACGGCAAGAAGGCGGCCAAGTGGTTGCTTGCCACCTGCGCGGGCGGCGCGACTTTCGCGGGGATCAAGGCCGTCGAGTGGACGATCGAGATCACGCACGGATACACGATCACCGCCAACGGCTTTTGGAGCTTCTACTACACGGCGGCTGGCATCCACGCCCTCCATGTCATTGCGGGGTGCATCATCATGTTGATCATCGCGAACGACGCGCGGAAGGGGAAAGAGCTCCACCGCGTCGAGCTGATCGGGATCTACTGGCACTTCGTCGACATCGTGTGGATCTTCCTCTTTCCCCTGCTCTATATCGCCAAGTAAGGACTGACCGACATGGCTGAACACACTGAAGACGACGACCACGGACAGGCCCACTACGTGAAGATTTGGGCGGTCCTCCTCGTGCTGCTGATCGCCAGCATCCTAGGCCCGATTCTCGCCCCCCACCTGGAGTTCGGGTTCCTCAAGGCGTGGATGATCACTCTGATCACCGCCTTCGGGATCGCGATCGTGAAGGCGTACCTGGTTGCCGCCAACTTCATGCACCTGAACATCGAGAAGAAGTACATCTCGTACATGCTCGCGACGATGCTGATGTTCATGCTCTTGTTCTTTGCCGGCACGGCCCCCGATGTGATGAAGCACAAGGGGCAGAACTGGGAAAACGTCGCGGCCGAGGCCGAGATCGAGCGAGCCCTCGAGGCGCAAGCAGCAGAAGCACACGGCGAGCACGGCGGCGAGCACGAAGCTGGGCACTAGAGAGAGGAAGACGAGCGCATGCCTGATGATGCACTAGGTCGCCCTTATGGCGTGCCGGTAAGGCGCGAGCCCGTCGTCCCAAATGGTGTGCTGGGCATGCTGATGTTCGTCGCGACGGAGATCATGTTCTTCTCAGGGCTGATCAGCGCGTTCGTCATCGGCAAGAGCAACGCGATTGGCGGCTGGCCGCCTCCTGGGCAGCCCCGCTTGCCCGTCGAAGAGACGGCACTGAACACGGCTGCGCTGCTTGCGAGCGGCGTCGTGCTCTTCCTAGCCAATCGGGCGTTCAAGAACGATGCGCCGAACACCAAGCGGCTGCTCGCGATTTCAATCGCGCTCGGTGGTTTCTTCGTTCTTTTTCAAGGCGCGGAGTGGGTTGCGCTGATCGGTGAAGGCCTGACGCTGACCTCGGGCCAGCTCGGCGGCTTCTTCTATCTTCTCGTTGGTGCACACGCGCTTCACGTCGTCGCGGGCTTCATCATCCTGCTCTATACGTACCGACGCTTGTCGCACCACGAGCTCGACCGGTTCACGTTCTGGCCGGCGCAGATCTTCTGGTACTTCGTCGTCGGCGTCTGGCCGATTCTCTACTGGCAGGTGTACCTGTGAGGCGCATGGGCCGGCTTCTCGTCGCCTGTGGCGTCTTAGCTGCGGCGTGGGTCGCCGATTCGGCGTCGGCGTGTCCGTCATGTGCATCGCCGCTCGAGGAGAACCGGCAGGCGTTCGTGGACACCACCATCTTTCTCACCGTAGTACCCCTCACACTCATCGGCGGCCTCATCTGGTGGATTCGCCGGAGGGTCCGCGCGATGGAGGATTCGCCCGAAATCGCCGTGCCGGATTCGATCCTCGGGGACGCTGGGCCGTTCTCGAAGGGCCGTTAAAGGCGTTCCCATACGGGCTGGCGCCTATCGTAGCCGATGCCGCGTTGCTCTTCCCGGCTAGCTACCGCGACCGCGAATCCGCGGGCCGCGAACGCGAGGAGGAAGCCGATGGCGACGTCGATGAACCAATGCCATCGGAGGAACAGCGTCGCGATGATGATGTTGACGGCGACGAACGCGAGGATGGGCGAGAGCACGCGAAACGGAGGATAGTCCCGGTGCGCAAAGGCGTGGAGCGTGAAGTACGCGGGCCACGCCGTGTGCAGCGAGGGGAAGATATCGAGCTGCGCCCCTGCGGTCGCGACCGTCACCTCGACCTGGGTCCACCAGAACCCGCCGTGTAACGGTTGGTCGAAGGCGAGGGTGGCGTATGGGCCCACGCCGGGCACGATGGTGTAGAGGAAGTGACCGGCGGTGATCAGCAACACGCCGCCCGCCATGAGCTCTTGGAGGCGCTTGCCTTTGCCGAAGAAGAGGGCGGGGACGAGCATGACGATCAGCACGAAGAAGTGGGTGTAATAGAAGAACGACAGCCACTCGACGACGGGCCTCGTGTTCCAGGCTTCCATCCAGACGGCGGGGGTCGTGCCGAACAGCCAGAGGTCGATGGCGAACAAGCGATTGTCCATCAGGTCCGGTTGGAGTGCCGGTAGCAGCACCCGCAGCTCGAAGTAGGAGAGCACCATCGGGATGAAGAGGCCGAGGCGATAGGTCAACGCGCGGGCTCGTTGACCGCGGATGATCTCACCGCGCGTGAGCACCATCGAGCAGGCGGTCACGACCAGGAGCGCCAGGGCGAGGCGCCGGGCGACCGTCGCATCCGGGCTCTCCGGCGCGAGCGTGACGCGTAGGAACAAGTACGCGTGAAACGCCAAGGCGATCGCATCCTGGATGGCGAGGTTCTGTATCGTGACGCCCAACGTGCTTCGAGCGCGCTCAGCGACGTTCCGAGTGACTTCCAACATCCGGGTTCCGCCACCCAAAGTCTGTCGATAAGGGGATTTCGATGCAAGCATCTGCAGATACTCTTTTGGGAGGGGGTGTTAATCCTAAAGGATTATGCAGTTCGGTGGCAGACGAGACACCCATCCTGGGGTACACCTCGCCCCATGGAAGAGGTCACACCGAAGCGCAGGTCCATTCGGGACGACGCAATCAATCTCCCCAACCTGCTGACGATGCTGCGCATCGCGCTGATCCCGGGTGTGCTGTTTCTGCTTTGGGAGGGGACCCCGAAGTCGAACTTCTGGGCTGCGATTCTCTACATCGGAACGGCGCTCACGGACCTCATCGACGGGTATCTTGCGCGCAAGTGGGGTCAGATCAGCGTCCTCGGGAAATTCCTCGACCCGCTTGCCGACAAACTCCTCGTGATGGCGACGTTGATCTGGCTAGCCTACCTCGGGCGATTGCCGTTCCTCGGGGTCGTTGCGGTGATCATCATGATCGGCCGAGAGCTCTCGATCACGGCGCTTCGGACGATTGCCATGAGCGAGGGGGTCGTGATGGCCGCGATGCGCGCGGGCAAGGACAAGACAGCGCTCCAGATGGTCGCGATCCTCATGCTGATCGTTCACCAGACTTACACTGTCTACTTTGGTTTCTATCAGACCGAATTCGACTTTGCCGCCGCGGGCTTGGTGCTCCTCTACATCAGTCTCGGCCTGGCGCTGTTCAGCGCAGGTGAGTACATCAAGCTCTTCGTGGACGCGGTCGATGCGAAGGAAGAGCGCCTGACGCAAGCGGTTTCGTGACGGGATCCAAGAGAACGCTGTCGGTCGAGGCGCGCGCTTCGCGTACGATCATCGGTCGCGTCGCTCGTGGCGAATCGCTTCGAGGCGCCTTTCGCCGGATCGCAGACGAGCACGGTCTTCGCACCGCTTGGGTGAGCGCGATTGGGGCTTTCGAGCATATCGACTTCACCGAATACAACCAGGTCGAGCGGCGGTATGAAGGAGCGCACCGCTTCGAGCGTTGCGAGCTTTTGTCGATGCAGGGCAACCTCTCGCTACGCGAAGGCGAGCCATTTTGGCACCTTCACGCCACGGTCTCGCTGCGCGAGGACGGGCGCGATGTAACGTATGGCGGCCACGTCGGTGATGCTGTGGTGTTCGCTCTCGAGTTTCGGATCGAGTGCTTCGACGAGATCGCGCTGCGGCGCGAGGACGATTCGGCGACGGGGCTCCAGCTCTGGGCGCTTGCGAAGGAGCGCGAAGACACGGGAGAAGCGGCCCCGCAAGCCATGCCCGGAGCAGACCCTGGCGCCGTTTCCTGGGCCATGGCCGCCGAGGTGTCAGCCCGCGCCGAGCCGGTTCTCGAGCTGCCCGACCCCGAGCGAGGCGACTGGATCGATCACCCGAAGTTCGGTCTCTGCAAGATCGAAGGACTGTCGGGGGACAGCGTCTGCATCATCAAGCTCCCCAACGGAACGCGCAAAAAGATCAAGCTCGACGCGATGTTGGTATTTGCGCCAAGGGAAGATGCGGAGCGAAAGATCTTCCCCGTGAGGCCCAAGCGCAAGGGGTAGACCGATCGGAGAATCGGTCGCGACGCACGTGCTCGCGCCGGGGACCCGACTCACGCAGAACAGATGCGCGGCAGCACAAGCCGTCACTCACTCAAGCGTATCCTCGGATCCAATGCCGCCACTGCGATATCTGCCAGCAGATTCCCCACTTGCACCGCAACTCCGAACATCAGCACGACGGCCATGATCACCGGCGCGTCTAGCGAGTGGATCGATTCGATTGTCAGCAGGCCGAGGCCCGGCCATGCGAAGATTTTTTCGGTGATGATGGCGCCGCCGACGAGGAACGGGAGGCTCAGGCCGATCAACGTGACGACGGGCAGAAGCGCGTTCCGAATCGCGTGCCGGATGATGACGCGGCTCGCGGGCATTCCCTTGGCCTTTGCGGTTCGTACGTGGTCATGGCGCATCGTTTCGATGAGCTCGCCGCGCATCACGCGCGCGTAGGTCGCGGCGCCGGCGACGGCGAGAATGAGGGAGGGCAAGAGGGCGTGGTAGACGTGATCGAGGGCGTCGACGCCGTATCCTCCGAAGGGGAACCAGCCGAGTAAGAACGCGAAGAGCAGGAGAGCGATTGGCCCCGTCACGTAGGTCGGTAGGCTGATACCGACGAACGTGGCAAACATGATCGACGTGTCCGTCCAGCGGTTCCGGCGGAGGGCTGCGATGATGCCTGCGCTCAACCCGATAATCAGCTCGAACAGAATCGCGAGCGCGGCGAGGAGCAGGGTGCGCGGGAGTCGATGACCGATGACGTCGGCCACCGACTCGTGGTGCGAATAGGATTCCCCGAGATCGCCTTGCAGAACGCCGCAGAAGCCGCGAGAGCCGTCGTCGCGCTCGTACTTCGGCGAGTCCTTGCGGACGCAGGGAAGCACCCCGAGGTAGCTCAAGAACTGCGTGGTGACCGGCTGGTCGAGGCCCTTCTTAGCCTTGAAGTCGGCAATTTGTTCGGCGCGTGCTTGCGGGCCGAGAATGGTCACCGCGGGGTCGCCTGCGACGAAGATCAGGAAGAACACCAGAGTGACCACCGACATCACGACGAGGAGGCCCCAGAGCGCGCGTTGCACGATGAACTGGATCATGGGCTCTCCGCCTCTCCGTAGATCGACTGACTGACCCTTTTCCTCGGGAGGTCGAGCCAAACATGCCGGTACTCGTTGAGCCAGACGGGATGCGCCCGGAAGCCCTTCACGTAGGGCTGCCACGCGAACATGTCGACGGGGTAGAACAGGAATGCCCAGGGCGCGTCATCCGCGAGGATCGCGTTGGCCTCGGCGTAGAGCGCCAAGCGTTTCTCACGGTCGGTCTCGGGTCGGGCGCGGTCGAGGATGTCGTCGAGCCTCGGATTTCGATAGAACGAGCGATTCTCGGAGTTCTGCGGATGGATCGAGCGGCTGTGGAACAGGATGTCCATGAAGTTCGACGGATCGGGGAAGTCCTGGTGCCAGCCGGTGAAGGCCGCCTGCGCGACGCGTGGCTTGCCTGTCTCACGTAGGTATGTCGCGAAGGTGACTTGCTTGAGCTCTATCTCGATCCCGATGGCTTTGAGCTCTTGTTGGAAGAGCTGCGCGAGGCGGACGTCTCCTTCTCCGCGAACCCACACCGTGACCGGCTCTTCGATCCCATTGGGGAAGCCTGCGAGGCGCATCTCTTCTTTGGCCTGATCGAGGTCGAAGCGCTGCCGAGTCGGAAGCGCGGGGTCGTAGGGGGCGAGCATTGGTGGAAGGACCTGGGACGCGGCGAGGACCTCGCCCGGGTTGAGTCGTTCCATCTTCGAGCGGTCGAGCGCGAAGGCGACGGCACGTCGCACGTGCACGTTGTCGAATGGCGGGAGCTCGCAATTGAGGCCGAGCGCGAATACCGATGGGCTCGGCACCTCGGTGCGGTAGGGTGCCCAGGCATCGGCACTTCTCAAGAAGAGACGACTGACCTTGCTCGGGCGGTAGATGACGTCGAGGTCGCCGTTGCGGAACCGTGCGCTCGCGACATCGCCCGAGATGTTTTCGAGGAACACCATACGGTCGGGCCGCGCTGCGGGCGCCCAGTAGTCCTCGAAGCGTCGAAACTCCACCTGTACGCCGCGCTCCCAACGCGCAAAGACAAAGGGGCCGGCGCCGATGGGGTGCCGCCCGACGGCATCCACGCCCTCGGCCTGTTCGAGTGGCTCCACGTGCTCCCGAGGGATCGGATACGCAAACGGCATCGCGAGCGCGTTCAAGAAAGTCTGATCGGCCTCGTCGAGCCGGAACTCGACGGTCTTGTCGTCGACGACGACGATGCCGTCTATGTGGTCGGCTTCACCAGCGTGGTACGCGCCAGCGCCCTCGATCGACTTGAAGAAGGGATAGCCGGGTGAGCCAATACGCTCCGACAGAAGCCTGTGCATCGACCATGAGATGTCTTCGGCGGTGATCTCACGCCCGTTGTGGAACTTGATCCCGTCGCGCAGCTCGAACCTGAAGATCCGCCCATCATCCGACACTACGGGGAGCTTGGCAGCCAGGCTCGGAATCATCTCGCCGTCGTAGTCGTAGTCGAGGAGCCCGTCGTAGAGCAGCCTGCACGCCGCCGTCGACAAGGTGTCGTAGGCGAAGTGCGGATCGAGTGTATGGATGTTACTGCCGGCCGCGAACACGAACGTGCCTCCGGCGCGCGGCGTTTCGTTGCCCGCGCCGACGTATCGGGGTCCGATGGGCGCCTTCGGGAAGCTCGAGACGATCCACCCGAGGAGCAGGGCGACGGCGGCGAGCACGACCATGACGCCGACTGCGCGGATGGCGAGCCGTTCAGTCTTTGGGGTCGAACGCATCGCGCAGCCCTTCTCCAAAGAGGTTGAAGCCAAACACAGCCATGCTGATCAGAACTGCCGGGTAGAGCGTCAAGCGAGGGACGCCGAGCAACAACGATTGACTGTCATTGAGCATCGAGCCCCAGCTCGCCGTTGGCGGTCGTACGCCCAGGCCGAGGAAGGAGAGGGCGCTCTCGGCGATAATCATGCGGGCCACCATGATCGTCGCGATCGCGATGATCGGACCAGCGACGTTCGGGAGCACGTGACGCGCGAGGATATGGAAGTGACGCAGCCCGAGCGCTCTCGCGGCTTGGATGTAGTCGAGCTCCCGAGCCTCCATGGTCTTGGCGCGGGTGACGCGGGCGAGCGTGGTCCAGGAGAGAGCTCCGAGTACGATGCATATCGTCCAGATGCCCGGCGCGTCGAAGACGCGTTGCATGACGATGGCGATCAGAAGGAACGGCATCGACAAAACGACGTCGACCAGCCGCATCAGCAAGGTGTCGAGGCGGCCCCCGACGTACCCCGACACGAGCCCGATCATGACGCCGATCAGCACGGCCAGCCCGGTGGCCAAATAGGCGACGAGCATCGAGATTCGGGCCCCGCTGAGCAGGCGACTAAGCTCGTCCCGCGCCAGATCATCGCCGCCGAGCCAGTGTCCTGGTGTCACTCCTGGGCCCGCCGGAAGCCCGTTTTCCAGGAGCAAGCTGTCCGTGAACTGCGCCACCGGGTCATAGGGGGCGAACCAGGGGCCAGCGACGCCGAGAACCGTTACCGCAACGACGAGCACCAGGCCCGCCAACGCCCCCTTGTTCCGCCGAAACCGTCGAAAAGCCCGCGAATCCATGCGCTTGTAGGCTGGTACTGGGTTCGATCCCTGAGGTCAATTTCCACCCGATCCCGCTCGCGAGCCCGGTTCCGGTCCCGCTCCTGAGTTCTGGGGTCTGAAGCTCGAGCTGGGTCCGGATTGGGATCTCGGGGCTGGTCATAAGATCGTCGGTGCACCCCAATCTCAACCTGGGTCGGTTTCAGATAGTCAAAAAATACAGTAATCACAAGTACTTGTGATTTTATGCATTTTAGCGTTGACCTAATTATTTTGAATAGAATACATTCGCTATAAGTTATTCAAATGACTCTACCAAGAGGACAGCAGCGGAGACATCGGGAACCCGAGGCCAGGGTCTGGTCGGAGGAGGAGCTCGAGGCGATCGAGCAGGCCCACTCCGACGGGATGAGCGTCCAGCAGATCGTCGAGGCCTTCACGGCCCGGGGGACGCGTCTGTCCGAGGCGACCTTCCGCAAGTACGTCCAGCTAGGGCTATTGCCCCGGAGCGTCCGCGTCGGCCGCAAGGGCAAGCACAGGGGCTCGCAAGGGCTCTATCCGGCGACAGCGGTTCGCCAAATCGATCACATCCGTCGGCTGATGCATCAGGGCTTCACGATGGAGGAAATCCAAAAGGAGTTCCTCTTCGTTCGAGGCGATATCGATGCGCTGAGCCGGCAACTCAAGCGCGTGTACCAGGCGATCGAAGAAGCCGTGCACGAGCAAGCGCGCCAGGGAGCCGAGGACGTAGGTGTCGGCGGCGCGCTCAATGAAGCACGCGAGCTCGGGAGAGAGCTCGTTCAGAAGCTCGAGGCCATCGAGCGGCGCCTAACGATGCGGGCCCGCATGGCGCGAGCCGCTGTCTGAGGATTTGAGGGGGAGAGGTCTCATGAAGGACGCAAGCGCAAAGACTGTCGACGGGGAATCCAGCACTGGTGAGGAGGAGGGCGAGTCACTCGTGGACGCGCTTGCAGAGCCGGCTCCCGGAGAGCGAAGAGGTCGCAGAAAGCGACGCTCGCGCGCCCGTGCCCGCACGATTTCGATCCGGCGGCTGAGCAAAGCAGAGCTTAACCGCGGCCGCGAGCTCTACCCGGAAATTGACTATTGGAAGCCGAAGAGCCGCTCCGAATGCAAGGACATGGAGCGGCCCTGCCCCTTCGTCTCCTGCAAATACCACCTATACATCGATGTGCATCCCGTGCGTGGCTCGATCAAGCTCAACTTCCCGGACGTCGAAATTTGGGAGATGACCGAGACCTGCGCGCTCGATGTGGCTGACCGCGGCGGCATCACTCTCGAAGAGGTCGGTGAGATCATGAACCTGACACGCGAGCGCGTGCGTCAGGTCGAGACCGCAGGCCTGGCGCGCCTTCAGGACTACCGCGATGTCGAGCGGCTGAAAGACTATGTGACCTAACGGTCCACTCCAAGGCAGCAGGGGGGAGGGTGTCGCCGGCGGGCGGCACCCTTTTTTAATTGAGCGAGCGGTTGCGGCGGTCTTTTGCCCAGATCGACTCCCAGCCCTTGCGGTACTGCTCCGATGCGACCTTGGCGGGGCGGCCGGTGGACGGGCGCGCGTCGTGGGCCACCTCGACGTCGAACAACACAGGTGACTCTTGTCGCGGCTTCAGTCGCACGACTTCGCCATGGATCGGCTTGCCTTCGTCCAGCGGTCGCATCGTGCCTGCCTCGATCTCCGAGCCGCGCTGCCGAAGGACACCGTATTCCTTGCCGTCCTCTGAGCGGCCGTACACCAACACGACGTCGCGGTCGCAGTGCTCATCGGGGGCATTTTTCGAGGATTGCGAGCCCATTACTACATGAATAAGTCCACACCGTGTCGAAGTCTAGTAGGTCTGGGCCGGGGGCTTGTCAGCCGGGACTCTGTTGCGTACGGTGCGCGCGGTCGTGAAGCGAAGCGTCATCATTTCCTTGCTTTGCCTGGCTGCAGCCGGGCCTGCGGCAGCCCAGGAGGCTGTCTGCCCCGAGGGGAATCTGCTCGCCGGCAAGGCCCCCATCGCGCGACCCGGTGTCACACACACCGAGCGGCTCAGCGACGGGATCATGCCAGGGTCGGGCGACTTCTGGCAGACAGAGCATACGTCGGTGCTTGCCGATGCCGAGGCCCACGTCGTGTACGACCTCGGCGACTCGATCGACGTGACGGCCGTCGACCTTCAGGGCGACAACAACGACGAGTACATCGTCGAGCTCTCCGACGACCAACGGACGTTCACCAGATTGTGGGTCGGCGATCCGGTGTCGGGAGAGGGCATGCGGCGCCGGAGCGGGCGTCAGCTCAGCGGGAAGGGCCGCTACCTTCGCGTACGCGCCCAGGGCGGCGATGGATTCTACAGCCTCGGCGAGGTGCAAGCGTTCTGTCAAACGCCCGCAACCTGGCCCCCGCCAATCGAGGTCAAAGCCGCCACTGCTTGGTGGATGAAAAACCTCAAGAAGAAGCGCGACAACCGCTACAGGCTCGTACTGGCGTTCGTGGGACTGCTTCTTTTCATTGCCCTCTTTCGGTCAGACGACGAGCGGAAGTGGTTGTGGGCTGTCGTCGGACTCTCTGTCGGGATGCTCGGCACCGCCGCCTATCGCCTCCAGGGAGCCCGGCTCGCACCGTGGTTCGCCGAGTGGGGCGTGTATGTGCTCGGCGCCCTCGTCGCAGGGTGGGTCGCACGCGGCATCTGGCTATCTAAGGAAGCGGAGCGCGCGCGCGCCTGGTGGGAGCGTGGCGCGCTGGTCTGGGTGATCGTCGCCTGCGGTGCCGCGTGGTTGAACTTCGGCGTGTTCCACAGCTCGCGGATCGTCCACTACTGGGACACGTTCCACTACTACGTTGGTTCGAAGTACTTCGAGGAAAACGAGTACGAACGGCTCTACGAATGCGTGCTTGCGGCCGACTACCAGGAACGCGGCGCCGCCGATCTCGAGAAGAGAAAGATTCGCGACCTGGTCGACAATCGCTTGCACTACCTCAGCGAGGACGACGCCCACCGCTACCAGAAGCGGTGTGCCGAGCACTTCTCCCCGGAGCGTTGGGAGGCGTTTCGGCATGACGCCGCCTCGTTCAGGGCGGTGATGGGCTCGGGTTGGTGGAAAGAGATGCTGATGGACCACGGGTACAACGCGAGCCCGATCTCCAATACGGTCGCCGCGTTCCTCACCAACATCGGCTGGGAGAGCCAGATTCCGCAGGAGTCGTCTGCGCGAGCCGCGCCCGAGGACTTGAAGAAGTTCCGCACGCGCATTCTCCGGTACACCATGATCGATCTCGCCCTCTACGCCGGGGCCTTCCTGATGATCTTCTGGGCGTTCGGCCTGCGCGCGACCGCGCTCTCGGTGTTGGTGTGGGGGTGCGGCTATCCATGGGCGTACTTCTGGACCGGAGGTAGCTTTGCCCGCGTGCCATGGTTCTTCATGGCCGTGGCGGCGGTGTCTCTGATGAAGCGCGGTTTCCCTTTGTTGTCGGGGTTCACGCTCTCGTGGAGCGCGCTCTTGCGATTGTTTCCGGCGGCGCTTGCCGGCGGACCCATCGCAGCAGTCGTCGATCGCTTCATCCGGCGAAAGAAGATCGATCGGCCCTGGCTCAATACGACCGACCAGCGTTTCATCGTCGGTGGCGTGCTCGGCTTGGTGGTGCTGATCGGCGCGAGCATGGCCGTCAATGGCGTCGATGCACATTCGGAGTTCTTGTCCAATACGCTCAAGCACAGCGAGACCCCGCTCACGAACCACATGGGGCTTCCGACGATGCTTTCGTACAAGCCGAGCACCGTGGGCCGCTTCACCAAAGACGACAGCCTCGAAGATCCGTGGGCGAAGTGGAAGCAGAAGCGAAAAGAGATCAAGCACGACCGGCGTTTGCTGCACGGCCTGCTGCTACTCGGCATGTTCGTCCTCCTGGCGCTCACCGGCCGCAGGCTCGCGGAATGGGCGGTGCTCGCGGCAAGCACGATTCTCATCATCGGCTTCTTCGAGCTCACTTGTTACTATTACAGCTTCGTCGTGCTGATGGCACCGCTCGCCATCGAGCGGCTACGGTACTCTGTTGCCATGATCCTCATGGTCATGGCAGGGCTGCTGCTGCAATTCTTCATCGGCTGGTACGATGAGCAGTACACGGCCGAAACCGTCGTGGTCTTGATGGCGCTCCTCTACATCCTCATCGATATCGTCAGGGACCCTCTTCCGGAGGGCTCTCCGGCCAACGCGATCGAGCCGACGCTGTAGTTGCGGGGCCTGCGCCGGAGCCTTACCTTCTAGCAGTTAGACAGGTTTACGTGATCGCTGGTGCGCAGCTGCGCACGGGAGGAAAGTCCGAGCTTCAGAGGACAGGATGCCAGGTAACGCCTGGTGGGGGCGACCCCGAGGAAAGTG
>Ga0209536_100005829_pt1 | contig 19029 bp, 20 predicted proteins | sample DeeMarSeWOR28_12_FD_187461 | JGI IMG/M metagenome (GOLD analysis project Ga0209536, IMG submission 187461) | Marine sediment microbial communities from White Oak River estuary, North Carolina - WOR-2-8_12 (SPAdes) (version 2) | ecosystem: Environmental > Aquatic > Marine > Intertidal zone >... | reverse complement strand
CGCCCATGCCCGCCTGGCGGGAGCCGATCATTACCTGAGCCGAAGAAACAGAGACCAGCAACGATAACATCAGCAACAGAACAACGGGCTTTTTCATGGATATCCTCCTTTTAGCGGTCGAAACCTGCGAATAAAATGCGCGGTTCCGACCATCTGATACTGCAGAATTAATTCTGCAGTATCAATTCGACTATGTTTATCCGGTCCAAGTCCCTCCAATATATCAGAAAAGATTGATTTGTCAAGCAATACGTGCTAAAATAATCATTGCTTTTATGCCCAAAAAGTCGCGGAGAAAAAAGGGAATGCTGGTGGTGGTCTCCGGCCCGTCCGGAGTGGGCAAGTCGACCGTGGTGCGGCGGCTCCTGAAACTTGACAAGAACCTGAAGCTCTCGGTCTCGGCGACCACGCGGCCGCCGCGGCCGGGTGAGACGCACGGCGAGCACTATTTCTTCATCACCCAGGCGGAGTTCGACAAGAAGGTCAAGAAGGACGAGTTCCTGGAGTGGGCCAAGGTGCACAACTATTACTACGGCACCCTCCACAGCGTGATCAAGGAGGACCTGGTCAAGGGCAAGACCGTGGTCTGCGAGGTGGACGTGCAGGGAGCGGCTTCCATCAAGCAGGTGGTGGAGGAGGGAAGGTTGGCGGCGTCAGCCGTCTTTGTCTTCTTGATCCCGCCCTCGGTTGATATCCTGGCCTTCCGGCTGAAAAAGCGGAAGACCGAGGACGAGGAGGTCGTCAATTACCGGCTGCGGGCGGCGATCGCCGAGCTGCAGGTCATGGAGAAATACGACTACATAGTCGTTAATGACAAGGTCGAGACCGCCGCTGAGAAGATCAGGGCGATCATAAACGTTGAAATAGAAAGGACGTTGCTGAATTGAACGAGATAAACATAGATGATCTTCTGTCCAAGGCCCGGAACAAGTTCCTCCTGTCGAATGCGGCCGCGGGAAGGGCGAAACAGATCGTGGACGGCTCTCTGCCCTATGTAGACCATTTTGACCCGAACAATCCGGTGATCACCGCCCTGCGCGAGATCGCCGCGGACAAGGTCCGCATCAAGGTCCTCTCCGGACCGTCCAAGAAGCCGCAGGAGCTCCTCTCCCGGGCGCAGGAAGAAGAGGAAAGGCCGTCCGCCCTGCTGCGCCTGGCCAAGGAAAAGAAGGGCAAGGCAAAGAAGGAAAAAAAGGAGAAGAAGAAGAAATAATCTCTTTTTCTTTCCGGCGTGCCGGCGCTAGGTCTCCCTCATATGCTAAAAGGCAAGACCATCATCCTGGGAGTTTCCAGCAGCATCGCGGCTTACAAGGCCTGTGAGGTCGTTTCGCGCCTTAAAGCGCTGGGGGCGGAGGTCTGGGTGGCGATGACCAAAGAAGCGGCCAGGCTTGTTGCCCCGCTCACCTTTCGGACCTTATCCGGCAATCCGGTCATGACCGATCTTTTCTCGAACGAGCTTTCAGCGCTTCCCGTTCCCCATATCTCTTTGACCGAAAGGGCGGAGCTTTTGCTGATCGCCCCCTGCACCGCGAATCTTATCGGGAAACTGGCGAACGGGATCGCGGATGACCCTTTGACCACCATGGCTCTGGCCGCGCCCGCCCGCAAGTTGATCGCCCCGGCCATGAACCCGCGCATGTGGCGCAATCCCCTGGTCAAGGAGAACGTTCAAAAGCTGAAGGACCTGGGATTTATTTTTATCGGCCCCGAAGAAGGAAAGCTCGCCTGCGGGGATGAGGATATCGGCCGGATGTCCGAGCCCGAGGAAATAGTGGGGAAGGTGGTTGGGTGGTTAGGTGGTTTGGCGGATCTGCGGGGCAAGCATATCCTTGTGACCGCAGGCGGGACACGCGAGGCCATCGATCCGGTCCGATATATTTCGAACCGCTCGTCCGGCAAGATGGGCTATGCCATCGCCAGGGCGGCGCGGGAAAGAGGGGCCTCGGTCACCTTGATCTCCGCCAACGGGCACCTGCCCGCACCTTTGGACATAAAGACGGTCAAGGTCGACTCTGCGGGCGGGATGCTGGAGGCGGTGCTGGACCACTGCAATAACGCCCACGCTGTCATTATGGCGGCGGCGGTGGCGGACTTTACTCCCAAAGTCAAAAGTCAAAAGTCAAAAGTCAAAAATAAGGGGTCAATTATTGATATGCAATTAAAGCCCACTCAGGACGTCCTTAAGACAATAGCTGGACAAAAAGGCAGAAAGCAGAGGGTCCTGGTAGGCTTTGCTCTGGAAACCGACAACATGATCGAGAACGCCCAAGCCAAGCTCAAGGAAAAGGACCTGGACCTGATCGTGGCCAATGATGATTCGACCCTTGATTCGGACTCGATCCGGTTCTCGGTGATCGACCGGGCGGGAAAGGTCAAGGACTTTCCCCAACAGAGCAAGGACCGGGCCGCGCACGCGATCCTCGACAGGGTCCTGGAATGTTCGCAGAAGTAGTCCTCTCCAGGGTTTCCCGCGGCATCGACAAGATATTTCACTATTCCATCCCCGCGGAGCTTGAAAGCCGGCTCAAGATCGGCCATCAGGTCCTGATCCCCTTTGGCAGCCGCCGCGAGATCGGCTACGTTGTGGGCTTCGCGCAAAAGGCGGAGGTCAAAAAGGTCAAGGATATCTTGAGGATAACCTCAGAGCGGCCGGTCTTTACCCGGGAACAGGTGGAGCTGGCCAGATGGATGGCCGATTACTACGATTCCTTCTTTTTGACCGCGCTAAGGCTGGTAATGCCTCCGGGGACCAAGGGGAAAGAAGGTAGAAAGTCGAACGTAGAACGTAGAACACAGGAGAAAAAGATCCTACGCTCTACTTTCGACGTTCCACGTTCAACGCTCCAATTGGCTTTAACGCCTGAGCAGCAAGCGGCGGTAGATGCCATAGTTAAAGCGATCGATGCCCGGACGTCCGATAAGTTCCTGCTCTACGGCGTGACCGGCTCGGGCAAGACCGAGGTCTACATGCAGGCCATTGCCCATGTCCTGGAAAAGGGAAAAAGCGCGATCGTGCTCGTGCCTGAGATCTCCCTGACCCCGCAGCTCATCCAGCGCTTTTCGGCCCGCTTTGGCGACCATATCGCTGTTCTCCACAGTCATTTGACCCAGAAGCAAAGAGCGCAAGAATGGGGCCGGGTGGCGTCGGGCGAAGCCCGCATTGTTTTGGGTGCGCGTTCGGCGGTCTTTGCCCCGGTCAGGGAGCTCGGCCTGGTCGTGCTGGATGAGGAGTTCGAGACCACCTACAAGCAGGACCAGAGCCCGCGCTATCACGCCCGGGAGGTCGCCTTCTTCCGGGCGGGTCAGCACGGTGCGGCCGTGGTCCTGGGTTCCGCCACCCCCTCCATCGAGACCTATTATCGCGCTGAGGAACGGGAATATCAGAAACTGGTCCTTTCCAAACGCATTGATGACCGTCCGCTTCCGCCGGTGGAAGTGGTGGACATGCGCAAAAAGGGGAATTTCCTTCTTTCGGGCAGGCTGCGGCAGGAGCTGAAAAACACGCTGGAGAAGGGCGAGCAGGTGATCCTTTTCATCAATCGCCGGGGTTTTTTTACTTTTGTGATGTGCAAGGAGTGCGGCTTCACCATTGAATGCCCGCACTGCGCGATCTCCCTGGCCTATCATTCCGAGGAAAGAAGGGTCCGCTGCAATCGCTGCGGGTATAGCAACGAGGCTCCGGCAAGCTGTCCGCGCTGCCACAGTTCTTCGATCAGGTACTTCGGGATCGGTACCCAGCGCATCGAAAAGGAGGTCGCCGATGTCTTTCCCGCCGCGCGCATCCTGCGTTACGACCGGGATTCTGTCAGCAAACGCGGCTCGCACGAGACTTTCTTCGCGGCCTTTGCCGAGGGCAAGGCGGATGTCCTGATCGGGACCCAGATGGTGACCAAGGGCCTGGATGTGGGAAGGGTCACGCTGGTGGGGGTCGTCTCCGCGGACACGGCCCTGCATCTGCCGGATTTCCGTTCCGGGGAGCACACTTTTCAATTGCTGACCCAGGTAGCGGGCCGGGCCGGCCGGCACCAGCTGCCGGGCAAAGTGATCATCCAGACCCACCAGCCGGATAATTACGTGATCCGTACCGCGGTCAACCATGATTATGCGGCTTTTTACCGCGAGGAGATCGAACACCGGAGGGAACTGAACTATCCGCCCTTTTCCCGGCTGATCAGCCTGATGATCACCGGGCCTGAGCTGAAGAAAGTGATCAGGATCTCAGAGGACCTGGAGGGGTTCCTTAAAAAAAGATGGGAAGAGGGGGTGCTCGGACCGGCGCCCGCGGTCATTCCCCGGCTGCGCGGCGAGTGGCGCTATCATCTTCTCCTGAAAGGGACGCATCTGGGCAAGATGCGCCGGGCAGTTACCGATACCCTGGAAAAGGCCGTTATCCCTGCCGAGGTCAAGGTGGCGGTGGATGTCGAGCCCATGAACATGCTTTAAGCAGGGCGGGGAATAGGATATAATTCTCCCATGATCAGGAAGCTGTTGAGATTTCCACATCCCATCCTGCGCAAGAAAGCCAAGGCGGTCAAGAAGGTCACGCCTGAGATCGTCCGGCTCATCGACGACATGACCGAGACCATGCAGGCGGCGCCGGGGGTGGGGTTGGCCGCCCCCCAGGTGGGGGAGTCCGTGCGCGTGATCGTGGCGGACATCGGAGAGGGGCCGATCGCGCTCGTTAACCCGAAGCTGGTCGAAAAGAGCGGAAGCCAGACCTTTACTGAAGGGTGTCTCTGCCTGCCCGGGGTGGAGGCGCCGGTGGAAAGGGCGGCCCAGGTGGCGGTCACGGGTATGGACCGCTCTGGCAAAAAGGTCAGGATCGAAGCTCAAGGCCTGCTGGCCACTGTGCTTCAGCACGAGATCGACCATCTGGACGGCATTGTTTTCATCGACCGGGTCAGTGACCCGGGCCTGATCAAGCATGTTCCTCCTGAACAGGAAAAAAAGGAAGAGCTGATCTGAAACACAAGGGGGTAAAGCAATGAGATCTCTGTCCATGATCCTTTTGCTCGCGCTGCTTTCGACCGCGGTCGTTGCCCAGGAAGGTCTGCCCTACGTTTATAAGTTCCCCAAGGCCCCGGTGGAGTGGGGGAAGGCGGCGGCGTTCAACAATCTTTCTCCCGGCTTCTTCCAGGTGATGTACCAGAACCAGGAGGGGATCGTGCGCATCGCCACTTACGGGATCGTGGGCGCCTCCATGGACAAGCTCAAAGATCCGCAATTGATGATGGTCTTTACTTTTGATGAGAGCCGGGAGTTGCTCGGAGAGGAGGGGACCGGCGAGCTCTGGACCAGCAAGCATGAATAGGCTGCTCCCGATATTCATCCTCATGACCTTTTTGTGTGCGGCAGGAGCGGGCGCGCAGGCCCCGGAATTCACTTACCTTCCGCCTCAGCGGGCTGCCTACTGGCTGCCCCCGCCGGAATTTACGGGAGCGGACGTTGCCTGGAAGCCTCCGGCAGGATATGAAAAATACGCCCACCCCTGGGCCCCGCCGGAGGGCTGGGAAACCCCGGTCGACCCCTGGGCCCCGCCCCAGGGATGGCAGAAACCAGATCCCTGGGCGCCGCCCCCCGCCCTTTAAATGCGGTTTGCTAAGCAAAATCTTTTAATGTATACTTGAGGCACCATGTTTGGAGAAGGGGTTGCCTCCGGCTTTATACCCACCTCGGTCATCGATCTGCGCGCGGGAAACCTTTACAACGTGGTCATCTCCCTCCTGGTCTTTTTGGGTTGCGCTTATGCGGCCTGGTCCATCTATGCGCGCGGCAGAAAGGCGGTCCCGGAACGCTCTTTTTCCTTTTTTCTGGGGGCAATGGCCGCCTACTGGCTGCTGGCGGCGGTGGGCAATCTTTTTGCCTGGATGAATTTTTCCACCGGGACCGCTCTTCTGGCGTACCCGGTGAAGGCCCTTTCGCCGCTGCCGGCGGTGGTGCTGCTTTACTATTTTTCTTCCGAGATATTCAACAGCAAGACCAGCATCCGCAGGTTCACCTTCCTTTATGTGCTGGTCGCCGCCGCCTATGTGGTGACCACCCTGTGGCTGGATAGTGCCCAGACCTTCACTTCCTACTGGGGCCTGCAGTGGCAGGTCAGCATCCTGCCGCTCACCATCTATGTTTTTGGCCTGCTCTTGCCGCTGACCTTCATGGGCATTTTCCTGATCCTGAGGGACCTTTTTTCCGGCGCCCGGGAAAAGAGGGCGGTCAACCTGACCCTGCACCTGAGCGCCATCATTTTTGTGCTCACGGATTACCTGCAGGTCTCCTACGCCGTGGTCACCTGGCAGAGGCTGCTGGCCCGCCTTTTTTATATCCTGATCGCTTTCGGGGCATATCTTTTCTTTGTCCGGCATATCGAGGAGGACCGCTTCCTCCCCCGCGAGACGGAGCTGCCGGAGCAGAAGATGAAGCGGGTCCCATTTTTTGCGAAGCTGCTTTTCCTTTTCATCGTGCTGGCGGTGATCCCCATTACCATCTCTTCCCTGCTCATGTTCGTCTCCTTCAAGGAGATCATCGATGTCTACGTTTACAAGCCCCTGCTCTGGAACCTGAAGACCTCGCGCGAGGCCTTCCTGCTGGCCCTCAACCACGTGCAGATCCAGGCCCTTTTCCTGATGCTTTTGACCGGCTTGCTGGTATTCGTGGCCTCGGTCCTCGCCTCGCGCGCGATCGCGGAATCCCTGCGCGGCATCTCCGCGGGCATGGAACGGGTCTCGCGGGGCGATTTCAGCTTCAAGCTGCGGCAGGAGAGCAACGACGAGATCGGCGACGTTGTCGCTTATTTCAATGAAATGTCATCCGAGATCAAGCGCTCGCGCGAGATCATGCAGAACTGGAACCGCGAGCTGGAGGTAAAGGTCGCGGAGCGCACCCAGGACCTGCGCATGCTCTACAATGTCGCCAAGGCCATCGGCTCCAGCCTGGATCTTGAGCTTTTGATCGACCGCGCCATCGGCCAGCTGTTGTTGGTGGTGAAGGGCGAGGTCTGCGCGGTGCTGGTGCCGGATGAGAGCGGTGTTTATTCTTCGCGCATCGGCCGCGGGGTCAAGCTGGAGGGGGTGGTGGTGGAGGAGGGCAAGGGCCTGCTGGGCGAGGCCCTCAAGAAGAAGGGCAGCGTTACCTCGGAGAACGTCCCCCGGGACCCGCGCTGCCAGGAGGACGCTTACCGGACTTTTGGGGCAAAGACCATGATCGTGACCCCGCTGCAGGCCAAAGGCAGGACCATGGGGCTGCTGGCCATCGGCACCCGGGGCGACCATAAATACACTGAAAGGGAGAGCACCCTTTTGGCGACGATCTCCGACCAGCTGGCGATCGCCATCGAGAACATCGGGATCTACGAGAAAGAAAAGGAGGCCGTGGCCAGATTGACGGAGCTGGACCGCTTGAAGAACGAGTTCATTTCCATGGTTTCGCATGAGCTGCGCACCCCGGTCACTTCCGTTGACGGCTACATCTCCCTCTTCCTTACCGGCTCTGTCGGCCCCCTGACCGAGGACCAGAAGAAGTACCTGACCATTGTGCGGGAGAACGACCAGCGCCTGCTCACCTTGATCGACCGACTGCTGGACTTTTCACGTATTGAGACCGGACGCTTCAAGATCGAGCGCAAGCTGACCTCGGTGCATGACGTGATCCAGGCGGCGGTGGCTGACCTCAAGCCCCAGATCGAGACGAAGCAGGCGAAGGTAAAAATGGACCTCAGGGCCCAGCACAGCAACATCATGGCGGACGCCGCCAAGCTGGAGAGCGTGATGGTCAACCTTATCGAGAATGCGCTCAAGTTCGCGCCTGAAGAGGGAACACCCCTGATCGAGGTCCGCACCCGGGACGCCGCGGACTTTATCCGGGTGGAGGTCGCTGACAACGGTCTGGGGGTCGAGAAGAAAAACCTGGAAATGATCTTCAACAAATTCTACCAGATCGAGGATACCATGACGCGCCGCGCGGGCGGGGTCGGCCTGGGCCTGGCCCTGGTCAAGGAGATCATCGGCAACCACCACGGCAAGGTCTGGGCGGAATCCGGCGGACGGGGCAGGGGCACGCGCTTTGTATTTGAGATCCCGGTGGCGGAGAAGGCCTAGGATGAAGATCGTTTTCATGGGTACGCCGGAGCCGGCGGCCGGCATCCTCCAGGACCTTATCCGGGCCGGGCATCAGGTTTTGCTGGTCGTCACCCAGCCTGACCGTCCCCGCGGCCGCGGACAGAAGGTCACTTTCTCTCCGGTAAAAGAGGCCGCGCTCAAGCATTCCCTGCCCGTTGAACAGCCGGAAAAGCTCAAGGGCAACGAAGGGCTTGTTTCCCGGATCGGGTCGCTTTCCCCGGACGTGATCGTGGTGGTGGCTTACGGCAGGATCCTTCCCAAAGCCACCCTGGGCCTTCCCGGCCGCGGCTGCCTCAACGTGCATGCTTCCCTCCTTCCCAAATACCGCGGCGCCGCCCCCATCCAGTGGGCGCTCCTCAACGGGGAGAAGGAAACGGGCGTCACCGTCATGAGGGTCGACGAGCTTCTGGATACGGGCGATATCATCCTCCAGGAAAAAATGGTCATTGAAGAGGATGATGACGCGGTCACGCTCTCAAAGAAGCTCTTTGCCCGGGGAAGCGGGCTTCTGTTAAAGGCCCTGGCGCAGATAGAGCAGGGCGCGGCCCGTTACATCCCGCAGAAAGGATCGGAGGCCACCCACGCCCCCGCCATCGCCAAGGAAAGCGGGGAGATCGACTGGAAAAGGTCCGCGCGGCAGATCCATGACCGAGTACGCGCCCTGGTCTCCTGGCCGGTGGCGCATACCTTTTACCGCGAAAAGCCGCTTCGCATCTTAAGGACGGACGCCAATGTGGTGGACCTGGAAAGCGAATACGTGCAACCCGGGACCATCGTGCACATTGTGAAAAAAGCGGGGTTCGTGGTCAAGACCGGCGGGGGCCACCTGCTCATAAAGGAAGTCCAGCCCGCGGCAAAGAAGCGCATGGGCGCTTTTGATTTTGTTATCGGTCACGACGTGAAAATCGGCGAAACCCTTCCCAGTTAAGGGAAAGGGCCCCCTTGACACCACCACATATGGTGTGTTAAATTCCAATACACCCTAGATATATCATGAAGTGTCCTTTTTGTGAGAATATGGAAGACAAGGTCCTTGAGTCGCGCGAGATCGATGAGGGCCGCGCTATCCGCCGCCGCCGTGAATGCGGCACCTGCCGCGGACGCTTTACCTCTTATGAGCGCGTGGAAGAAAAGCCGCTCATGGTCATCAAGCGCGACGGCCGCCGCGAGCAGTTCAGCCGCGACAAGCTTTCCGCCGGCATCCTGCGCGCCTGCGAAAAGCGGCCCCTCTCGATGGAGATGATCGAAGGTATGGTGGACGAGATCGAGAAACAGATCCACCGCCAGGCGGGCCGCGAGGTGATGAGCTCGCGCATCGGCGAGCTGGTCATGGAGAAACTGCAGGGAGTGGACAAGATCGCCTATGTGCGTTTTGCCTCGGTCTACCGCAAGTTCGAGGACCCGGCCGAGTTCATAAAGGAAGTAAAAGGGATCGGCGTGGCCGGTCACTAAATTTAGATAATGGAGGAAAAGAAGATGGATACACAAGCGACGGTTGAAAAAAGGAACAAGAGGGGGCTGGACGCGACCGACCTGTCGCTTTTTGTCCGGACCTCGGCCGAGGACATCGTGGGATGGGAGCGGGAAAAGATCATTGCCGCCCTCATCCGCGAGACCAACCTTGACCGCGAAATGGCGGAGCTCATCGGCGAAGAGGTGGAGGAGCAGATAAAGCGGCTCAACTTGAGGAGCGTGACCGCCCCGCTCATCCGCGAGCTGGTGGATGTGAGGCTGCTGGAACACGGCCTTGAAGAGGCGCGGCGCCGCCACACCCGCCTGGGTTCCCCGCTCTTTGATGTTAAGGAAATAATCTTTAACCAGAACAAGGAGAACGCCAACGTGCCGCACGGCCCGGAGGCGACCAACCTTACCCTTTCCGAGGGCATCAAGAAGGAGTTCGCGCTGCTCTATGTCTTTACCCAGGACATTGCCGACGCCCACATGCGCGGCGACATCCATCTCCACGACCTGGGGTTCATTGACCGACCTTACTGCAGCGGCCAGTCGGTGGAGTATGTCAAGAAGTTCGGGCTGGACCTGCCCAACGCCCTTTCCATCGCCCGGCCCGCGCGGCATCCGGACGTGCTGCTGGCGCAGATGGTCAAGTTCTCCGCCGCCCTGCAGGGGGTGTTCGCGGGCGCCATCGGCTGGGACGCGGTCAATATCTTCTTTGCCCCTTTCCTGGTGGGGATGTCCGACAAGGACGTCCACCAGATCGCGCAGATGATGGTCTACGAGTACAGCCAGCAGGCGGTGGCGCGCGGCGGCCAGGCCATTTTTTCCGACATCAACCTTTACTGGGAAATCCCCAAGCATTTTGAAAGCGTTCCCGCCATCGGCCCCGGCGGCCAGTACACCGGCAAGACCTACGCGGATTACATCCAGGAGTCCCAGCGCTTTGCCTGGGCGCTCTTTGACGTTTACCGCGAGGGCGACGGTTCCGGCCGCCCTTTTTTCTTTCCCAAGCCCCTGGTGCACATGACCGAGAAGTTCTTCAACACCCCCGGGCACGATAAGTTCCTTTTGCACATCGCCGAGGTTGCCAGCGAGATGGGCAACACCTATTTTGTCTTTGACCGCGGCGAGACCGCCAAGATCTCGGAGTGCTGCCGGCTTTCCTTCAAGCTGGAGAAGTCCGACCTGGATGACGCCAAGGAACCCTGGCGCATGCGCTATTCCGCCCTGCAGAACGTGACCATCAATCTGGTGCGCCTGGCCTTCAAGGCCGCCGGCTCGGACCAGACGCTTTTTGAGCTGCTGGACAGGTACCTGGGGCTGTGCGCCGAGGCCCATATCCAGAAAAAGAAGTTCATCGATGAGCTGCTCGAGGAAGGTTCGCAAGGGCCCCTGTCCATGCTGGCCATGAAGCGCGACGGCCAGCCATATCTGAGAATGTGGCGGGTAAGCTACCTGGTGGGGATCCTGGGCCTCAACGAGATGATCGAGGCCCATACCGGCCAGCAGATGCATGAAAGCCGGGCGGCGCTCAAAATGGGGTTAAAGGTCATTTCCCACATGAAGCTCAAGTGCGAGGAGCTTTCCAAGCGCTATAACATGCATTTTGTGCTGGAGCAGACCCCGGCGGAGTCCACCGCCTACCGCTTTGCCAAGCTGGACATGGAGCATTATCCCGGGTTCGCGGAGCAGGTGGTCAAGGGAAGCCGGGCCAGCAACGAGCTCTATTACACCAACTCCACCTATTTTAATGTTTCCCATCCCATGAACCCGGTAGAAAGGGTCAAGCAGGAAGGGCTCTTCCATCCCCTGATCGACGCCGGCGCGCTTACCCATGTGTGGCTGGGGGAGTCCAAGCCCAGCCCGGCCTCCATCGCCAATTTTGTGGTCAAGACCTTCCAGAACACGGAGAACAGCCAGATCGCGTTCTCGCCCGAGTTCACCACCTGCAACGCCTGCGGCCGCACCGCGCGCGGCCTGCGCGACGCCTGCCCCCATTGCAGATCAGAAAGGGTCGAGGGCATCACCCGCATCACCGGCTATTTTTCCAAGGTCTCCGGCTGGAACAAGGGGAAAATGGGGGAGCTCAAACAGCGCTACCGCTCTGGGGAATTCGCTTAGAAACTCTATTTCAACCTCAGGACGATGGTCCTTTTGCCGCGACGCAGCACCACGCTGCTGGTCTTGATGTTGAGCACGCGGTAACCCTCGATGGTGTCATCCACGTACACGATGTGGTCGTTGATGATGGCGGCCTTGATCTCGCCCTGCATGATGCCCTGCAACTCCAGTTTCGGCGCGGGGGCGGCGGGCGCGTGGTCCGCCGAGGTCTTGAGCCGGGGCTGGGTGGTGATGGTGCGGGGCGTGAAGGGGCTGATCTTGCGGACTTCCGGATAGGCGTCCTTGGCAATGGCCTCGGCCTTTTCCTCCGCTTCACCGGGCATGACAAAGCCGGAAAGCAGGAGGTGGATCTCGACCAGTTTGGGGTTGCCAGGCGAGCGGCGCATCTCCAGGCTGTCGATGCGGAAGAACTCGGGCATGGCCTTGAGCTGGGTGAGATAAGTGTTGAAATGGGAATAGGTGGTCGCGAACTTGAGCTCAATGGGCAGGCGCTTGTAGCGGCCTTCCCGCTCCAGCTTTTTGGGCTGGATCAGGCTGTAGTCAACGGAGAGCCCCTCGCCGACCTTGGTCAAAAGCTTGTCGATGATCTTGGGCACGTCCCTTTCCGAGGGGATCTGCAGGATGAGCTGCTTTAAGTGCTCCTCGATCTGCTCCGCCTCCATGGCCCCCCCGCGCAGGGTGACCTCCTCTCCCATCACGCCGCTGAGCTGGAACTCGATGTTCTTCAAGTTCTGCTTGAGGCTGTTGATGCCCCGGCGCTTGGGGGTGATGAGCATGCTGTAGAGCAGCCACCCCAGCACCAGGATGAGCACAAAGGTCGCCAGTCTTATCAGTCGGTCTCGTTTATCCATGTCAGTTCAGGTTAAAGGACGTTTTGAAGGTGGTGATAGTGCCCACCTTCTTGATCTCGATCAGGACCGCGTTCTTGAAATAGGGCGATTCCTCGACCCTTTTGACGAACTCGGAGGCGATCTTGGGGTCGGGGCTTTCCCCGCCCACGCTCACCGCGCGGCCCTTCTGGTCAAAGGTGAGGTTGGAAAGGGTAAGTCCGGCGGGCATGAGCGAGTTCACCCGGCTGAGCAGGCCCTTGACGTCGACGTCCTGGCGGCTGATGTCCTCGTAGGCCTTGGTGCGGTCGCGCAGCTTGACCAGCTGGCTGAGCCGGATGCTCTTGGAGTCCAGGTCCTTCTTGATCTGGTTGATGGACATGGAAAGGTAAAAGTTGAGCCCGAAGATCAGGGCGACGAAAAGCGCCAGGGTGCCGATGATGGCGCTGTTGGGGATGGCGACATAATCCAGGAAGGTGAGGGACTCCAGCCCGGCCTCCTTTTTGGCCGCCTTGACCTTGACCAGGTTGATGGCGCGGCTTTTGCCCAGGGCCAGGCCGATGGCCACCGCCAGCTGCTGGGCGGCCGCCTGCAGCTTTTCCTGGCCGAGCTTGGGGTCCAGGCGCAGGCCGCGCAGCGGGTCCACGACATCGATGGGGATGCCGAAGTTCGCCGCCAGGTAATCCCCGAGGTCCTTGAGCTGCGCGGTCCTTCCCAGCATAAAGAGATGCTCGATCTTCTCTTCCGCGAACTGTTCGCGGTAGAACTCCAGCGAGGAAAGCAGCTCGTTCTGGAGCTTGCCGAAAATGGAATGCAGGGCCTGCTGCAAGCCTTCGGGTTCGTTCCCGGACCCCTCGATGATCTTTTCCGCTTCCGGGGCCTCGATCTCCAGGGCGGAGGCAAGGGAACGGGCGATGCTGTCCGCGGAGAAATCGATGTCGCGGCTGAAGAGCAGCTCGTGGTCGCGGAAGAGGGTCAGGCTGGTGCTGCCTTCGCCGATGTTGGCCAGTCCCTTGAGCTCGGGGGTGGAGAAATCGGGCTGGAATTTTGCCAGCTCCCAGACGGCGAACGGGGCGGGCATGACCCCGGCGCATTTCAGGCCCGCGGCCCGGATGATGTCCACGTGCCGCTTGAGGGCTTCCCCGTCCACCGCCACCACGATCAGGTCCTGCTTGGTGCTCTGGCCCTCGGGCTTTTTAAGCAGATGATAATCAATGGCCGCGGTCTCGATGGCAAAGGGCACGAAGTTCTTGGCCTCCCACTTGACCGCCTCCGCCATCTCGTTGCGGGGCATGGCGGGCAGGGAGATCCTCCTTACCTGGACGCGGGGCCCGTAGATGGAGGTGTAGACCTCCTTGTCCTCAAAGCCCTCCTGCTTGAAGGTCTGGGAAATGGTGCGGGCGATGGCCTCGGAGATGCTTTCGGCGGCGCTCTGCAGGGAGACGCGGGCCACCGCGAAGCGGGTCAGGGTCAGCCCTTCCGCGTGCTCCTTGAGCTCAACTATCCGGACATGGTCGCGGTCGATGTCCAGGCCGATCATTCAGGCTCATCCCTTTGCCCTATCTGGTTTTCCATTTCTTGAACGTGACCTTCTTATCAATGCCGGGAGGCACTTCCTGGTCGAACTTCTCGTAGATGATGTTGGCGGAATCGGCGATGGTGTTGGAATCCCCGTAATCCCCGCCGATGACCGTGCCGGTTATGGTGGTATTGGTGCCGATGTCCAGCTGGCCGCCGTAGATCTTGCCCGCCAGGCTGGCATCGCTGGCAATGTTCAGGTTCTTGGGGGTGAGGATGATGACCGGATCACCGTTGACCACGTTACTGCCGATATTGACGCTCTCCTCCGCATAGAGCACGGAATCCTTCTTGATCTTGGCGCCCTGCTCGATGTACAGGTTGTTGCCGGAGATGATCCTGGTCCTCCGGTCAATTACCGCGCTGCCTTCGATGTGGATGTCGCCGGAGGCCACGATGTCGGACTGGCCGGTGACGTTGCCGGAGAGGATGATGCTGCCGTTGACATAGAGGGGCGCGCCGCTCAGGTTGAGGTCCCCGTAGGACTGGTCGCCGCTGGCCACGTTCTCGCCGCCGCCCTCGCTCACCGCCAGTTGGTTGTCATAGTAGGAGGTGTCAATGGATGGCTTTTCCAGCACCGTCATCTCGTCGCCGGTCACGCCGTCGCCGGAAACAGAGTTGCCCTCGGTGACCGCCACCACCCCGCCTTCCACGGAGGTGCCTTCCGCCAGGGTCATGTCCTTGTCGCTGAGCAGGGCGTAATCGGAAAAGGCCGAGGTGAAATCCTCGCCCGCCAGGATCTCCAGCAGGCGGGACCTTCCCTGGTAGCTGCCGATGGCGCTGATGAGCAGGCCTTCCTCCGTATCCTGCACCTTGATCAGATAGCTGCCGCCCCCGAACTCCTCGGTCGCGCCCTCGGTACGCCAGTCAATGCCCATGCCGCCTTCCTCCGCCGGCGTGGTCAGGTACCAGATGGCCTTGTTGATGCCGGCCTCGGTGATGTAGAGCACTTTCTGGTTGTCGACGATGCTGCCCATGTTCCTGACACTGGTGGTGGTAAGGAAAGTGACGCTGCCCACGATCGCCACCAGCGCGATCGTCAATATGAAGAACATCGGGATCATGAACCCTTTTCTTTTGGCCATTTCCATCTCCCCCTTTTTTTGTTCAGCGGCTCCGGACGTCCGCCTTGGACTCGATGGTGACCATGCTCTGACCCTTGAGCATGGTCAGCGTGATCGTGACCAGGGTCGGATATCCAATATTATCATACTCCAGGCCCAGAACGGAAACATTTTTTGCCAGGGGCTTCAGGGTGCCGCCCTGGCCGCGCGTCAGCGTGCTCCCGGAAAGGGAATAGCTGACCACCTCGTCCGCTTCCATGCTGCCGTTGTCGTTGGCGTCGTCCAGCCAGAAGCTGATGCTGTCCGGCTCATTGCTGATGATGTCCAGGCAGCTCTGGATCTCACCGACCATTTGATTGACCGCCGCATGGCTGTCCCAGAACACGTCAAACCGGTCCATTTCCTGGTCAAAGGTCCTGACCCCGACAGAATAGGCCGCGAAAAGCACCAGCATGATCACCAAAGAAAGCGCGGTGGCGAAGACCAGCTCGATCAGGGTGATGCCGCGCTGCTGTTGGCCCATGGCCTAGAAGTCCGCCGCGTAGGTTTCCATGGAGACCATCTTCTCGATCCCGCCCGACACGGTCCAGTAAACAAAGATCGTTACGTTCTTGAGATTGGCGTGCGGAGAGGACACGATGACCTCCCGCGAGAACCTCGGGAACTTATCCAACTGCGCCTTGGCCTCGGAGCTGACGCTGGCAAAAGGGGCGTTGCGGATCTCTTCCATCTTGCCCATGGCCAGGTTCAAGGCAACGATATTGGCCTCGGTGTCCGCGGAAACAAAAAGCGAGGCGCTCAGCGCGCGCAGCAGCGGGAAAAGGGCGATGATGATCAAGACCACTACCAGCAGGGTAGCGGTAAGCGTGAAGCCGTTCTTTTTAAGATATCTCTCCGTCTTCATCTGGCTACCACCCGTTGGTCGAATAAATGGGAGAGCCGGCGGAAGCGGAAGCGTTGCCGGTGTCCGCGATGCTCATGGCACCGGTGCCGCCCGGGCCGATGGAATAGATCACGTAATAGCTGCCGCCGCTGGAGAGCTTGTAAGCATAAGCGGTGCCCGCGGCGGCAAAGGGGTCATCCAGCGTTGATTCAAGCATGGGCGGGGTCTCGGAAAGCAGGGTGGCCTGGTAGCCGGACTCCGCGGGGAAGGAGCCGTGGTTCTTGTAATAGGCCTCCACCGCGATCTTGAGCGCCATGGTGTCGCGGTCCGCCTTGGTCTTCCAGCCCTCGGTCTGCATGGCGCGGAAGCTGGGGATGCCGATGCTCACCAGGATGGCGATGACCGCCATCACGATCAAGAGCTCAATGATGGTGAAGCCGCGCCGGCGCATTTACCAGCCGTTGGTCGCGTAGATGGGTGACCCCGCGGAGATGGTGGCGTTGCCGGTGTCCGCAATGGTCATGGCGCCCGAGCCGCCTGGCCCGATGGAGTAGATCACGTAGAAACTGCTGTTGGAGGAGAGGGCGTAGACATAGGCCGTGCCCGTGGCAGCAAAGGGATCGTCGACTATGCTCTCCAGCACCGGGGGAGATTCCGCGCGCAGGGTGGACTGATAATTGGTCACCGCGGGGAAGGAGCCGTGGTTCTTGTAGTAGGATTCCACCGCGATCTTCAGCACCTTTACGTCGCCCTCGGCCTTGGTCTTCCAGGCCTCGGTCTGCATGGCGCGGAAGCTGGGAATGGCGATGCCCACCAGGATGGCGATGACCGCCATCACGATCAAAAGCTCAATAATGGTAAAACCCTTGCTTTTTTTCATTTTTTCCCCCTTTTCAGGAATTTAAGCTATTCTGGCAGAAGGGTAATAAATTGTCAAGTAATTTTTGTTGCATCCTCAGATAATTGTATGTATAATATTTTGCAAATGGTCACCTATCTGGTCATATCCGGGTTGACGAGCCTGATCTTCGGGATCCTGTTCCTTATCGCCCCGGAATCTTTCTGGCAAAGGGTCTCCGGCGCCTTTAACAAGCCGGTGATCTACGTGGAAAAAAGCCTGCGTTCCTACCATTTCCCGGTCGGATTCCTCTTCCTGATCCTGGGTACCTGGCTCATCTTCCTGGTGCTGGCGGACCCCGCCCTCTGGTTCTTCCACCTGGTGGGGATCGCCTTTGTGGTCACCGGCCTGCTCTATATCTTCGCGCCCGACTGGCTGCTCTGGCTCTCCAATGCCTCGGGCAAAGAGATCATCACCTTTGACCAGATCGCCATCGCCTCGCGCGTCAGTTTGGGGGTGGTGCTCATCCTGGTCTCCATCTATATCTTCCTCAAGCTGAGCATCGCGGTCGGCGCCCTGAGGTAGAAACTTCCGCGGTTTATCTTCGCAGCGTGGTCACCATCTGGAAGATGGGCAGGATGATCGAGGCCAGGATAAAGCCCACCATGCTTCCCACGATCACCAGGAAAAGGGGCTCGATCAGGGAAGTGATGCGCTTGACCGCGTAATCCACCGTCATCTCGTAGAAATCGGCGATCTTGGAGAGCATCTTGTCCAGGGAGCCGGATTCCTCGCCCACCGCCGTCATCTTCACCGCCATGGCCGGGAACTCCTTGCTCTCCTTCATCTGCTCCGAGAGGGTGCCCCCCTTGCGCACGTTGTCGTAGGATTCGCGGATGATGCCCTGGAAGATGGAGTTAGAGGTGGTGCGCTCCAGCGTTTCCAGCGCCTGGAGCATGGGGACGCCCGAGGAAAGGAGCGAGGCCAGGGTGCGGGAAAAAGTGGCGACCTCCACCTTGCGCGACATTGCCCCCCAGATGGGGATATCCAGGACCAGGCGGTCGAGGAAGCCCTGGCCGCCCTTGGTCTCTTTGGAGATGCGGAAGAATATTCCCAGGCCGATGAGCCCGATGAGGAGGAACACCCAGTGGTTGCGGATGATGAGGTTTATGTTGTAAAGGATGCGGGTGGGAAGGGGCAGGGGCACTCCCGCGTCCAGGTACATCTTGACAAAGGCGGGCAGGATGGTGAGGATGATGAAGACCACCACCACCACGCTGAAGACCATGAGCACCACCGGGTAGAAAAGGGCGGTGGCGACCTTTTGCTGGAACTCCGCCTGCCTTTCCAGGTAAACGGAGAGGCGGTTAAGGACCTCTTCAAGGTTGCCGGCGGTCTCTCCCGCCATAACCATGTTCACGAAGAGGTTGCCGAACACCCCCGGTTGTTTGCGCAGCGCCTCGGCAAAGGAGGATCCGCCCTTGACCTCATCGCCGACCCGGGTGATGGCGCTCTTGAGCCGGGCGTTCTCGGTCTGGTCCACCAGGATATCCAAAGCCGCGGTCAGGGCCACGCCCGAGCCGAGCATGGCCGAGAGCTGGGCGGCCAGCATCACGTATTCCTCGGTCTTGATGCGCGCGGCAAATCCCGGGATCTCCATGGTCAGGATGGAGAAGCCGGGCGCGGGCTCCACCGAGACCACGGTGTAGCCCAGCTTGTGCAGGCGGTCGACCGCCTCGCCTTTGCTTTCTGCGGAGAGCTTTCCCTCGATCGCCTTGCCCTTGTCCGTTCTCACCTTGTAAATGAAATTTTCCATGATTACCTCACTCCACCATTGTCGCCTGCAGGATCTCTTCCAGGGTGGTGACCCCGTCCAGCGCCTTCTGCAGGCCGTTATCCCGCATGGTCTTCATCCCGGTTTTTTCCGCCACTTTTTTGATGCTGCCGGCGGAGGCCTTGGCGATGACCATCTCCTTCATCTGCTCGTTCATGACCAGGAGCTCATACACGCCGGAGCGGCCCTTGAACCCGATGCCCTTGCAGACCTTGCAGCCCTTGCCGTAATAAAAGGCGGTGCCTGCCTTGACCGAGGGGAATTCCTTGAGCAGGTGCTCGCTCACCTTTTGCTCGGTCTTGCAGTTGGGGTCGATGA
>Ga0209536_100005827_pt1 | contig 19036 bp, 18 predicted proteins | sample DeeMarSeWOR28_12_FD_187461 | JGI IMG/M metagenome (GOLD analysis project Ga0209536, IMG submission 187461) | Marine sediment microbial communities from White Oak River estuary, North Carolina - WOR-2-8_12 (SPAdes) (version 2) | ecosystem: Environmental > Aquatic > Marine > Intertidal zone >... | reverse complement strand
GAGCGCGAGGCCTACTTTAACGGACAGCGGGCGGTCCTCTTTTATGTGTACCGGACCGGAGAGCAGACGCCCATAGAGATCTCAAAAGATGTAGGGAGCTATATCAAAAACCTCACGCCTTCACTGCCTGATGGCATGGGATTCAGCGTATACAACGACCGGTCAGAGCTCTACCGGCAGCGCCTGTCCCTTCTTTTAAGGAACGGAACGTTCGGTCTGGTCCTCGTCCTGCTCACCCTGGGGCTATTCATGGAGGCCCGGCTCGCATTCTGGGTTGCCATGGGTATCCCCATCTCGATCACCGGATCATTCCTGATCCTTCACTATCTTGGCGGCAGCATCAATATGGTATCCCTTTTTGCTTTTATCATCACGATTGGCATTATCGTTGATGACGCTGTTGTCGTCGGCGAAAATATCTATTACAAGCGTGAGCAGGGCCTCTCTCCGGTCAGGGCATCCATCGAGGGGGTCCGGGAGATGTCCACGGTCGTGACCTTTGCAGTCCTGACGAATATCATTGCCTTTCTTCCGCTGCTTTTTGTTCCCGGATCAACAGGAAAGTTCTTTTCGATATTGCCCGCAGTCGTTGTATCGGTATTTCTGATTTCTCTTGTTGAATGTCTGTTTGTGCTCCCTGCCCACCTCGCATACGACCGAAGCAAACCCACGGGCGGTGCAGTGAGCATTATGAATAAAGTCCCCCACTTCTGTGAAAGGGGTCTGGATCGGTTCGTAAAAAACTACTATGCGCCGTTTCTCCGTTTTGCGGTGAAAAACCGGTATCTGACAACCCTCGTGTTTCTGGCACTGCTGGTTGTTGCATACGCGTACTGGGACAGCGGCAGGATCGATTTTTCCTTCAGGCCGAGAATACAGACCGACCGGATTGATGCTGAGGTGACGCTTCCATACGGAGCACCGATTGAGGATGTCAGGCGCATTGCGCGTCTCATTGAAGAAGGAGGGCTGCGCGCGATCGAAAGATCAGGCGGCAGAAAGATCCTTGAAGGAGTCATGACAGACGTGGGACGGCGTGGGGCCAACACCGCTGAGATAAATTTCTATCTGGTCCCCCAAAATCAGCGTACGATTACAACACGTGATTTCAGTATCCTGTGGCGACAGGAGGTCGGTGACATTGCAGGACTCGAAAGCCTGTTTTTCGACTACCTGGTCGGCCCCGGCGGATCAGCTGCAATCAACGTTGAGTTGACCCACCCTGACCCCGAGACCCTCGAACGCGCAGCAACTGATCTCGCAAGGGCCGTGGCTGAATACGAAGGAGTAACCGATATCGATGACGGATACGCACGGGGCAAACTCCAGTTTGATTTCACCATGCGGTCTGAAGGAATAAGCCTTGGCCTGACCGCAAGTGACCTCGGAAACCAGGTGAGGCACGCTTTCTATGGCGCTGAATCCCTGAGACAGCAGCGGGGGCGGGATGAAGTCAAGGTGAAGGTGCGTCTTCCCGAATCAGAGCGCACGTCACTTTACAGCATGGAGGAGCTGATGGTCCGGACTCCTGACGGCGGCGAAATACCCCTTGCCAGGGCCGCTGCATTCAGGATCGGACGAGCATATACCGAGATTACCCGGGTGGACGGCAAACGCGTACTGAATGTTACTGCCAATGTCATACCGGGTGTGGCAAATGAGAACAAAATTCTTGCAAGCATCAAGGCCGGCTTCCTCCCTGAACTTGTCGCAAAGTATCCCGGGCTGAAATACGGTTTTGAGGGGAGGCAGCGGGAATCGCGGAAGGCGCTTGAGCATCTGTTCTACGGGCTCGGGTTTGCCCTGCTTGCCATATTCACGCTCCTTGCGGTGCTGTTCAGAAGCTACGTGCAGGCGGTCCTCGTGATGGTGAGCATCCTTTTCGGTCTTGCGAGTGCTCTTGCGGGGCATGTCATTATGGGGTTTGACCTGAGCATCATTAGTCTGTTCGGAATGATAGCGCTCTGCGGAATCGTGATCAACGGCGGGCTGGTCCTTACCGTGACTGCCAACCGCATGCGTGACAGGGGTGAATCGACTGCCGATGCGGCCATCAACGCAGGCATCAGGCGACTCCGTCCGATCATGCTGACTGCCATTACCACCTTCATCGGCCTGGCGCCGATGATCTTTGAGACATCGGTCCAGGCCCGGTTTCTCATTCCCATGGCGATCTCGCTCGGGTATGGGATCCTCTTTACGACCATCGTCATTCTCATACTGCAGCCGGCGCTCATTGTTATACGTCACGATATATATACGCTTTTCCGGAAGGACACGGGAGAGAATAGAGCGAAAAGGATGCAGTCATAATACATCGAAGCATTCGTCCTCTATTATTTTCGTCAACTATACCTGAGACCATGCTTTCTTCGCCGGTGAGATGGAGAAAGGTTATTAAAAAATCTTGCGGAACAATTTCAAAAATCACCGTCCCATTGAACGCGGAGGGAGTATTGTTGACTCAAAAATGAAATGAGAGTATTTGTTAAGTCTCAATAAAACCTAAATGTTAAAAAACAGTTTGGTGGGGGTATACAAAATATCGAGAGCGTTTGTTAATCTAACCGCACGGGTGTCACAACGGCGAATAGCTTCGATGATATTAGCATTTTTTGCACAGTCAAAAGACGTAACCACTGTACCAAGAATGATGTTAAAGTGATCATCGCTTGAACCTATTGTGGAAAGTCCCGTTTGACGAGAGTAATCTTTCTGATAGCCGTGGCCCGCACTCATGTCCTCTATTCCGTCAACAAGACCGACAAGGTGTTCTTTTACAAAACCCGAAGATATACCGAACGGATAGGAACGTTTAATGTCAGGATGGGTTACTATCGAGACAGCGCCCATTTGCCTGATTAAACCAGCCGTTACGTCCACGGAGATAGAATCGTAATCGAACCGTGAAAAGTGTTGTTTTATATCCCTCAGCCGCTCCGGTTTAAAATAATCTTCAGGAAACAAGGCAATAAGATGTCCCTCTTTTGTGCTAATTTCAAAAGCAGGATAGACGGCCGGGGGTTCGGTATCGCCATAATTCCACCTGTTAAAAATATTCCGCTGTGCTGTGATTGAATCAAGGCAACCTTCCAGCTTGTAATTGCGGGGCGTGAGGTGCTCGGTAATAACTAAAAAATCAAGTCCAAGCGATGCAGCGCGGAGCATAAGATCCTTGACAGAATACGAACCGTCTGAATAATACGAATGGCAGTGAAGTTCTCCAAATTGCAGATTCTGGTTATTTTTCTTGAGCTCAACTATTCTGCTTCGAATTTCGTTATCCAGGCAATTCTCGGAGATCAGTTTAGCAACAGGCTTTACCAACTCGGCCTTAATCTCCATCGGTAAAACCAGCCCGCCTGCCGTTACTCCCAGGGCACATCCTGTAATTTTTTTTAAGAATGACCGTCTATTCATAGAGTGAAAAGGTGATATGGAGAATACTGCCTGAAACAAAAAATATTATAACAATAAATTGGTGCTAAATACAAAGCGTTTATCTTCAGATAGTCATATTTCATCGGGGGAAATATTTAATTAGATTGATAAACATAATAATTCTGTAACCTCCGGACTGGAGCAAAAAATCACGATAAGACAGATATGGCAGCGAGATTTTGCAGGCAATCAGCCTAACTTTCCTGAAAATCATGATCTCTCTCGTATATCGTCAGATCCATAGATGATCAAAATTGTAGACTCATCATATTCATCGATAAGTATTTCCGGGATGCAGGGCAAGGATTGCCTCGCAACTTGAATAGTGTGTGTAGATGATAATAGTGAGGATCCAGCAAAAAAAGATACTTGTAAAAACCAGGGCTCCTTTGTTCTATGCCACCATTATTTTTAAATTCTCTGCCTCGTTTGTTTTCTCAACGAAATATATTTCTTCAGAAATAGAAGGACAAGCATTTTTAACAGTAAAAATCGTAATATTTGCATAGATATTTGAATTCCTTATTGAGGGTGCATTCTGCTCGTTTGCCGTATTTAAGAGCTCAGCACGATAAGTATACGCCCTGTCACCCTTCCAGCTATTTGTTTGAAGTTTTTGCATTTTGTGTCTCCCCCCTTTAGCTATATTTTATTGCCGTTATCATGAGTTAATTATCCAGTGATTACGGTCAGGAGTAAAGGTAAAATTCACAGTCTGATAAACAAGAGAAATCTTCAGGCAACAGCGGGGCTTTGGTTTGGTGAAGCTTATGTTTGACAGGGTAGTGGTTTTTTCCATATAATTTGAGCAATGATTGTACGATATTAACGTAAAGCCTTTTATAAACAAGGAGGTGTGGGATGATAAGGGTACGGTTAACGCGCAGTATCACATGGTATCTTGTTATAGCGATGTTTATCCTTGGGATAGCCCCAAGAGTTGACGCCGGGCTGTCTTCTTCGGAGCTGATTGCTCAGCCGGGGTTCAGCAGAAGCACAGATATGAATCGCGTTATGAAAGTAATCGAAACGAAGATGGTACGGGAGAGGCTTGAACAGTTAGGATACACGCCTGAAGAGATCCAGAGCAGGCTAAATCAGCTGACAGAAGAACAACTGCATCGGTTTGCAAGCACCCTTGATGAATTGAAAGTGGGAGGAGATGGATTGGGAATAGTTATTGCACTTTTAGTAATCGCGATACTTGTTGTTCTCCTTCTTCAGCTAACAGGGCATAAAGTTATTGTTACTAAATGATTTATTTTTTTCGGGTTTTGTTATAACGATATTACTCTCATGGAGATATCGTCAGGCAATTGTAAAAGAGACCTCTTGGATACAAGAGGTCTTTTCTTTTTAGTGCTGAATGTTCTCTTCCTTTTTTCCTGCTCATCAGCAGACATGAAGGTAAACGGGATTTCGCACATTGTGCAGGGGATTCCCTTTTATCCGCAGGAAGCGTATCAATGCGGACCTTCTTCACTGGCAGCAGTGCTGAATTACTATGGTATCGATGTTTCCCCTGAAGAGATCGCACGTGACATATACAGTAAATCGGCACGGGGCACCCTGAACGCAGACATGGTGCTCTATGCGGAGAAGAAAGGACTCGCTGTCCGGCAGTATAGCGGCAGCGTTGAAGACATAAAGCAAAAAATCGATTCGGGGGCTCCCTTGATCGTTATGGTCGATAACGGATTTTCCCTTTATCAAAAGAACCACTTCATGGTTGTCATCGGTTACAACGATGGGGGAATTATTTCAAACTCAGGGAGAGAGCAGCTTAAGTTTATACCGTTCCATGACTTCAAGAAGACCTGGCGAAAAACAAATTACTGGACTCTTCTGGCATCCTCGCAAAAGAAATACTGAATGAAAGATTACATGGGCAGTGATGCAAAGGCATCCATTTTTATTCTCATCGCACTTCTGATAATTCATCTGCAGGGGTGTTCCCTTCCGAGGGTCATAATTATTGATGATCCTCTCTCTCCGGAAGAGCATGTTAACCTGGGACTCACCTATGAAAAAAACGGCGAATTTGATCTCGCCGAAAAGGAGTATCGTATAGCTTCAGAAAAATTTCCAGGCGCATATGTGTATCTCGGAAATCTTGCATTTACGAGGGAGAGATTCGAAAGCGCAGAGAGCTTTTACAGAAAAGCGATGGAATCAGACCCTCTCAACACTGATGCTCTCAACAATCTTGCATGGCTGTACTACTCACAAAGAACAAATCTCGATGAAGCGGAAAAGCTTGCAATGAAAGCACTGGAGCTCGGGAAATCGAAAAGAGATATTTATCGCGACACACTTGAAAAAATAAGAGAAATTAAAAAAGAGCATTGAAATTTGTTAAATCTTTACCAACATTATTTTACCTCTTAATGCGCTGGGGCATCCCTTCATTAAAAAAAGCAGGGGCCGTGTCCACTCCCGGTGTGGACACGGGAAGTGCGTTAATCATACATGATTTCGCAGCATGAGCTCCAGCGGATGGGGGGCAAGGTAATGCTGATTTTTTAAATAGGGCTCGTCGAATTTTCGGACATAATGCTGAATCAGCGTGACCGGAACGATAAGCGGCACAAGGCCTTTATGGTAATGCTCAATGAGCTGAACGAGTTCGGCCCTTTCATCCGGCCCGAGACGCTTCCGGAAGTATCCTGCTATGTGGGAGAGCACATTCGTGTTCTTTTTCACCGTTGCAATGAGTTTGAGGCCATCCATCAGCATATTGATATACGCAGAAAGCACCTCGTCTTTTTTTGATATTCCGCCTTTGGCAACGAGCCGTCCGAGAAGCGTATAATGCTTTTGGCTGTGGGCCATGAGCAGGAGTTTATGCCGCGTGTGAAACTCTACCAACCCCTTTACTGGAGAGCCTGCCTCAACAAAATGTTTCCAGCGCTGGAAGACAAATATCCGCTCAATAAAATTCTCACGCAGCTGCGGGTCGTGGAGCCTGCCGTCATCTTCGACAGGGATAAGGGGGAACTGTTTCATAAATGCAGCTGCGAAGATGCCGGTTCCTTTGCGAGCGGGCATGCCGGATGAGGAATACACCTTTACCCCTTTATATCCCGAGCTTGGCGACCTGCTCTTGAAAATAAACCCGCAGAGATCGCTCTTTTCGAGGTCTTTCAGCTTTTTGACCGCCCACGTCTGCATGCCCCGGGTGTGGTCAATACCGGAAGAGCGCGTAACGAGACGCGGAGATTCCGGGTCTCCGACCAGCCGCATCGCCTCTCTGGGTACAGGAAGCCCGCATTCAACTTCAGGGCAGACCGGGACCCACTCAACATAATTACCCAGTGTGTCAACGAGGTAGTGATCGAGTTTGTGGCCCCCGTCGTACCGTACGTTTTCGCCCAGCAGGCATGAGCTGATGCCTATGCGGATCCTGTCTGCCATTAAAAACCTGTCCAAGCGAATGCAGCCAATAAGATTGAATACTTCATATCAGGTAAACCTGAACCCCCTGCCATGCCTTTTCAAAAACCCCTCCTCCTGAAGAGAGCATAACACATCTTTGATTGTCCCGGGATCTTCTCCCAGTAATTTTACAAGGCGCGTTTCGCTCACACCATTGCTTTCAATCACTGCCTGAAGCACCCTGCCCCGCAGCTGTCTGCGAGATCCTTCAAAGGGGGGCTGTTTCTGGTAGTGAACACTTCTTACATTTGGATTGGGCAGACTCTTTTTCATCATCGCTCCATAGTCCATGACCGCAGAGTACCAGTCCCTTGGATTTGAACGGACGAGTGTTTTTTGGACCAGCGGCAGAATCTCGTTATCGTGAACGGTGCTTTTGTCATCGAAAAAGAAATGGATAAAGACCCTCCGGATATTCGTCTCGATAAAGACCACCGCCCTGTTAAAGGCAAAGGCGCAGATCGAGGCTGCGGTGGCTTTTCCAATGCCCGGAAATGTTGCCAGCACGTCCGGGGATGTTGGCATGGTCCCGTAATACTCACTCACAATTGATTGTGCTGTTTTATGCAGGGCGATTGCCCGCCGGTTATACCCGAGGCCCTTCCAGGCTGTGATGACCGGCCCGAGGGGAGACCGTGCGAGTCTCTGAACATCAGGGAAAACCGAAAGAAAATGCTCATACTTGTTGATGACGCGCTCAACCTGCGTCTGCTGAAGCATTATCTCTGATACCAGAATGTGGTAAGGGTCTTCTGTCATTCGCCAGGGGAGATCATGGCGGCCTGACTTTCGGTAATGATCTTTTATGATTTTTCTGAACAGACGGACTGTCCCGGGCGTTATACCCTCTTTATGCAAGGTAGCATAAAACCGGGCACTGTCTTGATCCATTATTTCCGGGCTGCCTCAAGTGCTGCACTGTAATCAGGTTCTTCCGCAATTTCAGAGACCTGCTGTGTATAAATGACAGTGCCAGACTGGTCTGTAATAACGATCGCCCGTGACATAAGACCGCTCAGGGGCCCTGATGTGATAGTCACCCCATAATGCTTCCCGAAATCGGGTGAGCGGAATACTGAAAGGGGGATGACATCGTTCAGTCCCTCCAGCTCACAGAACCGGTTGTGCGCAAAGGGCAGGTCTGCGGAGATGCAGAGCACAAGCGTGTTGTCAAGCTTGCCCGCCTCTTCATTAAATCTCCGTGCCGATGCAGCACAGACCGGTGTGTCAATGCTCGGGAAAATATTCAATATGAGGCGCTTGCCCGCATAGTCATTCATCGAGACATCAGAGAGGTCTGTTTTTGTAAGAGTGAAGTCAAGGGCCTTTGTGCCCACTGCAGGTAATGCACCGATCGTCTCGACAGGACTTCCTTTAAATGTGATGGTTGCCATGGTTTCCTCCGTATGAAATGTGACAGCTGTTTCAGGTTATTAACATGTCTATTAAATTGCAGGACCGACGTAGACATCATCATCTTCATCAACTTCTACGCTGACGGCCTCAAATTGTGGAGGAACAGCTAGATCATTCCACACTCCTTTGAGTTCCACCTTCATTCCTTCCACAAGGTCATTAAAATCCGAGATCTGGCAGACGGGGATGAGGTCATCGTCATCACAGGTGAATACTGTATTACTATCGACTGCGACCTTCACCGTACTGCTGGGTGGATTAAAATTTATTGCTTTTAGAACAGCTATGTCGAAAAATGGATAATTTAATGACAGTGGCTGAATAATGCCTTTGAGCTGGTAATCATCCTGCTTGCACAGATGATATCTGTTGTGCGTGCCGTCCGCGTCGAGGACTATCTTCGCGGTTACGGCATTGGGTAGTACGGAAGTATCAATTTTAAATTGCTTGAGGTCAAAGTCGAGCACAACGTTCTGTCTTCCTATGATGTTTACGGCACCCGTTACCTCGAGAATGCATTTTGCAGGATCAGTCCCAGTTCCGGGAATACAGGTAGTTTTATTTTTGGAGGCATCAAAGACCGCGGTGACAGGATTGCTCGGGTTAGATTTCTCAACGAGGATGAGCTCCTCTCCGACAGTGATGTAGACCCTGTTGTAGCTCCCGGGGGGGATTGTGCCTGTGGACAATGTTTCGAGGATCCCGCTTAGTGCCCTCAGGTCATAGGTAATACCGAGGGCATCTTCAAAGGCGGTCAGGCTTGCGCCTGTTGATGACTTGACCAGTTCCACCTTATAGACGGTCACAATGACCTGCTCATAATTTGTTGTGAGATTGTCCGTGATAAAGAGGCTTGCATTGGACGTACTGCCCGAATCAACGCCACTGCTGTTCCCGCCTCCGCCGCTCGATCCGCACGAATACAGCGCAATCGCAACACACAGCAGAAAGCAGATGAGCACAGGATGCTTTTTGGTATAGATATGCAATTGTTTCATAACTGCCTCCTTGATTCATTCAAATTTCTTTGATTTCTACTCTACACACACTGCACTTTTATTATCTGTGATCTCAGGCTAGATTGAGCAACGAACATCACTGCTTATAATTTGAAGTATATTATCATATTATCCTGTGTCAAGAATTTTTTTAGCTGGATATCGTATGATCATGACAGTCAATAGTATTGATTTGCGTTCGGCATTCTCATGATAACCCGTTATTACTATGAGATTTATAAACATACATATTGAAAATTATAACCCCGGACTGTTAAAATATATTACATTTCAGTTATATTGTTTTACATATATTGCCTTTTTTTCAGGCGGGTCTGTTCCAATGTATGAATAAATTTAATCAAGGAGAAACAAACATGTCCAAAGTTTTAGCCAAATTTTCCATGATTATTGCGGGAATCATTTTCTTAGTATGTATTTCATCAGCAGGACACGCGCAGATCCCGGAAACCATGAGCTATCAGGGGTACCTGACGGATATTCTGGGGAATCCGGTTGACGGGCCGGTGAATCTGACGTTTAGAATCTACGACGTTGCGGTTGCGGGAACGGCACTATGGACAGAGCCGCAGAGCGTAACGGTGAATAACGGAGTGTACAGTGTGCAGCTTGGATCAGTGAGTACATTGACGGGTCTGACTTTTGACGTTCCGTACTGGCTCGGAGTGGAGGTGGGGACGGATGGAGAGATGGATCCGAGGCAGCCGTTTGCATCGGTGCCGTTTGCAGTTAAGTCGGTATTTTCAGAAATAGCTGAATCAGTTGCACCGGGGGCGGTGGATGACAACGGGATAACCGGGCCTGTCAGCGCGTCAAAGATAGAGTACTCAGGGCTCAATGCAGATCTTATCGACGACATGGACTCGACTGATTTTGCACCGGCCCTGCACAGTCACGGCAGCAGTGACATCGCTCCCCAGGGAGGAGGGTCCGGTCTGGATGCGGACCTGCTGGACGGACAGGATTCTGCAGACTTTGCGGCAGCGTCCCATGGTCACGGGAGCGCAGATATAACGGCACCACTGAATCTTACAATGAATGCCGGGGGGTACACGGTCCAAGGGATAAACAATTACGCTTTGGGGATAGGGGTTCGCGGAGACGGCTGGTATGGAGTCTGGGGCAATTCCGGAGCAGGTGACGGTATCGGTGTGTATGGGGCAGCCACATCGACATCGGGTGTTAATTACGGAGTGTTTGGATTCAGCCAGAGCCCGACAGGCCATGCGATACATGGTTTAAACCAACAAGCAGGAGGCCATGCGGGATACTTTGAAGGTGATGTTGAGGTAACAGAGAACGTAACAGTTAGCAAAGCCTTGAACGCAGGCAGTTTCAGCGGCAGCGGTGCAGGGCTGACAAACCTGAACTGGAGCAATCTTACAGGCGTGCCTGCTGGATTTGCGGATGGCCTTGACGGGGACTGCGACGGGGTGGCCTGCGAATTAGTCAGTTCAATGGCAGTAAACTGCAGTCAGCTGGGGGCTGCGGCAGGAGGAGAAATTTATTGTTCAACAGAGGATGATAGCCCTGACAGTGACGCTGAAGTGCCTGACAATATAACCGTTGATAATTCAGCTGGAGGATTTATACGTCTCGAGCAGGGACCGGCGCCAGCAGATACAACTGAGGGACGTCTGCAGTGGGACACGGACGACGACCGCGTTGTGGTTGGGAGCGGAACCGGGACGACGACGTTTTATTCAGGCCCGCATACAACGGATGCGGGACAGCTGGCGTCCGGCACTCTCTCAGACGCGCGGTTATCAACAAATGTTGATCTGCTTAACAGTGATCAGAATGTCACGGGAGTGAAGCATTTTGCACCTTCTTCCGCATCGGTTCCCTTTACGGTGGATGCATCCAAAAAGGACCCGGTGACAAATCTCAACGCTGACCTTCTGGACGGACAGCATTCCAGCGATATCATTGCTGCGGCAGCTGATGAGGTGAGAACGCCCATAACGGGATGCGGCCTCCTCGGTGTAATCACGCAGCCTGGATCGTATTATCTTACGCAAAACCTTACCAGCACCGGCTTGGACTGTATCACTGTAGCTGTATCGGATGTGACGATTGACCTCATGGGATTCAGGATCAATGCGAGCGCTGCAAATACGAACAGGGGTGTGTATATTAATGATGCATCAAATGTTGAGGTCAGAAACGGAACCATATCAAACTTCTATCGCGGAATTTATGCACTGAATACTTCGAATAACGCGAGAAACAGGGTAATGAACGTTCACGTATCCGGTCCCAGTGCCGGGGCGAAATGGGCCGGCATAGAGCTGGAAAGCTCTGGCAGTATTGTGGAGGGATGCACGGCAAATGGACATTTAAAGTATGGCATCAGTGTCCAAAACGGCTCGGTTGTGAATAATAATATTGTCTATGACAATGCTGAGCGGGGCATTCTGGCTTTCCGTTCAATTGTGACAAACAATGTTGCCTATTCAAACCAAAATGGAATAGTAGTCCATGCTTCGACGGTGATTAATAATGCGGCTTTTTTTAATGGGCGGGCTGGAATAGGCGCAACCGAGAGTCTAATTGACAGAAATACGGCGTATGAAAATGATCAAGAGGGCGGGGGGAGTGACAATATTTATTGTACAACCTGTACTCTCGGCCTTAATCATGCGCCGTAGATCTTTTGTTTTTGTATTGTTTCTCGTCTCAATAATGTCAGTTGAGGCTTTTTCTGAAGAGAAGACATACACCGTTACCGGTGACTCCATGGCCCCGGCGCTCATACCGGGTGACCGGGTGGTGGTTGAAGAAAAACCTGCGGAGCCTGTTAAAAAGGGCGACCTTGTCGCGATCAACTTTAAACACACCGAAATCCCGATCGTCAAGCGGGTGATCGCCGTGTCAGGGGACAGCCTCATTATCAGGAGTAACATGCTTATCGTTAATAACGAGCCTGTACGCTCTTTTGACGAGAAACGGTGGATGTCGACAGTGAGGCAATTAGAGCGGTACGGCTGGGTTGTCCCGCCCAATAACATATTTATACTCGGCGACAATCCAAAAAACAGCAGGGACAGCCGCAGGCTCGGGCTGATCTCAACCAGCCAGATAAAGGCAAAGGTTGTACGAATTATTCATACCGGGGCTAAGCCTCGGTAATTACCAGTGGCCACTCCCGGTGTGGACACTGGGGTAACTATAAAAAGTTTTTATGACTTCTATAAACGGGTTGCTTTTTCCCCATCCCCGTGATATAAAGTCGATACGGGCTTATCCACTATTATCATGCTTCTTATAAAGAAATGAGAAGATATGGACGAACTGTCAAACAAAAAAACTCCTGTAACTTCTTCTTTTTTAATTCAAAATCGCACGCCAGGAAAGCGGATAGCAATGATTAAAGGAAAGAATATCCAGTCCGATTGCTGCAATGCATCAGTAATTATCATAGGACAGAAAGCGTATAAATGCGTTCAATGCGGGAGTCACTGTTCTCCCGGGATGGATTATGAAAGCATGTCCTACAAATCAAAGAGCATTTCGTAAAAAGCATAGATTATTATGCAATATTTTGCGTTGATGCATTAAATTGCATGCACGATCTGGCATTTTTTATTTGTAATTGAGATGTTTTTTTTGATCATGCATTCTAACCCCCTGAAATAAAATTATGTCCTTGCATGGCCGATTTCTTGCTGTATAATATCATTAAAATTCCAAGATTTATAAAAAATAGTCGGTAGTCAGCAGTCAGGTAACAAATCGACCACTTGCTTCCAATTACCGCTTTCTGACGACTGATTACTGGCAATGGAGGAAACAGACATGAACAGACCACCATCACCCGGCGCATTGCTTCGTGATGCCCTGAAGCAGGAAAAGCCGCTTCAGGTTGCAGGCGTAATAAACGCCTACGCAGCGCGCCTTGCAGAACGTGCCGGGTTCAGGGCCCTTTATGTTTCAGGGGGCGGGGTTGCTGCCGGGTCCCTCGGCGTCCCTGGGAAAGCGCGTAAGCGGGAAATGTATTTAGAGTCAAAAGGAATGAGTTAAGCAGAGCAACAGTTGCGAAGAACCGCAGACCGGAGCACACGGCACTGAGGTACTGTGGCACTTCCGATATTCATCACTTCCCCACTTCCATGCTTGCCCGCTTCCTAACTTTTTGTCTGTGGCACTATTGCACTGTAGCAGTATAAGTTCCTGTCCCCTCAAGGTATTCTTTCAAAAATCCGAATAAACAGCTACTTATATAAAAATATCGGCACTTGTTGAGATGGGGAGGGGATGAAACCGTGTCCGGACAGAACAATGTATTGTTTATAGAAAACAGCAGCAGCCGCATTCAGGAGATCAAAGAGGCTGGGCAGCTGCTTGGTCAGGCAAAAATACATTTTGCAGGGTCCGGACCTGATGCGCTTGATATGCTGGCTTCCATGCCGGATATACCGCTGTTTATTGTGCACAATCCCCCTGAACTCAATGCGTTTGACGTGACAAAATCATTGTCCCTCCTTTTTCCGGAATCTTCGGTAACGATACTGGCAGACCATGAGCTCACGCCTGCCCAGGATGACAGCGATGCAGGCAACATACCGCTCCTCCCGATACCACGTACGGCAACGGAGTATGCCCTTCTGGTACGGCAGGGCATTCATGCGCACCGCAATACAATCCATATTGCGCGGAAATTAAAGAGTGTGACTGAAGAAAAGACCGGTATCCAGGAAGCCACAAGGTCCATCATGAAATCCTACCAGGATTTGTCCAGCCTGGTGCATTGCGGTCAGAAGGTGCAGGAGACGATGGACCTGGTTGAATGCTCCCGGATAATAACAGATGCATTAAAAACGCTGGGACTGAACGGCACCATTGTTCTGGAAGATGATGAAGGGAGCATAAAGGAAATTCGCAGGATATCGGAAAATCCCGGAACACATTTTACTGTTACGGACACAAATGCAAAGATATATTTTGCCGGCCCGAAATATGCCGGCTACATAGATGCTCACCCTGCTGATGGGGATCGATTTGATGTAGACCGTCTGTCAGACCCCCTTCACCTTATCAGAAACCAGCTTATGGCATTCCTGGACCGGTACAGCCGCATAGAGGAAAAGGAACAGCTCCTTGAAGGGTACAAGGCGATATTAAACAAACTTGAAGACATAATTAAAAACGCGGATTTTTCAAAGAAGACGCAGAAAGTCCGCAAGGAACTCGAAAGCGATACCGAAAGCATATTCAATATTCTGGACAGGATGCGTGAAAAGGTGTCCGAGGATGTGGTTCCCTGGGTGGACGAAGTTGAGCTGAGTCTCCAGTTTGCGGACCGGGTCTCTCAGCAGATCAACAGCCTGGCATCAATCCTGAGGGAGCTGCTCGGTACGATCAACCCATCACTGGAGTGCGACCTGGACGAGGAAAAAAATGAATCTTCCCAGAGTGTATTACGCGAACCGGCAGAGCAGAAGTCAGTGGATGACCTGCTTGAAAGCCTCGGGATGTAAGGAGGAGGAACATGCCTAAGGAACTGCATTTGCTGGACGTCAGTCCCAAATTTGAGCAGAAAGTCTTTACGATAGCGGATGAGGTATTTAAAATCCTTAAAGAACTCTCACGCGAAAACAAGACAGAAATCAAAAGCGACCAGATAGCCGAGCGAATGTTCTACAAAGACTCTTTAAAGGGGTTGCTGGATGATATTCATGCCATCACAGAGGATGAGGGGCTTGAAAGTAAACGGCTTACTGAACTTTCAAACCTGCTGCTCGACAAATTCTCAGAACTGATCCCGGCGTATGTGGCGACAAAAATGGGGAACCTGAAAGAAGCCCTTCACAATAAAACGTTAGGGGCAGATTCTAAGGATTGGATTGACTCCCCGATGGAAGTTGTCAAGGACTATATCGATTTAATTTCTGTGCGGAACAATGAACTCGAAGATTTTTTGAATAATACCATAGACCATATGTCGGGGGCGGAAGATACCATGGCACGGGAGCTCGCTCTTCAGAAGCGGAAGATTAATATCGACAATGAGTTCAAAAACAGCTTTACTTCACAGATGGATATATTGAGAAAGGATATTACCGGTTCGGACAATTTAAATGACATCAAATCAATTCTTATAAAGAAGCTTGAAGACATTAGTACCTCTGTAGCCCTGAAGAGCACACAGGACATGGAGCAGATGCTGGAAACAGGCAGGACACTGAAAGAAATGAACACCCGAATATCTAAAATAAAGCGCGGAGCCGATGAAATTCAGAGAAAATCAAAGGGGAAAGAGTATGAAGCCAGCCATGACGCTCTGACCGGAGTCTACAACCGGAAGGCGTACGAGAAAAAAATGAAAGAGCTCCTTGCCGATGTCAGCAGGTATGGCATAACCGCATCCCTGATGGTATGCGACATTGATTATTTTGTGAAAATCAATGACAGATTCGGTCACAAAGTAGGAGACCTGGCCCTGAAAAAACTGTCACAGCTCATAAAGGAAAGGATGAGAATCAATGATTTTGTTGCCAGATATGAAAATGACGTATTTGTCATTATCCTTCCGCATACAGAAATCGAAGGGGGCAGTGTAGCCGGAGAACGGCTCCGGGCATACATTGACAGTGCCGTTTTTGGCTATAAGGGAGAGAAAATCCCCCTGACGATCAGCATCGGGATCAGCTGCCTCAGAAAAGATGATGATATAAACACTGCCTTTAAAAGAGCCCATACTGCTCTTTGCAGAGCCAAGAATTCAGGGCGCAACATAATGAAAACAGAAGAAGCAGCGTAGAAGCGCGAAAGTGTCTTAGTCAGAATTTGCCTTTGCAACAGATGTAAATGCAACTCTTGCCTATCCCGCCATTGGCTACTTCAGGATTGTGAGCGAGTGTGAGGGTCAATAATTCAAAGGAGAAGTCCCGAGACTTCGGGACGGCTTTTTGAATTTACCGAACACGAGTATCGTAATCCGATTAGAAGCAGGCGCAGGCGGGTGGCTTTTGGTACTTTTGGCCAGACAAAAGTACAAAGATAATCTTGAGCTGTATTAAATGGGGCTCAGCCCCAAACCCCGGTTCATTCTTTTTTCCGCAAAAAAGAATAAACGAAGAAAAAGCGTGTCCCCGCGATTGTTTCCATACGGGCTGTTTCAGTACTGTCCGCTAAATTAAAATAGCCGCTTCGCTTCTCATTTTAATTCTTAACGCTCCAGGCACTGAACCATCCCTAAAACAATCGAAGGGGATAAAATACATCAAATTGTAATGAGGTTTTGAAAAGTGGTTATCTAACTTGCAAACACTTTTCGTGTTCAGCGCAACTTACGCTCATTCCCACTTTATTGATTAGTGAATCCCGTACTTCTGGAGCTTGTAAAAGAGACCTCTCATCGAAACTCCCAGCAGGGAAGCGGCCTTTGTGCGGTTTCCGCCCGTTTCCTTCAGGGCACTGACAAGGGCATTGCGTTCAGCATCTTCAAGCACTTTTCTGAGGGGCCGGACCGGGGCCGAAGACATAATCAGACTTGCTGCGGCCTCGCCGGACAGGACAGGAAGGTGCCCGGTAATCTTCTGAATCCTGCCTGTGACCGGACTGTCATAGATGATTGCAGTCTGATTCTCTCTGCCGTTTTCCACATGCCGGTCAACCGCATTGTAGCAGGTGTTCATCTCCCCGCCGGAGAACCAGCGGTAGAACGGAGGTTTTGAGTCGTCCAGCACCCTGTCCCATTTTTTATACCAGTCGATTGCTTCTGCGGCTTCAGCCCAGAACCCTTCCGGGTCCTGAATGCTTTTTTGAAAAATTTCATCATACTTTCCCATAGCTGCCTCCGAAGGTGACTTTATTTGGTTGTATTCTTTAGGATAAGTCAAAAGCACACTTTTTTAATACCATTAAAGCTGTCATTCCCCGACTTGATCGGGGAATCCGGTCCCCTGTGAAAAGACTCTGGATTCCCGCCGGAGTTTATCCCGTACTTGATACGGGACGGGAATAACGGACAAGAGTTATGTGCATGCTCTTTTGTGAAGCATATGCAGCGTGCTAACACTTTTTTTATCACTTCTCTGTGAAACCTGTTATGGCGCCCCTGAGATCACGTATGTTCGAAACGGTAATCGTCGGTGCAATCTCCCACGGGTCAAACACAGCCTCGGCCGAGCGCTGTATCCATGCCCCGCGCATTCCGGCTGAAATTGCGCCGATGACATCAAAGGGATTACCCGAGATGAGCCATGCCGCTCCTCCTGTGGACTGTGCGCGGCGGAGAAAATGACAGTACACCGCGGGATTCGGCTTGAAGCTCCTGACCTCGTCAACACTGACAACCCCGGCGAAATAGCGGTCGATGCCCGCGTTCCTGAGCAGACCCGAGACATCTTGAGCAAGGCCGTTTGAAAAGGCAAACATGCGAAAGCCTGCGGACCTCAGGTCCTCTAACCCTTCCGCTGCATCCGGGAACACCGGGAGGGTTTTATAGCCGGCCATGAGTTTTTCTCTTGCTGCCTGCGGGATGTCCGCGTGAAAGTGAGCGCAGGCATAATCCAGGGCGTTTCTGGTGCAGACTGCAAAGCTCTGATAATTCTGCATCAGGCCCCGCCTGAAAGAGTACTCAAGCTGCTTGTCGCGCCAGAGACCCGAAAATGCCGCTGCCCGGTCACCTACATACTGCTTCAGGGCCTCCGTAACGCCGGCAGTGTCTATCAGGGTCCCGTACACATCGAATGCCAGGGTTATTGCCATGGGTTTACTCCCCGGGTTTCTGCCTGTCCTGTTTCTGAGGGTTTAATTTTTTCTGCTGAAGCCTTTTATAGTAAAAATTCTGTCCGTACAGGACACTCACGGGATTGTGTCCCGTGACCCTGTCTTTTACCACGAGCGTTGTCACGGGGGCGTTTGAGTATTTCGTAAACAGCATGTCGTGACCCACACAGAGTCCGACGATTATGTTCATGTCGGTCCTGGCGCTGTTCATGAGCAGCGCCTGTGCCACGGGGTTGCATGCGGGTTCAAATGTTGACGGCCTGACCTTGTCGCTTTCCTCGACGCCGAGCTCGAGCTTGTCAATGCTGCCGGTTTTGCAGCAGACGCTCAGCGGCTTCAGGTCCTGCGCCTTCAGGATGTCTGAGAGCCTGTTAGTCTCCTCTAACAGCCCGATGCATGTTGCGATTCCGATGGTCCTGTATCCCATCAGCTTTGCAAACGCGATCGTATCTTCCACCCGTGTCCAGCGGGCATTGATCGTGCCGCTGCCCGGTTCGGATTCGTAGCAGAGCCCCTCGACCTGTGTTGCGACTCTGGCGATCTTTGCGTCATCGCTGTCATCCCGGTAGAGGTCAAAGGTTTCCTTTATTAATGTGTCATGATCATTCGTGGGGCAGTATGCGGGCTTCGGCGGTTTTGCAGCAGGATCAGCGCTCCAGCAGTTTGTCGCGCCTTTCTTCTGCCACGAGGCGCTGCAGAGACTGCATGAAAATGTATGCTCAGGTTTTGGCATGGTTTACTCCTGTACAAAAGGTATGTTATGAATCATCAATGATCTTGAACATTATTGTAATTCGCCAGCGTACAGGGAAGACTGTTCCGGAATTTCCAAGACGCTGAAGAGGTTGAACCTCCAAAAAGGAGGTTCAACCTCAACTCGGGTCATCAGAGCGTTACATCGACCGGCGGGACAAAGACCCGCTGGCCAAGCTCCTTGTCGATCATAAAGAGGCCGCCCGGGTTGTTCTTGTTCAGCTTCAGGCTCTGGA
>Ga0209536_100005826_pt1 | contig 19039 bp, 12 predicted proteins | sample DeeMarSeWOR28_12_FD_187461 | JGI IMG/M metagenome (GOLD analysis project Ga0209536, IMG submission 187461) | Marine sediment microbial communities from White Oak River estuary, North Carolina - WOR-2-8_12 (SPAdes) (version 2) | ecosystem: Environmental > Aquatic > Marine > Intertidal zone >... | reverse complement strand
ATCGTGCCGCACGTCGCCCACGACACCCACCACTTGCGCGACGAGTGTATCCCCCCACGGCATGGAGATAGTCCTACCGATGGGAGTTTCATCGGGCCAGAAATGTTGAGCTGCCCACTCGTTGATGATTACGGTGAGGGGGGCATCCTCGCCGTCCTCGGGGCCAAAGTACCGACCAGCCAGCAGGGGAACGCCTAGTGCCCGGTGATAATCCCGCTGAACCCACCGTAGGTCGGCTACTGGCTTTTCACCGTCAGGCGGGATTGGCCGATCGTTGACCCAGAAGCTCGTTGCGGAACCAGTCCCCGCGAGAGGCATGAATGTGATGGCGCTGGCTGCGGCTACGCCCGGTTCAGCCTGGACTCTTGCGACCAGACTTTCGAAGAATCGCGTTCGCTCCGCCGGCTCGGGGTACTTCCCGTTCGGCAAAGCAACCTGTGCTGTGATGACGTCTGTTGTGTCGAATCCGACACCGACATCGAGCTGCCTCAGGAAACTGCGAATTAGTAGCCCGGCACCGACCAGTAGGACCAGCGACAGCGCGAATTCGACGACGACCAGTCCGCTGCGGGTGCGATTGTGTGTCAGGCCGGTACCACCCCGTACCCCTCCTTGGGTGAGTCCGTGTCGCACATCCGACCCGGCCAAGCGGAGTGCCGGAAGCGTCCCGAACAGCAAGCCGGTAAGCAGCGAAATGGCCAGGGTGAACCCCACGGCAGTGTGGTTGACACGGAGCTCATCGAGCCGGGGGAGGTCGGGCGGACTCAACCAGATCAGAGTCTTTACCACCCCAAAGGCAACCAGCAAACCCAACACACCGCCTACGAGAGCGAGCAGGGTGCTCTCGGTGAGTAGCTGACGCACCACCCGACTGCGCCTCGCACCGAGCGCCGACCGCACTGCGATTTCCTGCTGCCGGCTAGTCGCGCGTGAGAGCAACAGATTGGCCACGTTGGCGCATGCGATGAGCAGCACGAAGCTAACGGCACCCAGGAGAACAAATAGCGGCGTGCGTACGTTTCCGACCATCTGCTGGTGCAGTGAAACCAAGCTCACGGTCCAACCGGTCTGGAATTCGGGATACTGCTGCTCCAGACGTGTCGCGATCGTAGTCATCTGGCTCTGAGCCTGAGCGCGTGACACGCCGGGATTGAGACGCGCCAGTACCTGCAGCCAGCGGCCGCGTGCCGTTCTCGCTCTCTCGTCGAACTGCGGCGGCAGCCAGATATCCTGGGACCCGGTTGTATTGAATGTGATGGGTAAGTCGAATTTGAATCCGCGAGACAAGACCCCGACAACCTCAATCGGGGAGCCGTTCACGGTGATGGTCCTGCCGACCACGCCTGGGTCGGACCCGAAGCGCCGCTGCCAAAACCCATGGCTGATGACCGCCGCGGCCGGCGCTTCGGGAGAGTCGTCTGCGGTCACAAGCAAACGACCCTGCTGTGCCTGGACCCCGAGCACGGAGAATATCCCGGGAGAGAGCTGGACCACGCCGACGCGTTCCGGTCCCTGGTCGCCGCTGATAGTGGCGCTGAACTGCGTGATGACTCCAATGTCTGAGAATACGCTATTCTGTTCCTTCCACGCGAAGTAGTTCGCGGGAGAGACGACGTTGGTCGTCACGTCACGCAGGTAATTCTGCTCCCACACGAATACGATCCGCTCCGGGTCTCTGTACGGCAGTGACTTGAGCACCACACTGTCTATCACGCTGAAGATCGCCGAGTTCGCACCAATGCCGAGTGCCAACGTCGCGACGACTATGAGGGTGAACGCGGGGCGTCGGCGCATACCGCGGAGTGCATATCTCGTGTCCTGCCAGATCTCGTCCACTGACCCTCCTCGGCGTGGTAAAAGCTGGTGACGCCTGCGCTGTTGGGATCGTGCTACTATTCGCAAACGACACGCAGTGCGCACGAGATCCCGCACGGTGCTGGTCCACAACCGAACCGGTCCTACGAAACGGCGTCGATAGCGGGGCTGCAGTAGCTCACTGTCGAAGAACTCGACCAACTCACGGCCGTACCTATCGCGGAACGTGCGCGGATAGAGCAGCAGCAGCAGTCGGAACAACCTATGAGCCACTGTCCTCAACCGGGGTGCGGAATGAGCTTCTTTCTTTTGGCATAGCGGACGGTCTTTTCCATGCGCGCGAGTTCGGCTCCGAGCGCGTGCCGCCCTGGCTCTGCCAGCTGGTAGTAGCGGCGTTTACGCTCGCGCCCAGTTGCGCCTGCGGGGGCCACCACTTCGGCGATGTAGCCGGCGGTCTCCAGCCGCTGGATCGCCTCGTACAGGGTGCCAGAGCCAAGGTTCATGGCGCCCTCGGTGCGCTTTTCGACTTCCAGTTTGATGCCATAGCCGTGCCGATTGTTGTCGACCAAGGCGAGCAGGATCTGGAGCGTCACGGGGGAGAGATGTCCGTCGGGTACGAGATGCTTCGCAACCATGGATACTCCGTGCTGTAGTTGTCGTTTGCTGATACATCGGTGCCCGATATATCGTTCGCCGATAATATAAAGGACGGGATCCGTTTTGGGGAAGTTTCAGCGACTGGGAAAGGAGCCGCTATCAGCCAGCAGCGTTCAGTCGCAAGTCAACGTTCGAAAGTTGGTCCCCGCCAGCTGATCGCTGCCGTCATCTAGGCGCTGCGGCCGTCTTCCGTATGAGCAGTCCGCTCGTGGATACTCGCACTTCGAACTCGGCTTGATCGTCGGTCGCTATGAACGTACCGGAACCATATTCGGCATCTACCAGCGGCGCGAGCAGAGGGGAGCGCCGACGAAGATGGAAGATGTCTAGCGGCTTGGCTCTCGACAGTGCGAATAGTGTGCGTGGGCTGGACTGTTCTTCTGCGAGGTCCAGATACCTGCCAGATATGCGATCCAATTCGTAGTCTGTGTGCAGGCCCAGCAAATTGGCCAGGGGTTTCCACTTGAGGATGTGCGCGTCAATGTAGAACTCATCGCCAGCCAGGACAAATGTGGTGTCCCGACCGTCGGGGAAACGCACTCTCGCCTGGAACCTCTGGGCATCTATCCGTTGCGTACTGACGAAGGCCGCAACTTCTTCATGAGTGAACGCGCGATAGCCCTGCGTGGAAATGGTGAGAGTCGCGAACAGGGCGGACAGCGACAAGAGCAACAGAGCGAACACGGTATTGGCAGCTGTCCGCAACAGACGTTTGTTCTTGAGTGCCCAGATCGCGACGATAAAGAACGTCACACTGAGGAGAGCGAAGATCACGGTTAGTACGACTAGTGTTGTGGCCATGTGGTCAATCTCCTGGGTGACATCGTCGCCTGCAAGTACAACCATAAGTTAGTAGCCGGGACCGGTGGATACGAGTAACCCACAGTCACTGTACTGTCGGCGCCGATTCCGGTGGTGTTGCGAGAGGCGGCTGGCCTGGACAGGGTCCTGTGGCCATCTTTGAGGCCCGTTTCCCATAGTCGGTGGAGGAACATGAATCGCGACAGCATGACCGACCGGTTGCGCGACAGGACGACTGAAGCTTGGGATATCATCGTCATCGGAGGGGGAGCAACGGGAATGGGCATTGCGGTGGATGCCGCGTCGCGTGGGTTTGAGGTGTTGCTGCTCGAGCAGGCGGACTTCGGAAAGGGCACCTCCAGCCGATCCACGAAACTGGTGCACGGCGGCGTACGATACCTTCAGCAGGGCAACATATCGCTCGTAATGGAGGCTCTGAGGGAACGAGGCCGCCTCCTCCAGAACGCGCCGCATCTGGTCTCCGATCTGGCGTTCGTTGTCCCCAACTACGAGTGGTGGGAAGCACCGTTCTACGGAGTCGGCATGAAGGTCTACGACGTGATGGCCGGTCGCTACCGGTTCGGGCGGTCGAAGAACCTCTCGGTCGAAGAGACAATTGCGCGACTGCCCAACATCGAGCGTGAGGGATTACGTGGTGGTGTCCTGTATCACGATGGACAGTTCGACGACGCTCGCCTCCTGGTGAATTTGGCACAGACGGCTTTCGAACAAGGGGCGACCGTCATCAACTACGCTAAGGTCAACGACCTCATGAAGGACAGCGCTGGGTTCCTGACCGGCGTGCGCGTGGTGGACCAGGAGAATGGTGAAGAGTTTCAGGCAGGGGCCCGTGTGGTCATCAACGCAACTGGTCCATTCTGCGACGAGATAAGGCGCCTGGACTCTCCCACTGCGGCTGCGGTGATCCAACCCAGTCAGGGAGTGCACATTACACTCGACAGGTCGTTCCTGGCGGGGGATACGGCTATCATGGTGCCACGTACGACTGACGGCCGAGTGATGTTCGCGCTGCCGTGGCACGATCACGTGATCGTGGGTACGACCGACACTCCGCTGGATCGTGTGTCATTGGAACCCAGGCCGACCGCCGAGGAGGTGGACTTCATACTGGAGACCACTGTGCAGTACCTGGTGCGTGATCCTACGCGTGAGGACGTACTCTCCGCGTTTGCTGGAATTCGACCACTCGTGCGCGCCGGACAGGCTGACAACACTGCGACTCTGTCGCGGGAGCACAGCATCGAGATATCGGCGTCTGGCCTGCTCACCATAGCCGGCGGTAAGTGGACCACGTACCGCAACATGGCTGAGGACTGCGTAGACCATGCGATCACGGTGGGTGATCTGGAGGACCGTCCCTGTGTCACCAAGTCCCTGCGGATCCACGGACACCTGCGCGACGCCGAGCGGTTCGGTGAGTTGGCTTGGTATGGATCCGATGCTACGGCGGTCCGCACCTTGATTGAGTCAGAAGATCGGTTCGGAGAGCGCTTGCACCCTGCATTGCCGTATCGGGCTGGCGAAGTCGTCTGGTCGACTCGGTCCGAGATGACCAGAACAGTGGATGACTATCTGTCGCGCCGCAGCCGCGCGACGTTCCTGAATGCGCGGGCGGCCATGGAGATGGCGCCGACTGTGGCGCAGCTCTTGGCCGAGGCACTCGGACGCGACGACAGCTGGGTACAAAGCCAAGTGCGGGAGTATCGCCAGATAGCGTCGGGCTACTTACCGTGAGTGCCGGCGGTGCACATGGAGCAGTGCGATTCAGGGAGTGTAGGGGATCGCCCGCCCGGATCTGCTTCGCCGGTAGCGAATCCGATTCAGGCTTTAGCTGAGAGCTGGCAACGGGTGACGTGCCCCGGGCATGCTGCTCCAACAGGCTGTGAGTGAGCAGCCAGGGCTACTGTCTGATCACGACCCAACCTATCTGCTCTAGGATGCGTAGATAGGCTGCTACCTGCTCGACCTCCAGTTCGCTTGCTGTTATCGCAGCCACCTGATTGCGGATCTGGCTCACCGAACGTATCCCGTTCACAAAGTTCAGTATTCCCCGGGTTTGGTCCGCGCGGAGCTGCAACTCTGTGAGCGCGTCCGGGTTAGCCTCCATGTATGCTCTGTAACCATCGCTCCGCTCGAGGTAGAACTGCATTCCCCTCACGTCGGAGTGTATGTCGGGAATCACAGTGGAGTAGCGCCGTTGCGCAGGTGTCTCCGGCAGTACCCGCGGCAGTGAAGCGCCCACTCTTCCAGCCCGAACTTGAGCGTAGCCGAGCACTTGGGCCGTCAAACCCTCCCGATACAACTGCCACTGAGCAATCCGGTTTTCCAGCGTTGATCGTGCCTCGGTGCTCGCCGTATAGATATCTCGGATGGACTCCAGCGCTGTCACTTCCCGATCCACTGCTGCGTTCATCCGGTTCACCGCCTGCTGCAGTGCCGGTTCCAGTTCGGCTTCGGTCGCTTGCTCCAGCAGTCTCAGCGCCTGCGGTATTCCCCGCTCGGCGATACGGGCGTAGCCGAATTGGGAGACCGCGTTCAGCAGCCGTGGAAGTCGATCGTCACTCAGGTCTGCGGCCACGAGCGCCACTGCGGCGCCAATAAAGGCGACGCGCTTCATCTCCGTAGGGTCTGCCTTGTCCGGCAGGTCCGCATCGGCGTGATACCATTGGTCAGGCCAGGTGAAGAATTCGATCCCCGGGACCGCCACTGACGGATTGTTGAAACAGATGTGATCACTCCCTCCCGTGGCCTCATGGATGTAGAAGCGAAAAGCATCCCCGGATCCATTTTTCTCAACCATCGGACGCGGGAAATATTGGCCGCCCGGACGTCCTCGGGGAGAATCCGGCAGGTATACGATGTCGTTAGTGCGCCAGACATAGTTCAGCATGGATTTGGCCAAGCCATCCAAGTAGCTGGCAAGCTGGGCGGGAGTTTCGCTCATGGTGAACACGGAGTTGTTGAGGCGGAGGGCCTCACTCACCATGTCCATGTTCACATTGATGCTTAGCAGGTCGGCAAACCCGGGGTTGCGGCTGATGAACTCATAAGTACCGGAAATCTCGTTGGGCCAGAGGAAGTAGATAGTCCGGCGTGGCTGGGGAATCTGGCCCGTGTCAATGAGGTGACTGAGGGCCCGCAGGATCTCCAACTGAATCGCCGGTCCTCCCATGTCATCGTTGGTGCCCCGCTTGGTGTAACCCTCGAAGAGGTGGCCGGTGAAAATGACTCCCTTTGCGTCCGGTTCGGTTCCCGGGATCCAGGCGAACACCGTCTCGTATCTGTTGGGGTGCTCCTCGACCGTCGCTTTGAGTCGCACCACGATACTCTGACCACGCCCCAGATCCTCCAGCAGCTCGGACCATTGACGCCACGAGATCGTCATCCCCAGGCTCAAGCTCTCACCTTGTGCATACCCTCCGCTGGAGTAGACGACTTGGTTGGGATCCAGATACCGTTCTCGGGCATTGAACGCGATCACGCCCCGGACCCCGAGATCATCGAGCGCCTCGAATACATCGCCGCGGGGGTGGGACCACATGAGAGCGACCTTGCCTTGGGGTGACTCTGTAGCCTCGCCCAGGCTTCGGATTTCTTGCGCAGTCATCGCGGGCACGTACCAGAGTTCGCCCGTCACGTCGCCTGACCGCGAGCCACCGGCGATCATGGCAACGTCGGCACCCAATCGTGCCACCAGACGAGGCTCCGGCTCCACGATCCAGAACTCCCCCGCAGTGGGGTAGGAGAAGGTGCCCGGCCCTGGGTACCGGTCCAGGCGAACCGTCTCAATGCCGTAGTTCCGGACCAGGTCGTACAGCTGCTGCGCCTCGTAGAACGTGTCCGTAAACTCAGCAGGATCCCTTATCCAAGGGGCTCCAGCCAGCTTCACCAGGTTGTTGAAGGCCATTTGGCCGGAGATTTCGTTGGTCAGGAGGGTCAGCAGTTCTGCCTCGAGAGGAGTCTCGAGAGGGTCCTGAGCAGCAGCTAACGAGGGAAGCAGCAGAGAGGTAACGATTGAGAGACACGCTAGTGCGTGCCGGCCCACATTGTGGCTGCGGTGGATGCCGAAACGAATCGACGCGATCATGGCAGGTCTCCACTCGGAATTGCCGAAGGGATGAGGGATTGACTCCATACTTGGTCACAGAAGATGAGGTATCACATCACGGACCTCGTCGCAACATGTGCCGCCTTCGCACCCACCTACGAGCGGCGTCCCTGGCCGCGGGATCAGGCTCCGGTGAACAGATCAATTTGGGGAGGCTCAACAGGAAGTTGCATGATCTGTAGGACGGTCTCCACCCAATTGTCGCGGTCGGCGGGGTCGAGGTGGTGACAACGAACGTTGAAGGCGTTGATGAGCTCTTCGATTACCCTGTCGATCTCTATCTGGAAAGTGGTGCTCACGTCCCTGGTACCGTCGAATGATGGTGATTGCAGGATCGGGACCTTGAAGAGTCCATCATAAGTCTGCATCCACTTGGTTACCAGAGTGTTGTATTCGGACCTCCTGCCGAGCTGGTGCACAAGGTACGCGTAGTTGTCTAGTACTGAACGATCACAAATGACTGCTTCGTACTGAGAACCGGCCGCTATCTCGTGTGCTATCTGAGTGTGGAGGATCCAAGCCTGGGCCTCCAACGTCGTTGCTTGATTTATTGGCAGGGGACAGCCGCGAGCGACCTCCTTTACGATGTCCACTGCAAGGTCGAGCCGCTTCAGTCGGGATGCCAAGTCGAAACAGAGTGTTGTCTTGCCGACTCCGTGGGAACCAATGAAGGCAATCTTCAAGGTGGAGATCCCCGCTGAGGTTGTGCGAGCAATTATGCATATGGGCGGGCGGGACTGCCAGGGTCCGGGGTTCACCCACACCTGAAATGTGGCAATCTGGCTCGCGTGATGCGCCGACCGTAGCTTAGTCTCGAGTCTCAAGGAGCTCATCCCATACCCAGGTTCTGCGATAGCGAACCGGTCGGTGAGCACTTCCACAAGAGGAAGCTTGACATGGCACGAACTCTCTTCAAGCACGGCACCATAGTAACTGCAAGCGACACTTACGACGGTGATGTCTTGGTTGACGGTGAGTTGATTGCGGCGCTCGGTCCGGCACTCGAAGTGAACGTAGACCGAGTAATCGATGCCACCGGAAAGTACGTTCTGCCGGGTGGCATCGATGTGCACACACATCTCGACATGCCTTTGAACGGCATATCATCCTCTGACGATTTCACCACTGGAACGATAGCAGCTGCTTTTGGCGGTACGACGGCGATCGTGGATTTTCCCACTCAGGCGAGAGGTGAGTCATTACATCGGGCGTTCGACTCATGGTTAGAGAAGGCGCAAGGAAAAGCTGCGATCGACTACGGATTCCACATGATCATCAGCGATTTCAACGACCAGGTCGAGCGGGAGATGGACGAGCTCATCAAAGAAGGGATCACCTCGTTCAAGCTCTTCATGGCGTATCCCGACCGCCTTATGCTTGATGACTCAGCGATATTCCGTGCCCTGTTGCGGACGGGAGAGAACGGTGGCCTGGTCACCATACACGCCGAGAACGGTTCGGTTATTGACGTACTGGTACGTCGGGCGCTGGCCAAGGGGCTGACGGATCCAAAGTACCACGCGCTCACTCGACCGGCTCGTGCGGAAGCGGAAGCAGTGTACCGGGCGATTGCTATGGCGGAGATGGCGGATGTGCCTATCTATATCGTGCATCTCTCATCGGCTGAGGCGCTCCAAGTGGTTACAGCGGCGCGGGACCGTGGCCTGCCGGTGTACGCCGAGACATGCCCGCAGTACCTGTGTCTGTCCGCCGACAGCTATGAGGAGCCGGGCTTCGCGGGCGCCAAGTACGTCATGAGCCCGCCACTCAGGGACCGTGACAAACAGGTCGAGCTGTGGCGTGGTCTGGCGCGAGGTGACATACAGGTTGTGGCGACCGATCACTGCCCCTTCCGCATGGCCGACCAGAAGGAACTCGGCAGAGAGGATTTCACCAAGATCCCCGGCGGTGCTCCAGGTATTGAAACTCGTTTGAGTCTGCTGTTCGATTGTGGCGTGCGTCAGAACAGGATATTGCTCAACCGGTTCGTCGACATCACGGCCACCAGTCCCGCAAAGATCTTCGGGCTTTGGCCCCAGCGTGGTCAAATCGCTCTCGGGTCGTACGCGGATATTGTGGTGTGGGATCCAGCCAGACAGATGACATTGAACGCGGATTCACTCCACATGAGGGTGGACTACAGTCCGTATGAGGGGCGTACAGCAACAGGGATGCCGGAACTCGTCATGGCGAGGGGCAGGGTCATCATCGAAGGAGAGAGGTACCTGGGCAAGCCGGGGGACGGCGAATTTATCAAGCGATCCGGCAGGACTAACTAGTCGGCCACTTTGTGACCATATAGGTACTGGCTCACGGCCGTGACAGTTGCTGGGATCGGAGCTGGTTTATGCACCGCTCGGCTTGCCGCAGGGATATCTTTGAGGCCTGTCCCCGTGACGAGCAGGACTACGAGTTCGTCCCGGCGGACCATGCCCTCGTCCAGTGCAACGAGAAGTCCCGCCAGCGACGCCGCGCCGGCAGGTTCCGCGAACACGCCGCTGGTGCTAGCCAACAGAGCGATCGCCTCGACAATCGCATCGTCGCTTACCTTCACGCCGCCACCGTTCGATTCACGGATGCGCTGCAAGCACTGCAGGCCGTTACGTGGCATCTGAACGTTGAGGCTATCCGCCACGCTAGTTGCGCGGGGTACTGGACTCGGCACGCTTGCTCCCTGCTCGATGGCGGTCACGATTGAAGCGGAGCGTTCGGGCTGCACCGCGATGAGGCGCGGTCGCCGATCGATGAGACCCGCACTCGCGAGGTCTGAGAATCCCTTAGCCACTCCAGACAGGATGACACCATCACCGGTCGGAACCAGAAACACATCAGGGACACGCGGTACCAGCTGCACCGCGACCTCCAGTGCAGCCGTCTTCTTGCCCTCGATCGTAAACGGGTTGATTGCCGTGTTGCGGTTGTACCAGCCGAACTCCTTACAGACCTTGAGGCATAACTCGAACGCGTCGTCGTAACTGCCGTCTACTACTATCACTTCGGCACCGTAGTTAAGCATCTGCACCAGTTTGGCTTCGGGAGTCGTGTGTGGGACGAAGGTTACCGCGCGGACGCCCGCTGCCGCTGCGATCGCCGCCAGTGCTGTAGCCGCGTTGCCGGTGGAAGCGGCAGCGACGGTGTCGTAGCCGTATTCCGTGGCCTTCGCGACCACCAACAGTGACGCCCGGTCCTTGGTTGAACCACTCGGGTTTCGGGTGTCATCCTTAACCCACAACTGTGGCAAGCCGAGCCTGTGACGCAGCTGGGGCGCCGCTAGTAGCGGTGTCGCTCCGACCGGTATGGGTGCGAGCAAATCGGGCGATGTCAGCGGGAGGAAGGCCGTGAGAAATTCCGCACTCGAGGGCGAGGCTTGGGGCCAACTTGTGGGCAGCTCGTCGAGAACGACCTCCAGTACCCCACGCGTCACGCCGCCGGTTTCTTGTTGGCGAGCGCAGGATGGGCACTGCAGCTGCACTTCATGCTCGCGGTAGCTCGCGCCGCACTCCGTACATATGAACTTGAATCCGCTCATGGGGAGGTCGATCTGAGTGCCTACTAGAGGGTCAAAGCCATGAGGGCTTTCTGGACGTGAAGTCGGTTCTCGGCCTCGTCGTACACCACCGAGTGTGGACCGTCGATTACTGCGTCAGTTACCTCGCGGCCACGGTCGGCCGGAAGTGGATGCATGTAGATGATGTGTCTCTTGCCGAGTTCAAGGTGCTCTGTATCGCAGCGCCAGTGTGGGTATTGCTCGATAAGCTTCAAACCTTGTGGCACGTCGGTCGTTGTCATGAGAGGCCCCCAAGACTTGGGTATGACGGCATCCGCGTCTGCAAACGCATCTTGGAAGCGATGACTGATCTCGAACTTCACACCCGCTGCCTCAGCGTTGGCTCTCGCCTGGTCCTCAATGTTGGGCATCAGTCTGAATTCCGGCGGGTAGGCGAGCGTCACGTCGATCCCGAACCGCGGCATCATCAAGATCAGACTCTGTGGTACCGATAGTGGCCGCATGTAGTTAGGTGCGCTGGTCCACGCCACTCCGAGCTTCAGACCGCGAGTTACTCCCAGCTTCTCCCTCATAGTCATGTAGTCCGCCAGGATCTGACATGGATGATATACATCGCACTGCATGCTGATTACGGGAACGTCGGCATGCTTGGCGACCTCGTTCAGATATGTGTTTCCCTCGCCGAATGCGCAGTGACGGATGGCAATTCCGTCACCGTAGCGCGATAGCACTTTTGCGGTGTCCTTAGCGTTCTCCCCATGGCTGATCTGCATCCTGTCCGGCGTGAGGTAGATACCGTGGCCTCCAAGCTGCGTGATGCCTGTCTCGAACGAGTTGCGAGTCCGCGTTGAGGAATCGAAGAAGATCATGTACAGCGTTTTGGCCGGCAGTAACGGCGTGGGACGTCCTGCCGCCTTGGCTTCTTTGAGCTCTGCCGCCAAGGAGAACAGGGCTTCCAATTCGTCAACCGTCCAGTCCTGGGTGCTCATGAAGTCACGTCCCTTGAGCGCTTGTTCCATCGGCTACTCCTTCAGCGGTAGTCTCTGGCCACCCGAAAGCTGGTTCCTCAACGGCATCAGGTATTGAGGGATCACGCTGTAGACTGCAGTGGCCCGGACGAGGTCATCCACGAGAATCCACTCGTCCGTTGTGTGTGCCAGCTCCTCGCGCCCGGGTGCGAATCCGACTGTGGGAATCCCCAGCCGTCCCATGCTGGCTACTCCGTTCGTCGAGAACGACCAGCGCGAGATCGCCGGTCGCGCACCGAGTACAGCCTCGGCTGCGGCAGCTACTCCTTGCACCAACGGATGTTGTTCCGGAAGCACCCAAGTGGGGTAGAACTTGTCTTGCTTTGCTCGCTCTCCACGCCAGCTGGTCGCGTCATAGCCCAGGAGTTCTACGACAGCGTCTCCCAGGTGAGGTAGAGTCCGCAACTCGGCCAGCGCAGTCTCGACCGTCTCGCCCACCGTCAACCGACGATCGAGGTAGATCCGTGCTCTGTCGGGTACTGCATTGAGTGACGGAGTAGTGCACTCTATGAATGACACGACAACCGACCCCTTTCCGAGAAACTCATCTTCGGGCAAGCGGCCGCTGAGAGCCTCAACGTCAGAGATGATGGGAGCGATCTTGTAGAGGGCGTTGATGCCTCGCTCACTATGCGCCGCGTGGGACGAGACGCCGTGCGTCGTGATTGTGACCTCCACTCGTCCTCGCTGACCTCGATACACGTTCAAGTCGGTGGGTTCCCCTAGCACGACCACATGGGGTCTGATACCCTCTTGCTCGATCAGATGCAAGAGACAGTAGCCGTCGCAGTCTTCCTCCATGACGGTAGCCGAGAGATAGACGGTGGCATCCTGCGGGACCCCCCGCTCCTTGAGAACCTTCAGTCCGTAGGCCATGCAGGCGATGGCTGGGAGCTCGTCCACTGCTCCGCGGCCCCAGACCTTGCCGTTCTCGTGCTCACCTTCAAATGGATCGTGCTTCCACGCCGCAAGATCCCCGACTCCGACGCAGTCGATGTGACCGTCGAGCAGAATTTTGAAAGGCCCCGTTCCCACCCTGGCGATTACATTGCCCAGACGGTCGAAGAACACGTCATCGAATCCCAACTTCTCGTATTCCTGGCGTACTCGCTCACACCGCTGTTCCTCGCGGCAGCTCTCTGCGGGAATTGCGATCAGGTCGCGCAGGAAACGCACGATAGCTGTTTCGTGGCGCCGTGCCGCAGCTAAGACATCTTCACTTAGATCGGGCATAGAATGCGGTTCCCACCTAGCCGTTGTGTCGGGGTCCAGAGGAGTTGTCTCGCATTCGATCCAACACTCCGGTTTCTCGGTTGAAGGCTCGGATCTGAGTGTCCCATTCCGGCAGTTGTCTCACCAGTTCGTCCCAGAAGGACGGGTTCCATAGCGCGTTGAGTTCCTCAACCGTCTTTCCCTGCTGCTCCACCCAGGTGAAGTACTTCAGATTGTGGATCGCCTTGCGGTCAACGAACCGCAGCTCTCTCATGTAATCCGTCGTGGTACCCAGGAGGTACCGTTCGAAGTCGATGATCGCAGCCCGTTCCGTGTAGCGTCCCCGTTCGCTTTCCAGCTCGGTTAGGCGGGTTCGATACAAGTCAACCGAGTCGGTTAAGGAGGTGAGGAGTACGTCGTTTTCGTCGAGTTCGTAGTAGTGTGCTGTCTTGATGGCGGCGAGAAGGTTGCAGATACTCGAGATACCGAAGAGCTCGAGGCTCTTGATCACCACATCTGACACTCCGCATTGTGACAGGACGGAGTGGCCCTCCGGTTCATTGAATAGGCGCAACAGGCGTATCGTGGCTTCGTCGTCTATGGCGGTGACGACGTCCGTGGTACGTACGTTGTGGATCCAGGGCACGTGCTTGTCTCCGATGCCTTCAATGCGGTGACCGCCAAATCCAGCCCGCAATAGCGTGGGACACTGCAGTGCTTCGGCTGCAGTTGTCCTGACGGTGGCAAATTGCTGCTTCAGGAAGTCACCGGCGGCGAGTGTGCCGGCTGATCCTGTGGCACCGACCCAGGCCGCCAGACGGTCGCGGGGTCCGGCGATGCTGCGGAACACCGCTTCCGTGGCGGGCCCGGTGACGCCGTAGTGCCACAGGTAGTTGCCGAACTCTTCGAATTGGTTGAAGATCACCGCATCGGGACGGGTACGGCGGATTTCCCAGCATGCATCAAAGACCTCTTTCACATTGCTCTCGCAACCGGGTGTGGCGATGACTTCAGCCCCGATACTCGCTAGCCAGGTGAACCGCTCGCGGCTCATCTCTTCAGGGAGAATCGCTACCGCCTTACAGCCAAGTAGCGCGCTGTCGAAGGCACCGCCCCGACAGTAGTTGCCGGTTGAAGGCCACACTGCCTGATGCCGCGTCGGATCGAACTCACCGCGGACCAGCCGTGGCACCAGACAACCGAACGCAGCACCGACCTTGTGAGCACCAGTAGGGAAGTATCGACCCACAAGCCCGATTATGCGGGCACGAACGCCGGTCAACGCGCTGGGCAGTTCGACGCAATTGACGGCGCCGAAGCCACCAGTCTCAGGGTCGTTGCGCCAGGTTATGCGAAACAGATTGAGTGGGTCGACCGCGCTCGGGTCTAGGCGACATAGTGCGGTCTTCACTGTGTCATCGATGCTCGCGGGATCACGCATCTCAGCGAAGGTGGGAATCAGAATGTTCTTTTCCCGGCACCTGTCAATTGCCCGCCGCCGGTTCTCTTCTCGCATCATTATGGTCACCCGAGCATTTCCTCCGTGCGTGCGGTTCTCGAATTCAGTCGCCTGCTGCTCAAGCGCCGATAAACCTGGTTCCCCAGGGCAGCTGTGAGAATCGCCGCCATAGCGCTGGCGTCAGTTCGCGAGCGTGAAGCGCTATGGCCTCTGAGTCCATTGTGGTGTGGGCAAAATCCTCGAGCAAGAACCGGCCACGCGCGACTGTGTGGCGTACGGGGGCCTCGGCAGCGCCATATATCAAGTGGCTGAAGAGATTCTCCGCCAACAGCGGTGTGGGTGGTGGTGCATCCACGACGATGATATCGGCCGGCGCCCCAGGAAGCAGGACACCTAGCTCCGGTTCGTCGTAGAAGCGGCGTGCTACGTTGACGTTGTTGCTCAAGAGTTGCGGAATGACCTCGAATCCGGCGCCAGGGCTGCGCAGCGCCATCCGGTGAGCCAGAAACGCTGCACGTGCAGCTCTCAACATTGAGGACGACATGCCGTCGGTACCGAGCCCGACCAAACAGCCGTGCGCGCCGACCCGTGCAGTGTCGAGCTGACCGACACCGTTGTTCGCGTTCGACTCGGGATTGTGGACCACCACAGCATCGTGTCGGGCTATCGTGTCGTAGTCCTCCGACTCCAAGTGAATCCCGTGAGCTAGCAGGCTACGGTGGTCCAACAGGCCGAAGCTATCGAGGCGCTCGACCGGTCCCTTGCCGAACGCCAATCTCGACTCAGCGACGTCGACTCGATCCTCAGCCACGTGAATGTGACAGCCGCTTCCGCTGGCACGTCGCTTCGCTACCTCCACCAAGGTCTCGTCCCTCAGAGTGAAACTCGCATGCAATCCGAGCACTCCTCGTACACGAGGGTGATCTTGGTGGTCGGCAATGAAACCGAGATTCTCGTCGATTCCGGCCAGAGCCTCGTCATGCCCGTTGCGGTCGCTTACCTCATAACACAGCACTGTAGAGAGCCCTGCTTGCTCGACAACCTCCGCGATGAGCGCCAGACTTCCCGCACGGGATGAGGGCGAGGAGTGGTGGTCGAAAACCGTCGTGCAACCCCAGCGAATGCAATCGGCTACGGACAGCTGCGCGGATACACGGATGGCGTCCCGATCGAGTGCGCGATCGAGGCGCCACCACAGCCGGTCGAGCACCTGTACGAAATCCCCCACAGCGGTGCCGGGGTCGAGCGCACGTGCCAAAGCCGAGTAGAAGTGATGGTGCAGGTTCACCAGGCCCGGCATGATGACGCCCCCACGCGCATCGACCACATGAGCAGCGGGGATCTCACCACGCAGCTGTCTCGCCGGACCTACTGCGACGATTCGGTCTCCTGTCCAGGCCACTGCGCCAGACGGGATTATGGTGGGGTGCACGAGACCGGTCACGACCGTCCCGTTGCTGAGCATCGTGGTCTCATTCATAGGTAAGCCCGGGATTGACCATGTTTGGCATACTCGAGTGATAGATCGCCTCCCACACCGTCTTCACTCTCCACAGCTGTGCCGTGTCGATCGTCAACCCCCCAGCGGAGTTGCCCAACAGACGCACATCGAACGGATGCCAATTGATTTGTAGCTGGACTCCGCCGCTGTCCAAAATTGCTCCGCCACCCTCCGGTTCTGGCACGACTGCGAGTTCGGTTCCCTCCAGCCTGGCATGGAGGACCTTGCCGTCGCGGTAGAACCCGTCTTCCCGCGGCGAAGCATCGAAGTCGTCACGGTTCAGGAATAGGCGTTCCTTGACGCGGTATGGCGCTCCCTCCTCAGGACAGTACACTTCGCAGTTGGAGCATTCATTGCAGCTGTCATGCAAGACCGCGAGCTGATGCGTACCGTGAATGGAGAATCCGGTGCCAACCTCCCTGTACATGCCCTGTCGTGGTCGGACAGTCAGCTTCTCTGTCGCCACAGTGAGCGGAACGGATGCGTAGGCAAAGATTGCGTCATTGGGACAAGCGGAAATGCAGAGGTCGCAATTGATGCAGTCATAGAGCGATAGTCTACTCTCGATCCGGCGCGGCGCTTTCTGGTTTGCGCTTGCATGGTAACGCGAATCGTCCAACAGTCTCGCGACTATGTCCCGACCGTTCAGACGGCCGGCTGTTCGAGTTGCCTCCAGGAGCAGGCGCTGACCATCGAGGTCGGCAGCGCGCGCTGCATCAAGCAACTCTGTGGGTAGTTGGTCGGGCGTGCGCGCAGCGACATCCGACAGTCTGCGACCCTCGCGCTGCCAGACCTCAGTACCTCCGGCCACACCGGAGAAGGCCGCCTCAACTGCCTCGGCGCCATGCCCGTTGGCGGCGAGCACGTACGCGTCACGGCCGCTCACGCCGAGCCTTTCCATCGCTCGGCCCAGAGCCCGCAGGTAGGACGGCAATCGGCCGTACCCTCCTTGGCGCAACAGGTCGGTACAGGTCGTGATGGGGACCATGCCGCAGGCGACAGCAGCCGCGAAGTTCCTCGCGTCGATTCCCGCAGAGAACGACACGGGGAACTCGAAGCCCAGATCCTCGCGGAACCGCTGCATGAGGTTCATCGATATCACGTGCAACGGTGGACCGGAGAGGTACATGTAGGGCTCTCTCTGGGTCGGGAAGAATGCGGGATTGTTGGTGACCACTAGCGTGTTGGTGAACTTCGCTCCGACGGACGAACCGTGCCTGTCGGCAAAGGGGCGAAGTTGCTGGAACATCGCGATGGCGTCGTCATACATGAGGTCCTGATCGAACGCGTCACGGCGCAATTCAAGGCTGTCGTAGCCGAGCCGCTCGATGAGGAGTTCACTGACTGGTTCAAACCCCAGCAAGGTGGGATTCAGTTTTATGGTGGTGTGGAGGCCCAGGGTGCCGATCAAGTATCGGGCGATGGACTCGATTTGGTCGGCGGGGCAGCCATGGAAGGTAGAGACCGTCACGCAGTCGGACAGTGGCCGTGGCAGTTCCACATCACGGAACTCACTGAGGTCTCCTGTCAGTTGCTCGCGCAACTCGTCGAACACCGGGTCCGGTTCCTTCATGATACGAATGAAACGGGTGACTTTCTCAGAGCGAATCCCGTCGAGATCGTACCCTACGCTCACATCGAGTACCGTCTCGAACCCGGAATCGGTTGCGAAGACGCCGAGACCCTTCGTGTCCTTCAGGATGTGAATCAGATAGGCGGCCTTGGCGTACTCGAGCGCCGCTTCACTCACCTTTAACTCCTGCGACCATTCCACATTGAATCCCACGTTGGGGACATGAATGCAGGGCCGCGGAATATCGAGTTGGTCTCTTACCTGGACTGTCTTGAGTTCGATGATACGGCCACCGCCAAGCCAAGAGAGAACTATGTTCTGAGCCAACTGGGTGTGCGGACCCGCTGCGGGGCCCAAAGGTGTAGAGGCCGGCCGGGAGAAGTGCAGCGTGGTGAAGTCCGGTTCATGCTTGGGGATGTGCCACTTTCTTATCGGAAGGTCGAAGATAGCCTTGCTGACTTCCACCTCGCGTCGCATACGGCGAACCAGATCTGGAAAAGGAATCGGCGTGAGATCTCTCACAGTGAGTGCCTAGCCCTCCTCCAACGGATGGAGGTCTGGGTCATCCGGGTCTTCCTACGCGTTGGCGTGCCCGCGGGACAGACGGGCGAGCCGTCACTGCATCGTCCATAGGTAGGCAGTAGCGACGCACGCCGTCGTAGGCGTGCAACGCGCCGGCAACGGCAGCAGCGGTTGGCACGAGGCCTATCTCGCCAACCCCTTTGGAGCCATACCCACCAATTTCATCGTGCACCTCCACGAGAATTACGTCAATCTCTGGAGTGTCCTTGGCTTTCAGTATGCCGAGGTCCCGCAACAAGACCGAGTCGGGGCGTCCGTCGGTGCACGGGAGATCTTCTGATAGCGCGTAACCGAGCCCCATATGCACCGATCCCTCGATCTGGCCCGCACAGAGTAGGGGGTTGATAGCCCTTCCCACGTCATGGGCGGCGACCACTCGTTCGATTCGGCCCAGGTCGTCGAGAATCACAACCTGGGTAGCGTAGCTGAACGCTACGTGAGTCTTCGGGTCGACCGCTGATTCTCCGGGTCTTGTGGTGAAGTCACATACGTACTCACCGGAGTACTCTCTCCCGTTGAGTTGAGCTAGATCGAATCGCTTCAAGTCTGTAGCGAGTTTGAGGGCGGCCATGCGGCCTGCTGCCGTGCTGAGAGCCGTAGCGCGGGATGCCGTAGTCATACCGCACTCAACGTCTCGACGACTGACAGCGCGAACGCTCATGATCTTGGGGTCGAGTCCGGTTTCCTGACTCACAACCTGACGGAGGATCGTGAAGAGCCCCTGTCCCATCTCGGTGTAGCCGGTCAGTATCTCCAGCCGGCGCCCCTCGGCGA
>Ga0209536_100005825_pt1 | contig 19040 bp, 21 predicted proteins | sample DeeMarSeWOR28_12_FD_187461 | JGI IMG/M metagenome (GOLD analysis project Ga0209536, IMG submission 187461) | Marine sediment microbial communities from White Oak River estuary, North Carolina - WOR-2-8_12 (SPAdes) (version 2) | ecosystem: Environmental > Aquatic > Marine > Intertidal zone >... | reverse complement strand
GCCGATTCCTCACAACGGCTGCCGCCCGCCGAAAAAGCGGCGCGTATAGAGGCTAACAATGGCAAGATATTTAGGACCAAAGTGCAAACTGTCCCGCCGTGAAGGCACGGATCTGTTTCTCAAGAGCGGCGTGCGGCCGCTCGAATCGAAGTGCCGGCTGGAAATACCGCCGGGCGGAGCGCCGCAGCGCCGGCCACGCCTGTCGGACTACGGTCTGCAGCTTCGTGAAAAGCAGAAACTGCGTCGCATGTACGGCGTGCTGGAGCGCCAGTTCCGCAATTACTACAAGCGCGCCGCGCAGCTCAAAGGCTCGACGGGCGAGAACCTGTTGCGCCTCCTGGAAGGGCGCCTGGACAACGTCGTGTACCGGATGGGCTTCGCAGCTACGCGTGCCGAAGCCCGTCAGCTCGTCAGCCACAAGAGCATCGAGGTGAACGGCAAGGTCGTAAATATCCCGTCTGCCCAGGTGAACGCAGGCGATGCAGTGAGCATTCGTGAGAAAGCCAGGAAGCAGCTTCGCATCCAAAGTGCTATCGAGATTTCAGGCCAGGTTGGTCTGCCGGAGTGGGTAGAAGTCGACGCAAAGAAGATGGCCGGGGTTCTGAAATCGTTGCCGGACCGGGAGGACATCCTGCCGGACATCAACGAAAACCTCGTCGTCGAGCTCTACTCCAAGTAAGTCAGGAGGGATTATTCCCATGCAGGAATCTGTATACGAGTTTCTGAAGCCGCGCGTCGTCAAGGTGACGCCGGTCAATGACCTTCAGGCGAAGGTCACCATCGAACCGTTCGAGCGTGGTTTCGGCCATACGCTGGGTAACGCGCTGCGCCGTATTCTGCTGTCGTCCATGCCGGGCGCAGCCATAACGGAAGCCGAGATCGAAGGCGTGCTCCACGAGTACACCAGCATCGAGGGTGTCCAGGAGGACGTCGTCGACATTTTGCTCAACCTGAAGCAGGTTGCCGTGCGCATGCACGCCCGCGACACCGCCGAGCTGCGGGTTTCGAAGAAAGGCCCGGGAGCCGTCACCGCCGGTGACATCCAGCTGGATCACGACGTCGAGATCATGAACCCGGATCACGTCATCGCAAACCTGACGAGCGCCGGTGAACTGAACATGTTGCTCAAGGTCGAGCGTGGCCGCGGCTATCGTCCCGCGACGCAGCGCCCGATGTTCGAGGAGCAGACGGGCCCGATCGGTCGTCTGCAGCTCGACGCGTCGTTCAGCCCGGTGCACCGCGTTACCTACAACGTCGAAGCCGCGCGCGTCGAACAGCGCACCGACCTCGACAAACTGCTGATCGATATCGAGACCAACGGCACGATCGATCCTGAAGAGGCGATCCGCCGCGCGGGCAGCATCCTCAAGGACCAGCTGTCGGTGTTTGTCGACCTGCAGGGCCAGGAAGAGGGCACCGGCGCGCAGGCGCAGGACCAGGTGGATCCGATCCTCCTGCGGCCCGTCGACGAGCTCGAGCTCACGGTTCGTTCGGCGAACTGCCTCAAGGCCGAGAACATCATGTACATCGGCGACCTGGTTCAGCGTACGGAAGTGGAACTCCTGAGGACGCCGAACCTCGGCAAGAAATCGCTCACCGAGATCAAGGAAGTGCTCGAAGGGCACGGCCTCGGGCTCGGCATGCGTCTCGACAACTGGCCGCCGGCTAGCCTGCGCCCGGAACACGAGCTCGCTATCTAGGAAAGGACAGACAAATGCGCCATAGAAAATCCGGTCGTCGACTGGGTCGCAACAGCTCGCACCGCAAGGCCATGTTTCGCAACATGGCGACGTCGATGGTGAAGCACGAAACGATCCGTACGACGGTGCCCAAAGCCAAAGAGCTGCGTCGCGTTGTCGAGCCGCTGATCACGCTCGCGAAGGAAGACAGCGTGGCGAACCGCCGCCTGGCGTTCGATCGCCTGCGCGACAAAGAAGCGGTTGGCAAGCTGTTTTCGGATATCGGCCCGCGTTTCAAGGATCGGCCGGGCGGCTACCTGCGCATCCTCAAGACGGGCCCGCGCCCGGGCGATGCCGCGCCGATGGCCATCGTGATGTTGACCGAGAAGGCGACAGAAGCGAAGGCGCCGGCGGCCGAAGAATAAAGTTGCAAGAGCGCGCCTCGGCGCGTGATCGGAAAAAGCCGGGCTTTGCCCGGCTTTTTTCATGGTGAAGAGCCGGGTCCCGGCAGACCATCCAGGAAGGATCGCAGGCCGGCGAGGTAGGTTCGCTCATCCCGCAGGAAGGCGTCATTGTGCGTGCCGCGAAGCTCGAGGAAGGAGCGGGGCTCGTTTGCCGCTGCAAATATGGCCTCGCCGTGACGGAAAGGGACGATCTCGTCGTCTCGGCTGTGGATTACGAGTACGGGACAAGCGGCCTGCCGCACGAAATCCCCGGTCGCATGCCGCAGGCGGCTCAGCCAGCGTACCGGCAGCCAGGGGTAGTACTCTGCGGCGATGTCAGGGACCGAGGTAAACGACGATTCGACGATCAGCGCCAGCGGACGGTAACGTGCCGCCAGGTAGGCCGCGGCCGAAGCCCCCATCGACCGTCCGAATACGATAATGCGCCCTCGCGATGTCTCTCTGGTCTCCGTCAGGTAGCGCCAGGCGGCCTCCGCATCGCGGTAAATGCCTCGCTCGGTCGTGTGGCCCCCGCTTTGCCCGTAGCCGCGGTAATCGATGATCAGCACCGACAGTCCGAGTTCCAGGAACTGGCGGACGGATTCGAGACGGTGCGAGATATTGCCGGCATTGCCGTGGAAGAACAGCAGTACGCGGTCGGAGCCGCCCGGCACAAACCAGCCGTGCAGCAGGATGCCGTCGCGCGTTTCGATCGCCACGTCGGCGTAATCGACGTCGATGGCGGCAGGCGTACGATCGAGCGAACGTCCCGGAACATCCGGCAGATACAGCATGCGCGCCTGCATCAGGTAGACCACGAGCGCCAGGACGGCGTAACAGGCGATACCGGCAAGGAGCAGCTTTAGCATGGCGATCGTCGGCCGGTGCCGGTTCAGGTCTCCGATGCCCGGCGGCTCTTCGTCGATGCCGCCAGTTTGTCGATGAGCTGCGATACGTACTCCGGCGAGTGCGTGTTCTTCGCGAGCAGTACGTACACCGCTGGAACGACCACCAGGGTCAGCAGCACGGAGAAAGTGACGCCGAAGAAGACGACGGCCCCGATCGACTGGCGTGACAGCTCGCCGGCGCCGGAAGCGAGGAGCAGAGGGACGGAGCCGAATGCCGTGCACATGCTGGTCATCAATACGGGACGCAAGCGGGTCTTCGCGGACTGGATGACCGCCTCGCGATAATCCTCGCCGCGATCCCGCAGCTGGTTCGCGAATTCGACGATCAGGATGCCGTTCTTGGCCGCGAGCCCGATCAGCATGATTGCGCCGATCTGGCTGTAGATGTTGATCGTGGAGCCGAACACCCACAGGCCGATGAGCGCGCCGGTTACGGCCAGCGGCACGGTCGTCATGATGATCAGTGGATGCTTGAAGCTCTCGAACTGCGCGGCGAGCACGAGGTAGGCGATAACGAGCGCCAGAACGAAGGTCACATAGATCGAACTTCCCGTCGCCTTGAAGTCACGGGACTCGCCGTCGTAGCCGAGGCGCGCGGAATCCGGCAGGTTGTCGCGCACGATACGCTCCAATGCGGCTAGCGCGTCGCCGAGCGAGTAGTTGTTCTCCAGGCTGGCGCTGATCGTTATCGAGCGCAGCCTGTCGAAACGACGCAGGTCGACCGGGCCGGCGATCTCTTCGAGCCGCACCAGGTTCGACAACGGGATCAGGCTGCCGGACGTCTGCGAGCGTACGTAGATGGTCTCCAGGTCGCTGGGCGTCTGCCGGCGTTCATCGAGGCCCTGCAGAATGACCCGGTACTCCTCGCCGTCGCGGACAAAGGTGGTCACCACCCGCGAACCGAGTATCGTCTCGAGGGTCCGGCCGACATTGGACAGCGATACACCGAGGTCCGCGGCCCGATCGCGGTCGACGAAGACGTCGATCTTCGGCTTGCGCTCGTTGTAGTCCGATTGCAGGTTGGACAGGCCCGGAAGTTTCGACGCTTCCTCCATAACGATGTCGCGCCATTCTGCAAGCTCGTCGTAGTCGGTGCCGCCAAGGACGATATTGAGCGGCCGCGAACTCTGCCCGATCGCCCACGCGCCCGGCGCGAACGCGAATACCTGCGCGCCCGGTAATTCGGCGAACTGGCGATTCCAGCTCGAGACGATTTCCTGTGCCGTGCGTTCCCGCTTCGACCAGACCTGCAGCGGCGCGACCACCCGGCCGACATTCACGTCCGCGCCGGCGCGCCAGCTCCCGGAACGACCGAGCACCCGGAGGACGTCACCTTTCTCCTTGTCGGCGAGCATGATCTCCTCGACGCGTTTGATGTAGCCCACCGTGTAGTCGAGGCTGGACCCATCCGGCGCCCTGATCATCGCGAGAGCGAGGCCACGGTCCTCGCGCGGCATGAATTCCGCGGGCAGCCGATTGAGCAGCAGCAGGCTGCCGAAGAACAGGGCAAGCGCGGTGACGATCACCACAAGCGGGCGCGCCGACGTTCGCCGCAGCACGCGCTCGTACCAGGACGACAGCCGCTTGAACACGGCGTCGACGAAATGTGCGACCCGGCCGCGGTGCAGGCGATTGTCGTGGAAGAGCTTCGACGTGAGCATCGGCACGAGCGTCAATGCGATCAGGCTGGAGAATGCGACCGCCGCGGCGAGCGAGATGCCGAACTCTTTGAAAATATCGCCGATGTTGCCCGGCATGAAGGACACCGGGAGGATTACCGCAATCAGTACCAGCGTGGTCGCGATCACGGCGAAGCCGATCTCGCGGCTGCCGTTGACGGCCGCGAGCAGCGTCGGCTCCTTGCCCTCGATGCGCCGCACGATGTTCTCCAGCACGACGATGGCGTCATCGACGACCAGGCCGATCGCGAGCACGAAGCCGAGCAGCGTCAAGGTGTTGATCGAATAGCCCAGGCTCGCCATGACGATGAACGCCGAGACGATCGATATCGGGATTGTCACGGCCGGGATGATGGTCGCGCGCACGGTCCCGATAAAGCCATAGATCACGATGAGCACGAGACCCAGGGCGATGGCCAGTGCCTTGCCGACCTCGACCAGGGAGGCGCGTATGAATACCGCGGTATCGATGTTGATCGCCAGCTCAATGTCGGGCGGCATTGTCGCCTGCAGTTCGTCGAGACGTTTTGTGACGTCGGTATTGACCTGCAGCAGGTTGGCCTGTGCCTGGGGAATAATGCCGAGGCTCATGTCGGCACCGCCATCGGTGGCCGAGTACGTGCGCGCGTCCTCCGGCGCGAATTCGACATCGGCGACCTCGCCGAGGCGGATCAGGTAATCGCCCGCGCCCTGCTTGAGGACCAGTTGTTCGAAATCGCTGACCGACTGGAAGCCGGTGTTTGTCCGCAGCGTAAATTCGCGCGCCGTGGATTCGAGGCGGCCGGACGGGATTTGCACGTTTTCCCTGCGCAGGGCATCCTCGATGTCCGCGACGGTCAGTTCGCGCGCGGCGAGGCGCTTCGGATCGATCCAGATGCGCATCGCCGGGCGCCTCACGCCGCTATTGCGTACCTGCGCGACACCGTCCACTGCGGACAATACATCCACGATGTAGCGCTCGGCGAAATCCGAGACCTCCATGATCGAGCGGGTGTCGCTCGATACGCTGATCCACATCGAGGTTTCTGCAGCGGAGTCCTGCTTGCTGATCTGCGGCGGTTCGGCTTCGTCCGGCAGCATGCCGAGGACGCCCGAAACCCGGTCGCGCACGTCGTTCGCGGCGCCGTCGATGTCGCGGTCGCGGGTGAACTCCAGGGTGATGATGGAGCGCTCGTCATAGCTGACCGACGAGATCTTGGTGATGCCGGCGATCCCTGCCAGCTGGTCTTCGAGTACCTGGGTGACCCGGCGCTCGACGATATCCGATGCGGCACCCCGGTAGTCGGTGGTTATGGACACAATCGGCCGCTCGATGTCCGGAAATTCCCGGATCGGCATGCTGCCCACCGACATTCCGCCGACGATGACCAGGATCAGCGAGATGACCGCTGCGAATACCGGACGGCGGACCGAGACGTCGGAGATCAACATGGGGTCAACTGCCGGTGGAGGGTGTGCTGCTCGAGGCGGTCTTGGCCTCGGAGATTTCGACCTGCGCGCCGTCCCGGACCTTGTGTGTTCCCTCGGTCACGACGCTCTCGCCGGCGGCGAGGCCTTCGGAGATGACCACGAAGCCAGGAATCCTGCGACCGAGATGCACCAGGCGTTTTTCCGCCAGGCCTTCCGAGACGACAAAGACGTATTGCCGCGATCCCTCCGGCACGATCGCCTGCTCCGGCGCCATCAGGACATCGCCGCGATCGCGCTGCAGATCGACGGTCATGAACATGCCGGGCTTCAGGAGCCCGTCATCGTTCGGAATCACCGCTCTTACCTCGACGGCGCGCGACACCGGGTCCAGGCGCGTATCGATGCTGGCTACGTTGCCGCGGAACTCGCGGTCCGGAAACACGAGGCTGCGCGCGACGATGCCCATGTTCTCGTTGATGACGTTGACGAAGGTCTCGGGGACCGAGAAATCCAGCTTGATGACACTCACGTCGTCGAGCGTCGTGATGACCGTATCCGTATTCACGAAGCTGCCAGGACTCACGCGCCTGAGGCCAATGCGCCCCGAGAACGGTGCGCGCAAACGGGTGTTCCTGAGCTTGGCGCGGGCCGCCTCCACGTTCGCCTCGTCCACCCTGACCTGGGCGAGCAGTGCTTCGAGGCTGGATGCCGAGATCGCCCTGGTCGACTCGAGTTCCTTGCTGCGGTTGTAGAGGCTGCGGCTTTCCGAGAGCGACGCTTCGGCAAGTGCGAGTCCGGCCAGGATCTCGCTGTTCTCCAGTTCGAGCAGCAGATCGCCTTCTTCGACGAACTGTCCTTCCTGGAACAGGATTCGGGTGACCAGGCTCGTGACGCGCGGGCGGATTTCCACCGACTCATTGGCCCTTGCCGTGCCCAACGCCTCGATTTCATCGACGAGGGGCCGCAATTCGATGCGCTCCGTCACCACCTTGGCGGCGGCGCCCCAGGCACCGGCTGGCCGGCTTTGCGGATCGTCGCTGCAGGCGGCAAAGAGCGCCAAACTTGCGACCATAATTATTAAGGACTTGAGGCTGTGCATCTTCACGTGAATCGGCCGCGCGGCGCCACCGGCAATCGAACAGAACTAAACAGTTTACTCCTTGGCGCCGAAAAAATATCACGCGTGACAAATCGTTACAGCTGCCGAAGCCGGGCCGCAGGACGCGTGAAATGGCGCGAAAACAACTTGACATAAGCTGTCGATCGCGCCTGGGGGCGGTCGTTAGTCATTGAAAATAAACATAACAATGGGAAATTTCATCAGCTGTGAGCCTCCTCACAGCCAATAATGACCGGGCGCACTAAAGTGACAATTCTGCGAATCCGGGGAGATCGCCATCAGCAAGGACAGGGCATTCGATGATTGCGTCATCCTGTCGAAGGAGACCTTCGACCCGGATGCCGTATTTCTCGACGATATCGTCGACGACGAGGTCCTGCCGTACCTGAGCCTCGCGGTCGATGGCCTTACCGACGGAGCCGATCGCCGCAGGGGCAGGCTCGAGCTGCGGCCCGAGGATGCTGCCGCGAACGAGCAGGCCTGCCCCGACACGACGTTGCCAGCCATAAAATTCGATCCGGAACAGCTCGAAGTCGATGGCTGGGAGTCATCGCTCTGGCGCAGGATGAAGCGCATCATCGGCTTTTAGATCGATCGCTCATCGCATAAGATGCGCCGATGATTTTCAATGACAAGACGGTCATCGTCACCGGTGGCTCCGAAGGGGTCGGCGCCGCAGCCGCTCGGCTTTTTGCCGATGCGGGCGCCAATCTGATGCTGGTGGCCCGCAACCGCAAGAACCTCGAAGCGATAGCCGCGGAGCTGCGCGACCGCACGCGGGTAGAGATATTCCCGATGGACGTGTCCGATGCAGACAGCTGCGTGGACCTGTTCAAGAAGACCCTGTTCGAGTTCGGCAGGATCGACGTGCTCGTGAACAACGCCGGCTACCATGCGCGCGGTTACGTCGAATCCATCACCGCGGACGAGCTGGCCCGGACGATCGACGTCAACCTAAGGGCGCCGATCGTGCTGATGCGCCTCGCCCTGCCGCATATCCGTGACGCGGGCGGGGGCGCGATCATCAACGTGGCTTCTCTGGCGGGGCGCACCCCGGTGCCGGGAAGCGCCGCGTACTCTGCAAGCAAATTCGGCCTGCGCGCATTCACGTTTGCGCTGGCCGAAGAAATCCGGGATGCGGATATCAAGCTCGCTGTCGTGTCACCCGGCCCCATCTCGACGCAGTTCATCCTGGCTGATATCGACAAGACCTCCGACCTGACGTTCTCACAGCCCATGAGCACGGCGGAGGAAGTGGCGCAGGCCATCCTCGACCTTTGCGGCAACAAGCAGCGCGAGCTGGTGATGCCCGCGATAAGCGGCATCCTGACGACGGTGACTTACCTGATGCCGTGGCTCGGGCGGACGCTACGCCCGATGCTCGAGCGCCGGGGTGCGCGGGTGAAGAAGGAGATCAAGGCGAAGGCCAGGGGTATGCCGCCCGAAAACGGCGCCTGAAAAAATGGCGGCCCGCAGGGGGGAGATGCGGGCCGCCGGGGCGATCATCGACGGATAATAATGTCCGAGGGGGATCGATGATCGTTGCTGCTCAGGCGCTCGGCGTCTCTTCCCTTGCAAGACGCGCGAGATTGATCCTGGGCGCCGACAGGCCGGTATCCAGCTCAACGGCTTCCCGGAAGGTGCTGCGCGCGATATCGGTATTGCCCTTGGCCGCGTGCAGGACACCCAGGTTGGAGAGCGCGAGTGCGAGATAAACGCGATCATGCTTCTCCGACGGCGTGGCTGTGAGGACGTTGCTGCGCGGTTTCGCGCCGTCGAGCATTATTGCCAGGGCGGCTTCGCACGCAGCAGTCGCTTTCTCGAGCGCACCCGTCTTGGTGTACGCGACGCAGAGGTTCGTCTGCTTCGAGTAGGCGTTCCTGGAGCTCTTGCCGGCGGTTATCTTCTCGATCGCACGCTCGTATTTTCCGGCGGCTACCTTGCTGCCGTGCGCAGCGTCGACGATGACCGTCATCGTGTAAGCGGGGTCCGCTTCCTCGGCAGCAAGCGGTCCTGCGGCAACGAGGTATGCCGCGAACGCGAGCGGCCGTGACAGCCGTACGAGCCGGGCAGGCTTTTTTATCGGGTTCATGATTTTCTCTCCAGGCGATTGAAGGATTCCGCGACGTCAGGGTCGTGGATCGTTTCGTCGCGGCAACAGTAGGCCCGGTGGCGGCCAGTCGCAAACGAAAAAAAATCGCCTGAATATTGAAAAAAATTCATCAGAAATCGTCGAAATTCTGTAACACCCAGTGTCTCAGTGTGCGGATGGTTTCGTTGTCTGCATCGTCATTGCGGCAAACGAAGTAATACGCATCGCGCGTCAGCAACTCGTGGTCGGAGAGCGGCACGAGGCTGCCGCTCTCGAACCACGCGTCGCTGAGCTGGACCGGAACCAGTGCGGCGCCGAGGCCGCGTTCGGCAGCCCGTGCTATCGCGATCATGGAGTCGAGCCGGATGATGCTCGCGTCTCGCGGCACCTCTACACCGGAGGATTGCGACCATTGTCTCCACGCGCTCGGCCGGCTGTCGTGGAGAAGCAGCGGCACGTCACCGGAGATCGACGTTTCGGTAACCACCATCTTCTTGCGGAGTTGGGGAGAGGCCGCGGGTATCAGCCGCAGGGGGAACAGCCGGTCGGAGCTGAAGCCTGCCGGCGCTGCGCGAAAGACGCGTATGGACACGTCTGCCGTGGCGGGATGTTTTTCCGCCGATTCGTCGCTCGTGTCGACCTTGATGTCGATGTCCGGGTGGTTGCGCGTGAATTCAGGCAACCTCGGAATGAATACTTCGCTGGCGAAAAACGGCTGCACCGAGATACTGAGCGCGCTGCGGGTCGCGAACACACGATGCCGCGCCGCGACCTCGTCGAGGCGCATGATCAGCGGCCGTATGTCGTCCAGCAGCGAGCGCCCCGCTTCCGTCAGCGCCAGCGACCGGCTCGTGCGTTCGAACAGTTTCTGGCCGAGTTCGTCTTCGAGGTTCCTGATCTGGTGGCTGACGGCCGAAGCCGTGATGAACAGCTTGTCCGCAGCTTCCCGGAAACTCTCCTGCTCGGCGGCGATACAGAACGTTCGCAGCCCGCGCAGGGACAGATTTCGGTTGATGGGAGTCATGGCAAATCAGTGCAGGATCCATACCAGATCGGCGCCCCGGACGGCACCCGCGTGGTTTTTTCAACTGATTGAATTTAATAGATAAAAAACGCAGGATCGAGCGCATCGATATCGACTTTCGCACCATGATCGCGCAGACCCGGACCGGTGCTGCACACTATTGAAGCGAGCTGCCGCCGTGCGATGTCGGTCCGGTTACAGGGATTTGGCGGCGACTAGCGGAGGTCGGCGAATGCGTCGCGGGTGAGGTTCTCGCAGCCGTCCGCGAGCACGCGGACGTTATCCTCGATGCGGATACCGCCGAAGGGCCGCAGAGCCTCGACGGCATCCCAGTCGACGAAGGTCTCCGCGGGGGAGCCGCGCAAGTCGTGGAGCAACATGTCGATGATGTAGAGCCCCGGTTCGACCGTGAGGACCATGTCTTCCTCGAGCACGCGGGTCAGCCGCAGGAACGGGTGGCCGCTCGGGGGGTCGATCGTCGCGCCGCCCTCGTTCTCCATGAAACCGGCGACATCGTGAACCTGTATGCCGAGGAGGTGGCCGATCCCGTGCGGCATGAATGCGCTGGTCACACCCTCGGTGAGCAGCGTGTCGGCGTCGCCGCGGGCGAGCCCCGATTCGATGAGGACATCCGCGGTGAGGCGGTGCGTCTCGAGCTGCAGTTCCCGAAAATCGACTCCCGCCCTGATGCGGCCAACGAGCGTCTGCTGCAGCGACTCCATGAGGGTGATCAGTTCGGAGAATCGCGCGTCTCCGTTGCTGTAGGTGCGCGTGATATCGGATGCATAACCGTGGACCTGGGCGCCGGCGTCGATCAGGAACGAACGCAACTCCGGCGGTGGTACGCGATCGAGATCCGTGTAATGCAGGATGGCGCCGTGTTCATTGATCGCGATGATATTGCTGTAGGGCAATTCGCTCTCGGCATGGCTGGTCGCGTTGCAGAAGGCCTGGTGGATAGCGAACTCCGGTAGTCCCTCGTCGAATGCTGCGGCCGCCGCCAGGTGTCCGAGCGCACCGCGCCTTGCTGCAAGGCGCATGCAGGCGAGTTCGTAAGGCGTCTTGGATGAGCCGCGTGCGTAGTGGAGGATGTTGACCGCGGTCGTCGGGTTGATCCGCTCGATACCGAACGCGTGCTTCGCGTCGTCGATCTCGCCGATCAGGATGCATTTGTCGCGGTCTGCCGGCAGGTGTGCCGCCGCCTGGTCGAGCTCGTGCACGATGCGAATATCGAAGTAGTGGGTCCAGTAGCCATCCGGGGTTCCGGGCACCGGATGCCAGTAGTCGTGCGGCTGATAATAGACGAGCACGGGTTTCTCGCCCGGCGTGTAAATAATGTAGGAGAGCGGCAGCCGGGTCAGTGGCGCCCAGCCGACGAAATGCGGATTGGCGCGAAACGGGTAGGTGTTGTCGTCGAGAAACGCGAACTTCGGCGCGCCGGAAAAGATGACGGCGTGCGACGCTCCCGCGCGCTCCAGCGCATGATCGTGGCGCCGGCAAATCGTTTCGACATGCTGCGCATAGAGGCTCCCGAGTTCCGGGTTCCTATCGGTGTAATCGAGGTTCATGAATCGAATCATACCGGCAGCCGTTCGACGGTACGAGTTTAAATCGCACCGCAAACTAGGCATTATTGTCGACCCTGTGAATGTCGCGGAGTGCCCGATGAGGCGTTTGTATGCGCTGGGAGGAATCGTGTTTTTGATGTCGGGAAGTGTGGCTGCCGCCGACAGCTCTGCCGCCTATGATCGTGTTACGGGATTGCCACACGCATCCCGGTCCGAAGTCATTGCGCCGCACGGCATGGCGGCAACGAGCCAGCCGCTCGCGACCCAGGTCGCGCTGGATATCCTCAAGGCGGGCGGTACGGCGGTGGACGCCGCGATTGCGGCGAACGCCGCGCTCGGCCTCATGGAGCCTACCGGCTGCGGCATAGGCGGCGACCTGTTTGCCATCGTCTGGGATGCGGAGAAACGTGAGCTCACGGGCCTCAATGCATCGGGCCGGGCGCCGGCAAAAATGACCATCGATTATTTCCGCGACAACGGCATGGAAGCCATTCCACCGCTGGGCCCGTTGCCGGTCAGCGTGCCGGGGGCGGTCGACGGCTGGTACGAACTGCACGGCCGCTACGGGCGTCTCCCGATGGCCGAGATTCTGGCTCCGGCAATCCGTTACGCGCGCGAGGGATTCCCGGTGTCCGAAGTGATCGCCTATTACATGGCGAGTAACAAGCCCTACGTCGCCGAATACCCCGGTTTCGCGGCAACCTACATGCCGGGCGGTGACACGCCGAAGAAAGGCGAGATCTTCAGGAATCCGCGGCTTGCGAAAACCTACGAGAAAATCGCCGCGGGCGGCCGCGACGTGTTTTACAAGGGCGAAATTGCCAAAGTCATCGATGCATTCATGACGGAGCAGGGCGGCCTGTTGCGCTACGAGGACCTCGCGAACCACCGCTCGGAATGGGTGACGCCCGTGTCGACGAACTACCGCGGCTGGGATGTCTATGAATTGCCGCCGAGCGGCCAGGGGATCGCCGCGCTGCAGATACTCAACATCCTCGAGGCCTACGACATCGGCTCGATGGGTTTCGGAAGCGCCGAGTACATCCACCTGTTCGTCGAGGCAAAGAAGCTCGCTTACGAGGACCGCGCCCGGTATTACGCCGACATGGATTTCGCCGACGTTCCGGTGGAGGCGTTGATTTCGAAAGACTATGCCGCTGAGCGCCGCAAACTCATATCGATGGACAAGGCGTCGCAGAACCTGCCCGCGGGCGACGCGAAGCTGGAGAAAGGCGATACCATCTATCTCACCGTTGCCGACAAAGAGGGCAACATGGTGTCCCTGATCCAGAGCAACTTCCGCGGCATGGGGTCGGGCATGATCCCGGGAGAGCTCGGTTTCATGCTGCAGGACCGCGCGGAGCTGTTCAGCCTGGATCCCGACCAGGCCAACGCGCTGCAGCCGGGGAAGCGCCCGTTCCACACTATCATTCCCGCGTTCGTCATGAAGGATGGCGAGCCCCTGATGAGTTTTGGCGTCATGGGAGGATCGATGCAACCCCAGGGCCACGTGCAGATTATCGTCAACATGCTGGACTTCGGGATGAACCTGCAGGAGGCGGGGGATGCAGCGCGCGTGCGCCACGGCGGTTCGTCCCAGCCCACCGGTGAGACCATGACGGACGGCGGCACCGTGTACCTCGAACGTGGCTTCAGCGCGGAAACGCGGCAGGCGCTGCAACAGCTGGGCCACAAACTCGGCGACAGTGACGGCAGCTTCGGCGGCTACCAGGCGATCCTGCGCGATCGGCAGCAGGGCGTGTACTATGGCGCCTCCGAGGTCAGGAAGGACGGCCAGGCTGCCGGTTACTAGAGGATCATGACGCAGGACATTTACCTGACCGGTATCACGACGACCGGCACACCCCATATCGGCAACTACGTCGGGGCCATCCGCCCGGGAATCGCTGCGAGCAAGGATCCGTCGACCGAGCATTTCTACTTCCTCGCGGACTACCACTCGCTGGCAAAGAACGAGGATCCGGACAAGATTGCACGGTCCACCCTGGAGATCGCGGCGTCGTGGATGGCGCTGGGCCTGGATACCGAGCGAGCTTTCTTTTACCGGCAGTCGGATATTCCCGAGATACCGGAACTCACCTGGATACTGACCGGGATGACGGCCAAAGGGCTGATGAACCGTGCGCATTCCTACAAGGCAGCGGTGCAGGAGAACGACGAGCGCGGCAACGCGGATCCCGACAAGGGCGTCACGATGGCACTTTACAGCTATCCGATTTTGATGGCGGCCGATATCCTGATGTTCAAATCGACGAAAGTGCCGGTAGGACGTGACCAGAAGCAGCATGTCGAAATGGCGCGCGATATCGCGCAGCGCTTCAATCATCACTACGGCGAAACCTTCGTGCTGCCGGAACCGGTCATCGGCGAACACACGGCGGTACTGAAAGGCCTCGACGGGCGCAAGATGTCGAAGAGCTACAACAACACCATCCCGCTGTTCGCGACCGAGAAGCGGCTGCGCAAACTGATCATGAAGATCAAGACCAACAGCCTGGAGCCTGGCGAGCCCAAGGATACGGTGGACAGCACGCTCTATGAAATCTACAAGGCTTTCGCGACCGGGGAAGAAACCAGGGACATCGAACAGCGCTATGCCGAAGGCATCGCCTGGGGCGAGATGAAGCAGCTCCTGTTCGAGTACATCAATGAGCAGCTCAAGCCGGCCCGCGAAGAGTACGAGCGACTCATAGCCAATCCGCAAGTCGTGGAGGCCGAGCTGCAAAAGGGCGCCGAGAAAGCGCGTGAGCGCTCCGCGCCGTTTCTCGCCGAGATCCGCGACAGGATAGGGATTCGCAGGCTGGGATAGCGGCAATGCCGTACCTTCTCGCAGCCGACGCAGTACTCCTGCTGCACGTGCTGTTCGTCGCTTTCGTTGTCACCGGGCTCGTACTGATCCTGGCGGGAAAGCTCCTGTCGTGGGCGTGGGTGCGCAACTGGTGGTTTCGCGTGATCCATCTCGCCGCGATCGGCGTCGTCGTGCTGCAGTCCTGGCTCGGCGTCATTTGTCCCCTGACGAAGCTCGAAATGTACTTGCGCGGCAAGGCCGGGGACGCCATGTATGCCGGCAGCTTCGTTGCGCACTGGCTCGAGTCAATCCTGTACTATCGGGCTCCGACCTGGGTTTTCGCGGCGTGTTATACGGCCTTCGCCGCCATCGTGGTGCTGAGCTGGGTCTGGGTACGGCCGCACAGGAGGCATTGAACAGTGCCTGACAAACTCAATCTGGCTCACGCGAATATCGCACGCAGACGCTTCGGGCTGTCGTGGCAACATGGGCCGGGTTCGGATGCGTTCACTTTCAACAAGCGCGACGAGGTGCCGGGATGATCTCGCCTCACGATGCGCTGCTGCGGCTGCAGGAAGGTAATGCCCGCTTCGCTTCCGATACCGTCGAACACGGGTCCCGGCACTACCGCGCCAGGCGCGCGCAGCTCGTCGCGGGCCAGGAGCCATTTGCGATCGTGGTCGGTTGTTCCGACTCCCGCGTGCCGGTGGAGATCGTGTTCGACCAGGGGCTGGGCGACCTGTTCGTGATCCGAACGGCGGGCAACGTGGTATCGAAAACGCAGCTGGCAAGCATCGAATTTGCTGTCGGCAAATACGGAGTAAGAGTCGTCGTGGTACTGGGCCACACCGGCTGCGGTGCCATGGAGGCTGCGATCGGGGCGGTCCGGCGCGGCGGGGGTCCCGGGTCCGGGGGGCTCCGACCGCTCGTCGAGAAGTTCTGGCCCGCCGCGGAGCACGCCGTCGGGATCGGCGCGAGCGGGGACGGGGATACCGCGGCGCTCATCGACATCGCCGCCCGCGAAAATGTCCGCAACGCGGTCGCTGACATTAGCAACGGATCCGCTGCCATTCGGCAGCTCGTAGAGGATGGTGAGCTGGTTGTGGTTGGTGCGGAATACTGTCTGGCAACGGGACTCGTCGAGTTTGTCTGACGGGGTGACACGATGAACGACCCGATACTGAACACGGAACGGCTCGAACTCCGCTGGCTGACGCTGGAGGACACGCCGCTGATGCTGGCGGTCTGGAACGATCCCGCATTCATTCGCTACGTGGCCGACCGCGGCATCCGCACCCTCGGGCAGGCCCGTGAGGCGGTCGAGGCCGGACCGCTGCGGCTGTATGCAGAGTACGGCTACGGCCCGTTTCGCCTCAGAAGGCGCGAGGACGGCATGGACCTCGGAATCTGCGGGCTGTTTCGCCGTGCCGGTCTCGACGAACCCGATATCGGTTTTGCCGTCCTGCCCGAGTTCTGCGGCCAGGGCTTCGGTTTCGAAGCGTCCGCCGCCGTACTCGAATATGCACGAGATGCGCTCGGGCTGTCCTGCGTAACGGCGATCGTCTCACCGCAGAACGAGGCGTCCATCGGCCTGCTCGAGAAACTGGGCCTGCATTACGAACGGCAGGTCCGGATGCCGGGCGACGATCACGACGTCAGTCTGTACCGCATCGATTTCGCCGGCTGAACGCCGGGCCGCATGGTGGAACGAAGCCCGTTGCCGCAGCGCCAGCCGTCGTCGCATCGCATTTGATCGGTGGCCCGGTGAAAGCCGCGTTTGCTTGACAGCCCGGGCTGGGCCGGCCGAATATGGGCCGCTATGGCGCCGAAACGATTCAAGTCGAAAATCGATCGCTGGCTGCTCTTCCTGCTGGTTGCGGTCATGGTTTTCGAGATCGTTGTGATGAGCATCGCGGCCACCCAGGCGGCGGACCCGCTCGAAGCCACCTTCCTGATCATGGCTGCGCTCGCAATCGTTGCGTTGCTCGGTTCGATGCTGCTTCGCACGCACTACACGGTGGACGGCGGCACCCTGCGTATCGCCTGCGGTCCATTCCGTTGGAAAGTACCGATCGACGCCATCGAGGCCGTAGAGCCGACACGCAGTCCGCTGTCATCGCCCGCGCTGTCGCTCGACCGGCTGCGAATCCGTTACGGCAAGCGGCGGATAATGGTGTCGCCTGCTGACAAGGCGGGCTTCCTGAAAGCAATCGGGCAGGACCCGGCCGATGTCCGCCGATAATGACGCGGTCGACTGGCGCAAGCTCCGTGAGTTCGCCGGTGTGGACCTTGCGGGCTCCTTCGTGCTCACGTGGCATTTCGAATCTGGCACGCTGTTTGTCGACTGCGACGTCCTTCTGCAGCCCGAACACGCGTTCTACGAGAAACCGCGTCCTGCCGAAAAGGTGTGTATTCGTCCCGCTATCATCGAATTTCCGTTCTGCGTCGGGGTATCCTTGGTCGGCGCGCCGGTCAGCGACGATATCAGGCACCTCGTGAGCAGGCTGGGCCATGGCGCGATTTCAGGCATGCAGCGCCGCGCAGACGGGCGCTACGAACTCGGCGGTGAATTCGGCACGGTGATTATCGAGGCGGAACGGCCGGTTCTCAAACTCAAGGGACCCTGAGGGCCCGGGGGAGCAAGCGATGCAAGCGGAAAATCGGATCGACTACATCGAAATACCGGTTACCGACCCGGCGCGGGCAAGGGACTTTTTCGCGGCGCTGATGGGTTGGGAATTCCAGGACTACGGGCCGGACTACATCAGCTTCAGCGACGGCCGACTCGCCGGCGGCTTTCGTCGCGCCGCCGAAGCGCCACCGCCGAACGGCGTGCTACTGGTGTTCTTCAGCGAGAATCTCGAACGCGATCGGACCCGGGTGATCGAGCTCGGTGCCACGATCAGCCAGGACATTTTCGAATTTCCCGGTGGCCGTCGATTTCATTTCCTGGACCCGTTGGGCAACGAGTATGCGATCTGGGGAGAACCGGAAGACAAATAATAACGGAGCGGACCACTATGCATGTCAAGATCGAACACCCCTGCGTACAGCATAAGCTGGCGCTGATTCGCAATGTCGAAACGGGCCACAAGAAATTCAGGGAGCTCGCCACGGAGATAACCGAGTTTGTTTGTTACGAGGCACTGAAGAACGTCAATACGCGCGAGGTCGAGGTACAGACGCCTTTGGAAGTTGCGACATGCCGAATGATCGACCACGAGATCGTGGTCGTGCCGGTCTTGCGTGCCGGTATCGGCATGCTGGAGGGCATCCTCGAACTGGTGCCGACGGCCCGGGTCGGTTTCGTGGGTCTGTACCGCGACGAGGAGACCAAGGAGCCGGTCGCCTACTACGAGCGTTTTCCGCCACAGGCGAAGTCCGGCACCTGCATCATCATCGACCCGATGCTCGCAACGGGCGGATCGACAGTCGCCGCGATCGACCAGCTCAAGGATTTCGGTGCCAGGGATATCGTCGTCATCTGTATCGTCACGTGCCCGGAAGGGCTGGCGCTGGTCGAGGAAAAGCATCCGGACGTGCCCGTCTATACCGCCGCTATTGATAAATACCTCAATGAAAACAAATATATAGTGCCGGGACTGGGCGATGCCGGCGATCGCCTGTTCGGCACTTCGCACTAGGCCGGGGACGCGACGATGATGCGGCGCGCGACCGGCAAGTCCTGCCTGTACAGCAAGCGACTCCAGGGTATCGATGAGGCCGTGCTCGAGCGGCTCATTCGCGAGTCGGTCAATTACATGCGAGCGCATTACCAGACGAGAGGACGCCATGAGTGACACCATCAAGACAACCCGGCTCGTTGGCAACGAGCTAATCGTTGAAACGAAATACGGCACCGAAGTCTACGACGGCAAGTTTCTCGTAGCGGCGCTGCTCATCTACGTCGCGAAGGGAAGCGGCACGATCGAGCCGGAGGAATCGGCGAAAATGATCGACCTGATCGAGCAGCATTTTGGGCTCGAGGGCTCGGAGTCACTCGAGTTGCTGACTCGTGCAATGAGCGAGCTGGCCGAAAAGCCCGAGCTTGAGGAACATCTGGTCGAGCTTGGCCGCACGCTGTCGGACACGCAGAAGGAAGATATCTCGGTCATGGCACTGAAAGTCATCGCCGCGGACGGACGCAGGCAGGTGTCCGAGATGGAGCAGTTCAACCGCGCCGTGGAAGCGGTCGGCGTCTCACCCGAAATCGTGCACCGGGCGTTCGATCGTTACTTCGAGGAGACGATGCCACGCAGGTGAGGCAGCTCGCAATTCTGCGATGCGAGACACGTACAGATGAAAGCC
>Ga0209536_100005824_pt1 | contig 19043 bp, 15 predicted proteins | sample DeeMarSeWOR28_12_FD_187461 | JGI IMG/M metagenome (GOLD analysis project Ga0209536, IMG submission 187461) | Marine sediment microbial communities from White Oak River estuary, North Carolina - WOR-2-8_12 (SPAdes) (version 2) | ecosystem: Environmental > Aquatic > Marine > Intertidal zone >... | reverse complement strand
GAGGCCGGCCGCAAGGCGCGGGCCTTCGCCGATGCGGCGCTGCAGCGCGCCCGCGCCGCACTGCGCGAGGCCGGGCTCGGGGACTTCGGCGAAGTCTGCGTCGAAGTGCTCGGGGACGGGAGTCACTTCGGCGGGCGCCGCGCGGCACCGAGTTGCCGGGAAGTTGCGGTCAAGATCGCCGCGCGCCACGCCGACAGCAAGGCCATGGGTATCCTGTTCCGGGAAGTCACCGGGCTGGCGCTGGGCGGCCCCCCCGGCTTGACGGTGTTCGCCGGGGGGCGCCCGAAGCCTTCGCCGGTCGTCCGGCTGTTCTCTTTTACGGCGCCCCGGGACGACGTGGAGATTCGCATTCGGATGGAAGACCGGGATTGGCCGGTATCGGAGCCGGCCCGCGGCCGCGCGTTCGAGCCGGATTCCGCCGATCGCCCGGCGGCGCCCGGGCCGCCCGCAGCGGCTGCCGACCTGGTCGAGGTTCCGCTGATCCGCCTGGCCCTGGCGCGGAGCGGCGACAAGGGCGACAAGGCCAACATCGGGGTCATCGCACGGCGGCCCGATTTCCTTCCCTGGATCTGGGCCGCGTTGACCGAACAGGCGGTGGCCGGGGCCTTTGCACATTTTCTGGATGGTGACTGCGAGCGCCCGGTGGAACGGTTTTTCCTGCCGGGGAGCTGCTCGATCAATTACCTGTTGCATGGTGTGCTCGGCGGTGGCGGCGTCGCCAGCCTGCGCAACGACCCCCAGGGCAAAAGCTACGCTCAGATCCTGCTGGGCCATGCCGTACCGGTGCCGCGGGCGCTGCTGGGGTGTGACTGATGGCTGTTTTCGCGTCCCGCATCGATCCGCAGTCCGCCGACTACCGGGCAAACCGCCAGGACATGCTGGCGCTCATTGCCGAACTTCGCGAGATCGAATCCCGGGCGGCAGCCCTTTCCGAGAAGCGCCGGCCGGTGTTCGAAAAACGGGGCCAACTGACCCCGCGGGAACGGTTGGCGCGCCTGCTGGACCCGGGCATGCCGTTCCTCGAACTCTACAACCTGGCCAATTTCCTGGTCGACGACGCCAATCGCGAGACCAGCATCCCCGGCGCCAGCGCCCTGGTGGGCATCGGCTTCGTCAGCGGGGTGCGCTGCATGGTCATGGCCGATGACAGCGGCATCAGTGCGGGCGCCGTGAAAAAGAAGTCGCTCGACAAGGCGCTGGGCGCTCTGAAAATCGCCCTGCGCCAGAAACTCCCCTTCATCCACCTGGTGGAAAGCGCCGGCGCCAACCTGATGGAGTACGAGGTCGAACTGTGGGCCGCCGGCGGCGGCATGTTCCACGGGCTGGCGCGATTGAGCGCGGCGGGCATACCGACGGTCACCGTGCTGCACGGGCCGTCCACCGCCGGGGGCGCCTATCAGCCCGGCATGAGCGATTACGTCATCGGCGTCAGGAAGAACGGCATGGCGGCGCTGGCCGGCGCGGCGCTGGTTTACGCGGCCACCGGCGAGGTCGCGGACGAGCAGGAACTGGGCGGCGCCCGGATGCACGCCACCGTTTCCGGGCTGGTGGAATACCTGGCCGACGACGATGCGGAAGGCATCGCGATGGCCCGCGACCTGCTCGCGCGACTCGACTGGAACCGCCGCTGCAATGTCCCGGGGCCGGCGCGGTTCGACGAACCGAAGTACGACCCCGACGGGATCGCCGGGGTCGTACCCGTCGACTACCGCAGGCCCTACGACGTGCGCGAGGTGGTGGCCCGCCTGGTGGACGGCTCGGATTTTGTCGACTTCAAGCCCGGCTACGGGCCCGGCACCGTTTGCCTGCAGGCCCGGGTCTTCGGCCAGGCCTGCGGCATCATCGGCAACAACGGCCCCATCGATCCGAACGGCGCCGCCAAGGCGACCCAGTTCTTCCAGCTCTGCGACCAGGCGGACCTGCCCATCGTGTTTCTCAACAACACCACCGGCTACATGGTGGGCACCGAGTACGAGCAGGCGGGCATGATCAAGCACGGCTCGAAAATGATCCAGGCCGTCTCGAACGTGCGGGTGCCGAAGATCTCCCTCTACATCGGGGCCAGTTTCGGCGCCGGAAACTACGGGATGGCCGGGTACGCCTATGAGCCCGACTTCCTGTTTGCCTGGCCCAACGCCGTCACCGGCGTGATGGGCGGAGAGCAGGCCGCCGGAACCATGGAACTGGTGGCGCGGAATGCCGCCAAGCGCCGCGGCCAGGCGGTGGACGAAGAGCAGTTGGCAAGACAGCGGCAGGCCATCGTCGCGCACTTCGACCGCCAGTCCGACGCGTTCTACACGTCGGGGCGGGTGCTCGACCAGGGCGTCATCGATCCCCGGGACACGCGTCGCGTACTGGGCTTCGCGCTGGAGACCATCCTGGAAAGCCGCCACCGCAAGCTGCAGCCCAACAGCTTCGGCGTGGCCCGAATATAGGGAGAGCAGGGCGTATGACCGCTGACGCAGACACTGGACACATCGAACTGGAGCGCGACGACGGCTGGGTGACCGTCTGGCTGAACCGGCCGGCCACACGAAACGCCCTGACGGACGCTATGGTCGAGCGGTTGATCGAGGCGCTGGACGCGGTCCGTGGCGACCGCGGCGTGCGCGGCGTCACGTTCCGCGGCAAGGGGGGCGTATTTTGCGCGGGCGGAGACATCAAGGGATTCCGGGCGGTGTTCCAGGGCGAGATGACGGACGCAGCGGAGGTCGCCGCGGCCAATCGCCGGGCCGGCGACCTGTTCGAGCGGATCGAGAATATGCCGCAGGTCGTCGTGATGCTGGTCGAGGGCGCGGCCATCGCCGGCGGCCTGGGCATGCTCTGCGCCGCCGACATCGTCGTGGTGACGAAAACGGCGCAGTTCGCGCTGACCGAAACCACGCTGGGCATCCCGCCCGCGCAGATCGCACCCTACGTTGCGCGGCGCATCGGCCTGCCGGCGGCCCGGCGCCTCATGCTGACCGCGGCGCGCTTCGACGGCGAGGCGGCGCGGGCGCTCGGCCTGGCCGACGAGGTGGTGCCCACCGCCGAGGAGTTGGCCGCCGCCGAGGAGCGGATCCGCGGCCGCGTCCGGCAATGCGCGCCGGGCGCCAACGCGGCCACCAAGGAGATCCTGCGGGCGGCCGGCGGCCTGGAACCGGAGGCGATGAGACAGTTCGCCGCGGAGCGGTTCGCCGCCTGCATGCTGAGCGAAGAAGGCAGGGAAGGCGTTGCGGCGTTCATCGACAAGCGCAAGCCGCGCTGGAGCGAATGAGGAAGCCTCGCGCATGAACGGCGACGTGGCACGGGGCGCCGGCAGGCAGCGGTTCGGGAGCATCCTGGTCGCCAACCGTGGCGAGATCGCCTGTCGGGTGCTGCGCAGCGCCAGGGATCTCGGTTACCGAGCGATCGCGGTTTTCTCCGAAGCGGACCGTGCTGCGCCCCACGTCGCGATGGCGGACGCGGCGGCGCTGATCGGGCCGGCCCCCGCAAGCGAGTCCTACCTGGTCATCGAGCGGATTCTCGAGGCCGCCGCGCGCACCGGTGCCGAAGCGATTCACCCCGGTTACGGCTTCCTCGCCGAGAACCCGGCGTTTGCGCGAGCCTGCTGCGATGCGGGCCTCACGTTCATCGGGCCGCCGGCCGAAGCGATCGAACTGATGGGCAACAAGGCGGCGGCGAAGCGGCGCATGAGGGCGGCCGGCGTGCCCTGCGTGCCGGGCTACGAGGGACCGGAGCAGGACGACGCCGGCTTGACCGCCGCGGCCCTGGACATCGGGCTGCCGGTCATGGTCAAGGCGGCGGCAGGGGGAGGCGGCCGCGGCATGCGGCTCGTGCACGAGGAGAGCGGTTTGGCCGACGCGTTTCGGCAGGCCCGCGCGGAGGCGCTCGGCGCCTTCGGCTCGGACGAGCTGATCCTGGAAAAAGCGCTGGCCAGGCCGCGCCATGTCGAATTCCAGGTATTCGCCGACGAACACGGCAACGTGATCCACCTGGGCGAGCGTGATTGCTCGGTGCAGCGGCGCCACCAGAAGGTCGTCGAAGAAGCGCCCTGCCCGGTGATGACCGCGGACCTGCGCGCGGCCATGGGGAAGGCGGCAGTCGAGGCCGCGCGCAGCATCGCCTACGTCGGCGCCGGCACGGTCGAGTTCCTGCTCGACGAAGACGGGGCATTCTATTTCCTCGAAATGAACACGCGCCTGCAGGTCGAGCATCCCGTCACCGAACGCGTGACCGGCCTCGACCTGGTGGCCCTCCAGATCGCCGTGGCGCAAGGTGAGATCCTGCCGCTGGAACAGGCGGACGTCGCGCTGACGGGGCACGCGATCGAGGCGCGGCTGTATGCGGAGGACCCGGCGCAGGACTTCCTGCCCGGCACCGGGCGCATCGAACTCTGGCGCCCGCCTGCCGGGAGCGGCATTCGCGTCGATGCCGGCATCGAGGAAGGCACGGAGATATCGCCCCACTACGACGCGATGGTGGCCAAGATCATCGCTTCCGGGCCCAGCCGCGAAGTCGCACGCCGGCGCCTGCTGCGGGCGCTGCGGGAGACGGCCCTGTTCGGCCTGGCGACCAACCGCGACTACCTGATCGGCATCATCCGCAACGAGGCGTTCGCGGCGGGGCAGGCGACCACCGCCCTTATCGCCGAGCAGGCGGCCAGCCTGGCGCAGCCGCCGGCGGTGGCGGATTTTCCCCGCGCGGCGGTCGCAGCCGTCGTGGCCTGCAGGGACGCGACTGCGCGCTCGGCCGCCGGCGCGGTCCGCGTGTCGGCACCGCTGCTCAACTGGGGCAGCCCGGGCGCGCTGACCTCCCACTGTCTGCTGACGGCCGGGGGCCGCGAGCACCGCCTGGTGGTGGTCGCGAAACGGGACTCCTTCCGGGTGGCGGAGGGCGAGCGGAGCTGCACGGTCGAGGTGCTGCAGGACGATGGGGTCAGCGCCGAAATCGTGGTCGACGGCGCCGGCCACCGGGTCGTGTACAAGGCGGCCGAGGGCGCAGTGACCTGGCTGGCGCTGGACGACCGCAGCGAATGCTACCGCGATCGGCTGGCCGATCGCGCGGCGGGCGGCGACGAGGGCGGCGACCGCCGCGTCGCGGCCCCCATGCACGGCGTGCTGAGGGAAGTCTGCGTCGGCGCCGGCGCTCGGGTGGCGCGCGGACAGCGCCTGCTGGTGCTGGAAGCCATGAAAATGCAGCACGAAGTGCTGGCCGGCATCGACGGCATCGTGGTCTCGGTGAGCCGCGCGGCCGGCGAACAGGTCGCCGCCGGCGAATGGCTCCTGGAAATTGATCCCCTCGATACGGCCGCCGCGCCCGGGGAGCGGCAAAAAGGTAACCACTGAAATGAAATCCGCACTGTGTGAAAAACTGGGCATCGACTTTCCGCTGTTCGCCTTCAGCCACTGCCGCGACGTGGCGGCGGCGGTATCGCGGGCGGGCGGCATGGGCGTGTTCGGCGCGGTGACGCTGACGCCCGAACAGCTTGAAACGGACCTGCGCTGGATCGATCGGCAGGTTGACGGCAGGCCTTACGGCGTGGACCTGATCGTGCCGGACAGGATGATGGGCAAGGGCGAGGCGCACGACCCCGAAAGCCTGCTGGCAGCCATCCCGGAGGCGCACAAGCGCTTTGCCGAGGCCTTGCTGAGGGAAGCCGGCCTCGATGCCGAAGGCCTCGAGGAAGAGCGCCGGGAAAGCATCCGGTTCGCTCAGAACCTGCAGGAAGGCGGCGCGGAGGAACTGCTGGAAATCGCCTTCTCCCACCCGATCCGCCTGATCGCCAACGCCCTCGGTGTGCCACCGCCGATCATGCTCGAGATGGGCCGCAGGCACGGCGTGCCGGTCGCGGCCCTGGTGGGGGCGAAGGAGCACGCGGTGCGCCAGGTAGAGGCCGGCGTGGATATCATCATCGCCGCCGGCGGCGAGGCGGGCGGGCATTGCGGCGAGGTCTCCACCCTGGTCCTGGTCCCGGAGGTGATCGAGGCGGTCCGCCCCCTCTCCGACGTGCCGGTGCTGGCGGCCGGCGGCATCGTTACCGGCCGGCAGATGGCCGCCTGCATGGCGATGGGCGCGGCCGGCGCCTGGACCGGTTCGGTCTGGCTGACCACGGCGGAGGCCGAAACCAGCCCGGCGGTGCGGGAGAAGCTGCTGCGGGCCAGTTCCCGCGACACCGTGCGCTCACGCAGCCGCACCGGCAAGCCGTCCCGCCAGTTGCGTTCGCCGTGGACGGACGCCTGGGAGAGCGGCCGGGGCCCGGATCCCTTGCCGATGCCCCTGCAGTCCCTGGTCAGCGAGCCGGCCCTGCGCAAACTCGATAAACTGTCGCAGGGCGGGCACGAGGGCGCGCGGAGGCTGGCTACCTACTGGGTCGGCCAGGGCGTGGGCCTGATGAATCACGAGACCTCGGTTCGCCAGGTGATGCAGGAGTTCCAGGAAGACTTTCTCGAGGCCTACGAGCGCCTGCAGTTCATGATGGAGGGTTGAACCGGCATGTTTCAGCAAGCGATCGACTTCCGCGATGAAAGCAAAGCCCTGTTCGGCCTGATGCGGCCACTGCCGGCAGAGGCTTTCGGCGCGCCGACCCAGTTCAAGCAATGGACCTTCGATGACGTCATCGGTCACCTGCATCTCTGGAACCACGCGGCGGACCTCAGCCTGACCGACGAGGGCGCCTTCCAGGCCTTCATTGGCAGGGTGATCGGGTACGTCGCCCGCGGCGCGCTGCGCGAGTTCGAACGGGAGTGGCTCGGCGGACTGCGCGGCGCGGAGTTGCTGGAGCAGTGGAATGGCTTCGTCGGTGAGATGTCGGAGCGCTTCGGCGCCGCGGACCCACAGGCTCGCGTCAAGTGGGCCGGGCCCGACATGAGCGTCCGCTCCAGCATCACGGCGCGGCTGATGGAGACCTGGGCGCATGGGCTGGCCATCTACGACGCCCTGGGGTTGGAGCGAGTCGACACCGACCGCATCCGCAACATCGCGGTGCTGGGCGTGAACACGTTCGGCTGGACCTTCAGGAACCGCCGCCTGGACGTTCCGCCGGCCATGCCCCATGTTCGGCTGACAGCGCCCTCCGGGGCGATTTGGGAGTGGGGCGAGGACAGCGATGAAGAGCGTATCGAGGGCGCCGCTTCGGATTTTTGCCAGGTGGTGACTCAGACCCGGAACGTGGCCGACACCCGCTTGCGGGTGGTGGGCGCAACGGCCACGCAGTGGATGAGCATCGCGCAGTGCTTCGCCGGGCCGCCGGAAACCCCGCCGGCGCCAGGCACGCGCTTCGTGCGGCGGCCGCGCTGACCATGTCGCGGATCGACCTGAGCATCGACGGCCCGGTCGCGCGTCTGACGCTGGACTACCCGGAGCGGCACAATGCCCTGACCCGCGAGAGCCTGGAGCAGATGCACGCCCACCTGCAACGGATCGAGAGCAACGGCGATCTGCGGGTGTTGGTCGTCACCGGAACGGGCGACCGCACGTTCTGCTCGGGCGCGGCCCTGGACCAGGTACAGGCGGGCGCCGTGGACGGGGACTCCTTTCAGGCCGCGGCAGACCGCCTGGCGGCCCTGCCGATCCCGAAAGTGGCGGCCATGAACGGCAGCGCCTACGGCGGTGGCGTCGAACTGGGCCTGTGCTGCGATTTCCGCGTTGGTGTCGAGGGCATGAAAATCCGCGTGCCGGCAGCCTCCTTCGGGCTCTGTTATCCGCCGGCCGGCATTCGACGTTATGTCAGCCGGCTGGGTGTCGGCACCGCCAAACGCATCCTGGTCGCTGCTGAAACGCTGGATTCCGCGGAGCTGCTTCACATCGGTTATCTGCACCAGGTATGTGCGGCGGCGGACCTGCCGGCGGCGGTCGAGGCCTGGGCGCAACGCCTGTCCGCCCTGGCGCCACTCGCCGTCCGGGCCATGCTCGAGATGTGCAACGCGGCCGCAGACGGTGGCCTGGATGCCGATCGGGCGCGGCAATGGGTGGAGCGCTGCAGTGATTCCCGGGATTTTCAGGAAGGCCTGGCGGCGGCCCTCGAAAAAAGGACACCTGCCTTCACCGGCCGCTGAACCCCCGGGACGCCCTCAGGCGTCGTGCGGGGCAGTCCGGGCATAATCGCAACCGAGAACACGCCCCGCCGCGGCCGCGCCGCTGAGAAATGCGCCCTCGACCCGTGAACCCGCGCACCAGTCGCCGGCCAGCGCCAGGCGCTCACGGTCGAACCACAGTGCGCCGCGCTCCAGTGGCTGCTTTGCGAGCGCATGGCGCCAGCGGTGGGCCGTTGCGAACCCGGCTGCCATGCGCCTGGCGCCCGGAAGCGCGCACGCCTCCTGGACAAGCATGTCCGCCACCTCTGCCCCATCGCGCTCGAGGTTGGCCAGCGACCACTCCGGCGTCGCGTGCAGCACCCACGCGGCCGCATCGGGCCGGCCCGGCCTGGAGGCCTGGCCGCTGACCCAGGAGAGCTTGCCGCCATTGACGAAAGCAGCGTCCCAGGCCGACAGCAGCGGAGAGGGAAACACGGCCATGACGGCCCAACAGGGTTGCATCACGATCCCGGACAGCGCTTCCTCCGCAGCGGCGCGGACGGCTGAATCCCCGAGCAGCGGGCCGACCTGCCCGGGCGGCGCGGTGATGACCAGCGCGTCGGCGTTCAGCGTACTGCCGTCGGCGGCCTGCAGAAGCCAGCCATCCTCCCCGAAAACGGCGCTCTCCACCCGCCATCCGAACCGGCAGTCGGCCAGCTCGCCCGCCATGTCGCGGCAAATGGCGCTCATGCCCGGCACCGCTACGAACCGTTCGGTGTGCTGGCTGGCGCCGTGAATGCGCCCATCCTCGATGACACCGATGCGGGCGTCCCAGTGTGCTACCAGGCCGCGTTCGCGCCAGGCCACGACATGCCGCAGGAATCGCGGATCGCGCGCCGTGAAATACTGGGCCCCGTGATCGAAACACCAGGCCTCGTGGCGGCGTGTCGCCGTGCGCCCACCCGCTCCGCGGGCTTTTTCGACGACCACGACCTCGTGCCCCTGGTCCTGCAGGATGCGGGCCGCGTTGAGCCCGGCAAGGCCGGCGCCGATGACCGCGACCCGCAAGCGGCGGCCACCGGCCGGAATGGAGACCGAGTGCGCATATCGGCCCATGTCGAGCCGCGCTGCATGGCGGGCCAGCGAGCGGCGGCGGACGGAACCGAATACCGGGGCCGTGGGAAATGGACGGTCGAACTGGCCGAGGCACCACAGCAGCCCCCCGTAGCTGTTGGGATCGTTGCCGTCCAGCGCCAGCCGGTGATTCAGGTCGATCATCAGCTTGAGGGCGCGTTCAGGGCGGGCCGCCCAGGGCAGCAAGGCCTTGCCCCAGCTCATGCGGACGTTGTTGTGCAGTTCGCCGCGCCTCAGCAGGGAACGCTGGGCCAGGTCCCATAACGGCTCGCCAGTCCGGGCGCGCAGCAGCGTTTCCCAGTCGTAGGTCCGCTCCGGTTCGACCGGCCGGTGTTCCTGCAGCGTCCGCGCCGCCCAGCCGGGCAGGGCATCGAGCGATTCCAGTGACTCGCTCAGGTAACAGAAATGGTGAGACAACTCCCGCCAGGTCAGCAATTCGTCAAGAAACTTCTCCGCGCCTTCACCGCCCTGCGCCAGGGCCTCCCGGGCGATGCGGAACGGCGAAACGCAGCCGTAGTGGAGATAGGCGGACATCCGGCTGACCGCCTGCGGCAATGCCGCGTCGTCGCGTAGCCGGTGATAGTGCCGCAACCCGCCGTCCAGAAACTCCGCCCAGCGCCGGTAGCCGCCTTGTGTGCCGCCCGGCGTGTCCGCCACGGGCGGAAGCGAATGGTCGATTTGGCAACGCGCGATCGCCTCGGGCAGGTCGCTCGCCAGGTCGAAGGGTTCGAAACCGGGGTCACCGTCGAAGGCGGCGGGCCAGGCTTCAGTTTCGGGCCAGGGGACTGCGGCGCGTTGGCGTTGCTCCGTTTCGTGTGCCTTGCGGAATTGGAAAGCCCGCGTCGGGCATTTCAGCGAGGCGGGCATCGGCAGGTTGCAGCTTGCGTCCACCAGCAGCCAGGGCAGGTCCGGGTGGGCGGCTGCGTGCCGCGGATACCAGTTGGTGAACGGCGGCGCCGGGTACAGTTCGGAAACGACCGCGGCGCAGCGCGTCAGAAGGGCGCTCAACGGGCCCTTGGCCAGGGGGTCTTCGGGCAGATGGAAGCACAATCGCTGACCGTGTGTCGCCAGTTCGCCCGCAAAATCGCGGGCGGACTCCAGGATGAAGCGATGGTGGCGATCCGAGTTGTAGCGATGCCGGCCGCCGAGCCCTTGGTACACCAGGAGCGGCAGCCCCGATTTCAGCGCGAGCGCCGCCGCGGCCTCCAGCGCCGGATTCTCGTGGGCGCGCAGCGCGTGGTGGGCCCAGTACAGCACGAACTCACCGTTGGGCCGCGGCTCGGCCGGCGTCAACTCGAGCGCCCGTTCGGACAGGCGGTCAGGCAAGAACTTCCACTGTGGGCCCATTCAACAGCCTCCCGCGAGGGCAGCTCGAAAGAGAGGCCATTCTAGACTACAGGGCCATACCTGCGAAAAGCCGGGTCAGTCGTTTGTTCAGCGCGGTCAGTTCGGTGCGCAGGTCGAGGCCAGTCACGAATTCCTCCCCCAGAGTATTGACCTCGAACGTCGCGCTGTCGAACTCCACACCGTCCGCGAGGACCCGCACGGTGCGCTGGCCGGCGCCGAGCAGATTCCAGTTCCACAGCATGACCTGGCCGAACAGGGACGGGCAGCAGAGGCCCGGCGCCAGTATCGGCAACCCGCCCCGGGCGGCATGCCCGAAGGCGGGGACGGCAGGCTCGTTGCGGCGTGCCCGGGCGCACTGACGGACGTCAACAGGTGCTGTGTTCTCGCGGTTCGGTGCGCAGTTTCGCCTAGCGGTTGCCGATCCGGTCCAGGGCTTCTGCCAGGAAACCGACGGTGCGATCGACGTGGTGCAGCTTGTCCAGGCCGAACAGGCCGATGCGAAACGACCGGTAATCGGGGCCTTCGTCGCACATCAGCGGCACGCCGGCGGCGATCTGCAGTCCCTGCTCGAGGAACTTCCGGCCATTCTGAAATTCCGGGTCGTCGGTGTAGCTGACGACCACACCCGGCGCCTGGAAGCCGGGGGCCGCCACGCTGCGGAAGCCCCGGTTCTCCAGCAGCTCGCGCACGCGGCGGCCCAGTTCCAGTTGTTCGTCGCGGACCCGTTCGAAACCATAGGCCTCGGTTTCCTTCATGGTGTCGCGGAACTGCTTCAGGGCGTCCGTGGGCATGGTCGCATGGTAGGCATGGCCGCCGTTTTCGTAGGCCTGCATGATCTCCAGCCACTTGCGGAGGTCGCAGGCGAAGCTGCTGGAGGTGGTGGCGCCGATCCGCTCGAGCGCGGCGTCGCCGAGCATCACCAGCCCGCTGCACGGGGATGCGCTCCAGCCCTTCTGGGGCGCCGAGATCAGCACGTCGACGCCGCAGGCCCGCATGTCCACCCACAGCTCGCCGGAAGCGATGCAGTCCAGCACGAACAGCCCGCCGGCGGCGTGCGTGGCGTCGGCGACCGCGCGGAGGTAGTCGTCCGGCAGCAGCATCCCGGCCGAGGTCTCGACGTGGGGTGCGAAGACCACGGCGGGCCGCTCCGCCTCGATGCAGGAAACGACCTCGTCCAGCGGGGCCGGCGCGAAAGGCGCCTGTGGGCCGTCGGCCGTTCGGCGGGCTTTCATCACCGTGATGTCCGTTGCGATGCCGCCTTGTTCGAGGATCTGCGACCAGCGGTAGCTGAACCAGCCGTTGCGTATCACCAGGCACTTCTGCCCGCCGGCGAACTGCCGCGCCACCGCCTCCATGCCGTAGGTGCCGCCGCCCGGCACCACGGCGACCGCCGCGGCGCCGTAAACCGCTTTCAGGGTGGCGGAAATGTCGTTCATGACAACCTGGAAGGTCCGCGACATGTGGTTCAGCGAACGGTCGGTGAAGACCACGGAATATTCGAGCAGGCCTTCGGGGTCGATATCGGGGAGTAATCCGGGCATGGGCGGACCTCAGTGCATGACACAATTATTCAGGATAACACCTCGTCGGCGGGAAGGGATCGTGGAAAATGCGTATGATGGTCAAGTCCCCCGCAACCGGTCCCGGCGATGAAATTCTACGATTGCAGCACCGCCCCCAGCCCGCGCCGCGTGCGCATTTTCCTGGCCGAAAAAGGCATTGAAATTCCCACGGTGCAGGTCGACCTGCGCAGCGGCGAACAGCTTTCCGAGGCGTTCCGGAAGATCAATCCGCGCTGTACGGTGCCGGTACTGGAACTCGATGACGGCACGCGCCTCACCGACACGCTGGCGATCTGCCACTACCTGGAATCACGGTTCCCCGAACCGAACCTGATGGGGCGGGACGGCCGCGAGCAGGCGCTGGTGATGAACTGGCACGAGCAAGTGATGACCGAGGGCTTCCTGGCGGGCGCCGAGGCGCTGCGCAATTTCGCCAGGGGGTTTGCCGACCGCGCGCTGACCGGGCCGAGGGGGTTCAAACAGATCCCGGAACTGGCCGAGCGCGGCCGTGAGCGGCTGATCGGGTTCATGGAGGTGCTCGACGGCCGCCTGGCCGAGTCGCCCTACGTCGCCCTCGAGCGCTTCACCGTGGCCGACATCGGCGCTTATGTCTGCGTGGATTTTGCCGGCTGGATCAAGCTTCCGGTTCTGGAGCAATGGTCCAACATCCGCCGCTGGCACGAGGAACTGTCGGCCCGCCCCAGCGCCGCGGCCTGAACTCGCTCAAGCCGTACCCCGGCCCATCAATCCTGCGGTCGCTGGAATACCAGGCAGGCGTTGGTGCCGCCGAAGCCGAAATTGTTGCTCATGACGGTGCGCAAATCGGGGCGGTCTTCGCTGGCCCGCAGCACCGGAAGGCCTTTGGCCGCGGGATCGAGTTCCGATATGTTGGCCGAGCCGGCGACAAACCCCTGTTCCAGCATCAGCAGGCAATGGATGGCTTCCTGCACGCCGGCGGCGCCCAGTGAGTGGCCACACAGCGACTTGCTGGAACTGAACGGAGGCATGCGGTCGCCGAATACCTCGCGCATGGCGTCGAGCTCGGCAACATCCCCGACCGGCGTGCTGGTGCCGTGGGTGTTGATGTAGTCGACGGGCGCGTCGACGGTCGCCAGCGCCTGCCTCATGCATCGCACCGCGCCTTCGCCGGACGGCGCCACCATGTTGGCCCCGTCGGAGGTCGCGCCGTAACCCGTGAGCTCCGCATAGATATGCGCTCCGCGGGCCCGGGCGTGTTCCAGTTCCTCCAGCACCAGCATGCCGCCGCCGGCGGCGATCACAAAGCCGTCGCGGTTCGCGTCATAGGGCCGGGACGCTTCGCCCGGCGCGTCGTTGTAGCCTGAAGACAGCGCGCCCATGGCGTCGAACATCATGGCCAGCGACCAGTGCTCCTCTTCGCCGCCGCCGGCGAAGATCACGTCCTGTTTGCCCCACTGGATCTGCTCCATGGCCGCGCCGATGCAGTGCGCGCTGGTGGCGCAGGCCGAGGTAATCGAATAATTCAGCCCGCGAATGCCGAAATGCGTGGCCAGGCAGGCCGACACCGTGCTGCTCATGGCGCGCGGCACCAGGTAGGGTCCTAGCCGGCGCACGCCCTTTTCGCGCAGCGTGTCGGCGCCCCAGACGATGTTCGCGCTGGAGGCGCCACCCGAACCGGCGATCAGGCCAGTCCGTTCCCTCGCCACCTCGGCCTCGGTGAGGCCGGCGTCCGCTATGGCGTCCTCCAGGGCGACATAGGCGTAGGCCGCGGCGTCGCCCATGAAGCGGCGGCTCTTGCGCTCGATGCGCGCTTCCAGGTCGATGTCCACGGAGCCGCAAACCCGGCTGCGCAAACCCACTTCCGCGAACGGCTCGTTGAAGCGGATGCCGGAGCGCCCGTTGCGCAGCGCGTCGGTGACGGTGGGTTGGTCGTTACCCAGGCAGGAGACGATGCCCAGGCCGGTGATGGCTACTCGCCGCATGTTCTGGCTCCTCAGAAACCGTCGGTGGACTGGAACAGGCCGACGCGCAGGTCGCTGGCCGTGTAGATGGTGCGCCCGTCGACGGCGACGCTGCCGTCGGCGATGACCATGCTGAGCTTGCGGGCGATCAACCGCTTGATGTCGAGGGTGTACGTCACCAGCCTGGCGGTCGGCAGGACCTGGCCGGTAAACTTGACGTTGCCGACGCCCAGCGCCCGGCCCTTGCCCTGGCAGCCGGACCAGGAGAGGAAGAAGCCGCAGAGTTGCCACAGCGCATCGAGCCCGAGGCAGCCGGGCATCACCGGGTCGTCCACGAAATGGCAGTCGAAAAACCACAGGCCGGGGTTGACGTCGAGTTCGGCCTCGATGTGCCCCTTGCCGTGTTCGCCGCCGGTGTCGTTGATCTCGACGATGCGGTCGAACATGAGCATGTTCGCGGTCGGAAGCCGGGCCGTTGCGGAGCCGAACAGATCGCCCGTGCCGCACAGGACGAGGTCGTCGCGCCCGTACGCATTTCTTCTGTTTTCTACTGTCTGCATGTGGATCATTCCTCGGCGATTCGCGCTCGGGCACGGTATCGTCCTGGTGAAATTCCGAACCAGGTACGAAACGCGCGGCCGAAATTCGATGGGTCGTGGTAGGTGAGCCGAAAAGCGATACTGGCGACACTCATGTCGGAGTGTAGCAAATAGTCCACTGCAAGTGTTCTGCGAACCTCTTCGAGAATGGCTTTGTAGGACGTGCCGCCGCGCTTGAGCCGGCGGATCAGCGTGCGCGGCGATACATGCTGGCTCGAGGCGATGTCACCCAGGCTGGGAAGCCGCTCGGGGCTGGCCAGCAGCGCCTGCCGGACGGCGATTTCGGCGGGCAGGATCCCCGCGGCGGCGCGCAGGTCTTCCTCGCACCGCGACAGCAGGTAGCGATGCATGGCGGCGTCGTGAAGCATGCACGGCTCGTCCAGCCAGGCCGCGGGAAAACTCAGCAGGTGCCCGCCGGCATCGAATTCCAGGTCGGCGTTGAAACGCCTCGCGAGTTCCTCGCGGTAACCGGGCGCGGGGTAGCCAAACGCGATCCGGGCGCCGCGGATCTCCCGGCCCAGCGGCCGCTCCAGCATGCTCTGGATCGACAACAGGACGATTTCGATCAGGGCGGTGCGCTCGTCCCCCATGTCGACGGACTCGTACAGGCGGATGACGAACTCGTCGCCTTCCCGCGAGCCCGCCAGCCACACAAAGGCGCCGCGCGTGCCGATGTAGCGCAGCAGCACGTCCACGGCCGCGCGCAGGTTCGGCGCCGTAACCACCGCGAAGCCCAGCGGACCGTGATGGGGGATGGTCAAGCGATGTGCGAGCGACAGGTGCCAACCGGACCCGAAGGCCCGGGTCACATTGGAGAGGACCCGCCGGGTGTCGTCGAAGCTCACCGCCTGCCCGCTCACCAGCAGACGGTCTGCCTGCAGGGCGGTTCCGGCCAGCGAGCGGCTGGCCGGCAGCCCGGCGTCCTCCGCGTGCTGCAGGAACAGCTTCAGGTAGGTGACCGGCACTTTCCACTGTACGATTTGGTCTTTGAGCGGCATTTCCGGCTATTTTGTCATTTAATGACCATCAACTGTCAATGCCTGCGCTGTCCGCAGCCGGCCCGAGCTGGGATGATGGCCCATCTGAACACGCTGGATGGCCGGAGAGTCATACATGAAAGCCTTCACATTCGATGATCCGGAGCTTGGCCTGATCCGCTATACCGACCGCAAGCGATACCTGTGGCTGTTGTCGGTAGCGTTTCCACTGATCCCGCTGGTCGGCATGGGCCTGGACCTGTGGACCGGGCGGGAGTGGACGCTGTGGCTGCCGCTGGCCTTCGTCTACTGCGTGATCCCCGCGCTCGACTACCTGTTTCCGAACGACCGGAGCAATCCACCGGAACAGGTCGTGCCGCAACTCGAGGCAGACGGCTATTACCGCATTCTCAATCACCTCACGGTTCCCCTGCATTTCGTGGTGCTCATCTGCGGCGCCTGGTTCGTTGCCTCGCAGGCCCCGGGCTGGGGCGGGCTGATCGCGCTGAGCCTGATGGTGGGCGCCATCAGCGGTTTTGGCATCAACACCGGCCACGAACTGGGCCACAAGAAGAACCCCATCGATCGAATGGCCGCCCGGGTCGTGCTGGCCGTGCCGGTTTACGGGCATTTCACGATGGAGCACAACGTGGGCCACCACGCCGAGGTGGCGACACCCGAGGACAGCGCCAGTGCGCGCTTTGGCGAGAGCATCTACCGCTTTGCGCTCCGTGAGATCCCCGGCGGCCTGCGGCGGGGCTGGCGCCTGGAAAGCGAGCGCCTGCAGCGCCGCGGATACCGCACTTGGAGTTGGCGCAACGAGATCCTGCAGTCCTACGCGCTGTCACTGGTGCTCTACGCCGGCCTGGTTCTGGCATTCGGGCCGTCCGTCCTGCCCTTCCTGGTCATGCAGGCTGCCTGGGCCTGGTGGCAGCTGACCAGCGCCAACTACATCGAGCACTACGGGCTTCTGCGGCAAAAGGACGCGGACGGCCGCTACGAACGCTGCCAGCCGCACCACTCCTGGAACGCCAACCACGTGGCCTCCAACCTGGTGACGTTTCACCTGGAGCGCCACTCCGACCACCATGCCTGGGCGGCGCGCCACTACCAGTCGCTGCGGCATTTCGACGAGGCGCCGCAGTTGCCGAGCGGCTATTTCGGCATGTTCCTGCTGTCCTACCTGCCGCCGTTGTGGCGCCGGGTCATGGATCCGAAAGTGCTGGCGCTCGCAGGCGGGGACATGAAGCGCGTCAATGTCGATCCAGCCTGGCTGGCCCGGCAGGGCGCCGGCGGAGCGGGACAGGGGGCATACCAGGAAGGTTCCGGATAGAACGTTTTAATTAAAACCAGGATCGCGGCTCGGCGGTCTTCAGAAATTTACCATTCCGCAGCCCTTCAGCATCAGCGCGGCGCGCGCCTCGTCCGGAGTGGCTATGCTCAGCCCCAGTTCCTCCAGGATTCGGCGGATCTTGCGGACCTGCTCGGCGTTCCCCGCTGCCAGTTGGCCCGGCCCGATCGTGAGGCTGTCTTCCAGCCCGACGCGGACGTGACCGCCGAGCACCGCGCTCATCGTCGCCAACGGCATCTGCGACGCCCCCGCCCCCAACACGGAGAACTGGTAATGCTCGCCCAGCAGGCGGTCGGCCGCCGCTTTCATCGTCAGCAGGTTTTCCGGCGCGGGGCCGATGCCGCCAAGTACTCCTAACACGAATTGAACGTACAGCGGGGGCCTTACGCGCCCTTTGCGCAGGTACCAGGCGAGGGTTTCGATGTGCCCGACGTCGTAACACTCGAATTCGAACCGCGCCCCGTGCGCGTCGCCGAGGTCGGCGAGGATCGTGTCGATGTCGTCGAAGGTATTGGTGAACGGCACTCGCCGCGTCGCGTCGAGCAACGCGGGCTCCCAGTCGTGCTGCCACTCGCGGTAACGGTCAGCAAGGGGGAAGATGCCGAAGTTCATCGTGCCCATGTTCAGCGAGCACATTTCCGGCCGCGCATCACGCGCTGGCGCGAGGCGCTGGTCCAGTGACATCAGCGAACTGCCGCCGGTGGAAATGTTCAGCACGGCATCGCACCCGGCCTTGATCCGGGGAAGGAAGGCGCGGAAGTGCGCGGGGTCGGCGCTGGGCCGTCCGTCCCCGGGGTTCCGGGCGTGCAGGTGAATGATGGCCGCGCCGGCGCGGGCGGCGTCTATCGATTCGCGCGCGATCTGCTCCGGCGTGACCGGCAAATGCGGGCTCATGGTGGGCGTGTGGATCGAGCCGGTGACGGCGCAGGTGATGATGACTTTTCGGGGCATGGTATTTTCCGTGGTGATGACTGGCCTGCAGGAATTGTCCGCCGTTGCCGATCTGATATTATTCTCTATCCGGTGTGAGGCCGTCGAGGGGGTGGTCGCAACGCGCCGTTGCCCAAAGCCCTTTTCGGTCCATTGGCAGCGGCATGCTCGCAGCGCCGACGTCCCAACCTCGAGGAGAAGCATGCCTTGAACACCCCGTTTGACTGGAATCCCGGCGATCCTTCGCGATTGTTCTACCAGATACGTCAACGGCGGCCGCTGCTTCACCGCGCGGAAGGGGTTTACCTGTGGGATCGCGACGGCAAGCGTTACCTCGACGGCTGCAGCGGCGCCATGGTATCGAACATCGGCCATGGCAACCGGCGGGTTCTGGAGGCCATGTGGCAGCAAATGGAGCTCGCGGAGTTCGGCTACCGGCTGCATTTCGAGAACGAACCGGCCGAGCGTCTGGCGGCTTTGATCGCCGGGCTGTGCCCGCCCGGTCACGAGAAGGTGTTCTTCGTGTCCGGCGGCTCGGAAGCGGTCGAAAGCTGTATCAAGCTGGCGCGCCAGGATGCCCTGGCGAGAGGCGAGGGTGGGCGCTGGCAGGTGATTTCCCGCAACCCCTCCTACCACGGCTCGACATTGGGGGCATTGGCCATGACCGGCTACCGGCCCTTGACCGACCCCTTCATGCCGATGATGCGTCGCATGCCCCTCATTCCGGCGCCCCGCTGCTACCTTGACCACGATGACCTGAGTGACGAAGAGCGCGGCCTGCGCTATGCCGATATGCTGCGTGACAAAATCATCGAACTCGGCGCGGACAGCGTGCTGGCCTTCATCATGGAGCCCGTGGGCGGCGCTTCCACCGGCGCGTTGGTGGCGCCGGACAGTTATTACACCCGGATTCGAGAAATCTGCGACGAATTCGGCGTGCTGCTGATCTACGACGAAGTGATGAGTGGAGCCGGACGCACCGGCCGTTATCTCGCCGCCGAGCACTGGAACATCAAGCCGGACATCATCGCCCTGGCCAAGGGACTGGCTGCGGGTTATGCCCCTCTGGGCGCGATGATTGCGGACGATCCGATCATCGAGCGGGTGCTCGACGCCGGTGGCTTTCAGCACGGTTACACCTACGCCGGCAATCCGGTGGCCTGCGCCGCCGGGCTGGCGGTGACCCGCGAACTTCTGGAGCGGGACCTG
>Ga0209536_100005823_pt1 | contig 19046 bp, 14 predicted proteins | sample DeeMarSeWOR28_12_FD_187461 | JGI IMG/M metagenome (GOLD analysis project Ga0209536, IMG submission 187461) | Marine sediment microbial communities from White Oak River estuary, North Carolina - WOR-2-8_12 (SPAdes) (version 2) | ecosystem: Environmental > Aquatic > Marine > Intertidal zone >... | reverse complement strand
ATCTCCCGCCCCGGATGAGCTGTTCGAGGGCGTCGACGTGCTCCCTGAAGGCTCTCCTCCCCCCCTCGGTAATCCTGTACCGGGTCAGAGGCTTCTTCTCCACGAAGCTCTTCGAGACCCGGACGTACTTCGCGCGCTCCAGCACGGCGATGTGGGCCGCCAGGTTCCCGTCGGTCACCTCCAGCATCGATTTCAACGAGGTGAAATCAACGCTCTCGCTTACGGCCAGAACCGACAGTATGGCGAGCCTGATGCGATTCTCCAGAAGCTTATTCAGCTGTTCGAGCGGCCGTTTCACGTTCATACTTGAGGTACATGGCAATACCGTACAGCATGTGCAGAAGACCGAATCCGATGGCCCAGAAGACGAGACCGTAGTCGGTCCAGAACCCGGCAACAATGCCCAGCAGCATCTCTAAGAGCCCGAGATAACGAACCTCACCCAGCGTGAACGTGGATCCGTTCACGAGCGCGAGGCCATAGAAGAGAAGCATCGTTCCGGGGATGAGAAGGTAGACCTCATGGGCGAGGAGGATGATGCAGAACGCCCCTCCGGCAGCGAGCGGAATCCCCAGAGCGAGGAGGAGCCTCCGCGCCGTCGCGTTCCAGAACGGCAATCCCCTTTTCTTCGCCATCCGCCGGGAGAAGAGAAGGGAGAGTCCCACCGCGAGCAGAAGCACAACCACAGCCAGCAGGAGGAGCGACCGAACGGTCGACCCCCCGCCCGATGCCAGGATCTCCGCCCCAATCCAGGCCCCGGCCAGCGCCACAAGGCCGGCGCTGATCCCCGAGAGACCGCTCAGAGAGAGGAACTTTGTTGCCGCCTCCATCATGGAGCGGATCTGGGAGATGTCACGTAACCCGCTATCGATATCCTGCATGGCCCGATTCCTCAGAACAATTCAGAGTACTTTGTGGTACAAAGTTAACGAAGAGTTCTCCCTCTGTCAAGTCAAAAATCTCCCCACCTGATTCCCCTGTGACCTGCGGCACACGGCCAGCCCGCGAGATGATCAGAAGGCAAGCATGTAGTTCTGTCTCAGGTAGGCAACGCGAAAACCGGAGCGGAGCGTATTTCTGTAGGAAGGGGCGGGCCGATCCGGGGTATCTTCGGCTGTCTCGACCGCAATATACCTGCACCCCATCGCTCTGGCATCCTTGATCCGGGTCTCAAGGAGCGCCCCTTGAGCTCCCCTGCCGCGGTACTGTGAGAGGGTCCCCGCCATGTCAAACCAGGCATAGTCACCCCGGACGAACATCGCCGCGATAGCCGCCGGTTTCTCCGCCTCATATGCCACGTAGTGGCGCCAGCCGCTCCGTCCAACGGTGGTGGCAAACCACCTCCCCATGATCTCCGGCCACTCAAAAGCGCTCACCAGGAGATGGCCGAACAGATCAGCCTTCGCCTGATCAATCTCCTTGACCAGCAGGTCTGTCCTGGCGGCAACCGGCTCCTCCACCCCCCGGGCGAGCTTCACCCACCTGTTGTATGGCTTCAGGCCCACATTCTCCAACTGCCGGACAATCTCTGCCCGTGGTGTGAGGGGGTTGAGCTGAAAGAAGAACCGGGGTGAGCCAGCATCCCGGTATGTCCGGACCACCGCCTCCAGCTGCTCCGGGTGGAGATCCCCCTCTGCCCCGAACCCGATCACGCGGTTCAGTGCGAGCATGTCGATCCTGGAGGCGAGAAACAGATGCCCGGAGCCGACTCTCTGGACCGCGATGCCGCAATCCCGCCCAATCTCCGCCGAAGCGCTCCGGTAGAGATCGGCCCAGGCCTCGATTTCCACCTCCTCCAGAGGCCGGATGGTCTCCTCCGGCATTATTTCCTCCACTTCGCGAAGCAGACATCACCCTCTCCAAACACCTCATCCTCCAGGAAGAATCCGCGGACCTGGCCCTCGATATCCCGATAGAACCTCAAGAATCCGGGACGCCCTACATAGAGGTCGGCGTCCACGTAGAGGAGCGACCTCTCCCCCATCCGGCGATGGGAGAGGATGAGCCCCTCCTCCCGCGGCGTCAGATCGTAGACGGCTCCCAGCTCCTCACTGTAGTAGGTGCCAGCGTACTCAGCGCTCAGCGTTTCCAGGCTCCTCTCCGGCTCAATCCTGCTCCCGAGCATCCTCGTACCCTTCAGATCAACCTGCACGCCGAGAGCGCGGCCCGTATCGTCGGTCCGGACCCTCACCCGGCACTTCCTGTCCCGCGTGGTGAACTCCGTTTCGCTCGTCGGATAGAACGAGGCCATTCCCACGCCTGAGATCGCCCCCATGAGGCGGTCGCCGGAGTAGAACAGGGCAAACCGCGTCTCACCCCCCTCCATGAGATAGCCCGCCGTGTAGAGCCGGGTGATAGCCGGGTCGAGTTCAATGAAAGGTTCCCACTTGCGCACGGGGCGCATCGGAAGAGGCTCCAGCCGGCCCTTCAGGTAGATGTCCAGCATCCGCTGAACCTTCTCCTCCGGGTCAAATGACCTGACGTTTGCCAAGATGATCATGCCCAGTTCGAACTCCGGCAGGTAGAGAACGATCGATGTGAATCCGCCTGTCGAACCCGCATGCCCGATCGTTATGGCCCCCCGGTACTGTTCCACACCCAGGCCCGAGGCGTAGAAGATCTCCGAGCCATCGTTCAGCTTCCCCTTTTGCATCATGCGGGTCAGCAGCAGCTTCCCGCCGAGGGATCGTGTCCGGAAGTTGTCCACCCATCTCACCATGTCTTCGATGGTGGAGAAGATGTGGGACTGCCCCGCAAAGTCGACGTTGAGTTGATGGTCGCGGATGAACCCCTCCTCCTCTGTCCGGTACGCCTCAGCCCTCCCGGGGATGAGGGCAAAGCAGTCCGACGGGACAAGGGAATCCCACATCTTGAGAGGCTCGAAGATCCTCCTCTTCGTCCAGCCGGCAAAGGATTCCGCTGTCACCCGCGCGACGATCTCGGCGAGAAACGCATAGTTGGTGTTCGAGTAGGACCACTGCGTCCCGGGCTCGCACTTCAGCTTCTTCTGTCTCCCGAGCAGCCTCAGCACATCATCAATATCCAGGTAGTCCTGTTTCCGGTATCCCGCATACGGCAAGACCTGCCAGTAGTCCCAGAGCCCGCTGGTATGATGGAGGAGATTTCTGAGGCTGATCGGGTGGTCATAGGGGGGGAGTTCCGGCAGGTGCATCTGAATGCTGTCATCCAGGCTCAGCTTTCCCTCCTGCTCCAACATCAGCACCGCCATTGCGGTGAACTGCTTGCTCACCGAGCCGAGATCGAATCGTGTCCGGGACGAGATCGGGACATTCTGCTCAAGGCTGGCCATCCCGAAGTGACGCATGTAGGTGACCTCCCCCTTCTCGAGGATCGCCACCGCGGCTCCGGGTGAGCTCTGGCTGTCCCACTCGGCAAAGAGCCCGTCGATCTGAGCGGCAAACGGTTTCTGTGACCACGCCTGTCCCGCACTCAGGACCAAGGCCAGAGAGAGAACAGGGATTGCCACTACGGCTGTGCGGGATCCCGGAGCCATTCACTCCACCTTGATCACGACCATGGTCATGTCATCGTGCTGGGGAGTGCTCCCTGAAAAATCTCTGATCGACTGGACTACTTTGTCGACAATCTCCCTGGCCGACCGTTGTTTGTTGCTGGAGATCACACCCAGGAGGCGATCCTCACCGTACTCCTCCCCGTCGTGCCGGCGAGCTTCAGTGAAGCCGTCGGTGTAGAGCGTAAGGACGTCCCCGCTCACCAGATCGACCTCATCCTCCTCCAGAAACTCCTGGAACTTCGGGCCGGATTCAAGACCTACGGCGATCCCCCTGGGAATCAGCATGAGGTTCTGATCACTGTTCCGGTGCGTCAGGATGGCGGGATTATGCCCCGCACGCGCGATCTTCATGGTCCGTTTCATGTTGTCCAGGACCGCGTAGTAGATGCTGACAAAAGAGTTCCGCTCTATGTTCGTGTACATCTGCCGGTTGAGCTTATCCAACACCTCCTTTGGCGAGGAGCTCACGGCGGCCGAGGTCTGAAGTATGCCCTTCGTCAGCGTCATGTAGATGGCGGCGGGCACACCCTTCCCCGAGACATCACCAATGGCTACCCCTATCTTCCCTTCGCCCAGATCGAAGAAATCGTAGTAGTCTCCCCCCACCTCCAGCGCTGGGAGACAGACACCTGCGATATCAAACCCCTCCACAACCGGGTCCTTCTTGGGGAGGAGGCTCATCTGGACCTTCCGGGCGATATCCAGTTCATGCGCCATCCGCTCACGCTGAGTGATCAGTTTTACGTAGCTTGGTTTCGCCTCGAGCTCCTCCTTCGTCAGAGGCTTTCCCCAGATGCGGGCTACCACCGCCACCGCCAGAGGAGCAAGGCCCACAGCCAGAACGACAAAACCCGAGCTGAGGAACGCCGTGTGCTCCATTGTAAACAGCTGGTAGCCATAGAGCAGCGAACTCAGGACAAACCACCCGATGAGGACCGTGATGAGGTCGTATCGTACAAAGACCAGGCCAAGGAAAAACGTGGTGAGCACTGCAATGGCGTACCGCAGGGAGACGGGGTAGAGGGGGACAACAGACTGACCGAACGAGACAAGCAGAGCCATCAGGAGAAGTGCCACGAACGTGTTCAGTGTCTCATTCTTAATCACCCTGATGTACTTCTTGAAGAAACCCATCAGGAACACCACCCCGACGAACGTGTAGAAGAGCGAGTCAGTGAGAGCTTCTCCCAGCACCTCGATCGCCGGAACGCTGGAGGTCAGGAGGAAGACAGACCCCTGCGTCTCCGTCCAGCCCGACAGAAAGTTCGTCGCCAGAAACGCCAGCGATGACCAGATTCCCAGTGCGGCAAAGCCCGCCATGTATCCGAAGAAGACGGAAGGGAGGAGAGAGGGGAAGAGGATCCTCCCTGAGGAGATCCTGTCAAAGAGCGTGAGCTTGTATCCCCATCTCTCGCGGACTATGGAATCTCCGACCGACCAGGACTGGAGGATCATCACCGCCCCGATGACGCCCCCCAGTGTCCAGACCACTAGATACCCGATCATCCGGATTGTGGGGTTGAGGTTGCCAAATCCGACGAGCGACCAGAAATCAAACGCGTTGATCGCCATTGCGATCATCACGCCGGCATAGATGATCCCGACCACGACGGGTGCCTTTATGGCGATCTCGCCCGCATGGAACCGAAGGATGTAGAGAATGCTCAGCACGATGAAGATTGCCACGAGGATGACCGGAACGACGACCAGTCGGGTGACATTTTCGTCCTGCAGCTGCTGTACAGGGGTATGGAGATATCGTTCCGGAACGAAGAAGTAGGTGGTCACCTGGTCCACCCGATCTCCGTGGACAGTGGTCCGGAGACGGAGCTGTATCTCCTTTGGGAAGCTGTAGGTCGAATAGTAGTTCAAGAAGTAATCCATCCGGTCGGTCTGCCGATCGCTTGCGACTTCCAGGAGCTCGTAGTTCGAAAGGTCGATGTTCAGCCTGGTCTCCAGGAAATCGTCCATCACCGCCTTTGCTTCCTCCTGCGTCAGCACCTTGCCCGGGACATCTTCCGGGACGTAGTGGTTGAACCCGAAGGGAACGCCGTCTGGACCCACAAATGCCTCATAGACCTGTCGGCCATTGTCGTCAACCCAGACCACCGACCAGTAGTATGCCGGGGACCGTTCTTCCAGAAAGTCATAGTCCTCTTCGGAGAAGCCGTACCGCTGGTAGGGCATCTGTTGCGTCGGAGACGTCAGGAATCGGACGGCCCGCGCGAGTGTATCGAGGGCGGAGGTATCAAACCCCTGTCTGGCAAGGTACTCCTCCCCCAGGCGGGCAATATCCTCCCGACCCTTCGAAACCTCCACCCTCGCAAGCGGGGTGATCCGTGGCTGGAAGGTGAGAAAGAGGGCCATGCCCACCGCCCCCAGAACAAACCAGACGGCGTACTCAGATCGGGAGAAGCGGCGCATGCGGGGGCCTCCTCAGCGTGGTCGGCACTTCAATCAGATACAATATGAACGATTGACCATAGGAATCAAGTCCGCCCCCGGGCAGCGGCGGCACCCCTCCTGAGACGGCCCCTACACACCGCTCTCCATCTTCTGGAGGCTCTTCCTGTAGCCGTCCTTCTCGGGGGAGAGTTCGACTGCCTTCTTCATCGCCTCGATCGCTCTGGCTTTGCTCCCCCCAACATACTCCAGCCAGGCCAGCGTGTCCCAGATATAGGAGGCGTCCGGCTTGAGCGAGACAGCCTCACGGGCAATCTGGATCCCCCACCCGTACTTCTCGCTCATCTTATGGTCATAGATGTACCAGGCGCACGCGTTCATTCGATCGGCGTCTCCCGGCCTGAGCTCCAGGATCTTGGCGTACGCAGCAATGGCAGCGTCGTGGTTTTCCTTGTTCCTGTTGTACTTCCAGAGGAAGTTGTAGCCGTCCCACAGCAGCTCTTCGTTGGTGGTCGTCTCCAGGAACGTGGCAAGAGGTTCCAGCTTGTCCTCCGTCCACATGTCAGCAACGGCCAGGGCAAACCTCGCCTCCTCGGCATAGCCCTTCCGGTCCTCCGGATCCAGCTCCAGCACTCTGGTAAAGTAGGCGGGGGACTTCAGCCCCTGCCCGCGGTCCGCATAGCGTTTGGCCACGGCGTAGTGGAGATCCACATCATCGGGTGCACTCTCCAGCCTGGCGAGCAGACTTCGCAGCGTATTCCTGCCCGCGGCATATTCCTGGATGGTTTCGAAGTAGTCATCCTTGTCATCCTCATAGCCGAATATCCGGTCGATCTCACTCCCGTCAGCATCAAGGAACAGCACCGTGGGGAAACCCGCCACCTCGTACTGCCTATGGATAGACTTCCCAAGAGTATCCTTCACATTGACCTTCAGGCTCACAAATCTGCTGTTGACAAATGTGCCGACCTCCCTCCTGGCAAAGACCTCCTTCTCGAGTCTCTTGCAGGGAGCGCATCCGTCGGCCCAGACGTCAATCAGGACCATCTTCTCCTGAGCCCGAGCTTGAGCGAGCGCCTCATCCAGGTCCATGCTGACGAATGCGACACCGTGCTCATCGCCGAATGCCATTGAAATCGCGACGAGGAGCAACAGAACAGCGACGAAGTGCTTCATGACGGGTCTCCAGAATGGACAACGAACGGGGGAAAGGTAGAAAGAACGGGGTACACATGCCCTCTACAGTCTTACGTCCCGCGGGGCGGGTCTGTTGCAGCTGTTGAGGACCGGGCTCCACTCTGACTGCCCCCGCGGGGATTTCCTTCTTCAGAAAAGAATGGTATATTGAGGCTGTATCATCACTTTCGTAGGAGGCCAGCATGAAGCTTCCACACTACGTCTTCCTGGACGGCAAAATCCTCTCGTATGATGAAGCAAGAGTAGGCATTCTGACGCATGCCCTGAACTATGGAACGGCGGCTTTCGGAGGGGTACGGGGCTACTGGAACGATGATGAAGCCGAACTCTTCATCTTCCGCCCGTGGGACCACTACCACCGTTTCCTGCAATCAGCCAGTCTGCTGCGGATGGAGCTCCCCTACTCGGAGGAGGATCTCATCAACGCCACGCTGGAGCTGGTGCGGCTGGAGGGTTTCAAGGAGGATGTCTACATCCGCCCGCTGGCCTTCTACAGCGACGAGATCATCGGGGTCCGCCTGCACAATTTGACACCGAAGGTAGCCATCGCATCCCTCCCCTTTGGCAGATATGTGGAGAACGAGGAGAACGCGCACGTCACCATCTCCTCCTGGAGGCGTGTTGACGACAACATCATCCCTGCCAGGGGGAAGATCGCAGGCGCGTATGTCAACTCGGCGTTCGTGAAATCGGACGCACAGCTGGCCGGATTCGACGAGGCGATCGTGCTGAGCGATGACGGTCATGTCTCTGAAGGGTCGGCCGAGAACATCTTCATCGTCCGCGGTGGCGTCGCGGCAACACCCATGATCACTGACAACATCCTGGAGGGGATCGTACGCCGTACGATCATGCAGCTTCTGCGGGAAGAGCTCGGCGTGACGGTGGAGGAGCGCCAGATCGACAGGACGGAGCTCTATCTGGCCGATGAGGTTTTCTTCACGGGCACCGGCGTCCAGATCAGCGCGATAACGCGCATTGACCACCGGCCGGTCGGAACCGGAACAATGGGGAAGATCACCAAGCAGCTTCGTGAGCTCTACTTCAACGTGGTGCGGGGACGCATCACAAAGTACCGCAAGTACTGCCAGCCCGTCTACGCAAAACAGCCCGTCAGCGCGTAGGAGACAGATCTGCTCCCCGCTGTCAGGAGAAAACCGAAAGCCCGGCCAGAAGCCGGGCTTTCGGTTTCCGTTCCCTCGATGCTCATGGGTCAGGCGGGAGTCTGCTGAGGCGACACCGCGTGGTAGAGCGAAGCCGAGGCAAGCCTGATCCAGATAATCGACAGAAGTATCCCCACACCGAGAAAGACGAGTCCTCCGAGAGCTATGAAGATAGCCACCACCCCGATCAGGAAGACGGTGAAGGCGTGGCCTCTGGTCAGACGCCAGCTCTCCTTGACCGCCTCAACCACCTCCATCTTCCCCTCAACGACCAGGTAGGGAACAAAGGCGAGTTTGCAGCCGAAGTATATTCCCGGAACGACCAGGAGCACCAGTCCCACGGCGACGATCGTCACGGTGAGAATGTTGGCAAGGACGGCATTCCAGTAGTTCCGGAACGCCTCGAACATGTCCTTGACCTTCACGGCCTTCCCCCGTGCCGCCCTCAGGAACGTATGGGCGATCCCGTACTCGAGTGGCCAGTCAAAGAGGACGATGAACACGAGGGAGAAGAGGGCCACGGCAGCCGGGCCGCCGATCTCGACAAAGAGGATCTTGACGGTAATGTTGTCCAGCATCGAGGGTTCCCTGTTCTTGTCGTTCAGGAAGGCATATGGCAGGGAGAGGAAAATCGAGACGGCGGTGATGAGAAGCAGTTCGAGGATGTACTTCCACATCTGGCGCCACCCGTGGCCGTAGCAGGAGCTGACGGTCGGCTTCACGGGGGACTTCTGTAGTGGAGATGCACTCTCTTGCGCCATTTCCTACCTCCAGATTCCACAGTTGACAACAAGCAAAGGAATTCCTAGATTTGCCGCAGCGTAACGCTCCCATGTATGGCGATACCTCCGGGACAGGCAAGAACCTATCCCTGTACCGGATACGCAAAAACCAGTTCGAAGTTCCACGATCTTGACAGTCGCCTCTGTCGCGTCTGCCATGTGTGCAGGGAGAAAGAAAGATGAACGATGAGATAGGTAATGCAGCCGGTCTGGTCTGGGAAACCCTTGACCGCGAAGAGAAGATTACCCTGGCAAGGTTGCGCCAGCGAACCGGCCTCTCGGTCGAACTCCTGAACCGCGCCATCGGGTGGCTTGCGCGTGAGGGCAAGGTGGAGTTCGAGAAAAAGGCTCGTTCGGTCAGCGTGTCACTCAAGCGCTGAGAACCAGGCCGGAGATTTTTCCCCTTCCTCTGGTTTTGGCGCTGGGTCGGGTCCCCTCGATCCCAGGTGGATCTATTCCCCTCCAGCCTTCTCCACGGCGACGTCCACGGCTCGACCTTCTTATCGACAACCTTTCTGGCATCACCTCGCACTGAACATCCGAATCCACGCATCTTCGAGATCCTTCTGCCCGGCGAGGCCGGCAATGGAAATGCGATCTGTTTCCATCGGATTCATTGACGCGGCGATCGTTCGGGGGGGGTCACTTTGCGTTCCCCTTCAGATCTCTCTGCCTCATTCGGAACCCCGCATTCAGATCCTCCAGAATGGCCTGGTCACGTTCATAGACATCGCGCAGGAAGTGTACCTCGCCGAATTCATCGACGTATGCGGTCCAGTAGAGAAGGAGGACAGGCATGGGCTTCTTCAGGTAGACCGTCTGCGTCTTCTTCGATCTAATCACCCTGTCTATTTCCTCGCGGTTCCACCTCTCCGGATCATCCAGCAGCCTCTCCGCTAGGTCAAGGGGGTTCTCCACCCTGATGCAGCCTGAGCTGAACGTTCGGGCATTCTGTTCAAACAGTGACTTGCTCGGCGTGTCGTGGAGGAAGACAAAATGCTTGTTGGGAAAGACAAACTTCACAAGCCCGAGGGCATTCGTGGGGCCGAGCTCCTGGCGGATGATGTAGGGGAAGTTGCTTCTGCCGTAACTGGACCAGTCAATGGTCTCCGGGTCCAGGACCTCGCCACCGTGGGTGACAACGTTCATGTTCATCCGCTTCAGATACGACGCATCCCTCTTGATCTCGGGAAGAACGTCGTTAGCCAGCATCGTGGGAGGAACCGTCCAGGTCGGATTGAAGACCAGGTACGTCATCTCTGCCTTGAACACAGGGGTCTTCCTGTAGGGTTTGCCCACCTGCACCCGTGTGAGAAGGTCAAAGCCCCCGTTGCGCACGTGGGCCAAATAGAACCCGGCGATGTTCACCAAAATGTACTCCCTGTCAGTGCTGTTGAGCACCCAGCGGTCCCGCTCCAGGTTGACGCGAATCTGATCAATCCGTGAGGCAACGGGGACATTCATCTCCGCCAGCACCTCCTTCCCGATACCCCCGTCGTCAGTGAGATGGTGCCGTCGCTGAAAACGCCTCACAGCCTCTTCGAGCTCCGCGTCAACAACCTCTGAGCCGGAGTCTTCCGTCTCCATCAGATCCCCCGTCAGTCGGAGCCGGTCACGAATGGCGGGAACACGGCTGTCGGCCGCTCCCAGGATGAGCGGCCGCCCGTCTGGAACAGCTTTCCACCCGCCCGCTTCCTGAATCTCCCGGTACTCGGCGAGCGCTCTTCTCAAGCGGGTGTAGAACGGGCCGGCTGGTTTCGTCCGCTCCAGAAACTGGTACAGCGCACCCGAGGTGAGCGCATCCCTGATCGCGGTTACGGGATCGAGGGTGCGAATATCCTCCGAAAAATTCCAGTTCGGGTCCAGGCGCTCCGGATCCACCTTCCCTCCCAGCAGGTGGTAGACCATCCGCAGCAGTGCATCCATGAGAAGGAGATCGTAGTCGGCGAGCAACTCCGGATTGAAGGTGCTTGATGCTTCGATGCGTTCTCTCAGGCGGAAGAGAGCTTCACGATGGTAGTCTCGCGGGAGGAGCCCCTCGTGCTCGAGATCATCGATGGCTCGAAACAGATCCAGCACATTGGCCGGATCTGTCCATGCCGGCAGGAAGTCGTACGCCTCATAGTAGTCCGGTATCAGCTCGACTGCCGATATCCCATCGGTGCCAATTTCCAGTCGACCGTCCCGACGAATCTGCTCGACTCTCCTGCCTATAGCGGCCTGTGTTGGATCAGCTTGTGCAGCGGCGTCAACGGACATGAGGAGGGAGGTGACGAGGCAGAGGCTACTCCCGATCAGCCCGGGTGTTCTACCTTTCCCCTTCTTCATCCTTCTCACTCATCTCTTCCAGGTACTGCTTCCGGGCTTCGTCAATATTGAGCAGGTCTGACTCCAGAAGATAGTCTTCATCATCAGAATAGGCGAATATACATGTTTCGTCGGATATAGCATCAATGAGTACCTTGTGCGGGCCGAAGGGAACGGCAGGGCACCCCCAGCTCCTCCCCAGACGACCCCACCGGCGCGCAAATGTACTTGAAACGTAGTCCGCCCCGTGGATGACAATCGCACGCCGCCGTGCGTTGTCATTGATGCCGGGCTCGAGGCCGGTGAGTCTCAGGGAGTATCCGTGAACGCCCTTGTAGGTTTCCCCCGTAACAAAGAAACCGAGGCTGCTCTTGAGCGACCCCGGTCTGTTGGAAAACGACTCCGTCAGATTGTGGCCGCTGTTCTTTCCATGGGACACAAGCAACGTGAGAACGACCTTCCGCTGCTTCAAATTGATGACGTAGAGTCGTTCCTCAACCGAGGCCTTTGTGTAGTCGATAATGGTGATGATCGTGTCACTCGCCAGGACGCCGTCGTCCTTCAGGTTGTAGTGACCGATCATCGCCAGCCGGAAGACATGTTCCGGTAAGAACTCATCCAGTTCAATCTCTTCATAGAGACGGTGGATAGCCACACTGAAAGGACCGGAGGACGAATCAGGGGGGGGTAGAGCGCTCAGGCGTCTCGTCCGGCGTCGAGGCCGACGCCCAGGAGGAAAGAGACCAGAACATCGAAAGGAGCAGGCCGAAGAGGATATTGAATTGTCTCACGATTCCCTGCTGACGGATGTATCCCTTTCAAGCACTCTCGACAGGATAGGAAAACCGATGAATCTTTGCAAGTCTACCGTTCCCCATGAATCTTCTTCACCGTTGCTCCGTAGACCACAGCATGGGGTTGAGCTGCGTCGTCACACCGCCTGCGTACCAGAGATCGTATCAGTTCTCCCCTGGCTTCTCCGTTTCACCTTCTGAGACTTCTACCGTAACGGAAGCACGACCACCATGAAGACCGCTCCAGGCAGACCAACCGCACTCATGCTGACGCTGTTCTGTGTTCTCGCCCAGCTGTCACTGAGCCAGAACCACGCCGCCCGCATTGACTCATTCATGCAGCGCCTTAATCACGTCGACGCCTTCAATGGCACCATCCTTGTCGCCAGGGAGGGAACCGTCATATACAGCAGGGCGTTCGGGTACGCAGACGTCGAATGGCAGACGCCAAATACCACTAGCACGAAGTTCCGGATCGGATCGCTGACAAAGTGCTTCACCGCACTGCTCATCATGCAGCTCGTGGAGGAGGGAAGAGTGAGGCTGGAGGGCACCGTGTCAGATTACCTGCCGGACTACCCCCGCACGACAGGTGAGAGAATCACGATCCACCACCTCCTTTCGCATCGATCCGGCATCCCCAACTACCTCAGGGATATCCCCGATTTCTGGTCCAAGGGAGACGGTTCCCGCCATACACCGGTCAATCGTGAGAGATTCGTCGACATCTTCTCAGGCCTGGATCTTCGTTTTGAGCCGGGCTCGAAATTCGAATACTGCAACTCGGGATACTACCTGCTGGGGTTGATCATCGAGAAGGTGACCGGAAAGCCGTACGAGGTGGTACTCAGGGAGAGGATTCTGGTTCCCGTCGGCATGGACAACACAGGCTACCCGGCCAGCTTTCGCGATATCATTCCCGAACGCGCCAGAGGACACTACGTCACACTCGCCGGCTACGAGAACGCAAAATATGACAACCCCTCCATCTTCTACGCCGCCGGCGGCATGTACTCCACGGTGAACGACATGCTCCTGTTGGACCGTGCGCTCACCTCAGAGAAGCTTCTGTCTGACAGCTCGAAGGAGAAGATGTTCACGTTGTTTCACCACGACACCCGGCGGGGAGGCGGCTACGGCTACGGGTGGAAGATCGACACGGTCGGCCTCGACGAGGCAATGGACCCACTGATGTATGTCGGGCATGCCGGTGATGCGGCCGGGTTCTTTGCATGGTTCGGTCGATTCATCGAAGAAGACCTCTTCATCGTGTTCATGACGAACACCAATGCGATCGGGGTGGCAACCATGGAGGACGTCTTTCAACCGATCCTGAGGATTCTCTACGACAGGCCTGTCGCCCCGCCGAAGGCCTCCATAGCCAGAGCACTCCTCCCCACGATACTAAAGGAGGGGGTCGGAGCCGCCATCGCACAGTATCACGAGCTGAGAAGGACGGAGCCGGGGAAGTATACCTTTCTGGAGGGCGAGCTGAACGATCTCGGCTACTACCTCTTAGGGAGTGGGAGACCTGAAGATGCGATTGCGGTATTCGCCCTCAATGTGGAGATCTATCCGGATGCGTACAACACCTACGACAGCCTCGGCGAAGCGTACATGGTCAACGGTGACAAGGTGCTTGCAGTCAAGTACTACAAGAAATCTCTCGCATTGAACCCTGACAACACCAATGCCAGAGAGAGGCTGAAGAAGCTCACCTCCCCGCCCTAGCCGCTGCCTACCCTACGAGCGCGACGACAATCAATGCGAGCGTCACGGCCAGGGGGAGCTCCACGCCGAGGAACACCGAAGCGCGGACATAGGGAATCCCTGCCGACTCCAGCTTCTTGAGCAGCTCGACTGATCCGTCAAAGACCGAAATGCAGAACCGCTGAAACCCCCTCACCGTGAGGAAGAGGACGATCAGGATCCCGACGTACACGGTCTTGAGGAGATGGAACTCCAGAACCATGTCGAGCAGGCAAATCGTCACAAAAGGAAGTACAATGAAGTAGGCAGTCACGCTCACCGCCTCGAATGTCAGGCCGGTCCAGGCTGCAGTTCTCCGAAGAGCGCGGTAGACAGATCTGTAGGCCCTGTGCATCGCCGTTACGAGAAAAGTGACTGGTTACAGAAGGAGTGGTACGCCGCCCCCGGCAGGAGCCGGGACCGTCTGGAACCACCGGCATCATAAGAGGCGAACAAGCTCCATGCCAAAAAAAAATCCCGGCCCGCCATTCGGCGGACCGGGACTCGTGGAACGCAGTCTCAGCTAGACTTTGACAACGTTCGTTGCGTGCAGGCCCTTCGGCCCCTCGGCAACCTCGAATTCTACCTGGTCACCTTCGTTCAGGGATTTGTATCCGTCCCCCGTGATGGCTTTGTAGTGGACGAAGACATCTTCGCCATTTGCCCGGGAGATGAAGCCAAAACCTTTAGACTCGTTGAACCACTTCACTGATCCCTTTTCCATGGGTCAGCTCCTTACCTTTGTTGCACAAATCCGCGACCGGCGGACACGGCGACGTACATCCTGCTGTGTGCCTTCAAAAACAAACCGCAACTACGGTCCGACTTCCACCATAGTTGCGATCAAGACTGCTCGGCTACGGGTTTGTACAAACTCGCTCTAGCCAACTTGTCTCCGGTCGCCCGGAGTTGAAAAGCCCAACAACGGTGTACAGTACGACGTTCAATAGTAGTCCTTTCAAACGCCAAAAGCAAGGAAAAAATTGAAAAATGTCTGTTCCGGATGCCTATCTGCGATTCTTGCCTCAGAAAAACTCCCTGCTCTCCCTTGCCATCCGCAGAAGCACCCAGTACGGAGGGCGGTACCCATGTCTCTTCTCGAAGGCGACCGCTTCTGTGCGTACATACTCCACCCTCCTCTCGTGCCGGGAGGAGAGCCACTCGGCCCTGAGGGCAACGGTCGCGCTCATCCCTTCAGGGACTGGACCCTCTCTGCCCATGATGTTCAGCAGAACGCTGTACCCCTTGGCCAACCGAGCCAGAGGCAGAAGATACCAATCGTATTCGAGTGATTGACCCTCATCCGCTTCCTCCAGCATTGCATCGATGACCGCGTTGTCCAGATGGTCTTTGAAGAGCGTCTCCTGATCGCGCCACTCCGCCACAACACGCAGCTGAGGGTCATACTCCAGATCCGAAGGCTCCTGTGTCTCGAAATGGCGAACGCCCAGCGCCGAGAGCCAGGAGACAAGCCCCTTCCCCGAGATAATTGAAACGCCCATCCAGAGTCGTATTCCCGCCCTGCGGTATGCGGCCGAGACAACCTCCGAGCAGAACATCTCAGCGTTGTCCTCGTGATCCATCGAGAAGTCGTAGGGAATATGTCGGCCCCGGGCCTCCCGGAGGCAGAGCGTCGCGGCTCTGTGAGGAAGAAGCGGGTCTCGCTGAAGTTCCGGCAGATCGTGCCGCAAGCGGAGAACCAGAATTCTCAGCTTCACATCCCGGAGGTACTCATCAACTGTGGCAATGGCAACTCCCCGCTCGATGTGAGATTCTATCAGCAACAGCTCCCCCGTCGTGCTGTCGACATAGACCATCGCCACGTGCGAGAAGTTCCCCGGGTAGTCGTTCCCCCGGGCAATCAGTGCCGATGCAGGTGCTCCGCCCCGGGAAACCAGTATATCCCCGCTGTGGATCTCCAGGCCGAGCATGGCAGCAGAGGGTGCGGCCGAAGGCTCCCGGTGGGCCACAACAAGCTCCGGGACCGTACCGGGCCGCGCCTGGAGCATCACCTCTTCAAGGGCGGCCCGGCTGCCATAGAGGAGGCGGTAGATGCCATCCCGCACCTCGGCCACATGCATATCCCAGCGCTGCGACTGCCACTTCAATGCCGATCGGAGTCGGTTTGTGAGATCTACCATTCTCTCCAGCGCGTCCGGACAGGCACCCAGGATAGTGGCAAGTTCGAACAGCTCCAGCTCCAGATCCCTGTAGAGAGAATCCTCAAGAGAGCAAGGAGTGTTCTCGAGGAGATCCAGGCAGGCCTCGACCCTCCCAAATCTCGCCTGGAGATCGGTCTGGAGGACCGAGCAATCCTCCTGTCGGACCTCGCGGAATCTTGCCTCGAGGGCGGACCAGTACGCATCCTGGTTCCAGAGGAAAGGGGTCCGGCGCTCCTCCCTTGCAGGTTCCGGATCCCGCTCCGGGACCAGAAGCAGAACGAAAAGAAACAGCAGTAGGCCAATGACGCCGAACGATCGAGTTCGTTTCACGCCTTCGCTTCCGGTCTATCCAGCATAGGCATCCAACAAGCGACCGATGAGTGACCGCCTCAGAACAGCAGCCTCTTCCCCACAACCTGGAACCGACCCGTGATCACCTCACTTGTTGGAGTATCCGCCACTCCCGCGAACCCGGGCTGCTTTCCACCCACGCTCACCTCGAAGGAGCCCGGCTCGAGGACCCGTTGAAACGCACTGTCGATGAGAGAGATCTGTCGGGGAGTTATCGTGAAGGAGAGAGTCTTTTCCTCCCCGGGCTCCAGGTGCACCCGCTCGAATCCCTGGAGCGAGCGGACCGGAACGGGCGCGGAGGCCTCCAGATCGGTGACATAGAGCTGCACCACTTCTTCACCGGCCATCTCCCCGCTGTTCTTCACCCGCACCTCAACCGTCACATCGTCTCCGATCTCCACCTGCCCCGGGACGCGGAGATGGCTGTACTGAAACCTCGTGTAGCTCAGCCCATGCCCGAACGGGAAGAGGGGATCGCCGGTGAAGTATCTGTATGTCCTCTCCTTCATCGCGTACTCTCTGAACGGGGGGAGCTGTTCCACCGACCTGTAGAACGTCACCGGGAGCCTTCCAGCCGGGTTTGTGTCGCCGAAGAGAACATCCGCGATCGCGCTCCCGGCAGCCTGACCGGGATACCATGCTTCCACGATCGCCGGCATATGGTCAGCCGCCCAGTTCACGGCGAGCGCGCTTCCGTTCAGGAGAACCAGCACGACGGGTGTCCCGACAGCGGCAACCTCCCTGATGAGTGCTTCCTGCGGGTCCGGGAGCCCGATATCGGTACGGTCCCCGCCCACGAAGCCGGGAATACTGACAGGCATCTCTTCACCCTCGACCTTGGAGGAGAGTCCCATCACCATGATGACCAGGTCTGCTGCCTCCGCCGCAGCGAGTGCCTCTTTCTTGAGTCCAGCGTCGGGCGTTGCCCAGACGAGCTGCACCATAGCGTCAGGGCGGCGGTCCCGGTACTCCAGGCTGACGCGGTATCGCACCCCCGCCTCCAGCTCCACCTCCTTCAGGCGAGCCTGTGCACGGTGCCGGTCGGAAAACTCCACCAGCGGAGAATCATCAAGAGAGAGCCGTGCACCGCCACAGGCCCTCACACCGATGGAGTATCTCCCGGAGACCGGGGGAATCAGCACCCCGGTCCACCGCACGCTGAACCCATCAGGCTTCATCCTGGCGAGCGGCGGATCCTCCCACCACGGGAAATCCACAGAGGCGTCAGTCCGGACGACAAACGGCTCTCCCTCAAAGGCATTGTTGTTGAAATACTCGGCACGCAACCCTCCCGCCTCTCCACCCTCCTGATCCGGGAAGAGAACGGAGGGCGGAATGATCTCGGGCGTGGGTGTCTTCTCTGCGATGTCGCAGCCCCGTGCATAGAGCACCTCTGCCCCGGGGAGTTTCTGGCGGATCCCCTTCAGCGGCGTGACAGGAGCAGAGGGGAAGCCGTTGTAGTTCCCAAGCAGCACTTCCACATCATCCGCGTTTGGACCGATCACCGCGACGGTCTTGATATCCTTCCTGAGCGGGAGGAGCCCTCCCTCGTTTTTCAGCAACACGATTGATTTACGAGCCGCCTGAAGGGCCAGATCACCATGCGCCTCCGCATCGTTGATCTCGTAGGGGATGTTGGCGTACCGGACACGCTCCGGCGGGTCGAACATCCCCAGCATGAATCGCGCCCGGAAGAGACGTTTGACGGAGATGTCAATCTCTTCCTCGCTCACGAGACCCTTCTCCGCCGCCTTGACGAGGCACTGGTATGTCTCGCCGCAATTGAGGTCGGTTCCTGATCTGAGGGCCATGGCCGCGGCCTCGGGGCCTGTGCCCGCCGTCTTGTGGCCCCTGTAGATGTCCTGTACCGCTCCGCAGTCTGAGACCACGTAGCCCGAGAATCCCCATTCCTCCCTCAGGATCTTCTGGAGCAGCTCCTCGCTTCCGCAGCAGGGTCTGCCCCGGAAGCTGTTGTAGGCACACATGACCGACTGGGCGTCAGCCTCCAGGATGGTGGCGCGGAACGCCGGGAGATAGGTTTCACGGAGATCGCGCTCGTCGACGACCGCATCGAACGTGTGCCGGTCGGGCTCCGGCCCGCTGTGCACCGCATAGTGTTTGGGCGTTGCGACGGTCTTGAGGTAACGCGGATCATCACCCTGCAGCCCCTTCACAAACTCCACAGCCAGTCTCCCCGTAAGATAGGGGTCTTCCCCGTACGTCTCCATCCCGCGCCCCCACCGCGGATCCCGGAAGATGTTGATATTGGGGGACCAGAACGTGAGCCCCTCGTAGATCCCCCGTCTCCCCTGCCGAACGGCTTCGTGGTGCTTGGCCCTTGCCTCATCCGAGATAACGGTGGCCACCTTCAGCATCAGCTCTCTGTCCCATGTGGCGGCGAGTCCGATCGCCTGAGGAAAGGCCGTCGCCCTCCCCGCCCGCGCGACACCGTGGAGCGCCTCGTTCCACCAGTTGTAGGCTGGGATGCCCAGGCGCTCGATGGCAGGAGCATCATGGAGCATCTGCTGGATCTTCTCTTCCAGTGTCAAACGCTTGACCAGATCGGCGACCCTATCCTCCAGGGGAGCCTCAAGACGCAAATA
>Ga0209536_100005822_pt1 | contig 19047 bp, 17 predicted proteins | sample DeeMarSeWOR28_12_FD_187461 | JGI IMG/M metagenome (GOLD analysis project Ga0209536, IMG submission 187461) | Marine sediment microbial communities from White Oak River estuary, North Carolina - WOR-2-8_12 (SPAdes) (version 2) | ecosystem: Environmental > Aquatic > Marine > Intertidal zone >... | reverse complement strand
AAATAAATAAATTGGAAAAGAAAGGAGAAGGCTAATGCTTACAAAAATCAGAAGAAAGCTCAACAAAAAGGGTTTTACCCTCATTGAGCTGATGATCGTTATTGCCATTATCGGCATTCTGGCCGCCATTGCTATTCCGCAGTTTGCCGCATACCGGCAGAAGAGTTACAACTCAGCGTCCCAGAGCGACTTGAGAAACATCAAGACCAACCTCGAGGCCTATTACGCCGATTTCCAGGAGTACCCCTAAGCGAGAGGGATTGTAGTGGTCTCATTGTTAAGTCAAGCAAATTAAAGGAGGAAAATCCCATGAAGAAAATCTGTATAATTATATTTTCCTTGCTCTTGGTAGGGGTCTTTGTCGCACCCGCCATGGCGGATTGTAGTAGTGCCACCGACGTTGTCACCTTCGGCAGTGGTTCTTTGGGCACTGAAACGCTCGAATATGGAGTTTCCAATAATGTGTTTGTCACGTATGCAACAGGTGCTACCTGGCAGGACTATGGCCTTGGCACCACCCACAAGGCCGGCAACCGTCAGTATGGAACCACTAACCAAACCACCCTGATCTACTATCAGACCAAAAGTACTGGCTCCACTGTCGCACCTTCAATTACCGCCGGTGCGACTGACCTTAGTGGCTGGGGGACTGCTCTCTAAACTGGATGGAGCGGCAAGCACACGACACACACGAGGGGGTCGGGTAACGTGACCCCCTTTTTTTTTGTTTGACTCGCACAATCACCGAGAGTAAATAAATTTTACTAGAAGCTTTCAGCGGGCGAGGTGTAGTCAAAACCTTTTGATAAACCGCTCAATAATAGGGAAACATCGAGCCTTCCTCTCGGAGGTGGCTTCGAATGGACGTCTGAGACATTTAATGCATAAGATAACTAATCAATGAGCAGACAACTTGTCGCTTTTATTATTGTGGCACTCAAAGGTGGCGTCCGGGATCGGGTTTTGAACGCGATTCTCATTGTGGGACTTTTGCTTTTGTTGACGACTCCAGTGATAGCGGCATTCTCCATGCGGCAGGTGTTGGCTCTCGCCACTAGCTACTCCCTTTCTATCATTGGTCTCATGGGCCTTCTGCTCACCCTGTTTATGGCCATTACCCTTCTGGCTAGGGATTTGGAGCAGCGTAGCGTCTATACGGTCTGTTCCTTACCCATCTCTCGCTCATCTTATCTGCTTGGAAAGTTCCTTGGCTTGGCCATTCTTATATTCTTGGCCATTGCAATCCTCGGATGTTTTTCCGGGGCGTCTCTTTTTGTGCTCGAGCGCGTATATCCTCCAGAACGCCCCTTTGCCTGGGGTGCATTTATCATCATGCTTTGGTACCAGTACTGGGTTTTTCTCATCGTGGGAGCCATAACCCTGCTTTTCTCCACGGTTGCAACCTCCAATTTTTTACCCCTGGCATTGAGCGTTTTAATATACTTCGCTAGTTACAGCACTGAGGCGGTGCGTTATTTTGTCCAAAGCGCTGGAGGACAGGAGCGGCTTGGCCCAGTGGTCAAACTCGTGGGTCGAGTGGTCTACTGGATTCTGCCTAATTTCTCTGCCTTTGATCTCAAGGCCGAGGTGATTTACGGTGTAGCCATGAACAGCAAAGAGTTGCTGTTAACGCAATTATATGGCGTGGGATATCTTGGGGTTCTCCTAGTACTCGCAATGACAGCCTTTTCTCGCAGGGAGTTTCTCTAAGGGATCGTGGAAGGTGTAATGACGGAAGAGGAAGTTAAGTGAAACGATTTCTCTGGCTGCTACCATTTTTGATTTTGCTGCTTGGGACATATGTGCCCCTCACCTCATCACGCGATCTGCGACCTCCTGAGGCTAGATTGGGGTTTTTCCCGCCTCCCCCCGTGATCAAGGCCTTGAGCGCCGAGCACTATCAGTTTGTCTCCCACATCATCTCTCTGCAGTGCCTTTTTTATTTCGGTACTATTGTTGAAGAGCGGCAGCAGGTGAAGGATTGGACTCGGCTGGAACGGGCCCTATACACCTCTACCCGGCTGGATCCTTACAATATGGATGCCTACTACTTCGCCCAGGCTGTGCTTTCCTGGGATGCCCGCATGCCTGAGCGAGCGATCGAACTATTGGAATATGGCTTTTCCCACCGCACCTGGGACTGGTATTTACCCTTTTTTCTCTCTTTCGATTATGCTTTTTTTATCAAGGATTACCGCAAGGCTGGAGATTATCTGGCAAAAGCGGCGGAGCTCAACCCGCGGGCTGCGTGGTTTTCCACTCTGGCTGCACGCTACTATTACGAGGGGGACAGCACCGCTCTTGCCCTCGCCTATCTCCAGGAGATGATCTCTACGGCCGGCAATGAGGCCATAAAGAAACGACTGCTTGTCAGAGCTGCTGCTCTCGAAAGAATCCTCCAATTGGAAAAGGCGATCAAAGTTTTTAAGGATCGTTTCAACCGGACCCCGGCAGACCTTGAGGAGCTTATCAGGGCGGATATTATCGAGCGCATTCCTCAAGATCCTTACGGAGGCACTTTCTATTTGGACGAGCAGGGCAAAGTAAGGACGACCAGCAAACTCGCCTTTGGTAGAGGACGTCATGGAACCCATAAGAATTGAAGAACTAGGTAAAATCTACCGCAAGGGTCTCAGGCAGCGAAAGGTCGTAGCGGTTGATGATCTGAGCTTAGCAGTATCGGAAGGCGAGATTTTTGGCTTTCTGGGGCCCAATGGAGCGGGCAAGAGTACAACCATCAAGATTCTTTGCGATCTCATCCGCCCAACTAGTGGGAAGGCTGCAATTATGGGGCAGAAAGTCATCCGCCCGGAAGCGCGGCGCCACATGGGATACCTGCCCGAGAATCCAAGTTACTATGCTTTTCTCAGTGCCTGGGAACTTTTGGAATTTAATGGAAAGATCCATGGAATCGCCAAAGCCACTATACGCGAGACAGGCGGTAAACTCCTGGAGATGCTGGATCTAATGGATGCAGCCGGCCGACCTCTACGTACTTATTCCAAGGGCATGGTCCAACGGGCGGGCATCGCCGCCGCGCTCATCCATGAGCCGCAGGTGCTCATTTTTGATGAGCCCATGTCCGGACTCGATCCCATCGGCCGCAAGCTGGTCATGGACCTGATGCTACACTTGCGCGCCAGGGGGAAAACAGTTTTCTTCAGTACCCACATTCTTGCCGATGTGGAGACGATCTGTGACCGGATCGGCGTTATCGTCGAAGGGAAGATGGTGTACAAAGGAGCAATGGAACAGGTACGTGCCTCCGCCATTCAGCATTACTCTTTGGTGTTCAGCGCTCCAGACGCGAAATTACAGGGGATTTCCTGGCCGGGAAAAGTAACCCCGAAGAAGCAAGCCGATCTTTATGTCCTCGAGGTTCAACCTCACCTATTCGAAGCCACCCTCAAACTGCTATTGGAAAGCTCCATAGAAATCAATAGGATCGAACCGAAGCGCCAGCGCTTGGAAGACCTTTTTGTCTACCTGGCGAGAAAACCATGAATTTGGCAGACTTATTGCACCATCATCCAGCAAATGTTTGCACCAAAAAAAGAAAATATGAGTAATCCAGAGCCCTTACATAAAAAGATCGCTGCCTGGCCTCATTCGATTGGTGAACGCTATCTTATTCTTCTACTAGCATTCGTTACCTTGGGGGTTTACTATCCTGCAATCCTGGGCGATTTTTGTTATCTGGATGACTTGGTGGATTTGCAAAACTCGTTGAATTCCTCCTGGGGGAATCTCGAGAGGGTTCTTGGAGTTGGAGGTGCTTATCAACGTTGGGTAGCTAATTTCATCTACTATGTCATCTATGTGGTCGCAGGTGATGATCCTATGAATTTTCACCTGGCCAATGTGCTTTTTCACCTGGGCTGCGGTATTCTTATCTATTTCATAGTGAGGAATCTGCAGAGTAGAGAAAACACAAACCTTTGGCCTGCTTTTCTTGCTGCGCTGGTCTTTCTTTTGCACCCTGTCAATGTGGAAGCAGTCGCGTGGATTGCTGGCCGTAACGCCGTCATTGCCACTTTCTTTACGCTTTTCACTTTGCTATTCCACCTCAAGGTCAAAGAACCCTTGAAAGACTGGCGGCACTGGATAGCAGTCTTTTGCTATTTGATCTCAATTTTGACTTACGAGATTGGTATTGCCACCTTACTTTTCCTGGTTCTCTGGGATCTTTGGAAACGAAAAGAAGTTACTATCTCGGGAACGATAAAATCTCAGTACAAACGCTGGTTGCCTTATGCTGTGGTGCTTCTGACCTGGTTTCTGTTACGTGTGCTCTCGTTTGTGTGGACTGGCGGGGAAAAGGGACAATTCACCAACAAATTGAATAGCTTTGATCTCCAGACGATCCCCAAAGTTGTGCTTAATCCAATCATTGGCCTAGGTTTTTACTTCAAGAAAATGGTTTTCCCTTGGCCTTTAAACTTCCATATCGAACATATCGCCAAAGTGCCATATTTTTTGTTCGGCCTTGCCTTGATTTTGTTGCTTATCTATGGAACTAGGAAGCGCTACTGGCAAGCACTGTGGGGCTGGGGGTTCGTAAGTGGGTTGTTAATGGTTCTTCCGATGACGGTAGTACAATTTTCCTGGACCCACCTGGCGGAGCGATATTGTTATCTGGCCAGCGTCTTCTTTGCTGTGTTGGTGGCACTTTTCTTTGTGAATTACGCACCCCTACAGTCTTCATCTCGGCAGCCTCTTCTAAGGGTGGTCGCATTAGTCTTCGTGTTTATCTTCGGTGTTAGTGTTGTAACCAGGGCAACAGTCTGGCAGAGCAACGATGCTTTGATGATCGATACGTATAAGAAATCTCCCGATAACGGCTGGGTTGCCTTTGCTTACAGCGCTGTTTTTTTGAGTAACGGAAGAGAAAAGGAGGCTGAAGCATATTTGAAGAAGGCCATCAGTCTCGGTTATGTTGAGAACTCTGCCATGCGGCTTGGAATGCTGGCCGAATCCAGAGAAGACTATGATCAGGCTGAGGAGTACTATTTGCTAGCAGCCTGGCCGGTGACGAAAGTGCGCAGGTTTACCCGCACGCTTAACCCTGAGGTATACAAGGCCTTGGGCCGCCTCCATTTGAAATGGGTTGGCAAGGATCCAGAAAATGCTGACAAGCATTACGAGCGCGCCATCCACTTTTACAAAAGGGCCTATGAACTCAGCAACGAAGATCCCATGATCCTTTATAACCTGGGCAAGGTGTGTCTCCGACAGAATAACTTGGAAAAGGCGCAATTTTATTTCCGGCAAGTGTCGGAGCAAGTCCCAGATACTTACTATGGCAAGGCTGCGGCTAAGCTCATGAGGGTAGGGGAAAGATATCAATGATGCAAAAGGTTCTCATTACAGGTGCTGCTGGACTGATCGGTTCGGAAACCGTTCATTATTTTTGTCAAAGAGATTTTGAGGTTCACGGATTGGACAATGATCTGAGGAAGTATTTTTTCGGGCCGGAAGCCAGCACAGAATGGAATCGTAGGCGGTTGGAAGAGATGTATCGAAACTATATCCACCACGCTAAGGATATCCGTGATTCAGAGGTTGTAGCCAAGATCTTCCAGCAGCATTCTTTTGATCTCATCGTCCACACAGCCGCACAGCCATCCCATGACTGGGCCGCTGGTGATCCCTTTACAGATTTCTCGGTTAATGCCACGGGCACTCTGGTCCTTTTAGAGCACTTCCGTAAGTATTGTCCTGAAGCAGTTTTTATCTTTACATCCACAAACAAAGTATACGGTGACAGACCCAATGAACTTCCTCTTCAGGAGATGGAAACGCGCTATGAGTTGCCTGAAGATCACACCTTCTATAAGGGTATTGACGAGTCCATGAGCATTGACTACTGCAAGCATAGTCTGTTTGGGGTCTCCAAGGCTGCCGCTGATCTCATGGTCCAGGAGTATGGGAAGTACTTCAATCTAAAAACCGCTTCTTTTAGAGGCGGCTGCCTAACCGGCCCGGCACATTCGGGGGCAGAGTTGCATGGATTTCTCGCCTATCTGGTGAAATGCGTAAACGAAGGAAGACAATATACCATTTACGGCTACAAGGGTAAGCAAGTTCGAGACAATATTCACTCCCATGACCTGGTCAGTTGCTTTGATCATTTCTTTAAGAACCCGCGATGTGGTGAAGTCTACAATATAGGTGGTGCCAGGCATTCCAATATCTCCATGCAGGAAGCGATTACGGCAATCGAAAGGCTGCTGGGGAAACAAGCAATTATCAAATACGACGACAATGCACGGAATGGGGATCATATCTGGTACATATCAGATGTGTCGAAATTCAAGAGCCATTATCCTGACTGGGATTTTGAATACAGCATGGATGACATTTTGGAGGAGATGTGCAGAGCCATACGGGATAGAAATTCGTGAACTACAAGCATATCCTAATTACCGGTGGCGCAGGATTTGTGGGCAGTAATCTTGCCATCGGCCTGAAAACGCAATATCCGGGCATTGAAGTCACTGCTCTAGACAGCCTTAAACGGAGAGGTTCCGAACTCAATCTTGCTCGGCTCAAAGAGTATGGGATCCAATTCCTGCACGGTGACATACGCAATGCGGAAGATCTTAAATTAGACGAGAAACTCGATGTTATCATCGAATGTTCCGCGGAACCTTCAGTATTGGCAGGATACACCACCAATCCTCTCTACATGATCCAAACAAACCTGGTCGGTACCATCAATTGTCTGGAATTGGCCAGGTTAAAGTCCGCTGATCTTATTTTTCTCTCAACGAGTCGGGTCTATCCATACGAGAAAATCAACAGCATTCCATATCATGAGACGGAAACACGATTCGTCTGGGATGCAGAGCACACTTTTCCTGGGTGGTCCTCCGAAGGTATTGACGTTGTTTTTCCCCTGGATGGACCCAAGACTCTTTACGGTGCCACCAAGTTGGCCTCAGAACTACTGATTACCGAGTATATGCACCTGTTTGATCTTCGATGTATTATCAACCGCTGCGGTGTGATCGCGGGTCCTTGGCAGTTCGGTAAGGTAGATCAGGGTGTTTTCACCTTTTGGATGATGGCCCATGTATTTGAGCGTCCTCTAACCTATATCGGATACGGTGGCTCTGGAAAACAGGTGCGCGATCTACTCCATATTGATGACCTTTTTCATCTCATTGACTTGCAATTAAACGACATGAGCAGAGGGACTGGGAAGATTTATAACGTAGGCGGCGGTTATGATGTGAGCCTATCATTGCTGGAGTGTACTCAGATTTGTAAAGAAATTACTGGTAATGAGGTTGCCATAACAACAGAGATGGTTGAAAGAAGTGGAGATGTGGTTATCTACATCGGCGATAATCGGCGAGTCAACGAAGAATACGGGTGGAGACCAAGCAAAGACGCAGAAGCGATTCTCCAAAACATATATGCTTGGACACGAGAATACAGTGACAGACTGCGGCAGCTAGGGTGAGGGGTACCGATTTTGCCTGGGTACAATAGGCAAGCAAAACAGATGTCGCCACGGAGAGCAAGATTAAGGACCCATGGGGATTACCAGAGCCAGTTTCATACTTTTTTTGGGCAACCTCGTCGGCATGGGAGGTTACTATCTTTTTCAAGTTTACATGAGTCGGAATTTGACCCCGGTCGAGTTTGGCATCATCAATGCTCTACAAGCACTCTTTTTTGTAGTAGCAGCGCCAGCCAATATTTTTGCCCAATCTTTGAATAAACATTTCGGTCAACTCTTCGCTCTAAAAAAACTCCACTTTATCAGAGAACATTATTTTTATTTCTTTAGAGGTTTAATCTATCTCTCGCTGTTAGGTCTGGGTCTGTACTTCTCCCTCTCCGGTTCTATCGCCCAGTTTTTAAGGATTGATGGATACTATCCTATGTATATTACAGGTGTCTGGATCTTCTCTTTTTTCTTTCTCCAACTTAACCAGGGGTTCCTCCAGGGAGCACACCAATTCACTTCCATGAGTCTCAGCCTGGGGATACAAGGTGGATTTCGGTGGATTTTTGGGGTTTTGCTGGTGGTAGCAGGTTTTGGGCTAAACGGAGCTCTCAGCGCCCAACCTCTGGCCTTTGTGTTGGCCTATGGCGTCACAATGGTTGCAATTTTTTCCAAGTTTCGTGACAAATCCTTGTCTGATAGGAGTTTATCTCGAGAGAGCATTGATTTACTCAAGTTTTTTACCGAGAGTTATCCAATTTTTTTTGCCCAGCTTGCTATCATTATCCTCTGTAACATGGATATGATACTGGTCAAACACTACCTGCCCCCATACGACGCGGGGCTATATTCCTCGCTCGCCGTAATGGGCAGGGGAGTCCTGTTCTTGTCGGAAGCCATAGTAGTTGGAATGTTTTCTATCGGTGTACATGAAAACGCCGTGAAAGCAGATATCTTCGGCACATATCACAGGGCCATTCTTCTCTGTATGGTAATGTACTTGGCTGTCTTAGCTACATTTTGGCTCATACCTGATTTCATTATTAGGGTAATTTTTGGTGAGAAGTATCTAATTAACGCTCCACTTCTAAAACTTATTGGAATCTCTATGGCTTTTCTGGGTATGTTACGAGTGCTAACTAATTTTAATCTTTCGAGAAATTCACATAGATTCATTTTCTTACTTTATCTTGCAATAGTTGTAGAAGTTCTGTTAATAGCACTATTTCACAACAGTATTTTACAGATTTTATTAGTAATGGTTATTATCTCCACTACTTTATTTATTATTAATGAATATGTAATTGTAAAAGAACAGAAAACATGCCAAATAATCCCGTGAATATTCTTTATCTCAATCATAACTTTGAGGGAGAAGGTACTTTTCTTCGATGTTTTAATATAGCAAAAATTATTACTGAAATGAATTTTTGCAATATTAAACTCGTTACAACAAGCACGAGCGATAGATTTCGTATCAGAACTAAACAAATTAATCCCAATTTTAGCATCGTCACTCTACCCCAAATAACTCAACGACCTTCCTATCTGGGCTATCTTTTTCGTGGTGGTTTTAATTGCATATTCGCTCTAGGCTGCAAGTATTCGGCCTTACATAGTTTTGCCGTGGCTATTCCCACCACCGCCGTTCCTACTATCATTTCCAGGTATTTTAGACGAAAGCCTATTCTCATCGACTGGGATGATGCGTGGAGCGGTGGATACGCCACCTACGTAAGTACGTTTGCCAATCGACTGACAACGTTTTTCGAATATAGGACACCGAGATTAGCGCAGGCAAAAGCCATGACCGTATGCAGTGAGGTTCTGCGCCGCATGGCAGTGGAACAGATCGGCATGCATCCGAGTAAAGTGTTCAAGGTTTTGAATGGCGCGAATTTAGATGCGGTTTATCCTATAGATCAAAGTGAAGCCAGAAAAGTTGTTGGCATAGCTCCAAAAGAGAAAGTGGTTATGGCCATGGGTCGTACCTTTACCAAGAGCTTCGAAATTCTTTTAGAGGTGTTTTCCAGGGTTTTTGAGGCTAATCCTTCGGTGAGATTTTTTGTTGTTGGTGAACTCTGTGATTACGGTAAGCTGGGGAGCTACATATCAGGGATCAAAAACCGGTTTTTCACTGTCAGCCGGAACATTCACTTTACCGGCAAAGTCCCCTACGAGGAGATCAAATATTATTTGTCAGCTGCGGATGTCTTGGCGCTTCCCATGGAAGATTCAATCCACGATTGGGCCCGCTTTCCTATAAGACTGGGTGATTATCTGGCCTCGGGTCGCCCCATTGTCTCAAATGCTGTGGGGGAATTGCGCCGGATTCTGATACAGAACCTGGCAGGTATGGTGGTAGATCCTGATGACATCGAAGGTTTTTCAGAGGGTATTCTGACCCTTCTTGAGAACAAAAAGATGGGCGATATGTATGGGGCCAATGCCCAACAGACCGCCAAGGAGGAAATGGATTGGAGGACGGTCGCCAGGGACATGATCGAAGTTTACAAGCACTTAGGTTTAGGGTAAAGGGCATGGTGTATAGGTGGCACCGGATTTGCACAACTGATGTTTTGTAACAATTCTAAGAGCGGAAGACTCGTAATACTAGTAAGCTTAGGGAATTTCTATGAAGTCAAGGGTTGCAGTGCTCAAAAGCCGTCCAGATACTGTTCTTGACGATATCAAAGAATTATTGGAGATGGCCGGGGTCGAATCAGCCCTGGATAACAGCAGGACCACCATCCTCAAGGACAATATTTCGTGGCACTATCCTTTCTTGAGCGCCAACACCACCCCCTGGCAATTGGAAGGCACTATACTGGGGCTTCAAAAAAAAGGCTACGACAGACTTTGCGCTGTCCACAACAACACCGTAGTCACCAACCCCTTTAAGGGTTCTCGACTGAACAAGCTTGACGCTATCTACAAGAAATACGGAATTGAGGAAAGGTACAACTTTATTCCGACTCAGATCCGCTGGATTGATTATAAGCCAAAGGCAAAAATGCTGGCCATGGACCAGATTTATCCAGAAGGTATCCAGCTTCCAGAATATTTTTTCGGCAAGAACATTATTCACCTGCCCACGGTGAAATGCCACATCTATACAACCACCACGGGAGCCATGAAGAATGCCTTCGGCGGACTATTGAACACGAGACGACACTATACCCACAGCGTGATTCACGAGACTTTGGTAGATTTGCTGCAGATCCAGAAAGAAATTCACAACGGTATTTTCACTGTAATGGACGGTACCCTTTGCGGAAATGGACCAGGTCCCAGGACAATGGCACCGGTTGAAAAGGACTTCATCCTGGCAAGCGGTGACTCCGTTGCCATAGACGCTGTGGCTGCCAAGATGATGGGCTTCGACCCCATGGATATCAAATACATCAGGCTTGCCCATGAATTTGGCTTGGGAGTCGGTCGAGTCGAAGAAATAGAGGTGCTGGGAGAAGATGTCACTAACATTGATTTTGGCTTTAAAGTAGGCAGTAATTTTGCTGCAAGATTCGGCCATGCCCTCTGGTTCAGCCCCCTTAAGAGATTTCAAAGGCTCTTTTTTCGGACGCCGCTGGTGTATTTGTTCGTCATGGGATCGTATCTTTACCATGACTTCATCTGGTGGCAATTCGAAGGAAAAAAACTTATGAGAGAGATCCGGGAGCGAAGTAAATGGGGTGAATTATTCGAATCATATTGATACTGCTTCGCAAGACATCGCCGTTACGAAGAAAGTGTCTCACATGAAATTATTATACAAACTTCTTCGTGTGCATCAGTGGGTGAAAAATCTCTTTATATTTGCTTGCCTTCTATTTTCTGGCAAGTTCTTGGAGATAAAATCTGTAATATTGACTGTATGTGGTTTTATCCTTTTGTGTTTGGTCTCAGGTTCGGTTTATATCTTCAACGATATAAATGATATTGAAGAGGACAGAAAAAATGAGAGCAAGTGCACCAGGCCAATTTGCTCCGGCCAGATTAGCATTACTTCTGCGATTATTATCGCTGTAATACTGTCTATATCTTCCTTGACCGGAGCCTTCCTGATTGAGCTAAGCTTCGGGTTGGTATTATTGGCTTACTTAATTATTAATGTATTGTATTCTCTTTCTCTCAAACAGACTGTAATTATAGACGTTTTTTGTATAGCCGCGGGATTTTTCTTGCGGGTACTCGGCGGTGCCTACGTAATCCATGTTGAACCTTCCGCCTGGTTATTAATCTGTACTTTCCTGTTGTCAATTTTCTTGGCGTTATTAAAGAGGCGACATGAGTTGGTTACCCTGGGTTATGAGGCCGGAAATCACCGCAAGGTGCTCAACGACTACAGTGCCTACTTTCTGGATCAAATGGTTGTAGTGATAACAGCGGTTACAATACTTTCATATATGTTGTGGACAATAGAGAGTACCAATGTAGAAAAATACGGTATACAACTTCTTATCACTTTCCCCTTTGTACTCTACGGTATGTTTAGATATCTTTACCTTGTACACAAGAAAAATGAGGGTGGTGATCCTACCGTACTGATTTTTAAAGATTTTCCACTATCAGTGTGTATTGTGTCATGGCTGATTACTATTTTATTAATAATGTACAGAGATATAATCATCTACAAGACTAAGCACATGCTCTACTGAACTAATAAAAGATGCTAGGAAAGTAGATTCATGAAAATATTATTTGCCAATCCACCTTATAAGGTCAGTTTAGGTAAAGGCTTGGAACGGTATTTCGTCCGAGCAGGTTCTCGCTGGCCCTTTTCCATGGTCAAGAGCGAGAAGAAAAAACCGGATTATTACATGCCCTTTCCATTCTATCTTGCCTATGCGGCTTCTTTATTGGAAAGAGAAGGCTATGAGGTTGAGGTCATAGATGGTGTTGCTCTTGACCTAGACTTGGAGGTCTTTATTGACCTTGTGGTGAAGTGTGGCCCGGACTTTATTGTTTATGAGACAGCCACCCCCACATTGCATTATGATGCCGAGGTTGCTTCCGTTATGAAGGAGAAAACCGGTGCCGGTGTGATATTTACAGGACCTCATGCCACGGCGCGACCCGAAGAGATACTGAACCGGTTTCCTCAGGTGGACTATGTCATAAGGGGTGAGTATGAATTCAGAGTACTTGAATTGATTCGGCGACTGGAGACAAAGAAGTCTCTTGAAAATATGGACGGTAGCGTCTTTCGTAGTAACGGTTCACTGGTGGTCAACGAATACACTCAGATAATTTCCAATCTAGACGATCTTCCCATGCCAGCCTGGCATCTTTTTCCTTCGCGCCAGAACAATGACCTGTCCATCTACTGGGATAACATGTGTCAGATTAAGCCCAGCGCCCAGCTTCATTCCAGCCGGGGCTGTCCGTTCCACTGCAATTTTTGTCTCTGGAATCAAGTCATGTACCGGGAAGGAAAGTATCGGGTTTTTTCAGCCAAGCGAGTAGTGGATGAAATCGAATTCCTTCAAGTAAACCACCATGTGCGTTCCGTATATTTTGACGATGATACCTTCACCGTATCCAAGAAGCAGGTCTTCTCTATTTGTGCCGAGATGGAACGGCGTGGAATCACGATCAAATGGTCCTGTATGGGAGATGCCATGGCGGTCAGCGAGGATATGCTCAGGCGCATGGCTGAAATGGGCTGCATAGGCATGAAATTCGGAGTGGAAAGTGGTGACCCAGAGGTACTGAAAGGAATTGGCAAGCCGCTGGATCTTCAAAAAGCGCGCAGAATAGCAAAATTGTGTGCCAAATTAGGTATCAAGAGCCATGCAACGTTTACCTTCGGTCTCTTGGGAGAAACTAGGGAAAGTTTGCGAAAGACTCTCGAGTATGCCAAGAGCCTGGATGTGGACACCATTCAGTTTTCCATTACCACTCCCTTTCCTGGAACCCGATATTATGACGACCTCAATGCCCGAGGATTGTTGCGATCAAGCGACTGGAAAGACTACGATGGTCTGGGGCAATGTGTTGTTCAGTTCGAAAATCTGAGATATGAAGAGGTGGAAGAATTCTGTCAACGATTTGCGGGCAGGTGGCTGCGGCATAAAGTTGTCCATCCCAATTGGCTTTTACGCCAGATCCGGTACCTGGGAAGGGTGCTCTATGGACAGGGACTGCCCGGGGCAGCCCGCATGGGAAGGCAGGCCCTTCGCTATATAGTGCAATGAAGAAAGTCCTTTTTCTCAATTACTGTTATATGGGACAGGGTACCTACCATCGCTGCTATCAACTGGCAAAATATCTAGCAGAAAGCGGTATGGAGGTGGATCTTATTTGTTCCACAGCCAAGAATTGGGACTGGCGCATCAGGTATTTTGCCTTAGACAATGGGCTGCGATTAATCACCCTACCAGGGATCATTCGCCCCGGTCATCCCTTGGGATATCTGCTACGCACTCTGATCGGTATATTCTGGATTCTGACCCACAGGTATGACTTGGTTCATGCCTTTGCCGTGGCACTCCCAAGCACTGCTGTACCTGCCTGGTTTGCCAAGCGTGTCTGCCGCCTGCCGCTAGTCATTGACTGGGATGACGCTTGGGGCGACGGATATCAGGAAATGTTCGGCAAACTGGCTCACAAAACCATCGCTCATCTGGAAAAGGGCATACCCAAGTGGGCCAAGCCTGATGCTGTAACCGCAGTTAGCGATTATTTTATCAATGAATTTAGGAAGTTAAGAATCCCTGAGCATCAAATTAATCGCTTGTCCAACGGTGCCGACACTGAGGTGATTCGGCCGCTTACAAAATCGGCTGCCAGAGCGAAGCTGGGTATAAGGGATGACGAAATCATTGTCATGTCCATGGGCCATAATTATTTTTCCAGTTTAGAAATTCTCCTTGCGGCATTCGAGATGGTCAGACGGGAAATGCCCTCTGCCAAGCTTTACATGGTCGGACAAATCTTGAAAGTCGGGCGCTGGGCCAAACGGACCGAGGAGATCTGGAGAAAGTTCATTCACCTGGAAGAATCCATAGTGCATTGTGGTGAGGTGGACTACCGGCGAGAGATGTCTTTGTATCTCTCTTCAGCAGATGTTCTCGTCTTGCCCATGGAGGTAACGGTTTTAGATCAGGCACGAGCGCCCATTCGGATTGGCGATTATCTTGCATCAGGTCGTCCAATTGCCTCCAACGCCATTGGCTACGCCCGTGAGATACTTTCACTAGCGCCCTGTGCCAAACTCAATTCGAGTCCATCGGACGCCCAGGAATTGGGACGAAATATTGTCCAAGTACTGCGTGACAAAAAGATCTGTGAACATATGGGCCGTGCAGGGAGAAAACTGGCTGAAGGCCCCATGAACTGGCGCTCTCTGGGTCAACAGCTGTTACTGCTTTATAACAGGTTGGGATAATCGAAGAGGTTTTTGAGAGGCTCAAGGTGAGTCCATGTCCCGAATTGCTTTCATTGACTTATTGTTTCATTGGCCACCCACTGGAGGGTCATGGGTTGATCTCAAAGAAATTGTCTCTCAAGCTCAGATGGCAGGTCACGAAGTTAAGCTTTTTGTGCCTCATTTTGACAAGTACTTTCCTAGAGGTGTCATCCGCCAGTCCCTGCCCTTCGAAGTTGAAGCGCTAGATTTTGATAAAAATACTTTCAATGCAAAAATATTACCAAAGACATTCAGGGACCGAATCAAAGCTTATAAACCAGATTGCATTTTTGTGGGTGATGGTGATTATCTCAAACCGCTTCTGATAAATGCCTTGGGGGGAGACTATAGAATTATATTGAGGATCTACAGTCATGAAATCCTATGCTTCCGAAAATCCATGTACTTAATGCCTGATTTCAAAAGGGGCATGTGGAATCCATTCAATGTTGGTCCTTGTAACAATCACCTTCTTGTTGATTCTGAGAGATGTTTTCGTTGTTTTTTTTCCGGTTGGCAGATTCCCCTTATAAAAGCAATGGTTGGGACCGGTCTGAGTTTGAATGCGCTTCACTATCCGCACGAATACCTGGCCGCCAAAGCTTATGTTGAAGACTATGTCGAAGAGGTGAGAAAATGCTTTGACCATGTCTCTGATGTTATCGTGTACAATCACTTCATGGCTGGCCTCTTAAGCCGTTTTCACAATAAAATTCATGTCATCCCATCAGGAATTGATGTGGCTCATTTTGATATTCCTGCTTCTAAGAATACTGGCGCAGTCAAACACATTTTGATGCCGGGGAGGGTCACGGATCCCCTGAAAGGATTTAAGGTATTATTGGGCGCTGCTAAGATTTTGCGTAGGCAGAGACAGGACTTTAAGGTCTTGGTCACGTTTCCTTTTGGGAAACAGGCATCTACTCCTACATACGTAGAGAACGTAGGATGGTGGGCTCAAGACGCTCTGCCTCTGCTCTATCAGAAAGCAGATATAGTTGTGGCCCCAGCCCTATGGCAAGAACCATTCGGCATAATTCCTCTTGAGGCCATGAGTTGCAGGAGGCCGGTAGTAGTTTCCAGATTGGGCGGTCATCTGGTGACCGTCGTTTCGGGCGAGACAGGCATATTCTTCTCTCCCGGAGATCGAGAAGATTTGGCAGAAAAACTTGCATCTCTTTTGAATTCGCATAATTTGAGAAATCAGATGGGAGAGAATGGCAGACAGAGAGTGTTAAAGAATTACACCTGGGAATCCATTATGGTGAAATATTATAAAGATATTTTTTGATATCAGTAGTATGTTTGAGTATATTTTCACGTTGTGTAAAGTTATCTTTTGTTGGTCATCCAAGAGAGAGTTTGTCAACACTGGTAAAATATTATGCTAATTTTCGACTGTTTTACGAATATCCTTTACCGCCCTTAGACTGAATCCATTTCTCTCGCCCATAGCATACAGCAGCTAATGATGTGAGTATGCAAGCCTTGTCCATATCGATATCGAGGACAGCGCCAATTATTTCGCCAACTTGACCCACATTTTTTCTCTCGTCTATGCGTTTCCAGAATTCGTCCGACACTTTTAAGAACAACCGTGCATCGCTTTTCTCCCAGTCGATAATGTAGGCCAGTATTACATTATAAAGAAAATCCTCTGCTTTTTTCCTGACCTGTCGTTGCGACTTGACCACAAGTTTATGAGGCACGTCCTCGAGGAAAGAATAAGGAATGAAATTGACCCTATGGTGGATGTAGTGCTTGTTCTCTGTGCAGAATGTCTTGCCGATCTCATGGGCTTCTTGCTCAAAAACGGTTGTTCGGTGCGGTGTTGCCAGTTGTCCCAATTCTGCATCAGAGTGGAGCAGACGCCGTCCCACTTTTAAGATAAACTCATATTTCTGCCGGTATGAGTCTATGGTTTCTCCCGGATTGAATAGCATATGTGTGTAGAGCGGTGTGATTCCCGCTTTTTCCATATGCTCGGTAGCTTGTAACATTGCCGTGGTCTCTTCGCCTTTTTCCACCTGTTCGGCTACCGCATCGCTAAAGCTCTCCACTCCGATTTCAATGCCTATGCAGCCTGCCTCCTTCATTAGTGGAAGCAGGTCTCTATGCTTTACTATATGTGATGCCCGGGTGAGTCCCACCCAAGACATATCAAGGCCAAGGGCGAAGATCTCTTGACAGAGATTTTCAATAAAATCAGATTTAATCATTAGGTTGTCGTCCCAAAAATGGATGTTGTTGATGCCAAACTTGTCTTTGATGGTTTTCATTTCCAGGGCTACCTGAGCGGGTTTTCGCCAGCGAAGACGTCTTTTCCAGATCATGGGAGATGAGCAAAAAGTACAGTTAAAAGGGCAGCCTCTGGATCCAAAAATCGGCATTCTTGGACCTCCAACGATATGCATGGGGGCGTCATATTGCTCCAAATACTCAAGCAGGTCCCAGTCAGGAAAGGGAATGGAATCGAGATCCTTTATGAAGGCGCGTGGTGGATTGCCAACGAGCTCTCCGTTATGCCGATATGCAATACCTTCGATGCCATGAAAATCTTGTCCATTCTTTAACTTTGCCATAAGTTCCAACATAGTTTCTTCGCCCTCATGGCAGACAACAACGTCGGCATAATCTAGAGCCTCATCCGGCAGCAGCATCGGGTGAACTCCCCCGTGTACGATGAGCGACTTCTGATGGCGGCGGGTAAAGTCACTGAGTTGATAGGCCTCATCCGCCTGGGCCGTAAAAAAAGAAAAACCGATGGCGTCCCATTTTTTTTCTGTGATCTTGGCCCTGGCAATATCCAGCGGGAGATCAAGGGCCTGCATATCCAGCAGTTCTATGTTTATATCGTCAAAATGCTTCTTGAGATAACCAGAGATGTAGAGTAACCCCATGGGGAATATTTTTTTATGCAGATGATTTCTTATTGAGATGGGTGGCTGAATGAGTAGGAGGTTGTGCTTCTTGTTGGAAGTTTTTTTGATGACAAAAAAAGAATAGTCGTTCTGTTTGGTAAAATAGAGATTTCTCAAATGAAATATGAATTTTGCCGGAAGATGGCAGCTGATCTTTTGGTAAACATAGCGCACGAAAGAGATTTCTATTATTTTTTTTAATAATCTTGAAATGTTGCTTTTCATAGTGCCTAGACCCACCATCCCCCAATTCGTGAGTCAAATATTCTCACTAAATGCAAATTCCTTGCCCAGGGCAAAATATATGGTTTGGAGGCCAATCCATCTCATCACAAGCCAGTAACGCAGCATAATGACGCGGAGCTACAACTGCTCAGAAGAACTCCATAGTTTTCTGTTCAGAGAGACCATTTTGTCTTTTGCTTCCAGAAGTAATGCTAAATCCTTTGGGGATTCCGCGGCTTCCAATTTCCATCTATCTTTTCTTTTATATGAAATATATCACCAGTCTTTAAGGAAAAATAAGTTGATGGAGTCAAAAGCAAGGTTGTTCTTCCTTTTTACGGGTGTTGCAAGAATCTGGATACTTGATCAAATATGAAGTAGATACAGCTCATTGAGTTATATATAGCGTCATAAATTATTGCGAGTATTTTTTCGAATCTGTTCGTAGGGGCGGGATTTATTCCAGCCCGGAAAAGTGTTGAAATCGGCTCATCGGGTGGACATAAAGCCCACCCCTACAGATAACCATGTTTTGGACGGTCACACGTATACATTTTTGACGCTCCATATAATATCTTGGTTAATAACTGTTAAATTCGATTATGGCTCCCAGGGGGAAAGTCTCTGCCGGATTTGTCCTCGAGTATTTAAAAGACAGCAAGCAATGTGCCAATAATGGAGATAACAAAGATGAATTGTTTGCAGCTCATTGGTGAGAAACTTCTGTAGTTACTCTGTTAAGATATGGAGTGTTTGGTGGGCGGTTTCATTGGGCAGCAATGCCAGTGCCTTGAGAGAGCAAAGAGAACTCAGCGCCAATGTGTGAGACGAAACATTTGGTCATAACTACGTTACTATATTGATTGTTCGACTATCTCAAATACGCTCTCCAAAGCCTCCTTGATTTTTTTAACGTGGGGTCCTCCGCCCTGGGCCATGTCCGGCCTGCCGCCACCCGTGCCTCCAACCTTGGCGGAAAGCTCCTTGATGATTTCACCGGCATGATACTTGTCGGTAAGATCTTTACTTACACC
>Ga0209536_100005821_pt1 | contig 19053 bp, 17 predicted proteins | sample DeeMarSeWOR28_12_FD_187461 | JGI IMG/M metagenome (GOLD analysis project Ga0209536, IMG submission 187461) | Marine sediment microbial communities from White Oak River estuary, North Carolina - WOR-2-8_12 (SPAdes) (version 2) | ecosystem: Environmental > Aquatic > Marine > Intertidal zone >... | reverse complement strand
AAACAATTTCACGATCGGGTGAGTATATCAGAGGGGTGTTGAGCAGTTTTTTAATGATGAGCGGGTACGGGTAATGTTGCCCGGGTTGATAAGTTTGTTCGGCCATGGACGCCTCCTGTCTATCAATTATTAGCCCAAGTTAAAAATACAAGCAGTTCCAAGGCAGATACCACAGCATCGTTTTTCTAGTCAAGACGAGATGGTTTTGAAAGACTTCTCTTCGCCCGTCTGTGTTATGCTGGAATGCCGTAAGGCAGGATCATTTTTGTGTCGGGTTGGGAAACATTTTTCCAATATTCCCTCATTCCAGAGCGTGCCATAATGACTTTGATCTTGACCTTCAATATAGTCTGCCTTACTATAGCGCTCCTCCCATAAATATCCATGATTGCCTTTACCCCAAGCTGTTTTTCAGGGTCCCGTTTCTCAGACCGTGAGTCGGACCAATTATGGCGGTGGGCAAGACTTAAAAAATTTCCGATGATAGTTACCTGGAGCTATATTTATGACGATGACGCGAAAATACTACAAGGGTTTTCTTAGCCTATACCTGATTGTCTTTTTGGTGTCTGCGATCAGTTTGCTCGCCCACGGCGATACTGGAATATCATCCGATGAAGCGGCTCGAGAAAAGATAATCGAAAGCGTTTTGAATCAACATGTCCGTATCATGCCCCAGCTCAACAATCTGAATTTTGGCTTTGGCCGTTTGGGTGAAACGGAGTATCTCTTTACAAAAACAACCAGCAAAATTTTTTTTCAGCAAAAGCCCGTTATGGCCGAAGTAACTAAGATCCAGTTTGAAAACGGGGGCATCTCCTTGCAATTGGAGAACCCGCGTCTGGGGTCCGGCACGATCGCGTTCAATTTCAGCGATCAGTTCTATAAACAGGCCAAGGTTGAAGATGTATCCGCCGTTTTGCTCAAAACGCTCGGCGATGAGAACCTTCAGTATGTGTTTATCAATCCGGGGGAGCGAATTTATCACCTGTTCACCTGCAACCATTTGAATCCCCAACAAAAATCGACCAAGATGACCCTGCCCGAGGTCACCAGGCAGGGGTATGATGCATGTGGATTTTGTTTCAAGAAAGTCATATATCTGCCCGAAATCGAAGTAGAATTAATGATCGAACGGGAATGGTGGTCAAGAATACAAGGCTTTCAATCGTTGATGGATTGTTCCGAGAGGCAAATGGAGTTGCAGCAGCTCGGCGAAAGGCTATTGGACAATTGGCCATTTTCCCTACTTGGCTATGATTATACCTTCAATTTGGCCAACAGTCCTCAGGTGAGTGCCTTTGCGATTCCATCCGGTAAAATTGTGGTAACCACGGCAATTTTAGATTCACTTGAGAGCGAAGAAGAATTGGAAGCATTGCTGCTTTTGGCTATTGCCCATGTAGAAAAAAGACATTCGCTAAAACAGTATCTTGTGCAACGCGCGGAGGCTGAAGGTTATCAACGCTTATTGAATTTTGCCGGCACGGCCGGCTCGATTGCAGGCATTTTTGCAGGAGGGGTGTGGGGCACGGTGGGCTCGGCCGCCATACCGGACGCTCAAGAGAAACCCCGGCCGGTGCTCGGGTTCCAGGAAGACCTGGAGAAAGAAGCAGATTTATTGGCTGCCCTATACTTCGATATTCAACACAAAGACAAAAGGCATCTGGTATCGTTGCTAAAAAAGTTACAATTCAATGAAATGGCCGAAATACGCCAATCTGAGAAATTGGGCCTTATGCGTCTTGCCTTTGAAAAACGCATTAAGCAGGTAGAGGAGGCCGCTTTTTTATACTTTGGGAAGGAAAAAAGCTTTGTGATTCACCCCAAAAATGGATTTCCATCACAATTGAAATTGCTATACCAGCGCATGGTGAATAAGGATAATAAATTGGATGTCTATATCAGCGATATCCACATTCTCCATCCATCCGAATCGGCCAACCGAAAAAAAGAAATTACGTTATCGATTAAAGACAAAAATGGAAACCACGAATTCAAGAATCAGGAGCAATATAACACCCAAGATCTCTGGGGCGTGTATTTGACATTTGAAGCCCTGAATGATGATGAAAAGCACCGATTTTTAGAGGATGTCGAAACCATCGTGCTGAAAGTCAGCGATCAAGCCGCCGACAGGAAAAGAGATACAGGTCCTGCGGTGCTTTATTACAAGTTTGTTGCGGGTGAGCTGGCGAACGAGGACCCCAAATAGGGGTGTTTTTTGCCAACGCGTGGACCATGACGGGCGCATCTCCGTGGTGATCGTTGGCAGCCCGGGCGGGCGCTCAAAAGTGATGAAGGGAATGCGCCCATCTGGAAACCGGCGTTATAGCAATTATTTTTTCAGGTGTTGGTAAACCGTGATAATCCGGTATACGAACCCGACAAGAAGGGCGCCACTGATAAGGATGATAAAATTGGAGGCAAAAAAGGTCAAAATGAATGAGAAAGGATTATTCAGCTGATAAGCTGATATGAGTAATTGGATTCCAAAGAATAGATAAAAACCACCCAAAACCACCAGCGCAATCTGCTTTATCCACCAAAGGCCTCCGGTGCGCGGCCCTGCCCCGTTATTGTGATCATTTACTTCCATGACATTTCGACAATAAAGGCTATTTTTGCGGTGTCAAGAGGGCACATTTAGCGGATCAGCACAAGACTGAACCACGGCAAATAGGTAATGACAGCCAGTGCCAACAAAAGGATTGCAATAAAAGGAAGCGATGCCAGATAAAGTTTTAGCACGGGCTTTTCAAAGCGTATACTCGCGATAAACAGATTGATTCCCAGAGGCGGAAGGCTGGCCCCGATTTCAAGGTTGGTCAGAAAGATGACGCCCAAATGAAGCGGATCAATTCCATAGGCCTCACCGATAGGCGTCAGCAAGGGCACCACAACGACCAGGGCAGAAAAGATGCCCATGGTGCACCCGACGGCCAGCAGAAACAGGTTGAGAACAATCAAAAAGAGGTAGCGGCTTTCAATGTGAATTTTGAAGAAATCCAGCAGGCGCATGGGAATTTCAGCATCAATGAGATAATTGGTCAGACCCATTGCAGCGCCGAGGATGATTAAGACCCCGCCCACCAGCACCATGCTTTTTTTCATGATTTCAGGTAGTTCTCTCCACTTGATATCACGATATACAACCACCTCCACAATCAGAACATAGACAGCCGTTATTGCGGCAGCTTCGCTGATGGCAAAATAGCCGCTGTAGATGCCACCCAGTACCACAAAGGGCAGTGGCAGTTCCCAGATGGTTTCTATCAGGGCCTTATAGAGTTCTTTCAGCTTGAATCCCGTTTTGGGCACACCGGCCCGGGCAGCTTTAAAAATACTGAAGCCGGAAAGTAACACCACCAAAAGGATCCCGGGCACGATGCCGGCAATAAAAAGGTGATCCATGCGGACCTTTGCAACTATTGCATATATAATCAAGGGCAGGCTTGGAGGAAAAAGCAGGCCCAGAGTACCCGTAGTGGTCAATAAGCCCAGGGAGAAGATTTCAGGATACCGCCCGCGCAGCATGGCCGGCAATAAAATCCCGCCCAGGGCGATAATCGTCAGACCGGTGGCGCCGGTAAGGGCCGTAAAGACGGCACAAGTGATCAGGGCGATCACCGATAATCCTCCCGGCAGCCACCCTAAAAGGGCATTCGAAAGTCGAATCAATCTTTTCGGTGCACCACTCTCGGATAAAAGATATCCTGCAAATGTGAATAAAGGTATAGCCACCAGGACCGGAGTAGTGGCCATTCGATGCATTTCTATAATTATGGCTGAAAGGTCAATCTGGCTGGAAGAAAACAAATACAGGGCAATGCCACAAATAATGACAAAAATGGGCACCCCGATGAACATGAGGGCCAGGGCGAGGGTGACGGTCAGTAGCAGGATCATAGGCTATTTTTTAAATTCCGGATCCAAAGCTGGGTTTTGAATTTTTAACAGTTGCTTGGCAAAACGAAGGGCAAAACGAAAGGTCATTAGCCCGAATGTGACCGGGATGATCAACTCCGGCAGCCAGACCGGAAGCGAGAAAAAGGTGGTGCTTCCCATCTGGCTTTCGAATTTAATGAATCCTATAGCAGCATAGGTGAGCAGACCGCAGATTACTGTCGAACAAAAATAGGATACTGCATCGAGGTAGATACTTCCCCGCCCGGATACCCATCGTGAGAGCACATCAATTGTAATATGCTTATTTTCCCTAGTGGCCAGGGCCGCCCCGACAAAACCCACCCACAGGACAAGATATCTGACCACCGCATCTCCCCATGAGATTCCGGTTGCAAAAAAGTTTCTCAGAATGATTTGGGAGAATGCCACCAGAATCATTAGGGTAAGCATAAATACCACGACGAGCTTCTCAATTCGAGCAAGAAATTCATCCACCCGATCCCATATCATCATTGGGTATTTCCTCCGCGATATGCCCTCAGGTAGCCTTCTATCTCTTCTCTAACTTTTTTAGAAAAGCTGTGGCCTTTTATGCGCTGCATGGCCCGATCCGATAAATCTTTAAACTTCTTGATTTCTTCTTCCGATGGCTTGAGAATTTTCACTCCGTGTTTGGCCATGACCTCGAGTGCTTCCTGGTTTTCTTTTCGAATAACGATTTTCAATTCATCCATGTTACGCTCGAAGCTGTCCTTGAGCACCGCCTGGTGATCCGGCGATATCTGGTGGAACACGCTTTTCTTAATAACCAGGCTGCCCACCAGATAGATGAGGGGGACATCCGTTATGTACTTTATCTTGGTAAACCATTGTAAGGCAATGGCGCCACTGGGCGGTGCATAAACCACATCCACCAGCCCTGTTTGCAAACCAACCAGAACATCAGGCACCGAGAGCGGGATGCCAGAGACCTGTGCCTCTTCAAAAATGATGGCGGCCATGGGTGAATCTGCCCAGGTCCAGACCTTTGCCTTTCTGAGTTTTTCCAGAGAGTCCACCGGAATGACCGACATCAGGCGCACAAATCCGCCCTCGGACCATCCCAACATGGCATATCCTTTATCCTCGAAGCCTTTCTTAAAAAAGGCATCCATTTTCCCAGTGACAAAATCTACCTCCTGATGGTCCCGGAATAGGAAGGGTATCTGGAAGACGTCCATTTCTGAAAAAATGGCCGACAGCCCCGACGAGGTCAAAACAGCCGCCTGTATTTGACCGATATGCATTTTGCGCAGCATGTCTTTTTCGTCCCCCAGCACACCTCCCGGATATAATTTAAACCGCACGATGTTGCCTGTTTTCTCGGCCACTTCCATGTCTATCTTTTTGAGCGATTCTATCCAGGCGCTGCCATCGGGGGCCAGGGTAGCGATCTTTATGATAACAGGTTTTTGCTCTGCGTATGCCGGGTAGAAGATCAATAAAAGAACCGACGCTATGCCGACGAGTTTGATCATGGATAGTTTGGTCATAGGTGGCGCTCCTGTTAGAACAATTCATCAACCTGGTTCAGCAATTCTTCCGCCTTTTTTTGAGCGACGGTGTTGAGCAGGGTTAACTCCGGAACACTATCTGCACGGGCCTCGAGTGCTTTCTCAAGTATAGATGCGAAAAGGGTTTTGTCAAAAGCTTTTCGGGCATAATGGTCGGCATAGTAAACATAGGCCATTAAAAACTTCCCTTCTCCCAGTTCGATGGCTTTCAGAAAATGTTCCTGGGACAGGTTCAAATCACCACCGGCTATTTTGGGACGAGCTGCATACCATATACCCATAAATAGGTGAGGCCCCCCATAGTAATAGCTTTCATCAAGGGCCAAAACTCTTTTCATTATCAATTCAACCCGGGGAAGTTCAGCCAGGGCTTCCATGGATCCCATGTTTAACCGAATCCAACTGCCCCAGCAGGTAGCGGTCCAGAAGAGATAGGGAACATCATTTTTGCCCAACTCCTCCAGACCTTTTTGAAAATCATCCAAGGGCCTGAAAACAGGATTTTTAAATCCTCTCTGCGCCAGCGATTTGAAGGCATAGTCTCTGGCCCTTGCGTAAAGCGTCCTGGCATAGGCCTTATCTTGATCCTCGATAAATGCTGATGCAAATGTGGCATAGCCCTGAGCGGCCACAAGCAACAGCTGCCCGTTATTCGGCCAGGCCTCAACCATACCGTCCATCAGCAAGAGATAAGCCGGCATGCCTTCGCGAATAACCCTTGTGTCTGTTTGTCTGTAGGCGGATTTGGCGATATCTTCCAGAAGCGCTGCCGAAGCAGCGACGGTCATCTTTTTCTGCGTTGCACACGCAATAGGGAGGCTCAGTAGAAGGCAAAGCAGTAACAGCAATATAAACTTAAGTGAGATCCGCATCTTTTTCACCTTGATCGCCTGAAAGATGTTTGCCTCGGAATGCGGTTTCTGAGATGGAGTCCAGTATAGTGAAGGTATGGTTGTGGGTCAAGTGAAAAAGGAGCCCAATATATTGTATAAGGTGTGCAGCTTACACAGATTTTCAGGCTTAGGCGCCGGCATCATCGGTCAAAAAAAAAGGTGGTTCGATATAAACCACCTTTTTATCCGCATCAGCTAGCAAGCAGTATGCGTGGCAAAATCATTCAGCACTCCACGCATTCAAAAGTTAAATTAAGAAAACCCCCGATAAAGAGATCCTTAACAGATGCACTATCATTCCGCAGGGATATAGGGTATTTCCTTGCCCCACCAACCTTGTTCTGTAGATTGTTTTGCGTCATCAGCAGTCGTGTTTCGATATCCCCACCAGCTGTAAAACATATGAGAATTGGTTTTATAAAGCGTGTCGTGCGCGTACCATTCCGCTGAACATCCAGCGATGAGTAAAGCAAACAAAATTAAAACAATTAACTTTTTCATTACTATCCCTCCTTTTTAAGCTGAAAAATAAACGACCCCCCAATGCTCTGCTAAATTTTATCCTTTAAGTATAATCACAGTCTCTCAAAAGTCCATATCTGAAAGCGTCATATACCGCAAGAAATTTTTCTTATTTATCTAAAAATTTTGACAAACAAAAGCTGAACATTTGTAAAAAATGACGCGGAATCAATAATTTTAAGATATTTTTTTCCGAATAAAAATCACTTAGAGAGCAAAATTTATACCATGAGCCCCGTATCTTATTTTAAAAATAAATTTCAATACTTTATAAACTTTTAGGATTTCTGTTCAGGTAATTTATGGCTATTTTTTTCCTGAATATTGTAACGTTTTTTTCGTTTTGGGTAATATTTTTCATAATTTCTGCGCACAAATGGCGCCATCGCCGCTCTGAAGAGTTTTTTAAAGGCCAACCGGCGCTTCATTCCCAGAAATCCTGATTTTCAACAATAATCCCGGGACGCGGTTATAGAGAATCTTTGCCAAAATAAACTAAAGTTTGGGCTCCTGTTAACCGATGATTAAAATGCTGACCGTCCAATTTTTGAAAGGAGTTCAAATTGACCGCACTATTGTCAAATAACCTATTTAGATATCTATCCTTTCTATTCATTTTCTGCCTGTGGTCGTTTCTCGATGGATGTGTCTCACCGGCTTGTCGCATGCATCCGGAATTTGAGCTCAGGGCCAGGTCCATTGAGAGGCCGTTGCTTATGCCGCCTGATGTTAAAATTTATGAATCTCTGCCGGGCGGGATGACCATTCTCAGGGACGATTGGAGCGCCCTTGGCCAGGCAAATTTGGGGGATGCGGTTCTCAAAACCTTTCGCGAGAAGAACTGTGAGGTGAAAATGTTGGATCCGTATGTCAGCGAGCCGGAGGAAATAGAAGCGATTCAATCGGTCTACAAGGCAGTAAATAAATCGATCCGCTTGCAGGCCTACGGACCCCAATCGGCCTCCGAAGATCAGCGAAGCTTTGCCTATTCAATCGGTCCCATCAAGGAAATATTGCTGGAGCACGAGGCGGATTCCATGATTTTTGTCTGCGGTCTTGAACGGGTTTCCAAGGCGGGGTCGCGAGCAATTGTCAATCTTGCCGTCGCCGATCCTTCAGGAACCATAATTTGGTACTCTGTAGAAGGCTCGCGTGGTGATGCCTGCCTCAGTGATACGGATAACACGGAGAAGCTGGTAAAAGATCTCATTGGCTCTTTTCCGGAGGTGGGTGGATGAAAAACTGTCTATTCGCCCTGTGTATATTGCTGCTGGCCGCAGGCTGCACCTCTTCAGGACTAAAACCCCTGTCGGATGATCTGCTGACAAGCGAAGATGAAAGGATAATCTGGCAGCGCTCTAAAGAGGAGCAGAAAACACTTGCGAACAGTGGCCTGCTGTATGAGGATGAAAGGCTGGAGGCTTATCTGAATCAAGTCGCCAAAAAGCTTCATAAAGGCCTTCCGGAAGATATCCCGATCAGAATATTTGTGCTCAGAGATCCTTATTTAAACGCATTTGCTCTGCCGCACGGTGCCATTTTTATCCACACCGGTATTCTGGCGCGAATGAATAACGAAGCCCAGCTTGCTGCCCTTCTGGCTCACGAGATTTCACATTGTACACAACGGCACGCCTTGAAGGTCTTTCGAGGGCTCAAAGATAAATCTGCATTCATTGCTTCTGTTCAGGTCACCTTGTCGAAACTGGCAATGGTTCAAGGATTGGCCGGATCGCTGGGGGTAAACGGTTCGATGGCGGCTGTCACCGGCTACTCCTGTGAACTTGAAACGGAGGCCGACATCGTTGGCCTTGACGCATTCATCAAGGCGGGCTATGATTGCAGAGAAGCTTTGGATCTCTTCGAACATATGCGACAAGAGCTTGTTGAAGAGGGCATCCAAGAGCCTTATTTCTTTGGAACCCACCCGAAGGTTCGGGAGCGCATCGACAACATAAAAAATCTTTTAAAGACCAAATACGCAGGGGCAAATGGCGGCGTTAAAAACACCGATATTTTTCTTCACAGGATCAAGGGGGCCATGCTGGAGAATGCCCGGCTGGACCTTAAAATCGGACGATTCGACATTGCCATCAGAGCTGTGTCCAGGTATCTGGATATCGTAAAAAATGACGCCCGCGGATATTTTTTAATGGGTGAAATTTTCAGACAGCGGGGAGGCACAAGCGACATTTACACGGCGTTGGCCAGTTATCAAAAGGCCATCGCCATTGATTCTTCTTATTCAGATCCCCACAAAGCAATTGGGCTCATCCACTTCAAGCATGGGCAAAAGGTGCTGGCCCGGAAGTTTTTTGAATCCTGCCTCCTGCTTGCCCCCGATACGGCCGATAAAGCCTATATCCAGGGCTATATTGAGCAATGTGTAAAAGACGGTGATGGCTAATGAAAAAGTATTTGATCGTATTATTTATAATTCTGGCAGGCTGTGCTCACGGACCTCAATCCGGGAATCCTGCTTATCGGTTTGCGGTCGACATTCCTGAGGGTTGGCGGCAGCTGCATACCGACAAGTATTTTATTATTACCAGGGACGGCGCCTATCTGCAATATTTCATGGTTCAGGAGCGCCCTCTTGACAGGCCTTTTAAGCATACCCGGAAAAGATTGGGCAAGGATATGCTTCCGCAAGAAGTGGCTGATGTCATTATCGCCGAGATTACATCGGATAAAAATATTCTAAATTTTGAATTGATCGAGAACTTTCCGGCAACCATAAACGGGCACAGTGGCTTTAAAATGCTTTTCACCTATAAAGATTTGGAAGGCTCAACTTCGAAAACGCTCTACTACGGTTTCATGGCAGACCAAAGTTTTTACAATCTGCGCTTTACGGCGGCAAAGAGACACTACTTTGAAAGGGACCTGGCGACGTTCGTAAAATTTGTTGATAGTTTCGAGCTTATTGATATGGAGATGAGATAAAAAATACGGAAGATATACCGCGTGTCATAATAATGTTTCGATATAATGATGGCGGCATAAGTGATTGTAACGGAACCACCTCCCCCGATGGGAGCATCCCCTTCAGCTTCGTTGACAGACCGCCCGGTCGAGCATCGCGCAAATCAACGACTCCCCTCCCTTCAATCTTCGATATAACGAATTTCTCTTCTGCCCATTATCTGGCCGTCAAAATTTACGGCCGTGTCTCCGGCCTTTAAGACCACCACATGATTATCTTTGGTCAATTCGAAAGCGTCTAAATAACCTTTCTGCTTGAGCTCGAGCAACCCCGCGCGGACTCTGGATCTCAGCCGATGAAAATCTTGCCCGGTATCCAAATTGACAGCTCTGGCCAATTTCACCAGCTCAATCTCAGATTCAATTCCGTATTGTCCCTGATAGAAGCGGTAAAAAGCTTTGCTGATATCCGATTTAAGGCTGGTGCGAAATTTTAGATCAATGTTTGTCACGAAACTTTCGGCGTACATTTCGATAAAATAAGGATTTACGACGACTCTGATTTTGCCCGTGCCCTTGTCCATATCCGCAAAGCTCAGGATGGATCCGGTCATCTCTTTCAACGTTTTTTGCCGTTTTCCCTTACCGCTTAGAAGTTCAAGATCGATTCGGGTTCCGGCCAAACGCTGCAGGCTTTTCCAGACTGAGCTGAACGCGCCCGGTGTCGGGTTGATATCTGCGAGTTGGCTCAGTTCAGTCTGGCTGGTTTCAAAGGCGTCGTTTTCATATTCCGTCATCAACGCCAGCAGGCAAAATAGAAGGGTCTCATCAAAAATGATCAAAAGCTCGCCGACCACACTCATTCTTCCCCAGGAATTGCCGTCGCCCGAGCTTTGCCTGACCAGGGGCCAGTCTTCGAATTTTTTTCTGCCCCTGAAATGAAATGGTGAAACCCGGGTCAGCATGGTGGGCATAAAACTGAAAAATCGTTGTACCGGCGGTTGTCTGCTGATATGTGTCCTGACAAACCGCGCGGCGTCCTGGACGATCTGCCTGCCGGTCCGATGACTGGCTAGCGGGCCGGATCCGGATTTGGAGGCGGCTTCCGACTTATGCTGAATTGAATCCGGGGTGGTCGCCGGGACTTGCGGTTTTTTGGTCATTTGAGACATCAAAGACTCCCATTTATCAGGCAGTTCATTTGGAGGCGATGAGAATTCTCTAAAGGATACAAAACCAGAAAAGAAATGCTGGAATTTATAATTTTATGATGCCATACCTTCAAAAAAATGGGCGGTATGGTTTTTATATTGCCGGGCGACATCCCTGTTATAGACCACGAACATATCACCATCTATATCGGTAATATGCCTGCCGGGAGTATTGAAATTCCGAAAGGTCCGATTAATGATTTCATCGGCGGAGATGACATCCTGGTTGTAGCCCAACAGATAAAACAGATCGACGCGTCTCTTTTCTTTGCCCCACGCCAGGGTTCGCAGGTGATCGCGCATGTCATCAATTTTTTCTTTCATTACCCGGAGCGGAAGCCTGTTAAAATTTTCGTCGAAAGCAGAAAAATAGAGATTGGCCGGAAATACAGGCTGCATGGAAAGTACCCGGTCAAATGCTTCTTCGGCATACTTATGGGCCGCGTTTTTTATCTTTCTGCCGGCCAGCATGTCTTTTAAGGATGAAGTTTCAATTTTGCGGGGCTGGTCGAATTTGATTGACAGGTTTCCTTTTCGCTTCTCACTGCAGAATTCCTTGATGATGTAACCCATGTCGTGTTTATAAATCTCATTTTTGTCCACGCCGGTTTCATGCATTCGTGTGAGTTCGCGAAAGTTCTCGTCTTCCATAACCTGCTCATAGGCAATATTGACCCCGACGATATAAACATCGACTTTGGTATAAAGCGACGCTTCGATATCCATTTGAAAGGGAAGATGATGAAAACCGTCGATTTTGCCGGTATAGCTTCTGCCGGTTTTTACCCCGTTTTTTTTCAATAACTCCAGCAGGCTGGATTTAACTTCAGAATAGCCGGGAAAAGTAACATACATCTCCCTTTCCTTTACCAGATGATAGCGGTAAGCGCGGGTCAGCGATAGGATCTCTTTGGTTCCCAGTTTGATCTCGGTACCGTCCTCCTGCCTTAGTTCAACGGGCTCCCTGAATACCTTAAAAGCTCCCCTGGAAGCCAGGTATTGGGCAACACTCATGCTCTGGCCCTTGAGGGTGTTTTTAAAATCGTTATTGATAACATTGGGTATGACATCTTCAAAAATGTCAATATCTTCCATGAACAGGTTCGCGCCGCCTTCGGTGACGACCCGCATGCCATTTTCTCTAAAGAGAAGATTAAGGAGGATAAAATCGGCTTCACTGAGATGATTGGGTTTGAATGTTATTGAGCAATCGGGTCTTTCTTTTCGAAATCGCTTAATGCCTTCAAGTCCGACAACCCGCATGTCAAATGTATTGCCTCTGGCAAGCTGATAGAGGACGAGTTCAAGAGGGTGCGTGGATTGGTATTTATGCTCCATCAGATGGAACATGGATTCCATTTTTTCATATAGCTGCTTTTTCATGGCGAATACCTGCTAAAAAGTCCATCAATTGGGCAAAATGTCCGATATTTGATATCTCTGCTGGTTTTAGGTACAAAAGTCTAAGGTCTCTGATCCTGAGGAAACATCGGCAGGTTCGTTGATGGATTTTCGTTTACTTCTGATTCTATATCACCGAAAGTTAATGAAATCAACCGGAACCACAATCAGGCGATTCTAGCAGGCATTTTTATGTGCCGACACCTGTTGAAGTTCAAAGTCTTTTTTCCCTTTCGGCAGGTCTATCCGGTCAATCCCACTTGGCCATAGATCGCCGCGTGTGATAGATATGATAATCCTTGCCGCCAAGTTTATCTTTCTATGAGCGCGGGGCTGCGCCGTGGGAAAAAACGTTGAGGGCGAAATCAAACTTCCGGCAAGGTTGCGATGTGAATCCGGGTTTCAATTTGGATGTTTCATAAATAATCGTTGACAAAATAAACGGGTCATTTCATTTTCAAATTCGTCTTTAGATCCAGCAAAAGAAAACAAACCGAAAGGAGACCCTATGAGCAGAAAACGCTTTGTCGATTTGAGCATTGCCATCGAATCCGACCTTCCCAGTGATCCATCGATGATGATTCCCAAAATAAATTATATCACCCATGAGATGGGCGCCGAACAAATGAAAGATTTTTATCCAGGGGTCAAAAAGGAGCAGTTGCCCGGCGGGATGGGCTGGGCTGTCGAAGAAATCACGCTATATACCCACTCGGGCACCCATCTGGATGCCCCTTATCATTATCACCCCACCATGGATAAAGGAGAAAGGTCTTTGACCATCGATGAAATTCCGCTGGAGTGGTGTTATAACGACGGGGTGGTCCTGGACTTCCGCCACAAGGGCGACGGTGAGTGCATCACCGTGGAGGATGTCCAGACAGAGCTGGAACGCATAAAATACGAAATCAAGCCCCTTGACATCGTGCTGGTTCAAACCGGAGCCGATGCCGCCTGGGGCTCAGCAAAGTATCTGGTCACCGGCGCCGGCATGGGTCGCGAAAGCACGCTGTTTTTGACCGAAAAAGGGGTTAAGGTCGTCGGGATCGATGCCTGGAGCTGGGATCGGCCGCTGCCTTTTCAGGCACAGGAATTTCAGTCAAACGGTGATCCCAAGGTGATCTGGGAAGCCCACTTTGCCGGCATTGATATCGGCTACTGCCACATGGAAAAAATGGCCAACCTTGCGGCGATTGGAAAACCCCATGGTTTCACCGTCTGCTGCTTTCCGGTGAAAATTAAAGGCGCCAGCGCCGGCTGGACCCGGCCGGTGGCAATCGTGGATGAAGAATAGGGTAAATTTAAAAAAAAGCATAGATGAAATTGAAAACCAATGGAGCGCAAAATAATTTTAAGCCCATTGTTCGCCTTGACAACATCACGATCCGGCTGCTTGATCGACTAATTTTGCCCGATTTGAGCTGGGATATTGAAAGGAATCAACAATGGGCCGTCATCGGGCCAAACGGGGCAGGCAAAACCTCTCTCATGCGTGCTCTCATTGGAGAATTGCCCGTGGTTCGGGGAAAAATTGCCTTCCCGGGCGATTCCTCTTTCAGACGTAAAATCTGTTATGTTTCCTTTGAACTTCAGCGGCGGTTGATTGCCCGCGAGGAAGATCTTGACGCCTCCCGCTATTTCAGCGGAAATATAGACAGTGTTACAACAGCCCGCCAGATGATTTTAGAGAACCTTGCGAATTCAAGCACACCTGATGATCAATTTGATTCGATTATCAGACAATTGGGAATAAGGCACCTGCTTGAACGGGGAATCCGATTCCTGTCTGCCGGGGAGATGAGAAAAGCAATCATTGCCGGGGCTTTGCTCAAATCACCCCGGCTCCTGATCCTGGATGAGCCCTTTGAAGGGCTTGATGCGACTTCACAATCTCAGCTGGCAAAAATCATCAATGATTTGATGGGCGCCCATCTGCAAATCATTCTGGTGACCCACCGGCTGATGGAGATTTTACCCGGCATTTCCCATATCCTGGGTCTTAAAGATTGTAGGGCTTTGCTTCAGGGCCCTCGCAGTAAAATTTTAAATTCCAATCAAGTCGAAAAGCTGTTTACCGTTCCGCGTTTGCGCGATACCCTGCCGTTTGAAGAAAATCTGAAAAATAATCGATCAGACGCTTTACCGGAAATATTGGTGAAAATGAAAAATGCCAGCGTCATCTACAAGGATGTCGTTGTTTTGGATAGTTTGAACTGGACCATGAAGCGTGGCGAGAACTGGGCCATTACAGGCCCCAATGGCGCCGGCAAAACCACACTGTTGAGCTTGATTTCCGGGGACAATCTCCAGGCTTACGCCAATGAGATTTATCTGTTTGGCAAGCGGCGCGGCAGCGGAGAAAGCATTTGGGACATCAAGCAAAAGATCGGCCTGGTTTCTTCAGAGTTTCAGATTCGCTACCGCAAGTCCATCAGGGCCCTGGATGTTATTTTATCCGGGTTTTTCGATTCGGTGGGCCTTTATCGTAAAAGCGATTCAATGCAGAGGGCGAAGGCCAGAAATTGGATTGAATTTATCGGGCTGGCCGAAAAAGCTGAAAATCCCTTCAACCGGCTGTCCTACGGCGAGCAGCGCCTGTTGCTCCTGGCACGGGCTATGGTGAAATTACCATTGCTGTTGATACTGGACGAGCCCTGCCAGGGGCTTGATCGCATCAACCGCAAGATGATTCTGAATTTAGTCGATGCGGTTGCCCGCAACGGTCGTACCCATATCCTTTTTGTCACCCATCATGCCGGCGAAATTCCCGCGTGTATAACGAACCTGCTACGATTTGAAAAAATCCAAACCGGTGGCTATTCGATTATTTCAACCAGCGTTTAGAGGCGGGTTAGACACCCCCAACCAGCAAGGATCCCTCATGGCCCGGCACGATGTATTCGGGTTTATCCTCGGGTATCATGGCCAGAATTTTATAACAGCTGTCGTAGTAATCGAAGTAGTTGTATATCAAGGAAGAGGGGATAAAGCGTCCCAAAACTTCAGGTGCCGGTGTGATCCTGTGTCTTTTGCCATGCATGTCGACAATCGCTTCCATCCAGCCGAAAGCCATGCAGTGGATGTGCCAGTGGTCACCCACCAAAATCCGAAGGCCATTGGATGTTTGAACAGCGATGGACATACTGCCCGGTGTATGGCCGGGGGTTAAAAAGCAGTAAATTCCATCCGTGAGTTGAAAATCCCCATCCACTTTTACGCAGTTCATGGATTTCAGCTCGTCGATCAGGGCCGGATCATAATCCCGGCGAACATTCATAACCGGCAGAGGATCGAGCAAGGTTGCCCATTCCCGATGCTGAAACACAAGCCGAGCATCTTTAAATAAGGTGGCATTGGCCGCATGGTCATTGTGCAGGTGGGTGAATACGACCGTTTCGATTTCCAGAGGGTCCGCTCCGGCATCTTGAATAGATTTTTCAAGAAAGGATCGCCCGCCCTCGGCAGGAAAACTGCCCCATGCTTTACCATCGATGATAAAATTTTCTGAGATGCCGGTATCGACCAGGATCTTACGTCCGTTGCGCTGCAGCAAAAAACCCAGGTAGGGGGAATCCAAAACCAGCTCCGGATCAAGGCCCGGTGTGGCGGCGGCTTTGGGGCAGGTGATTTTGCCGTAGCACAAAACTTTAATTTCCCAAGAGTCCATGGTGTTCTCCCTATAAGTTAAATTTGTATGGCGGTTAAAAAAAAACTTTCCGCTTGTCGGGCGTCTTATTTCCCCCGAGCCCTTGTGCCGCCATCCTTATTGCCGGAATAGTTTCAGGGAAAGCGGTATAATCAAAAAGAATTTTTTATTTTGCCCGATGATTGATTCCGACACCCAAATAGGTGCGTTTGATTTCTTCGTTATCATCCAGTTCTGAACGCGTGCCATTAAATCGGATCTGGCCGTTGTCGATGATGTAATGCCGATCAGCCACCGACAGGGCCAATTGCAGGTTTTGCTCGGCCAGCAAGACCGTCGTGCCCTGCGATTTTATCGACAAAATGATTTCTCCGATCTGGCTGATGATAATCGGAGCAAGCCCCTCGGTGGGTTCGTCCATTAAGATGAGACGGGTTGGGCCGATAATCGCGCGCGCAATGGCCAGCATTTGCAGCTGTCCTCCAGAGAGGGTATTCGCCCTGGCTTTGCGCCGTTCACCCAGTATCGCAAAAAGTGCATACGCTTGATTCAGCTGCGCCTGAACATCTTTGGAACCGGATGAGACCAATGCCAATTTTAGGTTTTCCTCCACCGATAGCATCGGGAATATTCGACGACCCTGAGGAATCCAGCGAACACCCAGCCTGAAAATATCAAAAGGTTTTTTCTTCTGGATCGGTTGATCATAAACGATGACCTGTCCCTGTGCCGGAGGGGTCAGTCCCATAATGGATCTGATCGTCGTCGTTTTACCGGCGCCATTGCGCCCTAGCAGGCACACGACTTCGCCGTCATCGACTTCCAGGGATATCCCGTGCAGGACATGGCTTAAGCCATAATATGTGTGAATATCCTCAACGCGAAGCGTTTTCATGCCTCCCCCAAATATACCCGCCGAACCTCTGCATTTTGGGCGATTGCCTGTGGCGATCCCTCTGCAATTTTTTGACCAAAATCCAGCACGGCGATATGATCGGAAAGATTCATGACCAAATCCATGTCGTGCTCAATAACCATTATGGTAACCTGCTTTTTCAAGTTTTTAATCAAATCCATCGTACTCGCTGACTCCGCCGGGGACATCCCGCTGGTCGGTTCATCAAGCATCAGCAGGCGCGGGGAGGTGGCCAGTGTCATGCCGATTTCCAGGTGGCGCTGATCGCCGTGGCTGAGCGTCCCGGCCGGTTGGCCCGTCCACGCGGATAGGCCGACCTCATCTAAAATTTTCTCAATCTTTTGATTGATTGTCCCTTGCGAGGTGGCTCTGGATAAAAAACTGGTTCGTTTTTTCGAAACCGTCTGGGCGGCCAGAGCGATGTTTTCCCAAACGGTAAGCCGGGCAAAAATATTCGTAATTTGAAAACTTCTGGCCAGACCCGCCTGGGTGATGCGAAACGGTTTTAAACCGGTGATGTTCCTATTTTCGAATTCAACTTTTCCTGAATCCGGCGGCAAGTAACCGGTAATAACATTAAACAGGGTGGTTTTGCCGGCACCGTTAGGGCCGATTACACTCATAATTTGCCCCTCGCTGACGGTCAGATCGATGTCGCTTAAAACCTTGAGTGCTCCAAAGCTTTTATTTATTCCTTGAAGGTTAAGCAGCGTCATGGGATACCTTTGCGGCTTTGCGGGTTTTTAGCTTCTGAAGAATACCGACCAATCCCTGTGGCGTGTAAAGCACACACAGGGCAAAAATAGCCCCCATGATGCCCAGCCATGCATTGGCGAATAGGCTTGAAATCGTGTCGGATAGAAAGATCATCACCGCCGCGCCGATCAAGGGGCCAACGAGCGTCCCCAGGCCTCCCAAAAGACTCATGATGATGACCTCGCCAGAAACCGAGGGGTGATACAGCATGGGCGAGCAAAACGAATTATGGGTAGCCATCAAGACCCCGGCAATTCCGCCATAAACTCCTGATATCACGAATATTTTTCGAATTACACGATTGGTGTCATAACCCAAAAACTGCGTTCTTTCTTCGTTTTCGCGGATTCCGACCAGTATCCGGCCAAATGGGCTGCCGACGATGATGCGGGCCAGCAGATAGCCGAGGGCTAGAAAAAGCAGTGAAAAATAGTAAAACCCCATCTTGCCGGCGAGATCGACACCCGGAAGCAAAATAGGTTTGGGAACACCGGCCAATCCCGTTTCTCCGCCGATGAACTCCCATGTATTGGCGGTAACAAAGAAGAACTGGGCAAATGCGAAAGTCAAGAAAACAAAATAGATGTGGCGGATGCGCACGGAAAGCCAGCCAACCACGTATGCCAGCAGGCCGCAGGCCACCGCCGCCGCCAGCAGCGGAAACCAAAGCCATCCCGTAACATTTTTGAGAAGCATTGCGGCGACATAACCGCCGGTGCCGAAAAACATTGCATGACCATATGAAATCATTCCGGCATACCCGCCCAGGAGATCAAAACCCAAAACCATAATTCCGTATATAAACACACGCGTTACCAGCGAAACATAGAACACGCTGAATAAATGATCACTGCCCAGAGGAAAAACCACAAGAAAAATAAGAACAGCAGAATGAATCAGGGCTTGCCGTTTTGTCATCACCCCTCCTTGATCAAACCTTCGGGCCGAAAAACCAGGACGATAATCATCAATCCCCAAACCGTGAACTTTGCTGCTCCGGTGAAGAACTGGGCGCCAAAAGCTTCCGTTATCCCCAGCAACAATGATCCGATGACCGCCCCCTTAAACGATCCCATACCACCAATTACCACGACAATCAGTGCGCTGGTCAGCAATTCGATGTCCATCTCGGGATTGAGTGCCCGCATGGCGCCGATGATTACACCGGCAACAGCGGCCAGCCCGGATCCAAGGGCAAAAACAGAGGTGAATACGCGATTGATATTGATACCGTAGGCACTGACGGTTTCAATGTCGTGAATACCCGCGCGGATGACGATCCCCCAGCGGGTGCGGGTGATGCCCAGCCACAGGAGCACCG
>Ga0209536_100005820_pt1 | contig 19060 bp, 12 predicted proteins | sample DeeMarSeWOR28_12_FD_187461 | JGI IMG/M metagenome (GOLD analysis project Ga0209536, IMG submission 187461) | Marine sediment microbial communities from White Oak River estuary, North Carolina - WOR-2-8_12 (SPAdes) (version 2) | ecosystem: Environmental > Aquatic > Marine > Intertidal zone >... | reverse complement strand
GTCGAGGGAGTGACGATCTGGGACGTCGCCTGCGAACGCCAGATCGAGATCACCGGCCCCGATGCCGCGCGCTTCGTGCAGTACCTGACGCCGCGCAATCTCGACGGCTGTCGGGTCGGCTCCTGTCGCTACGTGGTGCTCACCGCGGAGGACGGCGGGATCGTGAACGACGCCGTGCTGCTGCGCCTCGGCGACCAGCACTTCTGGCTGTCTCCGGGAGACGGTGACGCCCTGCTGTGGGCGCAGGGCGCGTCGATCCACTCCGGCATGCAGGTCGAGATCGCGGAGCCCGACGTCTCGCCGCTGCAGCTCCAGGGGCCCCGATCGCCCGAGGTGGCCCGGGCCCTGTTCGGGGACTGGGTGCTCGACCTCGGCTACTACCGCCTTCGGGAGACGGACCTCGAGGGCATCCCCGTCGTGCTCGCGCGGACCGGCTGGAGCGGCGAGATCGGCTACGAGATCTACCTGCGCGACGGCCGCCGCGGGGACGAGCTGTGGGAGAGGGTGATGGCCGCGGGCCGCCCCTTCGAGATCGCACCGATCGCCCCCTCGACGATCCGAAGCGTGGAGGGGGGCCTGTTCTCCTACGTCTCGGACATCAGGCGCGACGACGACCCCTTCAGCGTGGGACTCGAGCGGCTCGTCGATCTCGATCAGGAAGCGGAGTTCATCGGCAAGTCGGCGTTGCGGCGCATCGCAGCGGAAGGGCCGAAGCGACGACTCGTCGGCGTGGAGATCGCCGGCGCGCCGCTCGCGGGCAACGCCGAGTTCTGGCCGGTCCGCGCCGGGCAGGACGTGGTGGGCCACGTGACGCGCTGTGTGCACTCGCCGCGGCTCCAGAAGAACATCGGCTTCGTCAACGTCCCCTCCGGATCGTCCGGCGCGGGATCGCAGCTGCGCATCGATACGCCGGACGGTGGCCGTGCGGCCCGGGTCGTCCCCACGCCCTTCGTGGCAGCGCGCAAGCAGATCTCCGGTTAGAGATCGCGCAGACACGCGGCCACGGGGGTGTCTCGGAGCCGGCGCTCTGCCGCGTCGACCCGAGCCGGGTCTGGTTGCGCCGGACGCCTCCGGGCGCTCAGGGTCCCTTCCAGTCGACCCGGGCGTACTCGGCGCTGCGACCCGAGAGGTCCCAGTTGCGCCCCCAGTCGCGGAAGCGGCTGCGCTCGCTGCGACACACGACGACGTCGGGCGACATCCAGTACCTGCTGTTGGTGATGCTCGTGACCCCATCGCCGTCGGCGCCTGCGATCGGCTCCACGGAGCCATCGATGATCTTCGGAATGTCCACGCGCCAGCCCCTGCCCTGGGATTCGAAGTGGATCGGCACCGACTTCACACCCAGGAGCTCCGCGATCATGATCGAGAACCAGCCGGTGTTTCCGCCCGCGCGGCCGGACAGGATCTCGGTCAAGGCATCGCGGGCACGCTCGGTCGCGCGCTCGTCGATGTAGAGGGCGACGGTCCAATTCCCCTCCGCCAGCGGTCCCGGTACGTCCATCAGCACGGCGGCGTTGAGCCCGTCGAGGGGCTCGTTGCCGCAGTGACCCTGCTCGATGTGCAGACCCCACCAGGTATGGCAGACGCCGCGGGTCGGCTGGGTCTGGCCGAGCGAGACGACGCAGGGACAGAAGACGTCGCAGTTGCAGCTGAGCACCAGCTCTCCGCGGATCTCCCAGGGTTCGCTCACGACTCCTCCTGCGCTGCGCCTCAGGCCCCGATCGCCGCGGCGCCCAGCACGTAGCCACCCCAGGCGAGCAGCCCGACGCCAGACGCCTGGCTCGCCCGCCGGCCCAGCGGCAGCAGCTTCTCCACGAGCATCCATACCATGAGCCCGGCCGTCCACAGCAGGTTCATGGTGCCGCCGACGAACATCAGCGCCATCAGCGCCCAGCAGCAGCCGACGCAGACGGCACCGTGCTGGATCCCCATGCGCAGCCCTCCCCAGGAACCCGGTCGCCACGCGCTCATCAGGAAGAGCAGCGGGGAGCGGCAGTGGACCAGGCAGGCCTGCTTCAGGGGCGTCAGCTGGAACGCTCCCGCGCCGAGCAGCAACACGCCGGCCAGGCCGGGACCGCGAGTCGCCCCCGAAGCCGAGACCAGGGCGAACTCGTGCAGGCCCCACTGCGCCAACGTCGCGACCCCGCTGAAGCCCGTCCAGACCAGCAGATACCCGAGCAGGAAGCCCGTGGCGGGAAGCAGGGGGCCGGGCGACCCGGCCTGGGCGCGACCGATCCGAGTCAGCGCCAGCAGCATCGGGGTCGCCGTTGGCGCCATCATCGCCACCATCATCACCGCCCACATCAGGAACGTGGCGCCGAGCTCCGCCTGGCTCCAGGAGTGACTGTGTACGTGGAGCGCGCCGCTCGCCCGCTCGACGTGATCGGACCAGGCGACGGTGTAGACCCAGGCGACCAGGGAGATTCCGGCGATGCCCAGGAGCACGAGGTAGCGGTCGCGGCGGCCGACGACCTCCTGGGCGCCGCTCGGCTGCCGCGCACCCGACGCCGGTGACCCCGCTCCGAGTCCCTGCTGGTCGCGAGTACCCGTCGTAAGCATCTCCGTCTCGTCGGGCCGACGTCCGTGCGCGAGCACCCACGCGATGCGCGCCTCGCAGGTCGCGGCATTCTATGTCAGAGGCGGTGGTCCGGCACGGACCCGGCAGACCTGTTTGTCGCCCTGCATGGCGAAGATCACGGGCCGGGACGACTTCGTCTACGCCTGGACGCTGGGACGGGAAGGAGTGGGCGACGAGCAGGACGCGCTCGGAACGGTCGACGTCCGGCCCGGCTCGCAGACGGACTACGCGTTGCCGTCAGCCGTCGGGAGCGGTGCCCGCCGGATTGGGAGGGGGCGGAGGCAGGTCGTTCCAGTTGAGGATCAGGTTCCACACCAGGCGCAGGTCCGAGCGGGTCACGAGGCGGTGGATCGGGTCGAAGTTGAACGCCAGCACGCGACCCTTCGCGATCGGGACGTCCAGGATCGCCGGCTTGCCCTCGATCTCCTCGCTCCCCTTCATCCCGCCGGACACGACCAGCGAGCCCCCCGGCTCGCCGTCCGCGCGGCCCCGCTGCCGCGTTCCGTCGTGCGTCGCCGGCTCGCGCTCCGGCTTGCGCAGACGCTCGCGCTCGATCGCCTTCTCGGCGTCGATCGCCTCCCGGGCGCCTTCGGCCCAGGGACCGTCCGCGGCCGTCCTCGGATCGTAGTATCGCGGCGGCTCGGAGCCCCAGCGCAGCACCGCCCAGCCGAGATCCGCCTCGCGCGTCTCGTACGCGGGCAGCTCGCCGCGCTGGACGGAGATCGCCTCGGGGTAGCCGTACGCGATCGGGTGATCGGGACGGGCGAAACGGGCGCGGATCTCGACACCGGGAGTCGACAGCTCTTCGGTCTCGGCGCGGCGCACGCGACGCACGAAGCCGCCTTCGATCGGCAGCACGCTGGCTCCGCCGAGGGTCACGAGCACGCCCCCGCGCTCGACGAACTCCTGCAGGTTCGCGACGCCGCGCCAGCCGAAGCCCCCGGTGATGTCGGGTGATCCGATCGGGGTGCCGTGGCTCGGGAACTGCTTCGTGTGCGTATACGCCAGCGGGCCGTGGCGCGGATCGATCCCCTGGATGATGCCGGACAGCGTCTGGTACGTATGCGGGTAGAGGATCACGTCGAAGCGGTCGTTCAGCGCGCCGCGCTTCACGCCGTCGTCGAGCAGGAAGGTGTATGGGATGCCGGCGCGATCCAGGTACAGCCGCAGCCAGCCCGCAGCCTGTGTGTCGCTCCAGCTGGCCAGCACGGCCAGCCGGGGCAGATCGAGGGCGTGGCGCGGCGCGGCGGGCAGCTCGGCCGCCGAGCGCAGCTCGAGGCCCAGCTCGTCGGCGAGCGCGTGCAACGCCTCGCGCAGGCCGCGCCGGGCCGGCAGGATCCAGGACCCGGCCGGGTACGCGACCCCGTCGTGCGTGAACGGCGCCTCCGCCGCCTCGACCGCGAACCGGGCGAGCCGGTGGCGGGCGACGAGCAGCGCCTCCTGGCCGCGGTCGGCCAGCAGGAAGACGGGTCCCTCCCCCTCGACGCTTCCGGCGTAGCGGACGTCGCTCGTGACCGGATCGACCGCCACCGCGCGTATCGACGCATCGTCGACGCGCACCGCCTCGATGCCGAACGAGACCGACAGCGCCCAGGAGACATCGTCGTAGGGCTCGTGCAGCGCCTCGTCGGCCGGGTATGCCTGCGGCGCGAGCAGGTCGATGGCGTAGCCGCGGTAGGGCTGGTCCAGGCTCACCACGAACGTGCCGGCCGGAAAGCGCCGCGGCGACGGGCCGGCGTCGCCGTCCTCGCCGCCGGCGCGCAACGGCCGGTCGCCTGCGTCCGAGATCTCGAAGGCCTGCCGCGCCCGCGACACCTCGATGCCGTGGGCGCGCAGCAGGTTGATCAGCGCGGCGACGCGGGCCCGGTCGTCCTGGGCTTCCGGAATGGCGAACGCGTACGGCGCCTGCGAGGCGCCGCGCTCCACCGCCCTCCGGCCCTTGAGGTAGAAGTCGCGCAGCAGGTCTTCGGCGTGCTGGGAGGCGTAGCGCAGGATCGACAGCACGCCGGTCTGCATGTAGTTGGTGTTGTTGCGCAGGGACCAGCGGAAGCGCCGCGGCGGCGGCCAGGGGCGGTACCAGTCGCGCCGCGTCACCGGCCGCTCGAGGTACTCCTCGTCGCGCAGGTCGAGGCGCACGTCCATGGTCTCGGCGCTGGTGACGCCGAAGGTCTCGTAGCCCCGTCCGATGGCGTTGTGGTTCACGGCCACCGAGTCCTGGAACAAGTGCGCCCATCCCTCGCCGAAGCCCCAGGTCCACACGCCCGGCATGCCGAGGGCCGAGAGATCGCGCACCTCCTGGAAGGCCATCTGGTGCCACTCGCCGACGAGGATCGGATCCATCTGGAGGTTGTACGGACCGGTGCCGGTCCAGACCAGCAGCAGCGGGATCGATTCGTGCAGGTCGTGCACCACCTGGGGGTGCCAGCGCAGGAAGGCGTCCTCGATCGCGCGCGTCAGGGCCAGCTCGCGTTGGTGGCCGTCGCGGTTGTTGTCGTGGAAGACGTATCGACCCCAGAACGGGGGCGAGGTCTCGGGAAGGTCGTCGTAGTCGGTCTTCCCCTTCAGGTGACGATAGAACCACTCCACCATCCGATCGCGCCCGTCCGGCTCGGACACCGGGTTGATCAGGACGATCAGCCGCTCGCGGATCGCGCGGATCTCGGGGCGCTCGGAGACCGCGAGTCGGTAGGCCAGCTCCATCAGCATCTCGGGGCTGCCGGTCTCGGTCGCATGCAGGCCGCCGTTCAGGAAGTAGATCGGCCGAGAGCGCGGGAGGAGCCGCGCGAGGCACTCGTCGTCGCAGCGCCGCGAGTCGGCGAGCTTCGCCGTGGTCTCACGGAAGCGATCGAGGTCGGTCTGCGCCGCCTCGTCCGCCACCACCGCCAGCAGGATCTCCCGGCCCTCTTCGCTGTGGCCGATCACCTCGACCTGGACCCGCGGCGAGGCGGCGGCGAGGGCGCGGAAGTAGCCGTAGATCCCGGCGGTGCCGGTGAGCTCGCCCGGTGCGCCGGCGATGTGTCCCAGGTAGTCGGCCGGGGAGGGCACGCTCGCATGCTCCGGGACGTAGGCCACCCATGGGCTCAGGAACCGGGGGTCGCTGGTGGCGGCGGCGATCGCCTCGATCGATCCGGGCTCGGGCGAGTCGGGCGCGATCGAGGAGTCGGAGACCTCGCTGGCCAGCGTCGCTGGGAATCCGCCGACGGCCAGCGCCAGGGCGAACGAGGCTGCGAAGCGCCCCAAGGTCTCCTCCGGAGATCGCGTACGAGGTGTGATGCTAGCCGGCGAGGATACGCTTGCCGCGTCGGCCGACCCAGGAGCGAGTCACGGGTCAGCCTCCTGGTGCGAGGCGACGCTCGCCCGCAATGCGGATCGCGCCGTCTCCCGCGTGAGGCCGGCGGTGTTCACCTACGGCGTCGCGGCCCGGATCGCGGCCGCGCACTCGGGCAGCAGCTCCAGCAGGCGCGCCACCTCGTCGGCGGTGTTGTAGTGCAGCAGCCCGACGCGCAGGACGCCATGCGGCTCGAGCCCGAGTGCCTCGGTCAACGGCAGCGCGTAGCTGTTGCCGGCCCAGGTGAAGACGCCGCGCTTGCCGAGCGCCTCGGACAGCTCGGCCGGCGAGCAGCCCTCGACCAGCAGGCCGAGCGTCGGGGTCCGCTCCCCGAGCCGGGCGACGTCGGCGATCCCGACGACCCGCGTGCCCGACAGGCCCGCGATCCCCTCCAGCAGCTGACGGCAGAGCGAGCTCTCGTAGGCCTCGATCGCGGCGAAGGCCGCGCGCAGCGCCTCGCGCCGCTCGAGCGGGCGCCCGCCGACGTCGCGGCCGAGATCCGCCAGGTACTCGACCGCCTCGAGCGTACCGGCGATGCCTTCGTTGCAGGGCGTGCCCGTCATCCAGCGCTCGGGCAGCGAGTCGGGCGCCACGCGCAGCCGGTAGGCGGGCAGGCTGGCCAGCAGCTCGCGGCGCCCCCACAGGATGCCCAGGTGCGGGCCGAAGAACTTGTACGCCGAGCAGGCCAGGTAGTCGCAGTCCCAGGCGGCCACGTCGATCAGGCGATGGGGTGCGAAGTGCACCGCGTCGACGAAGAGCTGCGCGCCCGCGGCGTGCGTCAGATCGGCGATCTGCCGGATCGGGTTGAGGGTCCCGACCAGGTTCGAAGCGGCGCCGACCGCGACCAGCCGCGTGCGCTCGCTCAGGCAGGATCGCAGGGAGGCGAGGTCGAGCGTGCAGTCGTCGGCCCGGATCTGCACGTGCCGCACCTCGGCACCCGCATCGCGGGCGGCCAGCTCCCAGGTGGACACGTTCGCGTCGTGGTCGAGCCGTGTGACCACGACCTCGTCACCGGCCCGCCACGTCCTGGCGAGCGCCCGGCTCAGCGCGAAGGTCAGGGTCGTCATGTTGGCGCCGAATGCGACCTCGTCGGGTCGCTCGGCACCCAGGAAGTCCGCGACGGCGCGGTGCGCCGCTGCGAGCATCGCATCGCTTTCCTGCGAGGTCGCGAACGGCCCGCCGTGGTTCGCGTTGCGCCGCAGCAGATAATCGGAGACCGCGTCGGCCACGCGCTGCGGCGTCTGGCTGCCGGCCGGACCATCGAAGAACACGGCGCGGCGACCGGCCACCTCGCGCCGCAGACCGGGAAACCGGGCGCGCACGGCGTCGATCGGGAAGGCAGTGGACATCGCGCCGGAACCCTATCGCGGAACGTCCCTCGCGACGAATCCCGCCGCGACGTCGAGGAGCGATGTACGCTCGCGCCGTGTCGGGCCCGCCGGACGGCGCCTGCGTGGCGCGGGTCGCATCGGCCGACGGGTCCCGATCTACCACGAGCGGGCGGCTGACACCGGAAACGGCACGATGAGACGCTATCGCGCAGACATCGATGGCCTGCGGGCCGTGGCGATTCTTCCCGTGATCCTGTTTCACGCGGGCTTCGGTGTCTTCTCCGGTGGCTTCATCGGTGTCGATGTCTTCTTCGTGATCTCCGGCTTTCTGATCACCTCGATCATTGCCGGGGAGGTCGCCGAGAAGCGCTTCTCGATCGTTGCGTTCTACGAACGCCGCGTGCGCCGGATCTTCCCGGCCCTGTTCGCGCTGCTGGCGTTCGCCTATGCCGCGGCATGGCTGCTCTTCATGCGCCAGGACTTCGAGGACTTCGGCAAGTCCGTGATGGCGGCCACCTTCTTCTGCTCCAACATCCTGTTCTACGACGAGGCCGGCTATTTCGACGGACCGGCCGAGATGAAGCCCCTGCTGCACACCTGGTCGCTCTCCGTCGAAGAGCAGTTCTACATCGCGTTCCCGCCGCTGTTGATGCTGCTGGCCGCACGCGGAAGCCGGCGGGTCGGCTCCGTGATCGCCGCACTCGCAGCCCTGTCGCTGCTCGTCAGCAGCTGGGCCGTCCGCGACGCGGCGAGCGCCGCGTTCTATCTGCCGCACAGCCGCGCATGGGAGCTGCTGTTGGGCTCACTGCTGGCGCTGAAGGTCTTTCCGGAGCTTCGCCCGCGTTGGGCGCGGGAAGCGCTCGGCCTGGCGGGCCTGGCGTCGATCGGCTGGGGCGTCTTCACCTTCTCCTCTCAGACTCCCTTCCCGGGCCCCAACGCGCTGTTTCCCTGTGTCGGCACCGCGCTGCTGATCCACACCGGGAACGAGGAGGCCGACACGCTCGCTGCCCGCTTGCTGGCCTTCAGGCCCTTGGTCGCGATCGGATTGATCTCCTACTCGCTCTATCTCTGGCACTGGCCGCTGCTGGTCTTCGCCGAGTATCTGAAGATCGACGAGCTCACCCCGGTCGAGAGCGCTTCCGTCCTCGTCGCGGCGATCGTGATCTCGATCGCGTCGTGGAGGTATGTCGAGCAGCCCTTCCGTCGGAGGGATGGCGCGTTCCCCCGCCGGCGCCTGTTCCGCTGGGCCGGGGCGGCCATGACCGCGGCGCTGGCCGCGGGGCTGCTGGTGGATCTCGGCGAAGGCCTCCCGGCGCGGCTGTCGGCCGAAGTGGCGCGCATCGATGCCTTCGAGGACTCGCTGAGCTCCAGGCACGACGAATGCCTGGCCGACGAAGGCCACTGGATCGAGCCGCGAGAGGGCTGCGTGTTCGGCGCAGAGAGCATGCCGCCTCGCACCGTCGTCTGGGGAGACAGCCACGCGAATGCGATGATCGAGGGCATCGGCAGCGTCGCCGCTGAGCATGGGCAATCGGTGCAGCTCCTGGTGTATGCGGGCTGCCCACCGGTCATCGGGCTGCGCCAGCTCGGCGCGGGCCCGGATCACAGGTGCCCGGAATATGCCGCGGCGGTGATGGACTACCTGACCCACGAACCCCGGCTCCGGGATGTCGTCCTGCTCTGGAGACAGAGCGTGTACGTGCATGGCTTCGATCTCGAGCTCGGTCCGGCGGAGGGTGGCCGAAGCCCGCTGGTCACCCGCGTCGGCGGCGGCATGCTGGATCCAGAGCTCCGCAAGCAGGTCTACGCGGCGCAGATCGTCGAAACGGTGCAGGCGCTGCTCGCCGCCGGGAAGCACCTGACGCTGGTCTACCCGATTCCCGAGACCGGCTACCCCATCCCCTCGACGCTGGCGCGCCTGGCGGCACGCGGCAGGGACCCGGCGTCCTTCACCCGCCCGTTCGACTTCTACCGCCAGCGCCACGAGTTCGTCTTCGACGTGCTGGACGGGTTGGGCAGCGACCGCATCTCACGCGTCTATCCGCACGAGCGGCTGTGCGACGACACCGCCTGCATCACCTGGCGTGAGGGGGCGCCGCTCTACAACGACGACGACCACGTGAGCCAGCCGGGCGCGCGCTATCTGGCGGAATTGCTGGAGCCGCTGTTCGCCGCGCGCTGAGGGACGCGTCGGTTGCTGGCGAGCGCGACTGCGCCGTCCCGCGATCAGGATCCCGGGGAGCCCAGCGAGGGAGACTTCGCCGGGTTGTGGTTCTCCCGTCGCTCGTGCTGGAGGATCGTGAGCTCCTCGTGGGCCATGTCGTCGAGCAGGAGCTCGACGAAGCTGCACCACTCGGTTGCCAGCACGGCGGCGGGGCGGCTCGGGTCGCGCAGCTTGGTCAGCAGGTAGTCGAGCAGCTCGCGCTGCTCGCGATGGTCGGCGTCGAGCTGCTCCGCGCGCTCCCGACCGGCGACACCGGCCCGGCGAAGTGCGGGCGCGAGCACGCGATCCTCCAGCGCGAGGTGCTCGCTGAACCGACTCAGCAGCTGCAGACCCAGCGCCCGAAGGCCGTCGGCGGCCTCGGCGCTCTCGCCGGCCGCCTGGATGGCCTGCCGGTCCACCTCGTCGAGCAGCGCCCGCAGGCGCTCGTGGTCGCGGAGAATTCGCTCTCGAAGCCGGCTGCCTCTCACGATGACACCTCCTCACCGTCGTGGGAGCCATCACCCCGAGTGCGGGCGCTCATGGCCCCCGCAGCAGCTTATCGGCAATCCGGCCGAGGCGCTGGAGGAATGACGCTTCTCACCCCCGGTGGGGTGCGCCCGGTCGCTCGAGCGCGCTTCGCGGACCCGGTCCGGGGCTTTCTGCCTCATCTGCTCGCGCAGCGCCGTCATCCGGAGCCCGGGTGGGGCTCGGACGCGGAGTCCCCACCGCCCGGCTCGAGCGGGCGCGGTGCCACCTTCTGCCCCGGGCGCGCCTTCTGTACCCCTTCGACCACCACGCGCTCGCCCGGTGCGAGGCCCGAGACCACGCGCTGCATCTCGTCGTGCACCCCGCCGATCTCGACGCCGCGCTGCTCGACGCCGCCATCGTCGCCCACCACGAGCACGTAGCTGCCGCCCTGCTCCTCGAGGATCGCGCGCTGCGGCACGAGTACCGCGTCGGTCAGGTCTGGAAAGATCGCGAAGATGCGCACGAACTCCCCGGGCTTGAGCACGTCGTCGGGGTTCGGGACGACCGCTCGCACCGTCACGGTTCCGCGCCTGGGGTCGATCGTGGGATCCACGAAGTCGACGACGCCCCGCTGGGGATAGCGCGTCCCATCCCCCAGCTCGATCGCCACCGGTACGTTGCCTTCGCGCTGGGAGGGAATCCGTCCCTCGCGCGCGCCGCGCAGCACCTCCAGGCGCTCGCGCTCCGTCGGCGCGAAGTAGATGTTGATCGGATCGATCTGCACGATGTGCGCGAGCACCGTGTCCTCGCCCGACGCCCCCACCAGATTCCCCACGTCGACCAGACGCCGGCCGATCCGACCCGAGAGCGGGGCGGTGACCGTGCAGTAGGAGAGATCGAGCTCGGCGCCCCGGACGGAGGCCTTCGCGCTCTCGAGCCGCGCCTGGGCGGCATCGCGCTCCGCCCGTCGCGCATCGAGGACCGACGCGCTCACGACGTCGTCCAACGCGAGCTCCTGTGCCCGCTCGAACTCGAGCTGCGTGCGCTTCGCCTCGGCTCGCGCGGCCGCGAGGTCTCCCTTCGCCTCGGCGAGCATCACCCGGTAGCTGCTCGGATCGATGCGGAAGAGCACGTCGCCCTCGGAGACGCGCTGCCCGTCCTGGAAGCGCTGCTCGAGCAGGTAGCCGCGTACGCGGGCGCGCACCTCCACCTCGCGGGCCGCGCGCACGTTGCCGACGTACACGCGACGGTCGGGGACCGCTCCCAGCCGCGCCGTGGCGACCACCACCTCGGGCGGCGGCGCACTGCCGCGTCCCTCGTCGCTCCCGCAGGCGATCCCGAGCGCCGTTGCCGCGAGCAGCGCAGCGCGCCCGGGCCGTCGCTGCTTCATCGGCCTCCTCCTTCCCGCGGCTCCGCACCGCGCAGTCGACGTCCCAGCCACTCGGCCGAGCCCTGGACGACGACGTAGAGCGCCGGAACCAGCACGAGGCTCAGCAGCGTGGCCACCAGCATGCCCCCGAACATCGCCGTGCCGAGGGAGCGGCGCGCCGCGGCGCCGGCCCCGCTGGCCACCACCAGAGGCACCACACCCAGGATGAAGGAGAAGGCCGTCATCAGCACGGGGCGAAAGCGGATCTCGGCCGCCTCGCGCGCGGCGTCCACCAGCGCGAGGCCCTCTTCGCGTCGGCGCTTCGCGAACTCGACGATCAGAATCGAATTCTTCGAGGCCAGGCCGATCAGCGTGACGAGCCCGATGCGGATGTACAGGTCGTTGTCGAGCCCTCGGACGGCGGCCGCGCCCAGCGCGCCCAGGAAGGCGAGGGGCACGACCAGCATGATCACCAGCGGCAGGCTGAAGCTCTCGTACTGCGCCGCCAGGAACAGGAAGACGACGACCAGCGAGAGCGCCAGGATGACCTGCGTCTCGCGGCCCGTCTGCCGCTCCTGGTAGGCGGTGCCCGTCCATTCGAAGGACATGCCCGGCGGCAGCAGCTCGGTCGCGAGCGCCTCCATGCGGCCGAGGGCCTGACCCGAGCTGTAGCCCGGCGCCGCCTGACCCTGGATCTTGGCCGAGCGGTAGAGGTTGTAGTGGGCGATGTCGCGCGGTCCGGCCACCCGGCGCAGCGAGACCAGCGTCGAGAGCGGCACCATCTCGTCGTCGTCGGAGCGCAGCCAGAGCCGCCGCACGTCTTCGGGACGCGTGCGCAGGTCTCCCTCGGCCTGGGCGTAGACCCGGAAGAGCCGCCCGAAGCGGTCGAAGTCGTTCACGTAGACGCCGCCCATGAAGGTGCCGAGCGTCTCGAAGACGTCGGACACGTCCACGCCCAGCGCCTTGGCCTTGGGCCGGTCGAGGTCGACCTCCATCTGGGGCACGTCGGATCGGAAGCTCGTGAACAGGCCCTGCAGCTCGGGGGATGCATTGCCCGCGTCGACCAGGCGCTGTGCGACGTCGGCCAGCGCCTGGAGCGCGCCGCCGGCGCGGTCCTGGAGCTGGAACTCGAAGCCGCCCGTGCGCGAGAGCCCGCGGATCGGCGCCGGGTTGAGGGCGAGGACGCGCGCGCCGGGGATCGCGGCCAGGCGGGGCCGGACGCCGGCGAAGATCGTGTCGAGGGGCAGGCCCTGCGCCTCGCGTTCGCTCCAGGGCGCCAGGGTCACGAACACCGTGCCGACGTTCGGCGGAAAGGTCCCGGTGAGGACGTCGAAGCCTCCGAAGAGGTTCAGGCCGACGATGCCCGGCGTCTCGAGCAGGATGCGCTCGACCTCCCGTGCCACCGCATCCGTGCGCTGGAGCGAGGCGCCGTCGGGCAGCTGGAAGCTCGTGATGAAGTAGCCCTGGTCCTCGTCGGGCAGGAAGCCCGAGGGCACCGCGCGAAACAGCCCGAAGGTCCCCAGCACCAGCAGGAGGTAGGCGCCCACCACCAGCGGACGGCGCGGAAACAGCGCGCGCACGCTGCGGTCGTAGCGCTGCACGACGGCACCGAAGGCCCGATCGAAGCCGCGGAAGAACGCGCTCTTGCGCTCCGGCTCAGGGCGCATCAGCAGGGCGCACAACGCCGGCGAGAGGGTCAGCGCGTTCAGCAGGGAGATCAGCACCGCGCAGCTCACGGTGAAGCCGAACTGCCGGAGGAGCAGGCCCGTCGTGCCCGGAAGGAACGCTACCGGAACGAACACCGCCCCGAGCACCAGCGTCGAGGCGATGATCGCGCTGGTGACCTCGCCCATCGACCGCTCCGCCGCCTGACGGCGGGAGAGCCCGGCACCCAGCAGACGCGTCACGTTCTCCACCACCACGATGGCATCGTCGACCACCAGCCCGATGGCGAGCACCAGCGCGAAGAGGGTGATGGTGTTGATCGAGAGCCCGATCGCGTTGAGCACCGCGAACGTGCCCACCAGCGAGACCGGGATCGTCACGGCCGGGATCAGCGTCGCGCGCCAGTCCTGGAGGAAGATCCACACCACGCAGAAGACCAGCACGATCGCGATCAGCAGCGTGTGGATCACCTCGGAGATCGACTCGGCGACGAAGCGGGTGGGGTCGTAGCGCACCAGCCAGGAGACGCCGGGGGGGAAGCGCTCGGCGAGGCGCGTCATCTCGGCCCGCACCGCCGCGGCCACCTCCAGTGCGTTGGCCTCGGGCAGCTGGAAGACGCCCATCGTCACCGTGGGTTGTCCGGAGAGACGCGTGAACCCCGCGTAGCTCTCCGCGCCGAGCTCGACCCGCGCGACGTCGCCGAGGCGGAGCACGGAGCCGTCGGGCTCGGCGCGCAGCACGATCTGGCGGAACTCGTCCACCGTCGACAGGCGACCGCGCGTGCGCAGCGGAACGTCGAGCTGCTGTGACTCCGGCGCGGGCGGCGCTCCGGCGCGCCCAGCCGCGATCTGCACGTTCTGGTCGCGCACGGCCTCGATCAGGTCTGCGGCGGTGAGCTCGAGCTTCGCGAGCCTCTCCGGATCCAGCCAGATGCGCATCGCGAAGCGCCGCTCGCCGAAGATCGACACCTGCCCCATGCCGGGTACGCGCTTGAGCGTGTCGAGCACGTTGATGAGCGCGTAGTTCGAGAGGAAGAGGGCGTCGCGCGAGCCGTCGGGGGAGACCAGGTTCACGACCATCGTCAGGTCCGGCGACCGCTTGCGGACGGTCACGCCGAAGCGCCGGACTTCCTCCGGCAGCCGCGGCTCGGCGACCGCCGCGCGGTTGTCCACGTTCACGGTGGCGATGTCCGCGTCGGTGCCGAGCTCGAACGTGATGGTGAGCCCCATCTGGCCGTCGTTCGCGCTGGTCGAGGACATGTAGAGCATGCCCTCGGTGCCGTTCACCTGGTCTTCGATGGGCAGCGTGATGGTGCGCTCGACCACATCGGCGCTCGCCCCCGGATAGTTGGCCGAGATCTGCACGGTGGGCGGTACGATCGGCGGAAACTGCGACACCGGCAGCAGCGGCAGCGATACGACGCCCGAGAGCGTGATCAGGATCGCCACCACCGTGGCGAAGACGGGGCGCCTGATGAAGAAGGCCACGAAGCCCGGCGGGCGCGCGCCGGTGGGATCGTGCGATCGGTCGGCTTCGGGGGAAGCGGGCAAGGAGGTTCCGATTCGGAGATCGAGGGGCGTTCGCGCCGCGCCGGCCGCGGCCCGTGCGGCTCGGGTCGATATAGCAAGTGGGCTGCCCGGACGCCCCGTCAGCGCCCGTCGAGCAACCGCTCCGGCGCGACTCCGGCTGCGGTTGTCAGGCCGTGGGAGGCGTCGCGCCTGCCGAGGCCACCGCGCCGCCGCCCCTCAGGTCGCCCGGCGGCGGAACACCAGCAGGCCCAGTGGCGGCAGCGTGGCCACCAGCGACTGGGGATGGCCGTGGCTCGCCACGGGATCCGCATCGAGTCCGCCGAGGTTCCCCTGGCCGCTCCCGCCGTAGAGTGCGGCGTCGCTGTTCAGGATCTCCTGCCAGCGTCCCGGGTGGGGTACGCCGAAGCGGTAGCTCGCGCGGGGAATCGGCGTGAAATTGCACGCCACGACGACGGCGTCTCGCGTCGAGTGGCCTCGGCGCAGGAAGACGAGGACGCTCCGCTCGGCATCGTTGCCTTCGACCCATTCGAAGCCGTCCGGATTGCAGTCGAGCTCGTGGAGTGCGGGCTCGGCCCGGTAGCAGGTGTTGAGGTCGCGCACCCAGCGCTGGAGGCCCCGGTGGGACGCGTGCTCCAACAGGTGCCAGTCGAGGCTCGTGTCGTGATTCCATTCCCCCCACTGGCCGAACTCGCCGCCCATGAAGAGCAGCTTCTTGCCCGGCTGGGTGAACAGGTAGCCGAGCAGGAGCCGCAGGTTCGCGAACTTCTGCCACTCGTCCCCGGGCATCTTGGACAGCAGCGAGGCCTTGCCGTGTACCACCTCGTCGTGGGAGAGCGGCATCACGAAGTTCTCGTTGAACGCGTAGACCATGCGGAAGGTGATCTCGTGGTGGTGGTGCCGGCGGTGGATGGGATCGCGCGCGAGGTACTGGAGCGTGTCGTGCATCCAGCCCATGTCCCACTTCAGGCCGAAGCCGAGCCCTCCCGCGTAGGTGGGGCGCGAGACCATGGGCCAGGCCGTGGATTCCTCGGCGATGGTCTGCACGTCGGGGAAGCGCTCGTAGACGCAGGTGTTGAGGCGCCTCAGGAAGTCGATCGCTTCCAGGTTCTCGCGGCCTCCGCGCTCATTGGGGATCCATTCGTCCGGCTTCCGCGAGTAATCGAGGTAGAGCATCGAGGCCACCGCATCGACGCGCAGGCCGTCCACGTGGTAGCGATCGAGCCAGAAGAGTGCGCTGCTCAGCAGGAAGCTGCGCACCTCGTGCCGCCCGTAGTTGAAGATGAGGCTCTGCCAATCGGGGTGGAAGCCCTGGCGCGGATCGCCGTGCTCGTAGAGGTGCGTGCCGTCGAAGTAGCCGAGACCGTGCTCGTCGCTCGGGAAGTGCGAGGGCACCCAGTCGAGGATCACGCCGATGCCGTTCTGGTGCAGGGTGTCGATCAGATGCATCAGGTCCTGCGGCGTGCCGTAGCGGCTGGTCGCTGCGAAGTAGCCGGTGGTCTGGTAGCCCCAGGAGCCGTAGAAGGGGTGCTCCATCAGCGGCAGGAGCTCGACGTGGGTGAAGCCCATCTCGCCGGCGTACTCGGCCAGGCGCGGCGCCAGCTCGCGGTATCCGAGCATCTGCTCGCCCCGCTCTCCGCCGCGGCGCCAGGAGCCGAGGTGCACCTCGTAGATCGACAGCGGTGCCCCCAAGGCCGCGCGATCGCCGCGCGACGCCATCCAGGCCTCGTCCCCCCACTCGTACTCGAGCGTCCAGACCGTCGAGGCGGTGCGCGGCGGCGTCTCGGCGTGGAAGGCGAAGGGGTCGGCCTTCTCGACCGTGTAGCCCCCGTGCCGGGATGCGAGGAAGTACTTGTAGCGCGCGCCGGGTCCGGCACCGGGTACGAAGCCCGTCCAGATGCCGGAGCCGCCCGCGGTCTCGAGCGGATGGGAGTCCCGCTTCCAGCCGTTGAAGTCGCCTACCACGGAGACGTGCGCCGCGTTCGGCGCCCAGACCGCGAAGTGGGTGCCGTCGGTCCGTCCGACGCGGCCCGGGTGCGCGCCCAGCTTCTCGTAGAGACGCGTGTGGCTGCCCTCGTTGAACAGGTAGAGGTCCTGCTCGCCGAGTCGGCCCGCCGGGGCCTCCTCGTGCGGCGGACGCCGGGCGCTCGGTCTGCGCGGTCGATCAGGCATGGGGCTCCAGCAGTCTCCGGTCTGCGCGGATGGGGATGGAAATCCAGTCGGGGCGGTTGCCGAGCTCGTAGACGGCCTCGTCGAGGACCCGGGCCCGCAGCTCGCCCCCGACTGCGGGCACCGGGCCGGCGAACGGCACCGGCTCGGGGCGGGCGCGCAGCAAGGCCGTCCCCACCGGGTCCCGCCGATCGCCCAGGGGCTGCTCGGATCCGCGGGTCCCGCCGCCGGCGTGCGTGCGCCGCGTCGAGCGAGCTCTCATCTCCCCGTCGGAAACCGCACGTTGCCCTGCGAGAGATCGAAGGTCAGGTGCTCGGACACGTCGCCGATCTGGTCGACGTGCACGAGGCGCTCGGCGAAGCGCCACTCGCCGTCGATGCGATCGAAGCGATCCTCGTAGCGGCCGGCGACGATCGGCTGGAACGGCAGATTCTCGGTCGCCTGCAACACCAGATAGTAGGAGCGCGCCGCCGCCGTGTTCCGCGGCTCGTCGATGTCGATCATCAGGTTGGTCGTGAGGTGGCGGGTGCGAAGCGTGCCGTCGGGGTGGACCTTGTTGGTCTTGGCGTAGAAGCGACCCAGCTGCTCGCCGGTCATGCCCTGGTCGCTCGCGGCCGAAGGCGAGCCCAGGTGGCCGTGCGCGAACAGCTGCGCGAGCCCGGCGAAGTTGGCCTGGTCGACGCACTCGGCGTAGCGGAACATCAGCGTCGAGATCGCATGGTGGCTCTCCCAGCTTCCCGCACCCATCGTTTCCTCCTTCCCTCGCGCGAGTGTACTGCAGCGCGTGGAGAAGCCGGTCCATCCGTGGCTCGACTCGCTCGACGAGCACATGGCCATCGAGCGGGTGCGCGATCCGCTGGCTGCGCGCGTGACCGGCTGCGCGACGCTCTTCGGGGTGGGCCCGCTTCCGGGTCGAGGAGGTCCACTGGGCAGCGCCGACTTCGTCGGCGGCTCGACCGTGCAGCCGATGGAGATCACGCCGCTCCAGCGTTGCGATGCTCCCCGCTGGCGACGGGGTCAGCCCGGACCGGGCGGCGGCGGGATCTCGCGGTCCGGGGGGAGGGCGTCCACGTGAGTGGGCGAGAGGCCCAGCTCCTCGCTCAGGAGCTTCCGTCGCGCGGCGGGATCGATGGACTCGAAGCGGGTCTTGCCCGCGGCGGTACGCTCGCCGTACTGGCCGAACCAGAAGCCGAGCATGCGATCCCCACGCACCAGGCGCATGCAGAGCGAGTAGTTGAAGGGGCTCCAGGCGCGGGTCGCCTCGTGCAGCTCGCGGAAGTCCTCGTGGCTCGCGCCGAAGCTCTCGATCCGACAGTCCATGCCCTCGTCGAGGTGGAAGGGGTACCAGCGCACGCTCGTCCGGCCGTCCGGCAGCGGCGTCGCCTCGACGCCCCACGCGAAGTGGTCGATCCGCGTGGTGTGCTCGCGCAGGGGCAGGGGCTCCCGGTGCAGCAGCGACGCATCGACCAGGAAGCGGCCCTCGGCGAGCGCCACGGCGACGGTTCCGTGGTTCGGCGGGAGGTTCGGAGCCACCAGCATCGTGGCGATGCCGCGGCTGGCCTCGAAGCCGAGTGAGCAGAGCAGGGCGCACAGGGCGCCGTTCGCCGACCAGCAGGTCCCGCCGGTGCCCCGTGCGAGCCAGGCGCTGAAGAAGTCGTCGGGCCGATCGCCCGGCAGCGGGGCGGGATCGCCGGACGCGACGTGGATCAGCTTGAGCGAGTTGTCGAACGGAACCGTCTCGCACCAGCGGCGGTAGATCCGTGTGAGCCCGGCGAGGTCGGTCTCCGGCCGCCCGATCCCGAGCTTGCGCAGGATGGGCTGCTGGAGCTGGGGATCGAGAGGAGCGTCCATCGCGCGGACGCGAGCGTAGCAATCGCCGCTCGAGGAGTGCGAGGACCCGGTCGGCCCGCGGTCGCCGAGCGCTTGGCGGGGATCCGCGAGGTGATAGGATGCGACCCCGGGGACTGCAGGGGGTCATCGATGACGGTTCGTTGCGGGTTCATCGGCCTCGGCATCATGGGCAAGGCGCTGGCGCAGAACCTGGCGCCCAAGGGCCTGCCCGTGGTCGTCTACGACCTCGACGAGGCGCCGGTGCGCGAGCTCGTCGAGGGGGGCGCGAAGGCCGCCAGCGGGCCGCGCGAGGTGGCCCAGAGCGCCGACGTGATCGGCATCTGCGTGCCGGCCGACTCGCACGTGCGCGCCGTACTGCTCGGCCCGGAGGGCGTGTTCGAGAACGCCGCGTCCGGGACCGTCGTGGCGATCCACAGCACCGTCCATCCGGCGACGATCGAGGAGATGGCCCGGGAGGGCTCGGAGCGCGGCATCGCGGTGCTCGAGGTGCCCGTCGCGGGCGGTCCGGTGCGCGCCGCGGTGGGCGACGCCTTCTACATGGTGGCCGGCGACGAGTCGGCGCTCGAGCGGAC
>Ga0209536_100005819_pt1 | contig 19060 bp, 12 predicted proteins | sample DeeMarSeWOR28_12_FD_187461 | JGI IMG/M metagenome (GOLD analysis project Ga0209536, IMG submission 187461) | Marine sediment microbial communities from White Oak River estuary, North Carolina - WOR-2-8_12 (SPAdes) (version 2) | ecosystem: Environmental > Aquatic > Marine > Intertidal zone >... | reverse complement strand
CGCCGGCCACTTTCATGTCATTCGGCAGTACTACCAGGTCTGTTCGAGTCCAGGAACAAGTGTTGAATACATCCAGTGCAGTGACTTGCTTTGCCGTCGCTCGATGTCCGGCCAGTGCATTGTTTAGGAGATTTCGCGACTGCAGGTCGGCGTTGAGGGCAAAGGCCTGCTTGATCTTCCACTGGGCCCTGGTGAATTCGCTTTCAGGCTGACTGATGCTGCAGTGCGCGCCCCATGTGTGTTCGTCGTAGAGAATGACGTTACGCCATGCCTCCTGGAATTGCTCGGTCGGGTATTCCGCCGAATTGAGCATGGCCCATAATGTCTCGGTCTGAACCAGACGTTCGGCGGCATCGCGATTTATTGCCGTCTCGGCTGCGGATGAGCCTGCCCCATCTTCCCAGTACGGCGTGAAGTCGCCGCGAACCCTGGGGACTTTGCTGGCGTATCGCTGTTCGAATTCCTTGAACATTTCTGTAGTTGTAGCCACGACCAGCTTCGGATAAGCGTACTTCTCGTTCCACTTTTTGACAAAGTCGCTCATGTCCGGGTCGGGCGGGCCGTTGTCGCCGCCGATAGAGTAACGAAGCTGGATCATATCGTAAGGGTACTCGGAGTCCGCCAGGCGTTTTAGATAGCCGAAGAGCCTTCCCCCGTCGAGACGCCCGCTGTGAAAGAAGGAATAGCCTTCGCCGGCAACCCAGCAGAGAATACTCTGTTTACCGGATGGTGACTCCCAATAGAAAGGTTTGTCGCCCCAGGTCGAAAGCGTATAGCCGATGCGGTGCCCGCGGTTGGGGCCGACGGAGAAATATTTCACTCCGCTCTGGGCCAGGACCGGCACGATGCCCCAGGTGTAGCCGGGCACGTCGGTGATCATCGCCGAATCAATCGTCACGCCGTATTGATTTCTCAGCGTCTGGGCATACTCAACCAACCGAATGAGTTCTTCGGGCCGGCATAAAGCAGTCAATTCGTTGCCGTACAAAGCATCCAGGCCGATCCAACCATTTTTTACGGCATCGATGAAGGTTTGTATGTCTTCCGGTGATGCCTGTTTCAGAAAGCTGTCAACCGCCCAGAGAACTTCGACGTTCCACTTAAATGCCGAACCGGCCGGATAATCCGCTGTCTTGCGCGCTAGGTCTATGACCTGTTTATAATATTGCAGGTGTTTTTGTTCGACCTCGGTCTGCACGTGTGTGTAGCCGATATCCACGTGTGAATGGTGTAGTATATATATTTCCCACTTGCGGACAGGTTTGATGGTAAGTGTTTGATTGCCGATAGATTTACCTGCCACCCTGGCATGAATCTGGACTGAAGTCGGTTCCTGAACAGCAGGCGCGAATCCTTCTATAACTTTGAAGCCCGGCTTGAGCGACTGTTTGGAAAATTCGCTCCCATCGATCGAAATTCCGGCCTCGGTTTGTTCCCCAATGTGAAGGACCGAAACCAATACTGGTTGATACATTTTGCCATCATCATGCCTGACGATGTACGGCTGACTGTTAACATCCAGCAGTTTTGTCTGGGATTCAACCGGACCAGTCTCAAAGCCTGCCGGTACATTCAAAGCTACGTAATCGTATAAGACCCAGCTACCCTCCAGAGATTTGATAGTGACATTGTTGGTGCCCACTTTAAGTGCACCGGTTGGAAAATCAATGACGAGTCGGCATTCACGGCCTTTGTCCGGCTGGCCGTGTGCTGAAGCGTCGCCGGCGCCTTTCGGCAATTCACGAACAAAAGATATGTCGTTGATTTTTATTTCCATTTTCGGTGGAACGGCACTGTGCGTATCGACAAGGTCCAGCACAATCTGCGCCTTGCCCTCGCTTGATGTCATCTTTAGCCCGAACATGATCGTGCATGTGTGGCTTTTGCTGCCCGCCCAGATGTCTGCCGGGCCGGGTTGTATATAGGGCCAGTCTTTTTTCGGATCGGATTGTCCTATTATAAATAAGGCATCATAGGGGAATGTCGTTGAGTACTGGTTGCTCCTGTTCGGTCCAAGTGCGAATTCCGCTGTATTGTTGTCGGATTTGCCTATTTGCCAAAGTGGTTTGTTGTCCTCGGCAGCCGGCACAGAGCAGCAGTGGATCAGTATCATAAACATAAAAGTTTTAGTTAAAATTGTATATTTCATTTCGGCTTCTCCGTTTTACTCTAATATATATGAATTTTCCTCGCTATTGTACTTGCTCAGCCTGTTTAATTCCACCTTGTTTTGTAAAAGTATATTTGCTATTCTTGTAAGGTCACAAAGGATTAATTATCGTTTTTGCTGTGTATTGGAAAAAACTATTGTAGTTAGGGTTGCAGTCCTGCATCGTAACGGCCTGAAAACGCTTATATAAAAGATAGGGTATTATTATGAATCAAACGATGTTAAAGAAGCTGAGTGTATTTGTTTGGATTTTTACCTGTTTAGCGGCGTTGGCTCCTTGCAGGAGTGGCAGCCTCAAAGCCGAAGGCTTTGGGGATGGTGAAGGCAAAAAAAGCCATCCCCAAGCTACGCTTGAGGCTGCCACCCTCAAAAGGCAGTTTTCCGATCCGCCGCGCCAATATCATACGGCCCCCTTATGGGTGTGGAATGATATGCTTACCGATGAACAGATAGTTGGCACTATGCGGGACCTGGCGGGCCAGCAGGTCAAGCAGGTTTTTGTTCATCCAAGGCCCGGATTAATGACACCTTATCTTTCAGACGAGTGGTTCAGACTCTGGAAGGTAGCTCTTGAAGAAGCTGAGCGGCTCGACATGAATATTTGGATCTACGATGAGAATTCGTATCCGTCAGGTTTTGCCGGAGGCTTAGTACCCGAAGCGATGCCCGAATCCCGCGGCAAGGGTCTTTCCCTCAACGAGGTCAAGACGGCCCCCAGCCTTGATGATAGCATCGTGGCCGTCTTTCAGATTACCGGCGAAGCATACAAGAACATCACCGATAAAATCCGAAAAGGTCTGACCTTTGATGACGGCCGCTATCTGGTGGTATCAATCCGCCTCGCCCCAACCGGCGGCTGGTTTGGCGGCAAGTATTACGTCGACCTGCTCAAGCCGGGCGTCACGGAGAAGTTCATTGAGGTCACTATGGAGGAATATCGTCGACACATCGGCGAGCACTTCGGTAAGCGTGTGCCTGGCTGGTTCACCGATGAGCCACACCTTGCCCCTGCAGGCGGTCTACACTGGTCAGACCATCTTCCGGAGCTGTTTCAAGAACGCTGGGGATACAGCCTGATCGACCATCTGCCCCAGCTTGTCCGACCTGTCGGCGGTTGGAAACGCGTCCGTCACAACTACTACTGCCTCCTGCTCGAACAGTTTATCGAAAGGTGGGCCAAACCATGCTATGAGTACTGCGAAAAGCACAACCTGGAATTCACCGGCCATTACTGGGAACACGGCTGGCCCGGTGCCGGTCACGGCGGCGACAATATGGCCATGTACGCATGGCATCAGAGGCCGGCGATTGATACGCTGATGAATCAGTATCGTGAGGACACACACGCCCAGTTCGGCAATGTCCGGGCCGTCAAGGAGCTGTCGAGTGTGGCCAATCAGTTCGGTAGAGAGCGGACATTGTGTGAGGCATACGGCGCCGGCGGCTGGGACCTGCGCTTCGAGGACATGAAGCGCATCGGCGATTGGCTCTATGTGCTGGGCGTTAATACGCTCAATGAGCATCTTTCTTATATCACGATAAGAGGCGCCCGCAAGCGCGACCATCCGCAATCATTCTCTTATCACGAACCCTGGTGGGAGGCGTATCATGTGATGGCCGAGTATTTTGCAAGGTTGTCGCTGATAATGTCACAAGGCCGGCAGATTAACAGAATTCTTGTGATTGAACCGACGACAACCTCGTGGATGTACCAGGGCGAAACAATCCCGAAAGGCAAGCTTAACGAGATTGGCGAGAAGTTCCAGCAGATGCTTATATCGCTGGAAAGGGCCCAGGTAGAGTATGATATCGGGTGCGAAGATATTATAGCCAGACAGGGCTCAACCGAAGCAGTGCTCTTTAGAATCGGACAGCGTGCTTACAGTACGGTTGTTCTGCCTCCTATGACAGAGAATCTTAATAAACCGACGATGGATCTGCTCAGCATATATGCGAAAGCTGGCGGGTCAGTTGTCTGCTGTGGGCAACCACCTTCGTACGTTGATGGCCGACCATCGAATCATGGCGCAGAAGCGGCGAAACATTCCAGTTGGAAACAGATCAGGCCGGCTGATGTTCCGAAAATGTTGCTGACTGTATCGAAAGACGGATTTACTATCGAGCGGGACAACGGCGACAAAGGAATATTATTTCATCACAGACGAACACTTGATGATGGCGAATTTCTGCTACTGGTCAATACGAGCATCAACGAGCCTTCATCAGGAATTGTCAAAGCTGCTGCCAGGAGTATCGAACGATGGGATCCAGCTACGACAGAGATTTCCATCTATCCGTTTGAAAAAACGAGTGACGGCGTAACGGCCCGTTTCGAGCTTCCACCGTGTGGAAGCCTCGTGCTGTTCTTATCGAACAAGTCCCATGCGCCAGTTACTAAGCCAAAGACAACTACCAGGACTATCGTTTCGCAAGATGAGATTGAAATCCGCCCGATAGAAGATAATGTGCTGACGCTGGATTATGTCGATATCACAGCAGGTGGTGAAACGAAGGAGAATATCTATTTCTATAAGGCATCACAGTTCGCATTTTCAAAAAATGGGATGGGGCGAAATCCATGGGATAGTGCCGTTCAGTTTCGCGATGAGCTTATCAGCAGGACTTTCGGCCCTGATAGCGGTTTTAAAGCGACATATCGGTTTACCATTGAAAAGCAAGTACCAAAGCGGCTTTGGATTGTTATCGAGCGTCCGGATTTATACTCGGTTAAGTGCAATGGCAAAACAGTTTCGGCTATGAAAGATACGTGGTGGCTGGACAAAGCGTTCGGAAAAATCGACATCTCCGATACTGCCAGGATTGGAGAGAATGCTGTATCGATCACAGCATCGCCTTTCACGATTTACCACGAACTTGAGCCGGCTTATGTGCTGGGAACGTTTGCGCTTAAAGAATCCGATTCAGGTTTTGTGATTGGAAGCGGCTCTGAGCCTGATTTGAAACTCGGCAGTTGGAAAGAGCAGGGCTGTCCGTTTTATGCCGCGGGTGTATGTTATAAACAAAACTTCGATGTCACGCGGCCTGCCGGGAAGTATTTCGTTGAGCTCAACAAGTGGTACGGAAGCGTCGCCGAAGTTATCGTTAACGGAAAATCGGCGGGCTGTATTGCATATAGGCCCTGGCAGTGCGATGTTACAGATTTGATTAAGGCCGGGGCTAACACAGTTGAGGTCGTTGTCATCGGCACCCTTAAAAATACCCTTGGCCCGCATCACGCTGGAACAGGGCTTGGCAGTGCCTGGCCCGGCATGTTCCAGCAAGGCCCGGAGACCGGGCCACCTGCCGGCAAAGATTACCACACAGTTGATTATGGTCTTTACGAGCCGTTTGTTCTGAAACAAATCATAGACAAATAGCTTTAACTGGAATTAAAGAGCTAAAGACGTACAGGATATATAAAAACAGCCAAGATACGCTAAAAGAGCATTCTTGGCTGTTCATCAAATACGCCTAAGGGGAGCTGATTACCTTTATAGATTAATATTACCAGTCTTGGTACGGATTAACGGGCTCCAGGAGTGACATCGACAAAAACATGGACAGCGAGTTCAACCTTGCAGCAAGGTAATCAGCCACAGCAACGTTCCCGCTATCAGCCAGCCGATCAACGTATTTTTCATATGCAAACTGCACGGATTCTTCCGGCGAGAACGCCAGCTCCATGCTTAAGATGCTAACGTAATCCGAAAGTGCAGCAAGATATTTTTCAGCTATACCATACTGGTTCTTGGTTTTAGTGTTGCGAGCCAAAGCTTCAGCAATGGATGATATTTGTTCCGTGCTCAGTGGTGCATTACCGAATGCATACTGGTTTATTACTTGAATCAGGGCGGCTAAATGAGTCTGATCCGTTAGGATATTAGCTGCATTTTTAAGATTTGTGTAAGCTTCACACGGCTGGATATTTACTGTAGAAGCCAGGCCGTTTACGGCGAAAATCTCCATCATCCGTTCATCAGTGCCAAGTTCTCCTACTGCCCATTTAGTCAGTGCCGGGCAACCCGAGATTTCTATATTCGATCTTTCCAAACCCGGTCCTGTTGGCATATTCAATGGTGCAGGCGGTAAATATCCCAGACCGACCTCAATTGTTACTGTTGTCTCAACAGGATCGGCGCCGATCTGTCCATCGCTGACTGTGTATGTAAAACTGTCTTCTCCGTAAAATCCTACCGCCGGCGTGTAGGTGAAAGTGTTGTCCTCGTTCAGTACTAAGGTTCCATTACCTTCGTATGTGAACGAGTCTATTGTAAATGGATCGCCATCCGGATCGGAATCATTAGTCAGAACGTCGATAACAACGGCGGTAACCCGAAGGGTTTCAACCGTATCGTTTTTCAGCTCGGGCAGGGTATTGGTCACGAGGATTGTAGCTGTAAACTGAACAGGTTCTGCATCAAGCTCGCCGTCGTAGGCTGTAAACGTAAAGCTGTCGGTGCCTACGAAACCTTCATCGGGTTTGTAATTGTAATTGCCGTCCTCGTCCAGCGTCAATGTGCCGTTCTTGGTTTCGGTTACTATGGTCGTTATTAGCGAATCGTCATCCGGGTCCGAGACGAAGTCCTCTATCGTGCCGCTAAGATTAACGCCCATATGAGTAGCCTTCGCATCACCCGCAGAAACAGGGGCGGAGTTGGTCATGGTTATTGTAACTAAAATAGGAGCTGTGGTACCTCCACCGGCGGAGGCGGTGTATGTGAAGCTGTCAGTGCCGACATAGCCGGATTCCGGCACATAGCTGTAACTGCCGTCTTCGTTCAATGTGAACGATTCGGCATGAGTTGGGCCATCGACCAATGCTGCTGTTATAGGCTCACCTTCCGGATCGATGTCGTTGTCAAGCACATTTCCAGTAACTTCATTACCCATATGGGTCTCGGAAAAATCAGGCAACGCATCCGGCGGCGGTACATTGTTCTGTGCATCGACGATTATTTGCGCAACGTTGCCGGCGTTCTCTTCGATCTCAGTGTACCGACTCTCCACGTGCACCAGGCCTTCGTCACCATCAGCTATGGGAATTGCAGCTTCCGGACCCCAGTGGATGAAGCCCCACACATCGATCTCGATAGTCGCATCTGATGTTCCCTGACTTGTCGATTTTGCCATTGCCACAAGGTCTCCGTTTATAGTCGCATCACCATAGCCGAGCTCATCAGTACCTGCAGAAATTCCAATATAGGATTTGGTCACACCCCCTTCAATACCCTCATGTATTCCATCAGCATTGGCACGAACATCTCCTTCGAGTAGCACATTGCCACGTGCGTTCAGATATATCATGGCTTCAGCATCTGTACCGAGTGGTATATTGTTTATTGCAGAGTCTTTTCCAACAGCCACGTCTCCATTAACTATCAAGTCACCTGAAGCGTTAACGTTAATTTCAGCATGACCCCATCCGTCATTGATAGTTAGATTCTCGGTGATTATATCACCTTCATTAGTGGTGGTTAGAGTAATCTGGCCTGGAGTTGGTCTTAAATCGGACAAATCTTTTGCGGTTTCCAGGCTGCCGATATTAATGCCGCCCGAACCAGCCTCCATGACGATATCGCCAAGAGTTGTTCTGATAGTGTCTGTATTGTCCTCGAAAGACACGATACTATCGGCACCTGTTGCATGAAGTTCAATGTTCCCATAGCGACCATCGATAATACCATCATCAGGTATGTCCTGCACAGTAATACTGTCCTGGGCATTCACAACAAGGCTTGTTCCTGCCTGCGACAGGGCCTCTAAATCTTCCTCATAAATTGTATCTATCTGACCGAGATTCGAACCTGCCGCGATAGTGATATTTCCGGTAACAACTTCCAATGTGCCGGGATCATAATCCATATTGCTGGGCGAGGCATCTATATCACTCTTAATGACTACATGCTCACCTTCAATTCTTATGTGTCCCCCATTTCCTACGAAAGTGCCTCCTTTTGCCTCTACCAATGCATTATCTTCAAGGGTGACTGTACCTTGGGATTCTAAGGTTATTGTTCCACCGTGGCCGCCAGAGCCGGCGTTTGCTGTCATCTGTCCGGTATTACCCAATACATCCGGACCATGTACAACTTCCTCTACTCCATTAAGGCTGATTTCACCACCACTACCACTGGTGGAATTAGCAAACATCCACCCATTATTTTCGATCCGTGCAGCTTTGGCTGTTATTGAACCACCCGATGCAGAAAGTATACCCACGTTACTGATGGCCCTGGAAAAGCTGTCGCCGGCGGCAAGTACGATTGATCCATCTGCAACATTCACATTACCTGAATTTCGAATATCAGGAAGGTCGTTTGCAGGATTCGATTCGAGTTCGACCAAGACGTTACTGCCATCTTGGGCAAGATATACATTGTCACCGGCGGCCATAACAAGCAATCCGTTCGGAGCAACAATCACACCGATATTAACGATCCTATTGCCGATAAGATAGACACTGTCTTCGGCTTGGATTATAGCACGGCTTGTCACATCTCCGTCACCGCCTTCGAATACCATCTGATTATCCGGATCGGCCAAAACGGCATCAAATGCCCAATCCGACATGTCCAGACCGGAGGCAACCAATTGCGAAACGTTTACGGTTGATCCGGCACCGAAAATAATACCTGCGGGATTAACGAGAAAGACACGGCCGTTAGCGTTCAAAGCACCGTTAAATTCCGTGGGAATGCTTCCGGAGCTTACCCTGTTGAGCACGGCCGACATGTCACTTTGGCTCCCTTCTAAATATTGTCGGAACTGAACAATCTGACCTGAACTTGTGTTGAAGTTGTTCCAGTTGATGATTGCACCGTGGTCGGTGTCTATGATTGTGTGATCACCCCATGTTGGTGTGCCTATAACGCCGGAAGAATCAATAACATTACCCGACTCAAGGGCCATCACCATTGGGAGTGATGTGTTTAAAATCAGACAACACGTCAGCAAGCATATAGTTTTCCTGAAATACTTCCCGCCTATCTTTATGCCTTTCATCATCCCATCCCCTTTACAAAAGTAGCGAACATTCTTTTAGTTTAATCATTACCACCTACGAGATTGGCAGGGATACATCAGTGGATGAATAGAGAATTTGCCCCCTTGGATACTGTTCTCTGTATTTTCTCCCACTAACTCCGTATTATACCCCCCAATTATCGCTGTGAATTAGACTGTATAATTCCCTCACGTAGCGGTAAATGAGAATCGTAGTATAGCTTATTATACCTTTTAAGATTCTGTTTGTCAAGCACAAATTACTCGAACTTTGGGGTGGCCATCCGTTTTCGAAGGTGGCATACGCGGCAAAGCTTGTCGGAGTAAGATATGGCGGCAGGGGGAATTGAGCGGATTGAAGAACGGCTGGAAAGTAGATAAAAAGTGCAAATGTCTATAAGAAATAAAACAATGGAATTATTATTATGACCTTAAATTTTATGGTAGAAACGCCGATTTTTTGACATTGTATTCAATATGCTTGTGAAATGAAAAATATCTCCTTCATAAACTTTTTCAAAATAAATACTTATAATATATGAATTCTGAAATCCATCGCTCATGTCTCCATTTTGAAACCGTTTTACTTCGTTATTCATCCGTTTTTTTTGCTTGATTCGCACCCTCATAGTTACGATAGGCTCAACTTTAACCGATATACCTGATAGTAGCATAGGGGAATTGGCTTTGGTGGAGTATGATAAATGAAAGACTCTACTCGAGTAATTGTTGAATAAGCTTTGTGGTCATATGAATTTAAAGTTGAGCTGATTTTGATTTGAATTGAAAAAGGTGAAAATATCAATATTTACCGGTTAACACCTAAAGGATGTTAATAGATTTGAGGTAAAGAATTATGGAAAAGAGAGCTGTGTTGTTCGTAGATGACGATGAAACCACCTTGATGACGATAGAAAAGAGCATCGAGGATGAGCCATACGATAAACATTTTGCCAAGAGCGGTGAAGATGCACTTGAAATCCTCAAGCGAGAAGAAGTACATGTAATCGTTGTTGATATTGTTATGCCCAGGATGGATGGAATCGAACTGCTCAAAATTGTCAAGAAAGAATATCCCAACATTGTTAGTATGGTTATCTCGGGATATGCGCAGTCAGCCGATGCCCTGATGGCATTGCGTGATGTAGGAGTTTACAAATTCATTCCTAAGAACTGGACATTCGAAGAAAATTTGAGAACAATCATCCGACGGGCTATAGATAAATACAATCTTCAGGTCGAACACGAAGATATTGTGGCAGAGTTAGAACCCTGTTCCTATAAAACAATATCTGCAGAATGAATACATGCTGCAAGAGTATGTTAATAGAATATGCGATATGAAAGAATACCAAATTGACAAAAATTTCTGATTTATCAAACCGAATTGATAAGATTCAGGGAAGGATAATGCTTACAGACAATTCCGGATAGTTCATAAGTTGTGATCAGCTTGAAATAGTCTGGCCCAATTTGTTGTAGAGCGTTCTTTATCATATCGATGTATTGTCTATGTTCTCCCGGGGAAAAATTAGTTGATTATAAGTCGGTCAAAGTTACTATTTTTCCTGTACTGACACTTATGTACTTTCTGCCGAAATATCTCTTGAATAAGCTTCTTACATGTTCGCCGGCGCAATGACAGGGGCCGACGTATCGTACACCTAATTGCTTAAATTCCGAGATGATTTCTATTATCCTGTCTTTGGTTGCCCATTCGAGTGGTAATGGATAGTTTTCATCATGAAAGCCACCCATTACCAGAAGAATATCGTCTTGCATCAACTCTTTTGCTGTGTTCAGAACGTTTACAATGCCCGGGTGCGCACAGCCGGTTATTACAACCAAGCCCTTATCTGTTCGGAGAATTAAGGAATGTTCTTTAATCACTGTTCCAAGCTGGCCTGTCGAATAGACATCTTCACAAATTTGGAGAGCCCCTTTGACACCAACTATTGTTGCTCCGTAGTTACGCGCGTTATCCTTGAGCTTTTCCGGTACAGATTCCGGCAGATAGACAGTAACGTTGGGATTCTGTTGAAGAAAGACGCTCAATTCGTGGATGTGTTCACCGTGAATATGAGAGAGAACCACCACCTCTATGCTGTTGGGGTCTATTCTTAATCTTCGCATTATATTGAAAAAATAACGGCCACCGGTATCGAATAGAATGGTTTTCTCGGTGCCAGTTATTAATGTGGCAAAGCCCCAGTCGGCTTTCATTACCTGTTTGTACGGGTTTGTGTCGTAGGTAACTGTGATGGCAAGCTGCTTAGCACCTGATGCAGGAACAGTTTTAGTTTCCTCATTCATTAATTGGCATTTCTCATGTGACATTTATTCCATCTTAAAGTTCGGCCTTTTTTTCTCTATGCCTGGCAATATTGGCTGTACCCGTATCAGACATCAGATAATCTTCCATGTATGCAAGCTAACCTCTCCCATTCATTTCGCGTAAAATTCCTTTATACCATCACAGTTTTGTAAAAGTAGTTTTTCCTGATTTGGCGTGAGTAGAACCTCTCTTAATAAAGTATAAAACATAAATGGTGCAAATGCAAATTGAGCGAACATAACAGAGATAAAAGGCTGGCCAGATGTTCGCTTAACGGCAGCCCGAAGGTTGCCTTGGAACATTATGCACGAGTTATTGAATCAGACTTGCAGGAAGCAGCTAAAATGTCCCTGCTAAGTGAAGTAGAAAAAGCGGCGCAGAAGCCGGTTCAGCATGATGCTGCAAAGAGCCGCAAAGCGTCGCAAACTGCACTTAATGAATATCAAGAAAGTGCATTTTTACTACTAAATGCGGCATTATGCAGCTCAGTGCATGAGTATCGAATACCCCCAAGGGGAGTCGAACTACCCTCTATTAAGCCACAAAAATCGGCAAAAAGCTTAAATCCTGGAAAAACAGCGCAAAATCCGACGCATGCAACGCGCCGAAAGCACCAAAAGACCCTTATTTGGACATAGTTGAAAAGGCGTGGCCTGGTCTGCCGGAGCATATCAAAGAGACTATCAAAGCACTTGTTCAAACTCAGAATACACCATAAAAAAAATGAGAAAACGAAAACTACTCAGCAAAGAGAAGATTCAACAGATTATTGAGCAACACAAGCAAATAATCCTTGAGATCGAGCAGCTCGGAGCTATGGCCGAAGAACACAGGCGGGAAATTCGCAGTCGCCGACGGCCGCGGAAGCGAAAAGCCAAACAGCAACTTAAAAGTACCGACTATCTGGGCGTAGAGCAATTCGCCGATGTCATAGGCTTTGTCAAGGCCGAAGCGGACCAAGCCAGAGCCAAGAGTCTATATCTTTGCCGGGCAGTCATTAACGAAATGCTCCTGATCCTGATGGCTGAGACTGGCTTGCGGGCAAGTGAAATCTGCAATCTGAAACTCAAAATCTGCCATCCTGTCATGGTAAATCCGAAATCGAGGTCGAGTTCGGTAAGGGACAAAAGCCGCGGACCGTGTATGTCTCGAAATGGTTCGCATCGCAGCTTACGGGATACGTGAATCAGTATCTTGGCTCTGCATCGCCGGAGAGCTGGCTGTTTCGCAGCGAACGTGGCGGTCTCATCAGATACTCATTCAATTAACTTCATTAAAAAAAAAGAGCTGGCAATTTCTTCAATCTGCCGACCCTTCATCATTCTGAACATTGAGCTTCTTTCTGAGATAGTTTCCTGTGTCAGCGCCGCTTTTTCCTCTACACTCAGCTCCCTGTTGTTGGTATAATTACTTTTGCCGGTGGAAATCAAATTTCCTATCAGTCGAGACGTGTGTGTTGATTGGCGAAGTATTGGGAAAAGGAATGGTTGAGTTGCTGGATATGCAGAAGAAATAGAACCGTCAACAAAATCACAGATGAAAGAACCAAAATGAAAAATCTAACTTCAATGAGAATCGACGCCATAAATCTCAGGATCGTTTCCTTCGTTCTGCCGTTGCTCTTGTTTTGTAACGGCGTTACTGCTCAGAAGCTGACGTCTGACATTTCGTATGTGGCCAGCGGTCACAAGCGCCAAGTCCTCGATGTTTACACGCCGGAAGAACCGGCCGACAAGCCCCTGCCAGTCATGTTCTGGATTCACGGCGGCGGATGGCAGGTAGGTGACAAGAGCGATGTCGCACTAAAACCCAGGGTGCTGACCGAGCGGGATTTTGTTTTTGTCTCGACGAATTATCGACTGCTGCCGGAAGTGAAAATGGAAGAGTTGATTGCCGACGTGGCCAAGTCGCTTGGCTGGGTGCACAAGAACATCGCCCGGTATGGCGGAGATCCTGAGCGTATCTTTGTGGGCGGACACTCTGCCGGCGCCCAATTGGCGGCGTTGATCTGCATCGACGATCGGTATCTGAAAAAAGAAAGCGTGTCGTTCGACGTCCTAAAAGGCTGCGTCCCGGTGGACGGCGATACGTATGACATTCCCAAAGTCATCATGACCGCCGAGCACCGGCAAGCGCTCTACGGCGGCAAGATGTTTACCTTCGGTCATCGGCAGAAATTCGGGAACGACCCGGAGAAGCACGTCGACTTCTCTGCAGTGACGCATGTGGCCAAAGACAAAGGGATACCGCCGTTCCTCATCCTGTATTTTCCCGGCAACCCGGATACGCGAGCTCAGGCGTTGCGACTTGAGAGCGTGTTGAAGGAAGCGGACATTCCGGCCAAGGCATATGGCAAGCGCGACAGCAACCACAGCCGCTTGAACAACGACCTCGGTAAGCCCGACGATCCGGCGACACAGGAATTCTATAAATTTCTGGATCAGTTGGTTGGTCGGCAGCGGTGACGAGCAACGCAGAGGTCAGAATGTGACGCGACACCGATGGCTATGTGTCCCAAAGACCGCTTAAACGGAGATCGGAGATTCTCCAGGCCGAGAAAACGTCTGAGGATTATTCTGGCGTTTTATTTCTGAAGATAAGTCCCACGGCTTTCCTCGAATTGGGATTCTTGCTCAGATATCCATAATTCTACATTTTTATGCATTTTCCTTTCGGCGTCTTTCAAGGTCACACTTTTTGTTTCCCCAAAATCGATATCTAAGCGATTTCTGCCACCTTAAGCCACTTCATAAATATATTCAGCAAAAGCTGTGTATGGAAATCTTTCATCAAGCGGTGACATCATATTTTGACATATTTTGTAAGCCCCACAGAATCCCATTTTATAAAGAAAAACACCTGTTCTATAAAGCACAGTGATTGAGGAGCCGAAATGTTGATAACAAATTTCAAAGAAAATACAAATTTTTCAAAAAAGTGTCCGCTCAGGATGCTTGCCTCGATTTAAGGCTAAAAATTAAGGTTTGTCAAGTGTAGTGAATGCGTATTTTTAAGGGAAAAACCACCCCACAAATCGACAATCTCCGCCGAAGCTATAGGGGAGTATATATGGGATGGAATTGCAGGTTGAAAGTGTTTTTGTTGACAATCTTGCCTATCATATCTATAAATCGGATAGACGCGAGGTCTTGCGTCGTACAATTAAAATGTGTGGGCACTTTTTTAGAAACCGTGGCTTGATTTTTTTTGAAGTTGTAAAGGAAGAACTGAAATGGAAAAAGGCAAGTGTGGGAACTGTATTTACTGGAAAACCGACGAAAAAGCTGAGTCAGGAGAATGTCACAGGCATGCTCCAGGGACAACAGCATTGTTCCAGGACAAATATAGAATAATCTGGGCTATTACTAATACCGACGAATTTTGCGGCGACCATAGCCCCGGCGCTCCAAGAACAGGTAAAATAGAACAAATTAAAGTAGTGAGAGTAACATAAAGAACTATGCTGAATCTACAGTGGCTATTCTCTTGACAGCAGACACACACTGCTTATAATACTTTGAAAATTGCTAACGTGGTGAGAGCATAAAAATATAAAGATTAAAAGTTAAATGGCAATTTTTTGAAAGAGGGAATCAATGAAACTGTCAGAAATCAAAAAATACAGGCAGGAGCTTCGCAATATCGTAAAAATTAAATACGAAAATCAGCGTCGTCAGGAATTACTACAATTGGCGATAGACGTTGGAGCAGGCCTTGTCTATAGCAAGGTTGCTGGTACATACCAAACAAAAGATAAAATGGGGGGGGCTGAGACACATACGGTCAGCTACGAAATTTCGGAGGCAGAACTTGTTCTGTATATCAACACCGCTCTACAAACAGAAACAATGATAAATGCTCTTAAAACTGCAAGCCTGTCTTGGATAGTAGCTCTTATTGCTCTGTTTATTTCTTTTGGAGGTTTTGTTTTTAGTATTTTTGCAGCAATGGGGAAGACATAACATTAGAAATGCGAATTGTACATAATACACCCCGTCACTGTACTACTCACCACACCTGTTAACATCCTCAACGAACATATCCTGACAAAATCGGAATAGGTGAGAAAATATACTGAACTTATAAATCGGATGGCCGGAGTGGTGATTATAGGCTTGCTGGTTAGCAGTCGGCATGATAAATCCTTGTAGGGCCGGAGGGCCAATCCTTTTCTCAGGCCGGATCGTCCATTCCATGAGCACAGAACACTCCTGAAGGATATTTTATAAGATTTTTTGGTCTTACTTATGCAAGGAAAATGAACTGATGAATACTGTATAGGCAACGGCTGCCTGCTTGTCAGATTAAGTCCTAACTACAACTTAACGGATGCCCTATCTATGTTCAGACGTCTGATAAGATCATGAATCTTCGGTATTGAATATACCCTGGTTTTGCATTTCCCACCTCATTTGTTATGTTTTAATAGTTTAGTCCATATAGTGAACAAGGTTTTAAGTCCAGAGCCGTACATATTCACATTGTCTTTCGCTTATCCAATTGTTGAGAGGAGATATTATGATGGGCCATGACTGGTCAGACAATATTCTGATCGTTAAATTACCCACAGAGCCGCGTACCAGCGAGGAACTAAATACCATTACCAGGCTGGTTCTTGATAGACCCAGGTCCGACCTGCTTATAGACATTGGGGATGTCGAAAAACCTACCTATCAGACACTATATAAGCTGAGGGAATTGTGTAGCCTTTTAAGGGATTGTAGGTGTTCTTGTGTATTCTACAATGTGAATGAAACAACAAAACGAGTCTTCAAACGACATGGATTTGATAATTTTTTCGAAATAGCCTGGAAGTCCGAAGTTGTACTGGAGCCATCGGTTCAGCAGCTAAACTCAGGTACATTGGAACTACACGGTTCGCACAAATACGAGCCGTTCCAGAGAAGGAAATACGTCCGTCTGCATGTCCCTTCATCCCTTGAAATTAATGTGCTTCTTTGGCACGGCGGTCTTAACGATGACTACCATAAAATGCTCCCCGGGCATTATTGGAATGGACGGCTTGTGGACATTTCAGAAGGGGGAGCTCAAGTAGCCATTGACTTTGTAGATCCAGAGGAGGCAACTCTTTGGAAAGGCCAGCTTTTAGGAATGAAATTCAGACTTAATCCCACGGAACCGCTATTGGCAATCGATGCCCAGATTAGAGAAATATTGCCGACAGCAGATGGAATGAATACTTGCCTGGGCTTGCAGTTTGTAGGATTAGAAGCCAATCCTGATGGACGTGAAGGTCTTAAAAAACTTTGTAGTTCTGAAGGTATATATTATGAGGCAAAGGAAACAGCGTGGGTCTTTCGCTTGGATTACTGCTAAGGTGTATATGGATACAGTAACTAAGGGGGAAAAGTGAATTTAGTGAGTTTCGCAGGAGCTTGAATGCTTATCTAAGATTATATCAAAACCTTTCATTAGCAAGCACATCTCATCGAAAAATGTATCCCCTATTGGTGAAAGGCAAAAGTGAAAAGGCAAAAAGGAAAATGAAAGAAATTTGAAAAAACAAGCTTGTCCTTAGCGCAGTCGAATGGAGCCAACTTTGAGCGTTTAGTGTACTTAGGACAGCGGCTTGCGGATAAAAAAAGGCCAGGATGTGATAACGACCACGATCCTGGCTGTTAATAAAGTACCCCCAAGGGGAGTCGAACCCCTGTCTCCAGGATGAGAACCTGATATCCTAGGCCACTAGACGATGGGGGCATCAGAAATTCAAATATCAAAATCCAAAATGTAAAAAATAGCGGCGGTTGGATTCGAACCAACGACCCTGGGCTTATGAATCCCATGCTCTAACCAACTGAGCTACGCCGCCTTAAGCTCTATAAATAGAAACGTTAAAATTACAATCTTTTTATCGTTTCCTAAATGAAAACAAGTTTAATAATTTCAATCTTACTTTACATCAGAAAGGGTGATATTGCAAGAAATTTCGGTGTAATTTATGGTATTTTTATTATCGACATGAAAATTACTCCGACAATTAGACTTGAACAAATTTAGTTGTTGGCTGTGAATATATTGCAGTCAATTAGATAAAAAAGGAACTGAATAGAAATTTATAGGACAATAGAAATCAGGAATATTCCGGGCAGAATGTGATTCTGCCTTAAGTATCAATTGTGATGTCCGGCTCAGTGCCTTTACTCTGGGATTGTAAATTTACTTGGCCGGAAAAAGAGCTTCTTTCTGTGAAGTGGGCGGATGGGCGGAAGGACACTTCTGAAGTTCCTGCTGAACCATGTTGCCCAACTGGCGGTGTTCTGTTTCCATGTCAGATACGATTGGATCATTGCAACCCGTAAGCGAGATTGCTAAAAGGAACGCCGTAGCAACTGTCTGTACTTTTATCTTTACTGAATCAAAATGACTTTTCATCATTCTCTCCATATCTAATACATTATGCTGTCTAATCCTGCAGTTTACAGTTTCTGTTTATGCATCATTGAGGAATTCACTCCCTCCGTTCAGGTCAAATATGTGCATGAACTAAACCTTCAGGCAACGAGCCTTTAAAGTGGTCAGCATATCACAGATGCTCGTTTAGTACATATTTGCCCTCTCTTAAGTAAAAAGAGTGAATAGTACTTGAGGCTATAATGACCACCTAACTATTTTAATATTATTATATCCATTTTTACTAAAAAGTCAAAATAAATTTCAACCTGTGAGAAATTACTTCCTAATTGTCCATTAAGAAAGGGCCTATGCCAAATTAATGGCATAGGCCCCGAACTAACGCAAGCTCTGCTGGCATTGAGGCTAAAACGCCTTCATTCTACAGCGGTTTCTCTCGGGCGATACAGGCGGATGTCATCAACGTACATCTTACCCGAACCACCGGGGATTGTCATATTGCCTCTGGTACCCAGGCCGATTGCAATCTTGTCAATGTCGGTTAAGTCTATGCCCTGATCGATAAGAGCTTGAAGCGGGATGATCCACTCGGTCCAGGTGTCTATTGTTGCAGCGTCCGGATCGTCATGTACTACTACAGCAGGTACTCCGGTGATGTTGGATACGGCAACATACAGCGGCTCCGGGGCGTTCGCAGTCTCGCCTCTGAACCACAGCGACAATTCACCAATGCCTTGGACTGTCCAGTCGCGCTGGCTGGCCGGAAGCGTTAATTCCACCTCGGAATACTTAGCAAGGTTTTGCTTGTTGTTGTCGTACCAGAATGGCATCGATTTGCCTCCGCCGTGGACGATAGTCATCTCCATGTAAGTATAACTTGTTTCGTCACCGACGGCGGAACCTGTCCCGTTGCCGGGATAAGCCGGCTCATTATCATACTCTGCGTACCCAAGTCCGTCTTTCCACGACCACCATATCTCATTGTTACCAACATCATAGGCCTCGAAGTCATCGACGATAAGGTAATCAGTCACAGTGAACTTCCAGGTCGTTCCGGCTGTCACGGTTCCGTCGTCTGCGATCTCGTCAACTCGCCAGTAGTAGTCTCCGCCGCCGAACTCAATCATACCGGCAATGGACAAACTGGTCTCGGCCTGTTTGCCCTGAAACTCGGGTGA
>Ga0209536_100005818_pt1 | contig 19063 bp, 25 predicted proteins | sample DeeMarSeWOR28_12_FD_187461 | JGI IMG/M metagenome (GOLD analysis project Ga0209536, IMG submission 187461) | Marine sediment microbial communities from White Oak River estuary, North Carolina - WOR-2-8_12 (SPAdes) (version 2) | ecosystem: Environmental > Aquatic > Marine > Intertidal zone >... | reverse complement strand
TTACTATGAGGCTCCCGTTACTGTCAAACTGCTAATGCCTCCCCAGCAGAGCTGGGGGGTCTCCCGTTTTTGTCTAGGGGGTGACAACTTTCGACTGACTAAGCGCGTCGAAAAAGGGATCGGTGACAACTAAGAATGATAGTTACCGTTCACCGATCCCTTTACGCATGCGAAATGGTTGTCCTGAGGAACAGTTAAGAAACAGACTTCACCCCTCGCCTATGCCTAGTTGCTGCTCAAGAGGTCAATTATGGCTTGTGCTTCAGCAGTCAACATATCGGCCTGCTCGTCAGTGATATGAATCGCTCGCTGTGCCTCTACGCTATACATAAATGCATATAGCGTATTGATTGCCGAAACATCGTTATTGGCATTCGCGTCCTCGAGGGCCTTGAGTACATTGTCAAGTTTAGAATCCAAAGCATTGGATATGCCTTGTTTTAGATTTAGCTTGACCACGGCTTCCATAAGGTTAGCTATCTGTTCCTCGGGCGTTGCAGTGGATACGAACGTGAAATTATCGATGAAAACCCAATCGACAGATCCTTGATTCTCGAGGGTCGCATAGGCTATGCCATTTGCGGTGATGCCAACATAATTGCCTTGGTTGCTGTTCCCAGTGCCCGGGACAAAGCCGCCAGGGGGGGAGTAGTGAGGGAAATCTCGCTACCACCGCTGTCGAAAACGGTGAGGACCCACTTGCCGGGGTCGCTGGCGCCCCAGTTGAAGCCGAAAGCCTCGACCTGAGTCGCAAAATCGAAACGAAATTTCCTAGTGCTCGATGCCTCGGGGCCGTTGTACAGGGAGTACGTGCCCCTGGTATTTAGCGTGCCTATCAATGCATCCCCAACCGTGACAGTCTCCACCACGTCTACCGTCGTAGCGTCATCACCAATGAAAGTGACGCCATCAAATGAGACTTCGCCCGACGTGTCGGGAGGCCCGGCGTCAAAGTTGATCACTGTACCGCCTTGCAGGTTCGGATCCTGATCAGGATTCCCGGTACCTTGAAAAAAAACTCCCGCGCTCACTTGTGTTGATATTGCGGACAGCAGAATTGCCGTCAGGGTAAAGCTAGACCTATTTGGCAGGTGTAATTTCATCCGTGTTTCCCTCCAGTCCATTGTTTTCGAGAGTTCAGCTGCTTGCCTCGTCCAATGGGCACGCCTCCCGAGCTGCTAACGGGCCCTTATTGTGCATGCCTACCTCGCGCTAGCAATAGGTACAACCACGTATCTCGCGCGCCCCGCCAGTTTAATCCCCGGTGGGATGCCAGTGCTAGGCAAAGGCGGCGATTCCTCCCAAATCAAAGCCTGTGTGCCCGGGAAACCGTACCGCACGTGAATAGGGTTTAATGGACCGTGCCATTCAGCACACACAGGCCATAACGCACGCGGTCCCTGGCGAACTCGAGGAAAATTCCTTCTTGTCGCAGCGATGGGTGACATGCCAGACGTGATTGGGCAGGAAGTACCAATCGGCTCATGGCAGGATGGTTCCGCCTTGAACCGATCATCTAACCCCTCAGAGGGTGGATGCTAAGGGACAGAATTGGCTGAACGCGGCCAATTCGCGGATTCCTGTCAACCGCTAACGTTGGTCCGAGGCCGCCACCCGGTTAGCTCATACATTGATGCCTTCTTGGCCGATTGAGCGGTCATTGGACGCTGCAGCGCTAACCGACCATTCCTCGCCCCCACTCAGCCCCCAGCACCCACCCCTCAGCACTCGGCACTTAGCGCTAGGGGCGAAGTACCAAGCGCCAGCAAGCTTCAGTCCGCGCCGAACCTCGCCCACAGGTTATTTCCGGGACCGTAACGCCTACCCTCCTGAACGGTCTCCGTCTTTATGGTGGTCGCCATCGCACCTTAGCCCTTTGGCCGCCACAGTCCCTCAACCGCCTAAATTTTCATCTTTTTCCCACACCGGCAGTACTGCACTGTCGACGCACAATTCGAGATGCAGCCCCACGGCCAACTCGATACTCTGGGTTAAAGCGGGATTGGATACCGCAGTTGATTAGGAAAATCACGTTTTCGGTCATGGGCAATGCTGTCAGACAACTTGCTTTCCTGCCTCGGGTAATCCGCCTTCGGGATGCGCCCGCCTATTTGGGCATGGATCGCGAAAAATTCAAAGATAAGGACCCGTGTGGGGTGAAGAAATGCCCGTAAACTGGGTCACAATAGCCAAACTCTCCGCGGAAACCGGCTACTCCGAGGACGCCATCCGCACAAAGATTCGCGATGCGGTATGGGTTGAGGGTAGAGTTTGGGTGAAGGCCCCCGATGGCCGTGTACTGATTTCAGTGGAGGGATATAACCAATGGGTAGAGGAAACGGCGTCCGCCCCGCGTCGAAAACGACGATCGAGATCGATTTCTACTATCACGGCGTCCGGTGCAAAGAGCGTCTCAAGCTTAAGCCCACCCCCGCTAATCTGAAGCGGGCCGAGCGCCACCGCGCTGCCGTCCTAGACGCCATCGAACGCGGCACGTTTGACTATGCCGTCACCTTCCCTGGCTCCCCTCGCGCAGCCCTGTTCAGCCACGAACCTGGTGCCGCTATCCTGCTGCGCGTTTATCTCGATCGCTGGCTCAAGGAAATCCGCCCCAGCCTGAAGGCTTCAACGTTCACCGTGTATCGGCGGATCGTCAATCACCAGATCCTTGGCAATTTCGGCGACGAGGCCCTCACGCAAATCACTTGGAAGGGCGTGCGCAACTGGCTATCCAAGAAAGACGCCTCGGCCAAGACCAAGGGAAACATCCTGTCGGTTTTCCGGACAGCATTTGATGACGCGGTCGAAGATGAGCTCCTCGACGCCAATCCCCTAGCCGGAAAAAGATGCGCCGCAAAGGCGACACCAAGCCAAGAAAGGATGAAATCGATCCATTCAGTGCTGAAGAGCGCGCCGCCATTCTAAACACCGCCACGGGTCAGGAGCGCAATCTCCTCCAATTTGCGTTCTGGACCGGCTTGCGCATCTCCGAACTTTGCGCCCCGGACTGGGGCGATGTGGACTGGAGAGGCAAGCGCATCTTCGTACAGCGCGCCCTCACCCCGCACAGCACAGAGCCGGAGACACCCAAGACCACCGCCGGGGAACGCTACGTCAAACTGCTACCGGCGGCGCTCGAAGCGCTCAAAGCTCAAAAGGCCCATAGCTTCCTCACCGGTGAGGAGATCTTCCGCAACCCGCGCACTCACAAACGCTGGACGGGCGATATGGTGATACGCGAACGCATGTGGAAGCGAATTTTGTTGCGCGCGGGCGTGCGCTATCGCTACCCCTACCAGATGCGCCACACCTACGCCTCAATGATGTTGCAGGCTGGGGAGTCCGTGATGTGGGTTGCCCAGCAGATGGGCCATACGGATTGGACGTTCACGGCCAGGACCTATAGCCGTTGGGTTTCAATCGATGCACCAGAAGCGGGAAGCCTGGCAGCTGAGAAATGGGGATAATAAAGTGGACCAAAAAATGGACCAAACCCACCCCAAAACACCCCAAAATTGGTCACTGAGAGATCGCTAAGTCATTGATTATTTGGCGGAGAGGGAGGGATTCGAACCCTCGGTACGGGTTAACGTACACACACTTTCCAGGCGTGCTCCTTCAGCCACTCGGACACCTCTCCGAAAGTGTAACGTCGCGTTGCGGCTGCCAAGACCGGACCCTGGGGTCTGGCGCCTGAACGGACGCGCTAGGGTAAACCAGAAGCCTCTGGCAGGCAACGAAACCGGCCAGTCGCTTACTTCCGGACCGGACGCTTTTGCAGTTTGCGCTGCAGGGTGCGCCGGTGCATGTTCAGCGCGCGTGCAGCCGCCGAGATATTGCCGTCGTGTTCCTGCAGGACGGCCTGGATATGCTCCCATTCCAGTCGCCGCACGGACAGAGGTTGTCCGGCGAGCGGCACATCCGGGTCGCCCGTCGCGCGGTGCAGGGCGTTGACAATCTGATCGGCGTTCGCCGGTTTGGTCAGATAATGCGTGGCACCGAGTTTGATGGCCTCGACCGCCGTTGCCACGCTGGCATAGCCGGTCAGCACGATGAAACGCATTTCCGGGTCCCGCTCGGCAAGCTTGGCGACCAGGGGCAGGCCGGACTCCTCGCCGATGCGCAGGTCGATGACACCGTACTCCGGCTCCATTTCGCGGGCGATTTGCCAGGCGCTTTCAACATCCAGCGCCTTGAAGACCTGATAGTCCCGTCGTTCCAGCGCCCGCGCGAGCGTGTCGCAGAAGCTCGGATCATCATCGACCAGCAGCAGGCGGGCCCGATCGTCGGCAGCATCTGTCATGACGCACCCCCACTCGAGAGATCCGCCAGGGGCAACTGGATGTGTATCGTGACACCACCACCCGAGCGGTTTGCCAGCGTCACCCTCCCCCCGAATCGCTCGATGATGCCATGGGCCAGAAACAGTCCCAGCCCCAGCCCTTCGGGTTTCTCGGTGTAGGGCCGTTTGCCGACGCTCTCCTCAGCTTCGGCGGTGAGCCCCGGTCCGCTGTCGCGGATCTCCATGTCCACGTGATGCGCATCCCAGCTCGCGGACCACTCGATGGCCTGGCGGGAGACATCCGCCGCGTTATCGAGAATATTCGTCACCGCCTGGGTCAAGGTGCGATCGGCGAGAATCTGCGGCACCGGTCGACTGCCTTTCCAGTCCGTCTCGATCGCGGCCGCCGGCCTTACCCGCCGCCATTGGGTCAGCACGTCGGCGAGATAGTGATCAATGGGCATGACGCCGCCACCGCCCAGCTGCACGCCGCCGGCCGATGCCGACAGGGTGGACAGGGCCCCCTTGCAGCGTTCGATCTGTGTCCGCAGGGTGTCGAGCTGCGGCCTGAGCTGCGCTGCCTCGTCGCCCAGGACCTCGTCGATTTCTTCTACCAGGAGCGCCATGGTGCCAAGCGGGGTACCCAGTTCATGGGCGGTACTGGCGGCCAGCGTCCCCAGGGCGACCAGCCGTTCGTCACGCAGCGCCTGTTCACGGGCCTCGGCCAATGCCTGCTCCTGGCGCCTGAGCGTAGTGCCCATGCCGACCACGAAATAGCCTATCAGTCCGGCGCTCAGGACGAAGCCCAGCCACATGCCGAAGACATGCAGGCCAAATCCGCCGTCGTGCGAATGCGCCTCCGGCAGCGGAACGAACCGCCACATCAGGAACGAATAGCAGGCGACCGTAAAGCCGACCAGTCCCCAGGTGTATTTCCCCGGCAGCGCGGTCACGGCAATTGTGAGGGGCAACAGAAATAACAGCACGAAGGGGTTGGTCGCGCCCCCAGAGAAATACAGCAGGCCGGTCAGCGCGAGCACATCGACCAGCAGCTGAAGAAACACACCCAGGCTCGTTGGCGCGTAGCCCCGACCGAGCGCCAGACGCGTGCCCAGATTGAAGAGCGCAAGGCAGGCGATAATCAGGCCGAGGGGCAGCAGGGGCAGCGGCAGACCCACATAACCCTTGGCCAGGGTCACCACGGCAATCTGCCAGGCTATGGCGATATTGCGCAGCACATAGAGCCGGTAGAAATTCGCGGTATTCGCCGACGCCACTGAAGTCATTGTCTAATCACGCAGGATGACATTACATGTTACTTCAATTATTCGTTGTATCTTTCTGTCTTTACGTATAATAAAGTTACTCAGAATTGCCTGCAGATAAGCACACCGGGCCTCCGTCGCCATGGCATGGTGATGTCGCTTCAATTGGCCCTGACACGACATCGCCCGGCCCTTGCGCGCGTTTGACGCGTGACGGGGAATCGCGTAGCTTCTATCATCTTATAATGCATGCAGTTACAACGACCAGCGATTCCAAAATCAACCTAGGAGGAACCTATGAAAAACATGGCTGTGCTGACTGGCGCATTGCTGTTACTGGGGTGTGCGGGCATCAACGCAGGGAGTGAGTCGGGTAAACCGGCGATGGATGCCAGCGTGCAAAAGGCGATAGATGAGGCTGTCGCGGCGAACAAGAAGGCCGCCTCGCTCGGTTATGAATGGCGTGATGCGGGCAAGTTCATCGAGGAAGCCACGAAGGCGGCAGAAGAAGGCGATAAAGAAAAGGCACTGTCCCTGGCAAATAAGGCCAAGTCGGAAGGCGAACTGGCCTATCAACAAGGCATGAGCCAGAAGAACGCCGGGCCACACTTCTAAGGATTCCTTAAGTCGGGCGAGGTGGGCACAGAAAACAAGGCCGGGGACACCCGGTCTTGTGTTACTGATGCGACTAAACTGCCGCCGGCAAATGCCACTCCCCAGCCCCGGATGCGAATGGCGCTTACTCACGTCGAAGTGTCCGGTGGGTTGGCGTTTATTGCCTGACCCACGCCGCGTTGCGAAGCAACTCAAAGCATTTTCGTAGGAACGCCTGCCGGCACAAGGGGTGGGTTATACGGGACGAACCGCGCGCCTGACCCGCCCTGCGCCGGTGATGGGCCCTCGATTTTCGGAACGGGTGGACTGGCGTTTTTTGTATGACCCGCAAGGGGTTGCGAAGCAACACGACGCATTATTGATGCGGTCTGCAGGGAACGACTCCAAGGATTTCAACGAGACCCGATAAAGAAGGTTAGATACTGCCGAATCTCTCATACCGTTTCCTCCATGTGCCGCACACTGCTACTCATCCTCTGTAGCGCCCTCCTCACCAGCTGCGGAAAACCGCGACCGCCAACCATTCTGGAGGCAATCAAGCACTCCGGGGAACTCATCGTCGTTACCCGCAACAGTGCCACAACCTACTACGAAGGCCCGCAGGGTATGACCGGGCTGGAATATGATCTCGCCAAGCTGTTCGCCGACCGCCTGGGTGTGGATCTGCGGATCATTGTGCCGAGAAGTTTTGCCGATGTTCTGCCGACCATCATCAATGGCGAGGCGCATCTCGCCGCGGCCGCGCTGACGGTGACCGACGAGCGCCAGCAGCGGGTACGCTTCGGTCCGCCTTATCAGGCCATCACGCCGCAGCTTATCTACCGGATCGGCACCGAGGTGCCGCGCAATCTGGACGAGTTGAATGGCCAGCTGGAGGTGGTAAAAGGCAGCAGTCATGCCGAGCGCCTGCGCGAACTGAAGGAAGAATACCCCAACCTGAGCTGGACGGAGAACGATGCGCTGGAAAGCGAGCAACTGCTGGACCTCGTCTGGGAACAGGTAATCGACTACACCATCGCGAACTCGAATGAGGTCTCCATCCTGCAGCGCTATTATCCGGAACTGCGGGTCGCCTTCAGTATCAACAGCCCGAAGTCGCTTGCCTGGGCACTACCGCGCACTGAAGACAGCAGTCTCTACGACGAGGTGGTGAAATTCTTTCAGGCTAACCATGCGGATGGGACGTTGGCCCAGCTGCTCGACCGTCATTATGGCCACGTCCAGGATTTCGACTATGTGGGAACGCGCCGCTATCTGGCGCATATCGAGAGCCGCCTGCCCGAATACACGCCGACCTTCAGGAAGGCCGCGCAGGAAACGGGTATGGACTGGCGCATGCTGGCCGCGATCGGTTACCAGGAGTCGCACTGGAACGCCAAGGCGCAGTCGCCGACGGGGGTGCGCGGCATCATGATGCTGACCCTGGACACGATGCGACAGCTGGGCCTGACGGAGCGTCTCACCCCGGAAAACAGCATCCTCGGCGGCGCACGCTATATCAATTTGATGAAGGGCAAGATTCCGGAACGCATTCCGGAGCCGGACCGGACCTGGCTGGCGCTGGCTGCCTACAATATCGGCTTCGGTCATCTCGAGGATGCCCGAATCCTGACACAAGCGCAGGGCGGCGACCCTGACAAATGGGTCGACGTCCAGAAACACCTGCCCCTGCTCAGTGAGAAGAAGTGGTATCAGAAGGCGCGCCACGGCTATGCCCGGGGGCGCGAACCGGTCCGCTACGTCGAAAACGTGCGAAGTTACTATGACATCCTGGTCTGGTACACGGAAAGCGACACGCCACCCACGGCCGAGATGCCGCGTATACCCAACATCCTGCCGGCACTCTGAGCGCAGCCGGCCACCGCCGCCAGCGCCCTGAGCGGGTCCCCTCGCAGATCAAGTACCCCGGCGCATCTGGAAGAACGCCTGCAACAGGCGCGCGGACTGTTCAGCCAGCAGACCGCCTTGCACCACGTAGCGATGGTTCAGACCCGGCAGCCCCGCCACATCGCACACCGTGCCCAGTGCGCCGCTCTTGGGATCACGGGCTCCGAATACAACGCGCTCGATCCGTGCGTGGACCAGGGCACCGGCACACATGATACATGGCTCAAGTGTTACATAAAGAGTAGAGTTTAATATTCTGTAATTATTGATATATTGTCCTGCTTTCCGCAGGGCGATAATCTCGGCGTGTGCACTGGGGTCGCAGGTCGCCAGGGGCTGATTCCAGCCCTCGCCCAGGCGTTCACCGTCGCGCACCACCACCGCGCCAACAGGTACCTCGCCCGCTTCGGCTGCCCGCCCCGCGAGGCGAAGCGCGTGCTGCATCCACACGCGGTCGGTTTCATCCTGAGCGTCATCAGCCACGCGGCGCCTCACTCCTCACTCCTCACTCCTCACTCCTCACTCCTCACTCCTCACTCCTCGCTCCTGTCTCCTGTATTCTGTATTCTGGATTCTGGATTCTGGATTCTCGATGCGGACCACCCTTGTCACAGCCTTCCCCGGCTTCACGCAAATCCTGAAACACGGGCGGTGCCCGGTAGACGCCACCGCTGGCTGCACAGGACGCGCGAATAAGCGCCAGCAGCCGCAGGTCTTCGATAGCGCGGTCCAACAAGGGCTTGTGCAACCGCTGATAGAAACCGCTGCGCGATACCCGGAGCACTCGGCACATTGTTGCCAGCCCGTACGCATGGCGATGATCATTAATAAATCGGTACTTTACTCGGGTTCCTTGGCAAAGTACGGCGCGGCCTATTTCAAGATGTTACGCTGCTCTTCCGTGCGGCGTAACTGCGCGCTTAAGCTAAGGATCTCGCTCTTGGCTTCAATCAGCTCGGCCGCATGCTCCTCGGTCTTGCCCGGCTTAACGGCTTTTACCCACTTGTACAGGCTGTGACTGGAAACACCCAGGCGCTCTGATACCGCGACGATTGAATAGCCCCGTTCAATGATTTGCCGAACGGCTTCGTCCTTAAACTCGGGTGAATAACGTTCTATGCTCGGATTATACGCTGGAGGTGTCCACTAGACCGGGGTAAGTCCAAGCTTTGAGCGTAACTGTCCACACAGCTGAATGAGGCTCATACAGATCAGCCATCTGATACAGAATGTCTGCCCATGGTCCCGGCCTCCGGGCAGTGCCCCCATTGGGGAGCGCGGACCCGTTAAAAATACGCTGATCGTGTATAGTCCAGTTTAGGCTGACTCGGTGGAATCAGGCATACATGATGAAATTAAAATTCGATATCGAGCAATTCGACAAGTGCCAGGCGATATTGATTGATGAGATCGCTCAACGGGTCAAGATCAAGCTTCTAGAAGCGGGTATGGAAGGAGAAGATTTGGAGGAAATTGTCGCAGGAATTACCTTCAGCATAGCGAGTGTAATCGATGATATGGCAGCAATCGATTCTGATGGCGTTGAGGTAAGACCGTATTTGACTTTCCGCTCGGATAGCGACGAGTTACTTCATTGCGGAGAAAACTCCTATACTAATGAATTTGTCTACCAAACATTGAAAAAACTGTTCAACTGACTGAAGTTTCAGAGATGATCGAAATATCCGTCTAACCAAGCGATCAGGCAAATGAGAAGATCAACCAGCACCGCAAGTATCGAGACGACACTGCGCAAGCAAGACGATGGGCAATTCATCCAGGGTGGTCGATGCTCCTAGGATCGAAACTTCGATTTGGATGCTGAACCAGTATCTTGGAGAGGATGACATCGCATCGCTCGTCGACGTACTGGAGTCGATAGCGTTCAACCCCAGTAACGAAGCGCTGCTCAATCAGTTGCCGGACGTTTTCGCCGGTCGCGGACGCTTCTACAGGGCGCCGTGCTGATCTATGCGCCCTACTTGTCAATGGACTGGCGGGCGATCTGTTTAGAGATCTCAACTGAACGCCCGCTGTCCCGGGACCTCAGCGGAAACGTGCACAAGATTACCCTCAATACGGAAAATCAGGTAATATGCGAGCGTTTGAACGTACTGGACGGTACGGATGGTAGATTGGAATATCAGTCAGTTGGAAGGGGTTGACGTAGAGATATTCTTCACACATTCCTTTGATTACTGTTGAGTAGAGGCAGATTATGAGTGATGCGCCTAAAACAAGGCCCAAGGTTCCCGAAGGGAAATCCCGCTATGTGACCACCCGTCAGAAAGAGGCTAACGAAAAAGGTTTCGTCGGCTACGAAACCATCTGGGAGTCGTTTCAGAAAGAGGCTAAGTACACCACTCCAAAACGCCCCTGACTGGAATTGCCGCGCGAGCCTGACCGCGCGCGCGGCAATTGCATTACCTTCCGAAATATTTTTTTCCTGTCGTTGTGACAGTGTGGCAGTGCCGGGCTGTCAGATCGGGATCGGGGTCCCCCCGGGGAGATCCGGTCCTTCCTCCACCTTGCCGCCGGCCTGAATTTCTTCTTCCGTGGCGTCGCGTACGGTCAGTATATCGAGCTTAAATATGACTTTCCGGCCGCAAAGGGGATTGTTGCCATCGATGGTGATAATGTCGCCGGCGATACGGGTCACCAGGAATGTCTTGGTCTGCCCCTTGTTGTTCTCCATCAGGATGGCAGTGCCGACCTCGCGGTATTCTTCAGGCACGTTGTGGATGTTTTCGTTGATGACCAGCGATTCATCCCGGGGGCCGTAGAGCTGATTGCAGTCGATAGGCACTACTATCGTGTCGCCGGTCGTCCTGCCCTCGAGCTCGCGCATCACGGCCGGGGCGAGCACCTCATTCACACCGTGGACGTACCCTAGGGGATACTCGACTTCAGTCAATACGCTGTCAGTCTTGACGTCGATAACCTGGTATTTCAGTTCGACGTACTTGCCGTCGGTAATGATGTCTTTGATAATCTCTGTCATGTTTGTCTAAATAAGTTGGCTGTGTGCTAAAAAATGGAAGCGGCGAAGATGCGCACTTCACCTTGCTCATAACCGATTACCATCCGGCCTAGCCATTCACCTTCCTTCTTCGTACTCCTGACTCTATACAGGCATGTAGCATGCTGGCCGCGACGGATGAACCCCAGGAAGGCACTGTTCGGATCCAGGTTGCGGGTCAGTTCGCTCTGGGCGAACTGCTTGCCGATTTCCACCTCGTTTAGTCCTAGCAGGAGATCGTATGAGAATTTCTTAACGAAGTTGCCGTATTGCCCCTTGTTAGAGTACTTGATCAGGTCATCCCACATCGGCTGTGCGATCTCCAGTAGCTCCTCATCGGTATGGTCGATGATGTTCTTGTAGGCTTCTGCAGCCTGTTTGCCGGCTTCGGTCATCATGGTCGTCTCTCTGTCGAGTCGATTTCTGGTTCATCGCAAATGAAAAAAGACCAACATGTGTTGATCTTTTTCCGGTTCTGCGTGGAGCCCGGGGGAGCCCTGCACGAGCACCCCCGTTACGGCTTGCTGCTACGCAGCAGATTCCTCCGCTGTATCCACGATGTGATAGCAAGGCGCCTTCTCCATGGTGTATTCGCCGGTCGTAGGGTCGCGACGGGATACCGTCAGAACATGCCAGTTCTTGTCATCCACCTTGAGGGCGTCACCACGGTAATAGTAACCCGGCCAGCGGGTTTCCTTGCGGAACAGGGTGTGTTGCATCACGGCCTCGGAGGTGAGATGACGATGCTTGACTTCCCATGCGCGCAGGAGTTCGTGGATATTCTCTGCACCGATCTTCTCAAGATCCTCTTCCAGGATCTTCATCTTCTTAAGACCGATTTGAAGCAGTTTTTCATTGGTCATGTAGTTGACCGTTACACCGCCGGCATACTCGTCCATCAGCTTCTGCAGGCGATCCAGAGCCTGGCGCGGGTTGATGTAGTTCGGGTTGACCGAACCGGCAGTGATTTCGTTGCGATAGATGCGGTAGTGCTCCAGCGGCTTGTAGATCTCTTTTCTACGCTCTTCGAGCTGCTGTTGGGAAACGACGATACCTTCAGCCTTGCCGTCGTCTATGTACTTGCAGGCCGCCTTGGCCGCCAGCCGGCCTTCAGTGAAGGAACCCGAGGAGAACGCATGTGGCGTACCACCGACGGCATCACCGGCGCCGAACAGACCTTCGACTGTAGTCATGCGGTTGTAACCCCAGAAGTATTCGGGAGGAGAAACATCCTCCGGACCCGAGCACCAGGCACCGCATCCGGTCGCGTGGGAACCCATGACATAAGGCTCGGACGTGGTCAGTTCGGGGTTCTCGTACTTGGGATCAACGTCAGTAGCCGCCCAGAGCACCGCCTGACCGACGGTCATGCCCAGGAAGTTGTGCCAGCCGATCTCTTCCAGGTGCGGGTCCTGGAAGGCCTCCATGGTCACCATGTGGATCGGACCGCGGCCGGCATTGACCTCGCTGATAAGCGCGTGGTTACGCAGGCAGGTCGGGATCGGGCGATGGGTACGGTGAGAGGCTTCGGGATCCAGGTACTCCTTGCCCACCATCTCCTGCAGCTGCGGCCACCACTTCGACTCGTACTCTTCACCGAGACAGTTCTGGGTATAGGTCTTGAGGTGAAGGAAGTAGGCGCCCACCGGACCGTAACCGTCCTTGAATCGGGCCAGCACGATACGGTTTTCCATCTGCGTCATCTTGGCGCCGGCGCCGATCAGCAGACCATAGGCCGAGCCGGAAGACCACGGTGCGTACCAGACGCGACCGGCTCCTTCACCGACCGAACGCGGCTTGTAGATGTTGGAAGCACCACCGGCACCAACGATAACCGTCTTGGATTTGAAGACATGGTAGTCACCGGTACGCACGTTGAAACCGACCGCACCGGCCACGCGGTTCTCCTTGGACTCGTCCATCAGGAGATGGGTGACACAGATACGGTTGTAGACCTTGTCAGCCGACTTCTTTGCGGCTTCCGCGACGATCGGCTTGTAGGACTCACCGTGAATCATGATCTGCCAGCGACCCTCACGCTGGTAAGCGCCGGTCTTGGGGTTGCGCATAATCGGCAGCCCCCACTCCTCGAACTGGTGAACAGCCGAGTCTACGTGTCGAGCCATATCAAACAATAGATCTTCACGGACGATACCCATCAGGTCGATGCGTGCGTAACGCACGTGGTCTTCGGGGTTGTTCTCACCGAAGCGGGTACCCATGTAACAGTTAATCGCATACAGACCCTGGGCCACAGCACCGGAACGATCAATGTTCGCCTTCTCGGCGATGACGATCTTCTTGTTCTGGCCCCAGTAACGGGCCTCCCAGGCAGCACCGCAGCCGCCCAGTCCGGCACCGGCAACCAGGATGTCGATATTGTCTTCAACGATAGTCTTGTAAGCCATCAGTAGTACACCCCTTCTTTCATGGTCAGGCCGTTGGACTCGAGGGTATGAATGTCACCCTCGTCCATGCGGATGTATTTGGGTTCGTTGAACAGCAGCTGGCTGTCACGCTGCTCCTGGGTAGGCGCCGAAGCGTCACCAAGCTGGGGAATGCAGGTGCCCCAGGGCTTGGTGGTGATAGGCGCCAGCAGATCCATGTCTTTCTTTCCGTTGCGGAACTTGATGCGCCAGGCGATGACGCCTTTCTCCTCGTCGCGCTTCACTCGTACCGAGTGGCCCAGAGGTGCGAAGTCGGCATAGCCGCGGACATCAATCGCCTGGTGAGGACAGGCCTTGACGCAGGAGTAGCACTCCCAGCACATGTTGGGTTCGATGTTGTAGGCACGACGGGTGACCTTGTCGATATGCATGATGTCCGACGGGCAGATATCGACGCAATGACCGCAACCGTCACAACGAGTCATATATACAAAAGTTGGCATCGCAAATACTCCTTACTTTTGAAAGTCAATTAGTAGTGACGAGGGGGTTCGCGGTTGATACCTAGCCCCATGTTGGGCGGGTTCATGCCCAAGTATTCCGGGATGTCGGGAAAGCGCTGCTGTACCGAGGGGTCCGTCAGATCGTAGTCATCAGGCAGGTTCTCTCGCGAACCGTCCGCCTTGATGCACTTCTTCTGATAGGCCGCAGCAGGCTTGAAGAACATGTGCGCGAACTTGGACCAGTAGACACTGCCGAAAAGCACCGTGGCGCAAGCGATGAACAGGACGAAGAACAGCGTGTTCAGTGCGCCGGCACCCATGGTGGCCGACCACAGCAGGGCGAAAGTCGCCGTGCTGACCAGACCGACGATGAAAATGTCACCGCGTCCGTTGAAGTTGTACCATTTCACACCTTCGGAGGCGACGTCCACGCGGATGGCAAACCAGAACCAGTAGCCACCGATGGCAAGAGACAGCGCGCCCAGGTGCCACAGAGCCGGCCAGATGCCTGCGTTTGCCTGCGTTGCGTAACCAAAAATCAGTACTGCCGTGCTGACAACAAAGAAGACGAAGCCATACATGGTGAGCAGGTGAGAGATGCGTCGGCGAGTACTTTTGAACTCCGATGAGGTCAGCACTTCGCCGGCAACCGTCTGAACAGCGAGCGATGCTTTTTTGCCGGTGCTCAGGACACGCTTGGCATCTTTCTGAGCCCTTTTTGCGTTTTCAAAGAAGTACTCGGCGCTCTTCTTGTGCATCATATCCAGGACGGTCCCGACAATGACCAGAATAACCATGAGGACGATGTAGCCCTGCATGATCTCGGGAGAAATGATAGCCGAAAGTTCGGAAAAGGGATTGGCGCTGAACATGTACGGGACTCCTTAACGGGGGTTTGAAAAGGGCTTGTATAATCTGCAAGTGCAAATCGTTGGCTGCAGACAAGTATAATGGTGTCTCGCACTAATTTTGATCTAAATATTTTGGCGCGATATAAAGATTATATATAAGGAAGCCCTGATTTATTCATGGATTCGTTCGTAATACAGCCAATTCCTTCAAGCTAACCGGAGAGACGCTGAATGCGACAACGAACCCTCGCCAGGGTATGCAAGTTTCGGCATCTGCTGTAAGCCCACAACCTGGGCGATCAGTTGTTTGTAAAGATCAATGAGTACCTTCAGGAGAACGGTTTGACAGTTGGTCGAGGGAAAATGGTGACGGCCGCGCAGCGGCGCGGGGCCGTGGATCACCTCAAGCGCCGCCGCGTCAGCGAGCGCCGCGCGTGCCGGCTGAAGGGTTTCAGTCGTTCGGCAGCTTGATATCAACCCAAACGCCGCAACGATGGCGAACTCCGATCGCGCCTTCGGACGCTGGCGGAGCGTTACCCGCGCTACGATTGTACGACGCTGCACGACATGCTCCGGCGCGAGGGCCTAGTGCTCAACCACAACAGGTGCCCGGAAATGAGAACTACCAGATCAGGCTCGATATTCGTTGATGATGCGCTTTGAAACTCAAAGTCAGTGCATTTAATTATGAATAAACAACAAGTTCTAAGGCATCCTACCCACTCGATTGTAAACGAGCCATTTTTTCGATTTAGTGTCAATGGCTTAATTGTTGGTGTAGGTCGTAATACCCTGAAAAATACCATGTTCAGAAATTTCTTCAAAAATATGCATATATCTTAATGGCATAGTCCAAAAAAGCAGAAACTCATATCAGTCAGTAAGCCCAAGAAGCCACCCTAGCGACGGCGGCCCAAGCCTACAGACAGCCCGACTGTCACCGGGGGCTGTGCCGGAGCGCGCCAGGTCTCCAGCGAGCGGCGCAAGACGTCCACTGCAGAATGCAGAAACAACAATGCGATGAGGCTGCCGACCAGAATATCGGGCCAGCGGGATACCAATAGGTAACTGCTCCCGGCGGCAAGCAGCACCCCGGCATTTGCGATCAGGTCGTTACGGGAGCACAGCCAAGTCGAGCTCATGTTGAGGTTGTCGCCTCGGTGCCGGAACAGCAAGGTAAAACACACTAGGTTGGCGGCTAGCGCCAGCACACCGATCATGCCCATGACCTCAACACCCGGCATGACGGGTACAAATACCTTGTAAAGCGCCTCGAGCAGCACCCCGATCCCGAAGGCCAGCATGAACAATCCTTTTGCCAGGGAAGCTCCTGCTTGCCATTTTGCTGAGCGATCCAAAACGAACAGGCTAAATCCATAGACCAGAGCATCGCCCAGCATGTCCAGGGCATCCGCTAGTAGCGCAGTCGAATGAGCTAGTAGCCCTGCAGAGCCCTCGATGACAAACATTACACTATTGATGGCGAGCACGAACCACAGCACACGGGCGTGGTTCGCACGCATGGCGGTGATTTCGCAACTCTTGTCCTGGCAACAATTCGCCACTTCCAATTCCTGATTGACGGCCCTAAAAAATTGCCGATTGAATGCTGCCACGCAACACCCTAGGCCACCTTCCGGGCTTTGACTTCCAGGCGTATCCCCTCCTGCTCCTGCAGGTAATGGATCACCGCAAACAGGTTACTCGCTTGGGGATTCCCTTTCGGCCCGAACATGCGCATGAGACTCTTGCTCGATTTGTCGAAGACCTGGGAGAGTTCCTCGAACCCGATCGTCGCATTGATATAGTCACGCAGCACCGCCTTGCCGGTATCGACATCACCGGCGAGCAGGCACTCGACCCCTTCTTGCAGCAGGGCCTTGCGAAACGCCGAATCCCGTTGGGCGCGTGCCTGAATGGTGTCCTTAAAATCTTTCGTCAAAGCCATCATGTCACCTCTTGCCGTTTCCGGCGCTTATAGTCACGCCAATGCCCTTTTGCGGCGGCAATATCTGCGTCCTGGCGCTTCGTGGTACCACCCGCGAGCAATATCACCAACCTGTCCCCATCCTTGCCAAAGTAGATCCGATAGCCAGGACCAAAATTGATTCGGTACTCATAGACGCCGGCACCAACACCTTTCACGTTAGAGAAGTTACCCTGCTCCATCCGATGGACTGCCGTCGCCGCCTTGACCGCAGCGGCCACATTCAGACGATCGAAACATTTGGCATAAGGACTGTTTCCCTCAGCATCGAGGTATTCTCTAACCTCTGTCATATGACCCGTATAGTCGCATATATGTTACCTTTTGCAATGCCCACACAACAACGCATTTCCGGATAACCCTTGTTTTCTATGGAGTGACACTCGGAACTGGCGGCTGGACAGTTGAAAATGAGTGCGCATCCTGAATCGCCCCGAAAATCATCCCTTCGGCGGATACGGATCATTCCCGTGGCTGTCCTTGTTCTGGATCTTCCCGTCCTTGCCGTGGATGTAGAATTCGGTGCCTTGGTTCTGGCTGATCTTGCGCCCGGCATCGACGGCATCCTGCTTCTTGTCGAAGTGGCCGCTGCTACGAGCCGCGCCGTCTTTTTTGACATCCCAACCGCCGTCAGCGTTGGGCACGACATGATGTGATCCTGGTTTCTTTGGCATGGTCGTCTACTGTCTACTTGTGAAAATTACCCATGGAAATTTGGAGTATGTACATCAGCCACGAATCGGTCTTGAGAAGAATGGCCCTGAGCTGCTCATCGGTCAGCTCTGTCTCCAATTCGTGGACCCGGTTGAACAGCTCGATCAGCTTCACCAGCGCCCGGGTATCGTGCATCAGGAAGTCGCTCGGCGGATCGTTGTTAAGCTCCCGGCAGACATAAAGCACCCTGGCTCGACGGGTTGGCTTGCCTTCATGTAGCAGGTCCTTCTGATTGGGTACTTCCGGAATCCATGCAGCTACGAGATCGTCGGGTGCCAATCGCCTGAGCAGATGGTTCCACATCTCTCTAAGCGAGCTCAGAATGTGCCTTGCCCGATCGGCATTGTTGCCGTGTAGGGCATCCCGAGCGCCGATATACGGCCGGGCGAATCCTGGATCGACCTGCTGCAGAAGAGCGATGCAGCCTGATGTTTCCAGCTCTGCTTCAGCGATAAGCTGAATTTCCAGTTCGACATCATCATCCCGTTCATCCCAGGGGCGAAGAGTTTCGAGCGCGAAGCTGGTGGTGTAGACTTCATGGGTGGCCCCAGGCAAAACGAAGGCCGGCAGACGCGTGATGTCCGAAATCTCCCTCAGTGACTCTGCCAAACCCCCATACGAAGCGGCCACGTGAGCTATTGAGTTCTCCAATCGTCCAGCGGACGCACATCTATGGAGATCTGATCCTGCCCGCCTACGATGGACACCCTGTTAAGCGAGTACACTACGCGACAGAGGTGAACCATGGCAAGACGAATTCAAGTAAAGAAGACGACCCGAAAACGGTATTCAAAGGAATTCAAGGATGAGGCGCTGGCGCTGGCGGAGAGGCTTGGGGTGCCGGCGGCAGCCAAGGAGTTGGGCCTGCACGAATCGCAGCTTTATGGATGGCGGATAAGATCTCGCGCCGAGCGAGACCAGAGCGAAGCGGAGCGAAATCAGGCCGCCGAGATTGCCCGGTTGAAACGCAAGGTAGCTGACCAGGCAGAGGAACTCGCCATAGTAAAAAAAGCGGCCGCATACTTCGCCAAGAGCCTGAAGTGAAGTATGCATTTATGGGGAATCACTCAGGCACATTTCGAGTATCCAGCATGAGTCGGGTCCTGCGAGTCTCCCGCAGCGGTTTCTATGCCTGGCGCAAACGCCAGAGTCAGCCATCGCCTAGACAGCAGCGCCGCAAACACCTGGACGATGCAGTAAAGAAAGCCTTTGATGCGAAGAAAGGCCGCTCCGGCTCACCGGGGTTGACTCTGGATTTGGCAGATGCCGGTCAACAATACGATCGCAAGACCGTGGCAGAGAGCATGCGCCGCCAGGGACTTCGTGCCAAGGCCGCCAAGAAGTTCAAAGCCACAACGAACTCGAAGCACGATTTGCCGGTAGCGCCTAATCTGTTGCAGCAGAACTTCACGGCGACAGCGCCCAACCGGAAGTACGTCAGCGACATCACGTACTTGTGGACCGGCGAGGGATGGCTGTACCTGGCGACCGTGATCGACCTGTACTCGCGCCTGGTGGTCGGCTGGGCCATGTCTGAACGCATGACGGCCCAA
>Ga0209536_100005817_pt1 | contig 19066 bp, 10 predicted proteins | sample DeeMarSeWOR28_12_FD_187461 | JGI IMG/M metagenome (GOLD analysis project Ga0209536, IMG submission 187461) | Marine sediment microbial communities from White Oak River estuary, North Carolina - WOR-2-8_12 (SPAdes) (version 2) | ecosystem: Environmental > Aquatic > Marine > Intertidal zone >... | reverse complement strand
CCGCCATAAAGGGCGTCCGGGAGATGGCCATGCCGGTCACACTGGCGGTCCTGACTACGATGTTTGCCTTCATACCTCTGGCTTACACCCTTGGCATTATGGGCAAAATCCTGCGCGCCATGCCAATCGTAGTCGTCAGCATTCTTGGGGTTTCGCTGGTCGAGGCGCTGCTTATCCTTCCGGCCCATCTGTCGTCAAACGCCAACTGGAACAGATTCGTGCTTGTTCGCTTGACCAACAAAATCAATCAGGCTACTCACAGGGCGTTGACCTGGTTCGTCTTCGGACCTTTCGCCAGGTTTGTCGAGAGGGCCGTAAAATGGCGATATGTCACGTTAGCGACAGGCGTCGCCATATTTCTTGTTACCATCGGCTTTATCGCGGGCGGCTATGTCAAATTCGTCTTCTTTGGCACGGTCGAAGCCGACAATATGATTGCCACGTTAAAGATGCCTCTGGGGACGCCCGTTGAGCGGACAAGAGAGATCACCGAGAGAATCGAAGAGGCGGCCCTGCAGGCGCTCGAAGAATTCGACAGCAAGCGCCCCGGAAAGCCTTCTCTTATGAGGCACATGTCCGTGACTGTCGGGGCTCACCCTATGGCAGCGAGAGGCGGCCCCGTCCAGGTTGATCTGGCGGGGGCGGGACAATCGCATTTGGGTGAGGTCAACATAGAGTTGCTGGGAGGCGAAGATCGTGACGTATCCAGCGTTGCCATAAAGAACCGATGGAGAGAGTTGGTCGGCGAAATGCCGGGCATCTCATCGCTCACGTTCCTGGCTGAGTTTTCGACTACCGGCAATCCGATTGACGTCGAGTTGTCTCACAAGGATTTCTATACACTGCTGGCAGCATCAGACAAACTCAAAATGATTCTGCGTGATTACACTGGTGTCAGCGACATCGCAGACGACTTCGAGCCGGGCAAGGTCGAGCTGAAGCTGGAACTCAAAGACACCGGACGCACTTTGGGCCTGACACTATCGGATATTGCAAGACAGGTCAGGCAGGGCTTCTACGGTGATGAAGCCCAGCGCATACAGAGGGGCCGCGACGACATTCGCGTAATGGTGCGGTATCCTGAAGACGAACGCAAGAGCCTGGCCGACGTGGAGAATATGAGAATCCGCTTGCCGGACGGAACGGAGATTGCGTTCAAGACTGTTGCCGAGGTTCGGTACGGAAGGGGCTATTCGACCATAAAAAGAGTTGATCGCAGGCGAGTAGTGAGCGTCTCGGCCGACGTAGATGAAGACGTTGCCAATGCAAAGGAAATAAACACTCAATTGCAGACGGAAGTATTGCCGAAGCTGATGAACGAGTTCCCGGGATTGCAGTATCGATTCGCCGGCGAGCAACGTGAAATGATCGAGTCCATGAGCAGCCTGATACCCAATTTTGGCATTGCATTGATGGCGATCTACGCTCTTCTTGCCGTCCAGTTCAGAAGCTACTCGCAGCCGGCGATAGTGATGTCTGCGATTCCATTCGGCATCGTAGGCGCCACGCTGGGACACCTGTTGATGGGGTACGATCTCAGCATACTCTCCATGTTCGGAATCGTTGCGCTGGCCGGCGTGGTCGTAAACGATTCGCTTATCATGATCGATTTGATCAACCGCGAGCGCACCGCGGGGATAGAACTGGCCCAGATACTGCGTGACTGCGCGACGCGCAGGTTCCGCCCAATCATGCTGACGACCCTGACGACATTCTGCGGCCTGCTGCCGATGATCGCAGAAAGAAGCCTGCAGGCTCGGTTCCTTGTGCCGATGGCCATAAGCCTGGCGTTCGGAGTTATGTTTGCGACCTGCATAACACTTGTGCTGGTGCCATCGCTATACATGATTCTTGAGGATTTCAAGAACAGGATGTTTTCAACCAAAACGGACCAATAAAGTCTATAAGTTGTTGGGCTGTATCGAGTTAACAAATGGTGATTAGTTTTTTCAAAGATTTTCTGGCCAGAACGCCTTTGTGAGCGGATAATAATCTTGGCATTCATCTTGTTGAAGAAACAGGTGCGAATATGATCTCAAGTCGGAATGGATTTTCTCGTCGGGGGCAATCATGGAAGCTACCGCAAAATTCAAACCAAACATAGAAGTCGTTAGTGACCCTGAGGTTCTCGCCCAAAGAAGTGCCGAAGTATTTGTTGCCGATGCACACAAGGCAATAGGAGCGAGAGGCGTTTTCCGCGTGGCTGTCTCAGGGGGGCACACGCCCGAACATTTCTTCAAGCTGTTAGGCGAGATGTCGCAGGCAGGTTCTCTTGAATGGGACAAGATAGAGTTGTTCTGGGTTGACGAGCGGATAGTCGACGCCGATTCACCTTGGAGCAATTACAAGCTGGCTGCCGACACGTTCCTGGCCAAGGTTTCCATTCCCGAGGAGAATGTTCACCGAATCCCTACCGACTACAGCGATTTCAAAGCTGCCGCTCGCTGCTATGAACAGACCATACGAGAGGTCTTCGATCTGGCGCTGGGTGAGCTTCCTGAGTTTGATCTGATTGTGCTCGGCATAGGCGGCGACGGCCACACCGGTTCGCTCTTTCCGGGATCCTACGCAGCTTTTGACACCGAAGATCTGGCGTGCGCCGTTTATGTCCTAGACGATTATCCCAACAGGATAACCCTTACCCCTCCGGTTTTGTCAGCCGCATCTCATCTGATTGTGTTGGTCAGCGGCGAAAAGAAAGCGGAGATTCTGAAAAAGATTTTGACCAGCGAGCCTGATGAGGTGCGGTATCCTATTCACGCCCTTTGGCCCGTTCTCGATAAGATCACCTGGCTGGTCGATGCCGCGGCGGCACAATCTCTGCGGTTATACCCTTGAAGGGTAGTAGATTCCCGCGAGCAAAACCATAGCCTATAATTGTGAAGCCACTTACCCGCGCACGGACGGGAATTTTCAATCAGGAGCACTATATAAAGTCAGTGACCACTCAGTTGGGGATTATCAGCTTTGTTCCGGGCCTCACAACGTTGGCGTCTTTTATCGTCTGGCGGTTAGCCTCGAAAATCCTTTGCCATTTTCCCGCCGAGCCGTAGTAGTCGTAGGAAATCTTAGACAGCGTTTCACCGTCGCGTACGATGTGGAATCTCTGGCGTTGGGCGTATGTCGCCGGTGCGGTATCGCTTTGGAGCCTTTCGTCTGTTATCGCACGGCGAGTCGGCACTCTCGGCGCCGCTGTGTCAAAAGTCTCACGCTTTCGACGGTCAACTGCCGCTACCGGGTTGGGTGCGGCGCCTAGCTGGGCGGCCGATCCGCCGGCGGCGGCTGTTCCCCGGGCATCCAGCATTCTCGCCTGCGGAGTCAGGCTCGGGCGAGTGGCGAGCCAGAGCACCGCTACACTGACTATCGCCAGGCCCAGAATCAGCCCAATTTTAAGGTCCTTTTGCATCTTGACGACAACAACATCAAAAGGTTGCGGCGGCTCATCCGGCAAAAAACCACAATGCAGGACGCTATCGGCTCCGACTGCTGCCTTTTGAGATCTTTGTCTTTGTTCCGACTAACAATATCGGTGCGGCTATCGCGATTGACGAGTAAGTACCCACGATGATGCCGAGACCTATTGCGAAGGTGAAGCCTCTCAATCCGGGACCTCCGAAGATGTACATAACCAGCACGACTATGAACGTGGTCAGAGATGTCATAATGGTCCTGGAAACAGTCTGGTTGATGCTGTTGGTGATAACCTGGGGATTGAGCAGGCGAGACTTGCCGCGGTTCTCCCGGATGCGGTCGAAGACAACGATCGTATCGTTGAGCGAGTATCCGATGAGCGTCAGGAATGCGGCTATCATCGCGAGATTGATCTTGAAATCTCCGATCAGGAGAAAATCGCCGATCGATGTGCCCGCGATGTAGGTGCATGCAGCGATCGCGCCGAGTGTGATGCAAACGTCGTGCACCAAGGCCGCAATTGCGGCAAGGCCGTAGCGGAGGTCTCCAAAACGAATCCAGATATAAGTCACGATCGCGAACAGTGACAGGACGATAGCTATCAGAGCCCGCGTCTTCTGCTCGGCGCCCACCGACGGATCGAACTGCCTGACGCGGGGCAGCGACGATGCAAGCTGTCCTGCGGCCAGGACCTTTTTCTTTTCGTTTTCGACGAACTGCGTCCATTCATCTTCGTCAAGCTCACGAAGACCTGCTTCGGCCTCGGCGCTGACGTAGACAAAAGATCTTACAGTCTGGTTGGGGTCGGTCATCGCGCTTAGGTTCGTATCCAGGATCTGGTAGGGATATCGCACGAGATCCTGCATGTCCGGTTTGAAGAGCAGGTCACCGAATCTCTGGGTGATTTCTCTGGCGGTCGCAGCGTTTTCGATTTGGCATTCAATCTTGATCCCGCCCAGAAAATCAATGAGTTCGGGATAAGAGGCTATCACATCTTCAGCTATCTTCTGCGTCGAGACGATCCTGGGCTTAAGATCCTGCTGAATTTCCAGTTGGCTCGAAAAAGCCGTAAGTATTGCATTGTTGACAACTTCATCGACCTTCGGTTCGGATAGGGTGGCGTCGGGAAAAGCCGCTGACAGCACACCTTTGACCAGAGACTGATTCATCTGGCTGGTCGATACTACAACTTTGCCCGTGGAATCTGCGTTTTGCGTCACGAGCAGATTCGTGAGCGTGCCTCCAACCTGCCCCTGAGCCTTTCTTATTGCACTGGTTATCTCGTCAATCGATTGGGCGCCTGCCTGCCCGAGAGTCATATCAACGACGAGTCGATTTGTTTCCGTGGTGCTGATTTCATATTGTCTGCCCGACTCTCCAAGGCTGTAAACGCTCGCGGTGGCGAGAGCTGGATTCGGGTTGTCGGGATCTCTGCCGATTTGCTGGATCTTGTCCTGAACCTCCTGCCTGCTCATCGGCTCTTTGAGACTTACCTGGGCCGTAGTGCCTCCTGTGAATTCTGTGTCATACTTGTTGTTCACCGTGTTGTCTCTGGTGAAGAAGACGAGCAGTCCACCTATAATAAGCACTGATGATATGCTGAAGAAAATCGGTCTGGAACGCATCCAGTCGACATTAGGTTTGTGAATGAGGCGAAGCATTGCAATATGGTCTTTAATGATTCGTTTGCTCAGCAGAAGGTCGAAAATCACCCGCGTGACAAACAACGCGGTGAACATACTTGATGCAATGCCGAGCATGAGCACGATGGCAAAGCCCCTGACTTCTTCCGAGGCCCTCCAGTAAAGTATCGCGGCGGTGATAAACGTGGTCAGGTTTGCATCGAAAATAGTCCTGAACGCCTTCTGGTACCCGTTTGTCACGGCGATTCTCAATGACGAACCTCTCTGCTGTTCTTCGCGAATTCTCTCGAAGATCAGCACGTTGGCGTCGACGCTCATACCGATGGTCAGAATGATGCCGGCTATACCTGGCAATGTGAAGGTCGCCCTGACACCGGCCATTATCGCCAGGATAAAGAGAATATTCATCAACAATGCTGCATCGGCGATTGAGCCGGCGAGCATATAGTAAACAAGCATGCATACCATCACTGCGACAAGACCAATAAAGCCGGCCTGTATACCCTGGTCGCGGTTTTCGACACCTATGGACGGGCCGATCGTATTTACGGAAATGGGCTGATCGATCAGCATGGCGGGCAGTGAGCCGGCGTTCAGCTTGTTAACCATGTCGTCGACCTCTGTTTGAGTGAAGCTGCCGCTTATAATACCCGATCCGGATATTCTCTCGCTGATATTCGGCGCGGTTATTGCGATGTCATCAAGCAGGATGCACAGAGGCCGATCGACGTTATTGCCGGTGAGTCTGCCGAACAGCATGCCCCCTCTGGTGTCCAGTTGAAATCCGATGGCCCGTCGGCCCTCATTATCCTGTGTCGGGTTGGCCCTCTGCAGTTTCCAGCTTTGTTCTGCGGGACTGTGAAGCATAGTCTCGCCATCGCGGTTGCTGGCCAGGACGTAGTTCTTTCCACCGAACGGTGCGATGATTGAACCGGGGGCCTTCCATTCCTCGATGTTCTCCATCTCACGCCACACGTACCTGGTATCTGAGGCGTATTGAGGTCCTTTTTCCATCAGCCTAGTTCTGTAGCTGGCCATCAGATCCGGATCCACTTCAGGATGGTCCTGTGTCGGGAGTATTCTAAACTCCAGTATGCCGGCGCCTTTGAGCATTCGTCGCAGTTGCATCGGGTCGTCGAGTCTGCCTCTGTAAGGGCTGTACCTGTCATACGCCGCCACCACCTCATCGATTTCCGCCACACGGTCCGGGAAATCGGCTTTGAGCTTGTCGATCTGTCTTTGGCGATTCTTGGGCGTCTCCAGACATACATCCAACTGATCTTTGGACAGGTTCAGTTGATCGATTGAGCCCCTGGCGTCCTTATACTGGGTCTGTTTGGTCAGGAGCTGATCGGCGACTTGGGACCACTCTGCATAAGTCTTCACATATCCGGTCAGCAGCTCAAGGTTGTCGTTGACGTCGGGGAATTCTTTCAATTCCGCCTGAAGGTCATTTGGATCCAATTTGGCCCAGTCATTCTTCTTGCGGTTTATCTGATCGAGGTCCAGGCCGGCCGATGTTATCTTGGTTTCTTCTGCCTGGAGGTTACTGTAGAGTTCGTCCCTGTTGGTCTTCAAGGCAGTATATTCGTCGTTGACTTTGGCAAGGTTGTCGAGGATTTCGACCCTGTTCGGGTCGCCTTGTGCAAAGGATTCAAAAAGCTCGCTTCTCTCGGTGGCCGGCTTTTCGAGCGAGCGCATAATCTTGGCAGGGCTGAGATTTCTGGCGAGCAGGGCCGTCTCGGCGTTTGCATAATCCTCGCGTCTCTGGCGCGCCTCGGCACTGGCCAGAGGCATCTGAATCTCGAATCGCGTATTGCCCAGCGGTCGCCATATGAGGTTCTGGATGTTGGCGGGGTCTATTCGCCTTCGCAGAACAGTTATCATTCTAGCCGCTAAATCTTTCTTGTCCGCTTCTTTGAGATTGTGTGCGTCAATTTCGTAGATGAGACTTGTCCCACCCGCCAGGTCTATGCCCGGTTTCAATTTCTCGCTCGGCGGATACAAGGCCCAGGCTGCAACAGCCACCAGGACAGCAATCAAGATCATCTTCGACGTAAGGTTCTTGCTCATGACTTTCCTCTTATCATATTCATACATGCGTGCAAAGATGAATCGATATCATGACTTCTCGACACATCCGCGCATTTACTCAACCACACTTAATCCTTGGACATATTTCTGCTGATTGCTGAACGGAGAATCTTCATTTTCGTATTGTTCGACTCGTCGATTTTCAGCGTGATCTCATCATCCTTTATGTCGACCACAGTCCCGATAATTCCCCCGATTGTCTGAACTCTGTCGTTCTTGCTCAACGCCTGCATCATTTGCTTGTGCTGCTGTTGTTTCTTGCGAGGTCCTCTAAAGAGGATCAAATACATCATGACCAGCATCACGCCAATAATAATGAACTGCGTTTGGGCACCCCCGCCGAAAGGACCACGCCCGGTGGGCTGGCCCGGCGTATTGGAGTCGGCCTGACCCGTTGTCGTCTCTTCTTCGGAAGTTACCCGCTCCGAAATAATGCCAGGCGACGAATCACTGCTGTCTGTTTGAGCCAATATCCATATATTGTTCATTTCTATTATCCTTTAATAACATCAAATATCACATCTCATACTGTGATATGCGGCCCTGTGTCCACCGGCCAAACCACATATACTAACGACTCTTCACCATTTTTCAATAGTCAATCGTTAATAATCAATTGTCCTTGACCATTCGTCAAATTCGCTGTTTGCAAGGGCTTCTCTCGCCCGGCCCATCAGCCTCTGATAGAATGTGAGGTTGTGCAGCGATACTAATATGGGACCAAGCATTTCGCCACAGTTAAAGAAATGCCTCAGAGTCCCTCGGCTGAAATTCCGGCAGCAGCAGCATTCGCAGCCGTCTTCAATCGCCTCGGTGTCGTTAGTATGGGCGCTGTTTCTGAGCCGCACCGGGCCGTTTTCGGTAAACGCGAAGGCATTTCGGCCGTTTCTCGTGGGCAGAACGCAGTCAAACATGTCCACCCCGGCCCTGACCGCGGCGATTATGTCCTTTGGTGTGCCGACTCCCATGAGGTAGCGAGCTTTGTCCTCCGGCAGCAGCCGCGCTGTGTGGGTTACTGTCCTTATCATATCATCGTGGGCCTCGCCAACACTCAATCCCCCAAGGGCATACCCGTCAAAATTCATTTTGACCAGCTCGGCGGCGCAGTGTGTCCGCATTTCGAGATTCGTCCCGCCCTGGATGATGCCGAACAAGAGCTGGTGCCTGTTGGCGTGTGCCTGTTTGCAGCGCCCGGCCCAGAGGATACTCCTTTCGACGGCTTTTTCGAGCTCGTCCGTGTCGACGCCGAAAGCGGTGCATTGGTCGAAGCACATTATTATGTCGGCGCCCAGACGATTCTGGATTCGGGTTGCGATCTCAGCGTTCAGGTATACTCGCGCACCATCGACGTGGCTGGCGAATTCGACTCCATCGTCGTCGACCTTGGCAAGCCGGCTCAGAGAGAACACCTGGTATCCGCCGCTGTCTGTCAGTATGGGTCGATCCCAGGCCATTAGTTTATGAAGGCCGCCCAGCTTCTCGACCGTCTCGACTCCGGGACGCAGCATCATGTGATAAGTATTGGCCAGGACGATGCTGGCGCCGGTCTCTTTGAGCTGCCTGGGTGTGATACCCTTTACGGCGCCGGCGGTTCCGACCGGCATGAAGACAGGCGTCTTGATGTTGCCATGAGCGGTCGAGAGCAAACCGCCTCTGGCGGCAGAACCGGAATCTTGATAGAGAACTTCGTATGTCGCCATTTCTGGTGCGCCGTCAAATCGGATTTCGCAGCGTCAGTATACCCTTGAAGGGTAGTAGGTTCCCGCGAGTAAGATCATAAACTGTTATTGTGAAGCTAGCTACCCGCGCAGAAAACGGGAAATTTCAATTGGAAGCACTATACATCTTCTTTATACTGGACGCCGGGTAGTAGTATGAAAGGATCTGCTCGGCGTTCTTGCCTTCTCTTGCCATTCCCTCGGCACCGTATTGGCACATCCCTACCCCGTGGCCCCAGCCTCTGCCTGACAGGAATGCCCAATGATTGTCCCAGTTAACGATTTGGCATATTGAGCTTTTCAGCTTTCGGCCGGTCGGATCTACGGTCAGGCGGAAATCCTCGGCCCTCAAAAAATCGCGCTTGCCGCTAGAGCCGACAATTTCTATCTTGGTCAGTCGAGAGATCTCTCCGTAGTCGCTCCAGTCGGTGGCATCTATGCTTGTGATCTTTCCGATCTTTTTCAATGTGGGATATTTCCGCAGCAGTTTATCGGCAACTTCGGCCTTGTCGAACCTGATCATGGGCCAGAAGAAAAACTTCGGCCTGGCCACGGTTTCGCAGAAGGGGCAGGGTACGCCGATCAGCGGTTCAAAGGAGTCGCCGAACACATTGCTGCTGTTTTCCGTGTGGCCGCCGCAGGTTGAGCTAAAGTACGACGGAAAGATCTCTTGGGTTCCGTCGGTGTGTCTGCATGTCAGCACCCGGCCTTTCGTGTGGTTGACCGCCTTCCATGTCCGGCTTGACTCGGCCTTGACGCCTCCGTAGACCTGATTCGCTGCGGTTCGCTTCACGTCCCAGTTGCGATTGACGCCGAATCTCTTCTTGATATAGAAGCAATAGGTCCGGGCGGCGATCGCCTGGGCCTTGAGTGCCTCGGCCTCCCAGTAGTCCGGCATTTCAGCGCCGACCACACCGGCCAGATAGGGCTCGGGTGGAACCAGATTGATCGCATCGAAGGATTTGCCGTCTCGGTTGACTATGAGCCTTAGGTTGCCGCGATAATCGTCTCCGTTGAGGTTGAAGATGTACGGCTCGTCCGGGAAGAAGACGGCCTCGTTGCCTGCAAACGTCTGGCCCGCAATTGTCATCCTGCCGTCAGTGAGTTTGATATCGATCGGGACATCGGTCTTCTCAAGACGGATTTCCGTTCTCCGTGTTCGCGGGACGCTCCAGTCTTTGCTGACGCTCAAAGGTGAAGCGCTCGCCAGAGTGCACGAGCTGACATCGTCGAGCAGCAGGACCCTTACCCAAAACCGCTGTTCGATATCCATCTGGATGGTCGGGGTTGTGAGCTGCCGGCTCTTACAGCCGCCCACGCTCAGCAAGCCGAGCATGAGGATTGCCGCCAGAACATCCGAGATGCAACCGTGGCGTTCCCATGAGACTGTCCGCAAGGCACTCTTCCGCAAGCTTGCTGATAGTCGATTTGTGGTGGACAATGTCGATTCGCCTGGTATACCCTTGAAGGGTAGTAAATTGCCGCGAGTAAGACCATAACCTATTATTGTCAAGCCACTACCTATGGCACAAGTTACCCGCGCAAGAACCCGAATTTTCAATCAGGAGCACTATAATGATCGCTTGGTTAGTCCAGACTCCGCAGCGATAATCCGAGGTCGCCGAGGGCTTTGTTGATTTCGTTCAGGCTCGTCATGCCGAAGTTCTTGCAGCCGAGGAGCTCCGCCTCCGTCTGGTTCATCAACTCGCCCACAGTGCGGATATTCAGCTTCTGCAGGCACTTTCGAGCACGCACGGACAATTTAAGATCATCCACGGATTTGTGCCTGAGCCCCTCGGCTTCGCTGTCGGCGACGGCGTGGTCGGTTGGTTCTGTCGCGGCCGGCAGGTTTTCTTCCAGAGTCATGCCAAGTTTCAGGCCCTTCGGTTCGAGGATGACCTTGATTTCCTGGAGCGAGGTTTCTCCGAAGTTCTTGTAAGACAGCAGTTCGGCCTCGCTGATATTCAGAAGGTCGCCGAGTGTCTCGATCTTCATCTTCTTCAGGCAGTTTCTGCTGCGCACAGACAGCTCGAAATCGGATATGGGGGTCTCGAGAATCTGGTTCTTTCGCGTCTTCTTCTGCTCCTTCTCCTCATCATAGAACATCGTCTTGGAGCTTTCTATGTCCTTCTTGAACAGATGTGCTCTGGCGTGATTCGGGAAACTCTCCAGGACGGCGTCGACACATCCAGTCGCCTCGTCAAGTCGGTTGCTGTCTTCGTAAAGCACGGCCAGGTTCAGCAGGGCGTGGACGTGCACCGATGAGCCTGAAGCGATCTGCTTGTAGCACTTGATTGCAGCTTCTTCGTCGCCGGACAAATCGCGGCGAAAGGCCAGGTGGAAAAGTGCCCTTTGATGTTCCGGAGACAACTCCAGTGCGGTCTTGTAACTGTCTATGGCCTGCTCATAAAGCCCCTGGGCTTCGTTAAGACGCCCAAGCTGGTAGTGGTATTCGGCACTTACGTTTTCAAAATTTGCGCAGGCTTTGAGCGCCTTGGACGCTGCCTTGAAATCCGCCGCATGACGATACGTGCATGCTTTTTCGAGCGCCACCTCCAGTTTCTCGGCTTCGTGATTGAGACTCTCTTTAAGGCTCTCGATCGCCTGGTCGAACTCGCCAATCCGGCGAAGTGCAAAGGCCATGAACAGGAATTTCTCTTTACAGTCTTTGCCCTTGGCCAGCTTCTGCGCCGCCTCGGCGTATCTGCCCAGAATGAAGAGCCCGATGCCCTGAGCCAGCGAAGCCTTACGGCCCGTCCCGGACATGTTTGCTTCCAGTTGCTCATTGAAATCCATCTGGTTCTTCTCGCCGGAATTGACGGACTCGGACAGTGTCCTGATCTGATCCATCGAGGGCAGATTGTCGGCGAACAAGTCGATTTCCAATTCGGTGACTGATTCCATTGAAACTTCTCCCGTAATACTCAGTATTCAACGCGCAATAGTGATCTGTACTGTAATTAGTACCCAAAGGCAGAGCATTATAAGGACAAACGCAGGATTTGCAACAGATTTTTTGTCCGAGCCGCGCTGCACCGGCCGCGTTGAGCCCGGTAACCGCGGATCCGGCCGGATTTCGCCCAATCAGTAGTCCTTAGAGTCTCTCATCCCTTGGGGCCAACCTTCGGGCAAGACGCCGGTTATGGTTCGCGGGCCTGATGTGTCAGGCGAGCGATGCCATCCCAAGGTTTGGAACTCACCGAACCAGCCGAATCTCATCGAAGTACATCGTCCCCATGCCGCCGGCGGCGGGGCTGCCCTTTGTTCCGAAGCCGAGGGTAATGCTGTCGACGTTGGTAAGGTCCACGCCCTGCTCTGCAAAGCGCGTCAGCTCGATGACCCACTCGTTCCACCCGGCGCCTAGCTGCGTTGCGGCGAGAGTGTCATGATAGACCACGGCATTTCCGTCGAGGGCAACAAACATTCGCTCGGCGGTGTTACCCGAGCTGGCGCGGAACCACAGCGACAACTTCGCAACGCTTCCCTGCGTCCAGTCACGCGGATAGACCAGTGTCAAGGTTGCCTCAGAGGTCTTGCCGGCGTTGTCGTAGCGATAGATCATCGACTGGGCGCCCGTGCGGACGATGGTCTGCTCGGCGTACGGAGGAAGGTCATTGCCGATGATCGCTCCGTTTGTGGTGGTTCCAAAGCCGTCTATCCACTTGTCGAATATCCTGTTCATGGCCGGATCGGGCGGGTCGAGATCATTGTAGGACTCGAAATCGTCCACGGTGATGAAAGCGGCCGTCGCGAAGGTCCAGACAAGACCTTTGACCGTTCCGTCCGGATAGACCTCATCCACGCGCCAGGCATAACTGCTGTCCAGGGTAAGTCCGCCGGGATCATAGCTCTCTGCGCCGAGCGCCCTGGGACCTAGGTATTCGGGTGAGGCTGTATTAGCGCTGCCGACAGCTTCGGCATCGGCGCCGAAGTACAACTCGTGCGAGGTGGCATTGTCCGCCGCCGTCCAGCTTAGTGATGTGATAATCTGCACATCTACAGCGCCATTAGCAGGCTGCGGATCGGCGACGGCGCCCGGAGTCGCGAAGCTCCAGACCTTGCCTTTATGGGTCTCAGAGCCGTCAAACTCATCCACCCGCCAGTAGTAAATCTTCTCTTCTTCGAGAGAGTCGGGCTTGAAGGACGCAACGGCCTGAGGCGGGCCTGCAGTGGCGCTGCTGACTGTGTCAAAATCGTCGCCGAAATACACTGTGTGCAGCCGTGATCCGAATCCGGCTGTCCAGCTGAGCTCTGCGTTCAGATCCACAGAGTCGGTACCAGCGGCCGGCTCCGGGGCATAGGCCGTCTTCGGAGGAATCGAGAAACTCCAGACGTCGCCCTTCCACGGACTGTTCGGATCGGCGTCATTGACCGCGTCGATTCGCCAGTAGTAAGTCGCGCCCGGAACAAGACCATCCGGATAAGGAAATCCGGGAAAGCCAACAATCAGAGACGTCTCGGCCTGGTTGCCCACAAACGCCCCTTCGGCTCCGCTGTCCACATCGTCAAAACTGTCCCCGATGTATACATCATGTGAAACTGCCTTAGCTCCGGCCCTCCAGGCGAGGCTCGCCCATGTATCTGAAAGTAAGGCGCCGTCGGCGGGCTCCGGAGCGGAGGCCTTTACTTTAGGTGCTTTGCCCGGCTCAATTCCGGCTACATATTCTCCTTCATAGACGTAGACAAAATCCAACCAGTGTGGCACTTCGGAAGCGGCAGAGAAAAACTCAAGCTTTCCTTCGTCGCTGCCGGCGGTCGATGTCATTGTGTACTCAGCCCATTCAGTAGTCAGCTCAAAGTCGGCATACCCCCAACTAACGGAATTATCCGCCGCCTTAAATTGTGCTCCAAGTGGACGTGGTTCTTCAGCTTTGGCCCAGAATGTGGCGGTAAAATCTGTTCCAGTCTTCATCGGGAATGATATGTTTGCTACGACGAGATGCCAGTTTTCGACCCCTACTGGCTCAACCCGAAGGCTTCTGGAACCGTCGATGGACTCTGTATCGACTATGTATACATCACTACCTGTAACATCGTCTGGGGCCCATGTACACCATTGAAACCACTCGTCGTCCATTAAAATGGCGTCCTCATCTTCTTCAAAACTTGGGTTTGGCGCCAGGTTTTCGACTTGTGCATGAGCTGCAGGCGGCAAGACAACCAGCACGAAAACAAGGTAGATCAGGCAGATTAGTCTTTCGGACATAACGATCCTCCTTCAAAAAAGGGTAACAAAAATCGACCGACAATGGTCGTTGCTGATACCATGTATACCAAATCAGCCGGTATCCCGTCAAGAACAATTACCGCAAAGGGGCCGCATAACAGTCTGCTCAGAAGACATTCTTATTGACTACATAACGCGAAAAGACGCGAAAGAAGGTTTGGCACTTCCTTCTTCGCACTGCTATCCTTCAAGTCGTTGTCTTTTGTGATCACTGTTTTCAAGGGCTCGGCATAACACTATTATCAATAATAATTTATGAACGCTCCATGTTAGGGCAACTGTTTACCTGCAACAGCGGCGTCTGCCTTACTACAAACTTTTTTTTGGAACTACGAAAGGCGCGGAATGACGCCAAAAGGTCAGCTTCGGCTCTGCTCTTTCGCGTGTTTGGCGTGTTTCGTAGTTCATAAAGTAATTGGTTGCGGCCGCAGGCTGCGCTGGGCTCTCGGTATCGTCCCTTGGCGGATTCTCGTTGTTTGCAGGCGGGTTTCGTGGTTATACTGGTCCTTACTACCCTTCAAGTGTATAAATGTCAACCGGAGCATCTATAATGGCGAAATTGCAGCCGAATTCGACCGGCATTGAGAGCTGGCTCAAGTTGATCAGAGCCGATGGTGTCGGCCCGGCGACTTTTGCAAAGCTGATCAAGCGGTTCGGCTCGGCAGAGAGTGTCTTGGGCGCTTCGGCCAGTGAGCTGGCCAAGGTCGACGGGCTGGGCTTTAAGACAGCCGAGCGAATTGCCTCAACGCGCGACAAGTTCGACGCGGCGGCCGAGTTGGAATTGGCGCAGAGACACGGCGTCTGGATAATAAATCTTGACGACCAGCGGTATCCGCCCGTGTTGAGGCGGATCTATGATCCTCCGCCTGTACTTTTTGTAAAGGGGAGCCTGTGCCGCGAGGACAATCTGGCGCTTTCGATAGTGGGCTCGCGGCGTTGCAGCCTGTACGGCCAGGAGCAATCTTCTCGATTCGCTCATTTCTTAGGCTCGGCGGGTTTTACAATCTGCTCGGGAATGGCCCGCGGGATAGACACCGCGGCGCACCAGGGTGCTCTATCTGCGGGCGGACGGACAATAGCCGTGCAGGGTTGCGGGCTGGCGACGGTCTTCCCGCCGGAGAATAAGAGGCTGTTCGAGCTGATCGCCGAATCCGGGGCGTGCTTGAGCGAATTGCCTATGGCCTACGAGCCCTTGAGGGTGAATTTCCCTCCGCGCAACCGAATAATCGCCGGGCTCTCGCTGGGGACGATTGTTATCGAGGCCGCGCAGCGCTCGGGGGCGTTGATCACCGCCCGTGCGGCTTTGGATTACAACCGCGAGGTAATGGCGGTGCCGGGCAAGATCGATTCGCCGTTGAGCAGGGGCGCGCACGGACTGATAAAGCAGGGCGCGACGCTGATCGAATCGGTGGAGGATGTTACCGAGGCGCTCGGGCATATCGGCGAGCAGTTGGGTGAGCACACGAGTGCCGCAGCGGCGGATGCGTCCGAACGTGCGGAAAAGACTCTGTTCGACGCGGGCCAATTGAAGCTCAGCGGCGCCGAGAGGAAGATATACGATTGTCTGAACTCGGAACCGAAACATGTAGAGCAGGTGATCGCCGAGACGAATCTGGCGCCTGGGCTCGTCAATGCAACTTTGATATCGATGCGTCTGAAAGGTCTGATAAAGCAACTCCCCGGGAGTTTGTTCGCGAGACGCTGAGGAGGTCAAGAGGGCTGAAGAACGACACTTTCGCCGCAGCCACACGACTGGAAGCAGGAATGAACAGGGGAATTCAACAATAAGATACTGGCGTCGAGCGACGAGATACGAACAGTAACCGCAGATTCACGGCGATGGACGCAGATTTTGAGTCCAGACAATCTTGAAAAGCTGTCCAAGTATTGTCACTATTGTAAAGATTCCATCGGCAATTTGGCATGCTGAACCTGATGATTTCTTTGGGAGATTTCGATTGAATTGTGGTATCATGCAACTTGAAGTTTGCAGGAGTGTTTCAGCGAGGCGTAAATGGGAAATTCCGAATCAAACAGATTCACTGAGGAGGTAAGAAAGATGAAACGTAGAGATGGGATTCTGATTCTGATGTTCCTGTTTATTGGAACATCCACGGTTGATGCTCAGAAGATTGTCAATCTGTTTGACAACCCCGGCTTCGAGGAGGGCACGGGGACCGACGTGCAGGACATTCCCGGATGGCAGCTGTACAAGCAAGAGGATGCGACAGGGCTCCTGAGCATTGATACTGAAGCCGTCGAAGGCGAGCAGTGTGTCTTCATTGAAGTCACGGGAGTACCGGCAGGGGGATCGTGGAATCTCCGATTCGATCACACGCGGAGATTCAGCGTCGTGCAAGGCACAACCTACACGATGTCTTTCTGGCTGAAAGGAGATCCTGGGCCGGTCACGCTTTCGGCATCTCGCGCCGAGCAGAATGCTGCAGGCCAGTGGGGTGCGCTGGCGCAACAAGTCGTCAATCCAACTGAGCAGTGGCAGGAGTATTACCTGACGTTTGAAGCCTCCGAGGATAGAGTGATAATGTGGCAAATCCTGATCTCCAATGTGGGGCAGACGTACTATGTGGATCATGCCCGCTGTTATGAGGGAGAGTATGTACCGGATAGGATAGGACCGCTGACGCAGGCCTATGATCCTGTCCCGGCCGATGGCACCCTGCATTCTGATACGTGGGTGAACCTTTCCTGGAAGCCGGGAGATAAGGCAGTATCGCATGATGTTTACTTTGGCGATAACTTTGACGATGTGTACAACGGCACTCCCGGCGCGCCGGGATTCCGCGGCAACCAGACAGCGGATTTCTATGTCGCGGGCTTCCCCGGATTTGCTTTGCCGGAGGGTCTGGTTCCGGGCACGACCTATTACTGGCGAATCGACGAAGTCAACGAAGCCGATCCGAACAGTCCGTGGGAGGGCGACGTATGGAGTTTCTTGATTCCACCCAAGACGGCTTACAACCCCAATCCACCGGACGGCGCTGAGTTTGTAGATCCGGATGCGACGTTCAGATGGACGCCGGGCTTTGGTGCCGTGTTACATACTTTCTACATTGGCACTGACTATGAGGATGTTGGCAATGCCGCCGGAGGCATTCCCCGGAGTCCTGTGTACTACGACCCGGGAACGCTCGAACTGGAGAAGGTGTATTACTGGCGCGTCGATGCGTTTGAGCCACCAAACACGTACAAAGGCGATATCTGGAGCTTCACCACACCAGGCGCCGTGGGCAATCCGCAACCTGCTAACGGCGCTGTCGATGTGTCTCTGATAGCGACTCTCAGCTGGACCCCGGCGGACAACGCTGTTTCGAGCGAACTGTACTTTGGCACCGACGCCGATGCCGTTAACAATGCCACCTCGGCATCACCCGAGTACATAGGAAACATAGCACTCGGTTCGGAGAGCCATGATCCCGGCAAACTTGCCTTGGGTGCAACCTATCACTGGCGTGTGGATGCGGTCTATCCAGATGAGACAGTCAAAGGTCTTGTCTGGACCTTCACGACGTCCAATTCCATTGTCGTTGATGACTTCGAGTCCTACAACGACATCGATCCACCGGATCCTAACAGCAACAAGATATTCGACGTTTGGATCGACGGCTTCGGAACCACCGACAACGGAGCACTGGTTGGAAATGACCTCCCTCCCTATGCCGAGCAGACTATCGTTCACGGGGGATCCCAGTCAATGCCTTTTTTCTATGATAATGCTGTCGGCAAATCGGAGGCGACTTTGACGCTTGTCTGGCCGCGCAACTGGACAGAGGACGGGGCCGGTGTTTTGTCTATATGGTTCAGGGGCAATTCGGACAACACCGCTGAGCAGATGTATGTTGCTCTAGATGACAGCGCAGTGGTCAATCATGATAATCCTGATGCAGTACTGACAAGGGGGTGGACCGAATGGACTATCGATTTGTCCGCCGCTGGCGGATTTGCAGATCAGGGAGTGGACCTTACCAATGTCAATACGATTACTATTGGCTTTGGCAATCCCGGCGCGCCGGGACAGCCTGGCGGCACAGGTATGATGTACTTCGATGATATTCGTCTGTATGCACCGGCACCTTAGACTAGCATTCTGCCATAGAATAGAACAGAGCTATGAGGTAGAGGTACGAAGATGGGGCTTATACAGATTGATTCGGTATAAGCCCCTTGATTTTTCAATAATACCTAAAAAGAGAGTGCATGTTAGTCACCCTGACAGTGAGGACAGTGGCAGAATCGATATAACTGTACGTCCTCAATGTGACTTTGCCCTCAAGGATCACCTCGACATTCTTCTTTTCATCAAAAGACCCATTCACAGAAGCGACATCAGGAAGATTATCAATATGAGAATCACCAGTACCAATGAAACAACGCACACTATCAACGCGATCCTTTGCCGCCTTATTATAATTTCATATTCCAAGGCACTCATTTCAGGCGGGACAAAATCCCCGCTGGCCAGCGGTGAGAAACGGCCAACATCAATACTTTGATGAGCCCTGATAGGTGGGTTCCCTTTCAAGATGCTTTCTATGTCTTCAATAAGAATCTTGATGTTCTGGTAGCGGTCTTCCGGGTTCTTCTTCATCATTATCTCGATCATCTCGCTGATTCCGATCGACAGCTTTCTGTTTATATGGTCCGGCGGGGTAAGACTTGTATGTAGATGCATATTCATTACATTTCTTTTGTCTTCATGATCGAATGGGACTCTGCCTGTCACCATATGGTAAAGGGTTGCCCCGAGGCTGTATATGTCAGCCCTTCCATCGACATCTATTTTGCCCCTTATCTGCTCGGGCGCCATATAGTAAGGAGTTCCCCATGCCTGGCCCTTCTCAGCTTCTATGGCAGCAATGTCGGTAAGCTCCCGCGCAAGGCCCATGTCAGCCAGCTTAACCACGCCCTCGTTGGTCATCATTATGTTCTTGGGCTTGATATCACGGTGGATGATC
>Ga0209536_100005816_pt1 | contig 19066 bp, 17 predicted proteins | sample DeeMarSeWOR28_12_FD_187461 | JGI IMG/M metagenome (GOLD analysis project Ga0209536, IMG submission 187461) | Marine sediment microbial communities from White Oak River estuary, North Carolina - WOR-2-8_12 (SPAdes) (version 2) | ecosystem: Environmental > Aquatic > Marine > Intertidal zone >... | reverse complement strand
CCCGCCACACTCCATGCTCCTGCCGTGACTATACGCTCAAGAGCGGAAGTCGCTCTTCTCTCCACCACAGTGATATGGGCGGGCACGTTCACGGTTCTGAAGCTCGGCATGGAGGAGATTTCTCCTATTCTCCTCATCGCCATCCGTTTTCTCATTGCATGCTGCATCGCCCTGGCGTTCTTTTGGCGGAGGGTTTTTCCCATCGACAGGAGATCCGCGTTGAGGGGAGGGCTCCTGGGCACGTTTCTCTTTCTCGGTTTTGCAGCGCAGAACCTCGGATTGACGATCACGACGGCCTCGAAATCGGCCTTCATCACCGGAATGATGGTGGTATTCGTACCGATCCTCCAGATTGTGGTAGAGAGGCGACCGCCAAAGATCGGTAACATTGTGGGGGTCGCCCTTGTTTCCGTTGGTCTCTGGTTCCTCACCTCTCCCAGCGGTTCCACATTCAACGCAGGTGATGCCCTCACGCTTCTCTGCGCGCTCTTCTTCGCTCTCTACATCGTCTACCTGGACATCGTGTCGAAAGCGGTCAACACCGAGCGGCTAGTCGTACTCCAGATGGCGACGACGGCGGCGTTGTCGTGGCTGGCCGTTGCCTTCTTCGAGACACCCCTCCTCGTCCTCACGCCCGTTTCCCTGGGAGCGCTGGCGTACCTTACCATTCTCGCGACTGTCTTCACCCTCTACATCCAGACGCGCTACCAGAAGGACACGACCCCCACACGAGCCGTTCTCATATTCTCCGTCGAGCCCGTAATCGCCGCGGCAATCGCCGCGGCCGTCCTCGGGGAACAACTCGGATTCCTCGGCATGATAGGCGGCGGGATCATTCTCGTCGGTGTGCTTCTCTCAGAGCTGTCAGACCAGATACGCCTTCTGGACCGTTCCATCGGCATACCACGTTCTTGACTTTCGTCAGGCATCCTTGTACTTTTTCCTGGCTTTATGACCGTTCGCGTCCACGTCCTGGTAGAAGGCCTGGTCCAGGGAGTGGGATTCCGATGGTTTGTGGCCCGACTTGCCGAGTCATCAGGTCTCAGCGGGTATGTCCGGAATCTCATGAACGATCAGGTCGAGCTAGAGGCGGAAGGAGACCGATCGCTTGTTGAGCAGTTCCTGAAGGAACTGAGAATCGGTCCCAGATCTGCCCATGTCGCACAACTCCATATCGAGTGGAAAGAGCCGCTCCACACGGAAAGACGATTTGAAATCCGGTAGTAGAAATAGCTGCACCCACCGGGTCGGCTTCGGCATGGATGTTCACCGTCTCGTTGAGGGTCGAGCGCTCGTCCTCGGAGGGATTACCATTCCCTCCCCCGTGGGGCTCGAAGGACATTCCGACGCCGACGTCCTGCTCCATGCAATCAGTGACGCACTCCTCGGGGCGGCGGGTCTCGGCGACATCGGGCAGCACTTCCCGGACACGGACCCGCGCTTCAAAGGTGTTGCCAGCCTCTCTCTGTTGAACCGCGTCGGGGCACTCCTGGAGCAAGAAGGCTATCGTGTTGTCAACATCGATTCCACTGTTTTGCTCGAGAAACCGAAGGTTGCCCCCTACACGAACGCAATGCGCAGCGCGATTGCCCGAACGCTGGGTATCCAGCCGGATCAGATATCGATCAAAGCCACGACCAGCGAGGGCCTCGGGGAAATCGGCAGAGGGGAAGGTGCGGCGGCCTACGCGGTAGCCCTCGTCTCTTCACGCTAACCACCACGGTCCGGAATCCTTTTGGACGAATTCATCCAAGAAATACTCAGCCTCAGCCCGGCGCTCATCCTCCTGGCGGTGTTCGCCATAGCGTTCTTGGAGAACATCTTTCCTCCGTCACCCAGCGATATCATGATCGTCGCAGCCGGTTCGCTCGTCGGTGTGGGGACACTCGGCTTCACCGAGACGCTCCTCACGGCAACCGCAGGAAGCACTCTCGGTTTTGTCGTGATGTACAAGATCGGGGACTGGTTCGGGGACCACATCCTCGAGGAGGGGAAGATAAGGTTCATCCCTGCAGAATCGGTCAAGAAGGTCGAAGGCTGGTTCAGACGATACGGTTACTGGATCATTGTCGCGAACAGATTCCTGGCTGGCACGAGGGCAGTCGTATCATTCTTCGCAGGGGTGTCGGAACTCAATCTTTCCGTCACCGTCCTCCTCTGCCTGATCAGTGCACTCGCCTGGAACTCCATTCTCGTGGCGGGTGGGTACCTGCTCGGTCACAACTGGGAGCGGATCACATTCTACCTGACCAGCTACACCCAGATCGTCACGGGGCTCGTTATTGTCGTGCTCCTGCTGCTGATCGCGAACTACCTCTACAAACGGAACAACCGGGCGCGTACCGGTGATTGACCTCCTCTACAGCATCGATACTGCACTCTTCACGTTCATCAATCAGACGACAAGCAACCCTCTCGGCGACCTCCTCTGGCCGTTGATCACACACTACGACAGATTTCTCGTAGTCCGCATTCTCCTCCTGGCTGTTTGGGTGGGTCTCCTCCTCAAGGGTGGGCCAACGGGCCGCCGCGTCGCGCTGCTCCTCATTCCCATCCTCCTTGCGGCGGATCAGCTCAGCAGTTCGATCCTGAAAGAACTCATCGGCCGACCCCGACCCTGTCACATCGTCGACGGCTGTCCCGTTGTGGAAGGTGTCCGCCTGCTGGTGGACTGCGGGCCGGGGAAGTCATTTCCCTCATCCCACGCTGTGAACAATTTTGCCGTGGCGACCCTCTTCTCCTTCTACTACAGAAAATGGACATGGGCCTTCATGGTATGGGCATCGCTGGTGGCCCTCTCTCGACCCGCGGTCGGGGTTCATTACCCCTCTGACATCATCGGAGGAGCCATCCTTGGCGCCCTCGTCGCAATGGGACTCATCCAGGCATGGCAGTTCATCGAGCACCGCTTCATGAATGACGGTGCACCACCAACAGACAAGGGGGAGGAGGCACAATGACCGGAGAGGGGGACCTCAGTATTCAGCCCGCCATCGCCGGCAGGACGCCACCGAACGGAACGCAGGGCCTTCGACTGCACATGTTCCTCTCGGTTCTCTCAGGAATCATGCTGGGTTTCTCCTTCCCGCCCAGCCCGTTTGGCATTCTCGCCTGTTTCGGGCTTGTCCCACTCCTTGTGGTTCTCGCAGACACCCGCTCAACCTGGCGGGCCCTGCGGTTCAGCTATCTCACCTTTCTCGTCTTCCACGTTATCACGCTTAACTGGACCGGCGGATTTAGCCACGCCAACGATGTCTACATGATGATCGCGGGCACGGTCACAATGACCGTCCACCCCCTGTTCTATGTTCTCCCGATCGGCGCCTACCTTTTTACACGACGGCATCTCGGAGAGATCCCGGCTCTTGTGGCCTTGCCGGCCTTCTGGGTCGCGTACGAATACACCCATTCGCTCTCTCAATGGTCCTTCCCCTGGTTGACGATCGGGAACAGCCAATCATATGACATCGCCGGCATCCAGTTCATCACCGTCACCGGCGTCTACGGCCTCTCGCTCTGGATTCTCGTCGTCAATGTCCTGGCGTACGTCCTCTATTCGCTTGCCGCCAACCGGGGGCTCCGGATTCTCTCCCTGAGAGGGGGGATCTGGATTGCACTACTCCTCGCGGTCTTCTACATCCCGAAGCTCCATGGGCTCATTCTCCTCTCCGGGATCGAACAGACCGGCACGGAGCCTGTCGGGGAGGGGGGAACGATTTCCGTGGGAATCGTCCAGCCTAATCTCGATCCCTGGCAGAAGTGGTCAATGAGCGGACAGGAAACGCTTGAGCTCTATCTCCACCTCACGGACAGCCTCCTCAGAGAAGAACCCGCCTGCACGCCCGCACTTGTTTTCTGGCCCGAAACCGCGATCCCCTACTACCTCATGGCGGACCGGAACCGATCGGCCCTCTCACAGATAAGGAGCTTCTTGGACACCTCCGGAATTGCGCTCCTGACCGGCGTTCCGCATGCAGTATTCTATGAGGACGCGTCCACAGCGCCCCCCAGCGCCAAGCGTTTCGGCAGCACAGGTCAGCGGTACGATGCGTTCAACGCAGCGATCCTCATAGAGCCAGGGTCAGAGGAGGTACAGTGGTACGGAAAGATGAAGATGGTACCGTTTGCCGAACGTGTTCCCTACGCCGATCTTCTCCATTTCATAGATTTCCTCCGATGGGACGTCGGGATCGGAGGATGGCAGATCGGAAGTGATACCACGGTGTTCGTCGAGAAGAGGACGGGCGCCCGCTTCAGCGCAATGGTCTGTTACGAATCGACGTACCCGGCGTTCGTGGCAGAGTTCGTTCGCCGAGGAGCCGAGTTTATCTCCATCATAACAATCGATAGCTGGTGGGGAAGGATGTCAGGAGCGTACCAGCACAAGCAATTCGCCATTTTCCGCGCCGTGGAGAACAGACGATGGCTTGTCCGGTCGGCTCTCGGCGGTATCTCCTGCTACATCGACCCGTACGGTCGCGCACACCAGGAGACTGAGTTGTTCACCACGGCTCTCCTCTGCCGTACCATCGGTCGGGAGGAGGAGCTCACATTGTACACGCGGCACGGAGACTGGCTGGCACAGGGTTGCCTCTGGCTGAGCTGCATCTTCCTTGCCGCGGGCATTGGACAACGATTCTTGAACAAGAACCGCGAGGAGTTATGGCAGACCGCTCTATAGATCTCCGCAGCGATACGGTCACCCGCCCGTCCCAACCGATGCGTGAGGTGATGGCCGCGGCAGAAGTGGGAGACGACGTCTTTGGCGAGGACCCAACCGTGAATCTGCTTCAGGAAGCTGTGGCGCGGCTCCTGGGAAAGGAGGCCGCTCTCTTCGTCCCCAGCGGCACGATGGGCAACCAGATCTGTATCAAAGTACACACGCAACCGGGTGATGAACTCATTGCCGAACGGGACTCCCACATCTTCAATTACGAAACCGCAGGAGCGGCGTTCCTCTCGTCTGTTCAGGTTCATCCGGTGGAAGGCGACCGTGGCATGCTCTCCACCGAAACGATTGAGAGGGCAGTAAGGCCTCGGCTCTACTACATGCCGCGAACCCGACTTCTCTGCATTGAGAACACGCACAACAGAGCGGGAGGAACGATCACTCCGATCGGGCTCATCAAGGAGTTCCACGATTTCGCCAGAAGAGCTGATCTGAAGCTCCACCTCGACGGCGCCCGGCTCTGGAATGCCTCCCGTGCAACCGGGGTCTCGCCGCAGGAGTACGCATCGTACTTCGACTCAGTGTCAGTCTGCCTCTCCAAAGGCCTCGGGGCGCCGGTCGGGTCGGTGATTGCCGGGACGGCGGAGTTCATAGAAGAGGCGCGTCACTATCGAAAGATTTTCGGGGGGGGGATGCGTCAGGCCGGCATACTCGCCGCCGCCGGACTCTATGCGCTGGAGCACAATCTCGACCGGTTGAGCCAGGACCACGAGAACGCGCATCTGCTTGCCGAGATGCTCCTCTCGATCCCAGGGTTCGGAATCGACCCAAAGTCGGTACAGACCAACATCGTTATCGCTTCGATTTCGGGGAAACCGGCCGACAGCGTCATCGCGCGCGCACGAGAGAGAGGCGTTCTTCTCTCCATGGGGAGCCACGACAGGATACGCGCGGTGACGCATATGGATGTCACCATGGAGGACGTGCGCAAGGCAGGGACTACAATGCAGGAGTTGTTTGGCTGAGGCTCACCCGAGAGCGACACCCCCTGCCGCCTGAAGGCATACAGAATTCAGGGCGGACTTGCATTTCAATCCTGAATTCTCTACCTTACTACGGTTTGGAAATAGCCCGTTTTGGGCTATTTTTGTTTGATGCGGAGGAAATATCCCATCATTCGACGAGGTGTCGCAGGTGAAGGTCGACGAAATTATGGAACAGGCGGTGTCCCGGTGCGTTGAGGACCAGGGTGCACATCTCATTGACGTGGTGCTGCGCGGCGGGAGGGGGGAGAGAATCCTGCAGGTGTTTGTGGATTCCGAGACCGGTGTGACAATTGATCAGTGCACAGCGATCAGTCGAACAATTTCCGAAACGATGTCGCGAACGAATCTCGTCCCGGGCTCATACCGATTGGAAGTCTCCTCACCCGGAGCGGACCGCCCCTTGGAGTACTCCTGGCAGTACGCAAAACATGTCGGGCGTTCCTTCCGTGTACAGAGGCGAACGGGCGGCGGCACATCCTCCGTGGAGGGCACGCTCGCCTCGGCGGACGAGAAAGAGATCACGCTCGAACAGGCGAAGACCGGCGAGAGCGTTTCTATACCCTACGGGGAGATTGTTGAGGCAAGAGTTGTGACCCCCTGGTAGGGGTGTCGCAGAGCAGTTACTTATGTGGAGGGTGCTGTATGAATAGCGAGATTGTCGAATCATTCTCACAGATGGTCCGCGAGAAAGGGATTGACAAGGACATCCTTGCGGGGATCGTTGAAGATGTCTTCGGTATGATGGTGCGGAAGCGCTTCGGGCAAGAGGCAAAGTTCGACGTGGTCGTGAACATGGACAAGGGCGATATCGAGATCTTCCTCGAACGGGAAGTTGTGGAAACCGTCGAAGATCCCACGACCCAGATCGATCTCCCGACCGCGAAGGAACTCTCGGGCGAAGATCTCGAACTGGGAGAGGACTTCGTAGAGGTGGTCCCACTCCAGACGTTCGGACGGCGACTCGTCGTCAGCGCGAAGCAGAACCTGAATCAGCGTATCAAGGAGATCGAGCGCGAGCTGATCTACAACGAGTACAGCAACACGTTGGGGGATATCATCGTCGGGGAGATCTATCAGATCCGGCGGAATGAGATCCTCATCAACCACAATCGCAATGAACTTGTTTTGCCGAAGAGCGAACAGATCCTCAAAGAGCGTTACAAGAAGGGGGACACCATTCGCGCCGTTGTCAAGGAAGTGCGGAAGAACTCCGGGAACCCTGTTGTCATCGTCTCGCGTGCGGACCCGCAGTTCCTCTCAAAGTTGTTCGAGCTGGAGATTCCGGAAATCTACGACGGGATTATAGAAATCAAGCAGATCGCACGTGAGCCCGGCGAGCGCGCAAAAGTCGCCGTGGAATCGCATGATGACCGGATCGATGCCGTGGGTGCCTGCGTCGGCATGAAGGGCGTGCGCATTCATACCATTGTGCGGGAACTCAACAACGAGAACATCGATGTCATCAACTTCACAGAAGACCCGCACATGTTCATCCAGCGCGCGCTTGCACCCGCCAAGCTGAAGAGTCTCGAACTCGACAAGGAGACCAAGACGGCGAACGTCCTCGTGGCGGCTGATCAAGTATCGCTCGCCATCGGGAAGAACGGCCAGAACATTCGCCTCGCATCACGGCTGACGGGGTACGAAATCAACCTCATAAAGGAGGGAGTCGAGGACGAGTACGATATTGAACTCATTGATTTCAAGCCGGAACTCGGTGAGGAGATCTATCTCAAGCTGATCGAAGCGGGGCTGGAGACAGCAAAGGACGTCATCACAGCCAAGCTCGACGACCTGCTCGCGATCGAGGGACTGACCGAAGAGAAGATCACGGAGATCCGTGAGATGATGAAGAAGGACCTCGAGGAGGCAGAGGTGGAAGAGGAAGAGGAGGCTGTATCCCCCGTCCCCGTATCGGAGAAGCCGATCGCAGAACCTGGAGCCGACACCGAAAGCAGTGAGGGCGAGGTTCCCCCGACCGCGGAAGCCGTGACAGAGGTTACCGAGGAGACAGCCGCCGGTGAGAATCCCGTAACGCCTCCAGAGGGCGAGGGAGAGGATGCCGTCGAAGAACAGGCCCGGCAGGAGGGCGTTTCGGCTGGCTCGGAAGAGGCGGCAGCTCCGGAGGAATCTCCAGAAGATGAGCCCCTTCAGGAGCAAGGGGAGAGTGAGAAACGGGATGAGGAGGATTCAACGGAGAAGAAGCCAGAGCAGTTGTAGCCCGTCCGGGTAATGGCGATCTGTTGCAGCGTCGGGCATTCGATGTTGAACAAAACCGCAAAAGGAGCTCATGCCAGTAACCGCAGAAAAGAGAAAGAAGATCTACAAACTCGCAACTGAGCTGAATCTCTCCCACGAGACGCTGATCGAATTCCTTCAAAAGAAGGGACACACGGTCAAGAGCCACATGTCATCGGTGGACGACGCGATGATGCGCGACATCCTCATCCATTTCAAGAAGGAGAAGGACGTTGCCGAAAAGCATCAGCGGAAGATTCAGGAGATCCGGGAGCGGAGGCGGGCTGAGAAGTTGGCAGCGGAGATGCTCGAGGTCCAGGCACATGCTCCCTCCGCGGAATCGCCTGCACCGGAAACGACACAACCTCCCGCCGAACAACCCGAGGCTCCGCACCTGGCCGCTCCCGAAGAAGCCCCGATGGTGACTCCTGCGGAGGAAGCTCCCCCCGAGACGCCCCTGCCCGAGGCCGCTGAGCTTGAACAGGAACCGGAGGAAGAGGTAGAGAGCGCTGAAGAAGAACTCTCTGAGGCCCAGCCGACGGAAAAGGACCTGTCGCCCCTCGAAAAGGAGCGACGGACAAAAATCGGGTTGACCATCAAGGGAAGAATGGAGCTCAAGGAGAGAGCCTCCGCCGAAGGGGAGCCTGCTGGCGCTGCGGCGCTGGGTGGCCCGTCCGAGGGAGAAGATGTTCACAAGAAGAAGAAAAAGAAGAAGAAGGTCCGCGACGAAGTCATTGAACCGAGCTCCGGCGAGGGTGACGAGGTGGACCGCAAGAAGAAGAAGAAGAAGCGGCTCCGACACAAAGAAGTCGACCAGGCCGAGGTCAAGAGTGCGATCCGGAGAACGTTCGCTGCGATGGACGATTCTCCCGCAAGTGCCCGCACCTCCTTCCGGAGGCGGAAGCGGAGAGAGCGCGAGGAGGAGGAGCTCCGCCAGCAGGCCGAGGCGCAACAGGAGCAGGGAAAGCTCCGCGTGACGGAGTATGTCTCCGTAAGCGACCTTGCGAACCTCATGCGGGTCAATGTAGCAGAGGTCATCAAGAAGTGCATGGAGCTGGGCATCATGGTCTCCATCAACCAGCGACTCGACAAGGACACCATCACGCTGGTCGCCGACGAGTTCGGGTTTGAGATCTCCTTCTACAGCGAGGTCGCCGAGGAAGAGCTCCCGGAGGAGGTGGAAGATGACGACGAAGACCTTGCACGAAGGCCGCCAGTGGTGACCATTATGGGGCACGTAGACCACGGCAAGACCTCGCTCCTGGACTACATCAGACGGGCCAATGTGGTGGCCGGTGAATCGGGAGGAATCACGCAGCATATCGGAGCTTACGAAGTGACGACCACAAGCGGGGTCAAGATCACGTTCCTCGATACCCCGGGCCACGAAGCGTTCACGGCAATGCGCGCAAGGGGAGCGCAGGTTACCGACATTGTCGTTCTGGTTGTAGCGGCAGATGACAGCGTCATGCCCCAAACCCTGGAGGCGATCAGCCATGCACAGGCCGCCGGGGTTCCGATTATCATCGCCATCAACAAGATAGACAAGCCCGAGGCGAACGCTGATAGGATACGCCAGCAGCTGTCGGAGAAGAACATCCTCGTCGAAGAGTGGGGCGGGAAATACCAGAGCGTGGAACTCTCCGCGAAATCCGGCAAGAACGTCGATCTCCTGCTGGAGAAAATCGGCCTGGAAGCCGAGGTGCTTGATCTGAAGGCGAACCCTGATCGTCTTGCCCTCGGGACAATCGTCGAAGCACAGCTCGACAAAGGGAAGGGAATCACCTCCACGATCCTCGTGCAGAAGGGAACCCTGCGTGTGGGCGATCCGTTCGTTGCGGGAATTTACAGCGGGAAGGTCCGTGCGATGTATGATGAACGCGGACACCGGGTGGAGGCCGCAGGCCCATCCACCCCGGTCCAGCTCACCGGACTCGACGGCATACCTCAGGCCGGCGACAAGTTCGTCGTCATGGACTCCGACCGCCATGCCCGGGAAATAGGATTGAAGCGCCAACAGCTCAAGCGTGAACAGGATTTCCGGCAGGTGCGCCTGAGAACTCTCGACGATATCTCCCAGCAAATCAAAGAAGGACAGGTCAGAGAGCTGGCCGTCGTAGTAAAGGGCGACGTGGATGGTTCTGTCGAGGCCCTGTCGGATTCGCTCATGAAGATAGAGCACGAAGAGGTCAAGCTTCGGGTGATTCACAGTGGTGTGGGAATGATTTCCGAAGGGGACATTATGCTCGCCGCCGCCTCGGGAGCTGTCATTATCGGTTTCAGGGTGCGGCCAAACCTCAATGCGCGGCGCCTCGCCGAGAGGGAGAGCGTCGACATCCGGACGTACAACATCATCTACAACGCGATTGAAGATATCCGCAAAGCGCTTGAGGGTCTACTCGCTCCGGAGAGGCGGGAGGAGATCACCGCCACCGCGGAGGTTCGTGAGGTCTTCAAGGTCCCGCGGATCGGCAACGTGGCCGGCTGCTACGTCCAGGATGGAAAGCTGACACGGAGCAGTCGTATCAGGTTGATCCGGGATGGCATTCAGCTGCACGAGGGAACCATCAGCTCGCTCAAACGATTCAAGGAGGATGTCCGCGAGGTCGATTCCGGATTCGAGTGCGGGCTGGGGGTCGAAAACTACAATGATATCAAAGTCGGCGACGTCATCGAGGGATACAAGATCGTCGAAGCAAAGCGGAAACTGTAGGATGGCCAATCGTCCACAGCGTGTCGCCTCGCTCATCAAAGAGGAAATCGGATCGATCCTCGTGCGGGACTACAGCGGTCAGACAGCCGGCTTCACGACGGTGACGGACGTCCGCGTCACCCCCGATCTCCGCGTGGCCCGGGTCTACATCAGCGTCTACGGTGATCCCGATACCCGCACAAAGACTATGGCCTTCCTGGAATCCGAGAAGAGCCACATCCGGGGGATGGTGGGCTCTCGCGTTCGCCTTCGGTTCACTCCCGAGCTGGAGTTCCTCGAAGATACGACACTGGAAACGGTAGACCGCATCAACTACCTTATCAAGAAGATCCACCGTGACGAGGATCGGTCCCGCGATGAGTCCTGATGGTGTGCTCAGCCCCCAGACCGAGGAGGGGGCGCTTCTGCTCGTCGACAAGCCCGCGGGGTGGACGTCGTTCGCGGTCGTCAAGAAGATCAGAACCCTCTTCCGCGTGCGGAAGGTAGGTCACGCAGGGACGCTCGATCCGCTGGCCACAGGGTTGCTCTTGGTCTGCACCGGGAAGCGGACAAAGACACTTGAGGAGTTCGTGGACCTGGAGAAAGAATACGAGGGGGGGATGGTGCTGGGTGCGCGGACATCCAGTTTTGACGCTGATACACCCGTGGTCGAGCGTCACAGCGTTGAGCAGATCACTGTAGAGGGGGTCAGGTCTGTCTTTCGCGAATTCACAGGACCACAGGAACAGCTGCCGCCGATGTGGTCCGCGGTAAAAGTAAGGGGAAGGCGACTCTACGCTCTTGCACGGCAGGGGAAGACGGTCGACCGAAAACCGCGACGCGTAGTCGTCCGCAGCATAGTACCCACTCGCATCTCAATACCGGACGTGGACTTCACCGTTGTGTGCTCCAAAGGGACGTATGTTCGTGCTCTCGTGGACGACATCGGCCAACGCCTGGGATGCGGGGCGTACCTCCGCTCACTCAGGAGAACACGCATCGGACCGTATCTCCTCTCCGACGCACTGACGATAGAAGAGCTCATTGCGCTGAGGCACGCCTCAGCGGAGTCCGGTGCACCATGAAGATTGTCCGTCCGGATGCGAAACTCGAACGAAATCCGAACTCTGTCGTGAGCGTCGGCACATTCGACGGTGTCCATCTCGGGCATCAGGGAATCATCCGTCGGGCCATCGCCAGCGCATCGGAACGTTCGGCCCGAAGTGTGGTGGTGACGTTCGAGCCCCATCCGAAGGAGGTCATTCCTTCGGGGCGCGGCCCGATCAGCCTCCTGTCGACGCTGGATGAGCGGCTGGCTCTCCTGGATCGGCACGGAATCGACGTCACAGTACTCATTCACTTCACACGGGAGTTTTCACAGCTCTCTCCTCGCTCTTTCTACGAAGAGTACGTCCTTGCGAGGATCGGGGTGGCGGAGGTCGTCGTGGGTCAGGATCATCTGTTCGGCAGGGACAGAGCAGGGGGGAGGGAGGAACTGGAAGAGCTCGCGCGCCAGTTCGGCTTCGCAGTGCACGCTGTGCCGGATTTCCTCGTGGGAGGTGAGCGGGTGAGCAGCTCCGCGATCCGGAAGGCACTCGAGCGCGGAGACGTGGAGAAAGCACAGGCCTATCTCGGCTATCCCTATACGCTCGGCGGAGTCATTGCTGAGGGAGACAGGCGTGGACGTTCCCTCGGGTTTCCGACGGCGAACCTGGATCCCGAGTCACCACGTAAGGTCACTCCCCGGAACGGTGTGTACCTCGTGAGAGTGAGGACGCGCTCGGAAACCGCCTACGGGATGATGAACATCGGCGTGCGGCCGACGATGACCGATGGGTCGAGACAGACACTCGAGGTTCACCTGCTCGAATTCGACGCGGATCTCTACGGCGAGCCTGTTCAGATCAGTTTCCTGCGCAGACTCCGAGACGAGCGCACATTCGCAACGGCGGACGAACTGGTGGCACAGCTCAACCTCGACAGGGAAGAGTCGTTTCGCATTATCAAAGACCTGGAAGGACAGCATTCAATACACAACCAGTAGCGATAAAGGAGTGTCTGTGATGGCAATAACCAAGGAAATGAAAGAGGAGATCATCAGGAAGTACGGCAAGACGCCGACCGACACAGGGTGTCCGGAGGTTCAGATTGCTCTTCTCACCACGCGCATCAATGATCTGACGCCCCATTTCGAAACCAACAAAAAGGATCATCACTCAAGAGTGGGCCTCCTCAAGATGGTGGGGAAACGCCGACGGCTTCTCGACTACCTGCAGGAGAAAGACATCGAGCGGTATCGAAAGATCATCGCGGATCTGCAAATCAGGAAATAGGAAGAAACGCACCATGCAAGTAATCAAGCAGATTGACCTCGGCGGGAGACAGTTCTCCCTCGAGACGGGGAAATTCGCAAAGCAGGCCGACGGCGCCGTCATGGCGCGATTCGGAGACACAATGGTTCTCGCAACGGTGGTTGCCGCGAAGGAAGCCCGGGAGGATATCGACTACTTTCCCCTGCAGGTCGAATACAGGGAGAAAGCGGCGTCGGCGGGAAAAATACCCGGGGGCTTCTTCAAGCGTGAGGCGCGACCCTCGGAGAAGGAGGTACTTTCCGCACGCGTCATCGACAGACCGATCCGCCCGCTGTTCCCTCACTGGTTCCAGTGTGAAACGCAGATCATCGTGACGGTCTACTCATCGGATCAGGAGCACGACGGGGACGTCCTTGGAGCGGTCGCCGCATCCGCGGCGCTGATGACCTCTGATGTGCCGTTCTCCGGTCCCATCTCCGAAGTGCGCATCGGACGCTTGAACGGACAGCTGATCGTGAATCCGACGTACAGCCAGCTGCAAACGAGCGACATGGATATCACCGTGGCGGGAACCGAAGACTCTATCATCATGGTGGAAGGCGAAGCCAGAGAGATTTCCGAAGAGGACATGCTGGAAGCCCTCACGTTTGCGCACACGTACATCAAGCCGATGTGTGAACTCCAGAAGGAGCTCGCACAGCAATGCGGCCGAGAGAAGCGCCCGGCACCTCCGCCCGAGGACAACGCCGACCTCATCGAGGAACTCACCACGTCTGCAGGTGAGAGACTCAAAGACCTCGTCCACACTCCCCTCGCAAAGGAGGAGCGGGCGCGAAAGACGCGCGAGGTGACCGAAGAAATGGTCACGCGATTCGCGCAGAAGTATCCCGGTAAGGAGGAGAGCATCATGGAGTTTCTCCATGATATCGAATACCATGAAATGCGAGAGATGATCCTCTCCACCGGGCGACGGCTGGACGGCCGCGGACTCACCGATATCCGGCCCATTACCATCGAAGTCGGGCTCCTTCCGCGCACCCATGGGTCGGCACTGTTCCAGCGAGGGGAGACGCAGAGCCTCACGACCATCACGCTGGGGACGAAGCTCGATGAGCAGATCATTGACGGTCTGCTGCCGGAGTACAGCAAGCGGTTCATGCTCCACTACAATTTCCCTCCGTTCTCCGTCGGAGAGGTCGGTCGCATGGGAACGGGACGCCGAGAAATCGGTCACGGCAACCTAGCGGAACGATCGATCAAGAACCTCATGCCGCCGGAGGACGTTTTCCCCTACACTGTCCGGATCGTCTCAGATATTCTCGAGTCAAACGGTTCCTCCTCGATGGCAACAGTCTGTGCTGCCTCGCTGGCGCTCTTTGACGGAGGAGCTCCACTGGAGCGCGCAGTCGGCGGCATCGCAATGGGCCTCGTCAAAGAAGGCGACCGGGTGGCAATCCTGAGCGATATTCTCGGCAACGAGGACCACCTGGGTGATATGGACTTCAAAGTCGCCGGAACCCGAAAGGGGATTACCGCATGCCAGATGGACATGAAGATCGGCGGAATACCGCTCGAGATCATGGGCGAAGCCCTCACGCAGGCATACCAAGGACGGATGTTCATCCTGGACAAGATGGAAGAGGCGATTGCACAACCCCGGCCGGACTACTCCTCGTACGCACCCAGACTCACCACTATCAAGATCCCTGTGGATATGATTGGGGCTATCATCGGGCCGGGTGGCAAAACCATCCGCGGGATCGTCCGGGACAGCGGCGCAGAGGTGAATGTGGAAGACGACGGATCGGTCGTGGTCGCAGCGACCTCAAAGGAAGCTTCTGAGAAGGCGATCAGCGCGATTCAGAAACTCACCGAGGTGCCGGAAGTCGGGAAGATCTACACCGCAACGGTGAAGAAGATAATGGACTTCGGAGCGTTTGTCGAATTCCTCCCCGGAAAGGAGGGCCTCGTCCACATTTCCCAGCTCGACGCCACGCGTGTCGAAAAAGTAACCGACGTGGTGAATGTCGGGGATGTCATCGAGGTCACAATCACAGCAAAAGATGAGCAGGGACGCTGGAAACTGAGCCGGAAAGCCCTTCTCGTTCCGGAGGGCGAAGCGGGAGCCGAAACCCAGCCACGCAGGCACCCCCACCGCGGGAAGGACCGACCCCGGGGAAGAGACCGGCGAGGATAGCCGGGAAGCCCGTTCTCGATTTGCCGTCTTGGAACCGGGCTGACGCGATGCGCCAGCCTGGTCGCGTTTGGGAACGGACGCAGCGGGAGTGAGATGCCGACTAGAGGGAGGAGATCTGATGTCTGAAGTCGTGGATGTCCAGATCCTCGAAGAGTAACCGCATCAGGTCGGGCCCGTACTTGTTGAGGTAATACAGCACGCTGAGTTCGCGTTCCTGCAGGGCTCCTCCGGGGAGAAATCCGCCTGACGCCTTTTCGATCTGACGAACCGCTGCCTCGTTCTTGCGCCGTTGGGCGGCACTGGATTTCTCCTTGAGAGCGTCCAGGCCCTTGGTCACCTTCGTGGAAAAGCCGTCGAGGGCTCCTAGGAGAGTCGGGTCGATCTCCCGAAGCCCGAAGCGCAGCTCGTTCAGTGTCTCCACAATGCGCTTATTCGTGTCCGCGAAAACCCCATCAACACCCACGTCGGAAATCTGCTCCAGCACCTTCTCAACCACTCTGCCGGACGTGTCAAAGAACTCCGTGAGCGTCAACCCGTACCGTTCCATCGCTCTCCGCTGCGCTCCTTCGATGAGCGAAGCACTTACGCGGGGGAAGAGCACCGGCTGGATGACCTGCATGTGCTCGTACACCGGCTTCAGCTGTGCATGGTACGCAATTTCGGATGGTCCGGCGACGTACGCAATGGTAGGGAGGAGAACATCCTGGGCAAGCGGACGGAGCACCACGTTCGGGCTCAACAGTTCGGGCTGCTCCCGGGCAATACCGACCAATTCGTCTTTCTGAAGGAAGTGCCGCGTTCCCCTCAGACTGAAGTCGCTCTCCCGCGGCTCGATGAGGTATCGGCCCCCCTTGTGAAAGAGGAAGAGGTTGATCGATTTCGCTTTCACCTGAGCGTGGTAACCCTTCTCCAGCTCGGCGCTCTGTGAGATCACCATCTGGGAGGTTGCGGGGAATTCCTGGATCTCACGCTCAAAGAGGGGGGAGAGCAAACGCTTCAGTAGCAGGTCGTTGGGGGAGATGTATACCACACCATGCTCCTGAAAGAGGAAGTTCATCCACCGGGTGAACGCCTGGTTGAATGACCGGCCCGGCTGGTAGCATCCACGAAGCATGGAGAGAACATTCTCCGTGAACTCCGTGTGGAGAAGCGATTCGGTAAGCCGTTGCATCGTCTGCTCCAGGAAGCTGTCAAAGACCATCTCTCCGACGGGCCCTGGATTACGCTCCGGAAGTGCGCCGCCGGGCAGGTACTCTATCCGACGGATGGTGTTGTCGCGGTCCAGCACACTTATGTGGTTCATCTCGGGAAAATCGTGATCTTCTCCTTCGACCCAGAACACCGGCACAAAATCGTAATCGGGCAGCATTTCCTTGAGGTGTGAGCTCAGCTTTATCGCCGAGATGGTCTTGTACATCGTGTAGAGCGGGCCACCAAAGAGCCCGACCTGCTGGCCCGTGACGACCGCAAAGGTCGTAGGCTTCATCAGGAGGGCGATGTGGTCAAACGTTCTGGAGGGAGAACCAAACTCGGCATTCTGCTCCTCGAGAGCTCCGACGAGCGTGGCCCGGTCGTAGGGTCGCCTCTTGAGCTTCGTGGCGACAGACTGCCAGCTTGAGGGGCTTCGAAAATCATACTGGTAGAACTGCCGAACTTTCTCGAAATCGTAGACGAAGTCGAGAAAGAGCTCAGAGAAGCCACCCGCCGACAGTGGCAGCCGGCGGTAATCGATCGATTCCATCTGCTCTTCGGGAATGCTCTGGAGAACTCGCCAGACAATATAGGAGAATATGGAAGGATTTGCAACGCGGCCGTGCCCAGAAAAAAGGGATTGCATGGAACTGCAAAGTTTTGTACTTTCGAGTCGATAGTTGACCCATGCAAGAGGCAATTCGAACCCCTCATTCCTTGCACCGGATTCTTCCAGCCCCAGAGACAGCATCCTCGCACCGTGCGGGCAGCGCAATCCGGCAATCGATCAGCCCCCTCATGTCGTACCAAGATCGCATTCTATGAAGAAGTCAATCCTCGACTACACTCTGAAGATCCGGCTTCCTCTTGTTGTCTTTGCTGCATCCGCGAGCTTCATCGCCACCTACTACCTTTCCCGTGCAGAGCGTGACGGAGTTGGCTATGCGCCCCAGCAACCGGTCCCCTTCTCCCACAGACTGCATGCCGGCACGATGGGGATTGACTGCAACTACTGCCATGCCGGCGTCGAGACGTCGCGGCACGCGGGGATTCCTCCCGTATCGACCTGCATGAACTGCCATACGGTAGCTCGCAAGGACAGACCCGCGATTCTCGAACTGAGACGATACTACGAAGAAGACACTTCCGTGCGATGGAAACGGGTCCACAAGGTGCCAGACTACGCCTACTTCAACCACAGCGTTCACGTGAACAGAGGTATCGAGTGCCTCACCTGCCACGGTAATGTGGAGAGCATGGGAGTACTCTCCCAGGTTTCCCAGTTTACCATGGGCGCGTGCCTCGACTGTCACAGAAATGCACCGACAATCCTTGCCGATGTGCCCGAGATCCGGAAAGGGCCGGACAACTGCAACACGTGTCATCGCTAATTGAAGGCCACTATGTTTGACACAGCGAGATTCTCAATGGTGCGTCGTACATTTGCCGGCCGGATCACGGGCGCCCTCGCAGCGTTCTTCCTGGGCCGGAGGATCGCACCCGGGCAGGTAGCCATCCGGTCCAAGCCTGACCAGAAGCCGCAGATAATCGTAAGGGTAAACCCTCTTGCAGTTCCACGGACAACGGAAAAATCGAAGCCTCATGGCTGAAGAGCGCAACGTGAAAGGGGGCCCCTCGTACTGGAAGAGCCTCCGCGAACTCCATGACGCTGAAAGCTTGAGCGAGAGCGCGGCGAACGAGTTCATGGAGGGGGTCACAGCAGAATTCGACCTGCAACGCCTCTCCAAGATGTCGCGCAAGAGGTTCATGGCACTCCTCTCGGCGTCGGCTGCGTTCGCCGCCGCCGGTTGCACCAACTACCGTGATAGAGGAGAGATTGTCCCCTATAGCAGGAAGCCTGAGGAAGTAACCGCCGGCATCGCGAATCACTATGCCTCGACCTGCAGCAGCTGCTCGCAGGCCTGCGGAATTCTCATCAAGACTCGCGAGGGACGACCGATCAAGATTGACGGCAATCCTGATCATCCCGTCAACAGAGGAAAGATCTGCGCCAAAGGCCAGGCAGGTATCCTGAATCTCTATGACCCGCATCGCCTTCGGCGGCCCGTGCACGGGTCACGTTCGGGGGCCATCGGGGACCTCTCGTGGGAGAGGGTGGACGAAACGCTCACGGAACATCTGAAGGAATGTACCCGTGCGTCCAGGGAGGTGGCTGTCATCACCCATGCTGTGCAATCCCCCTCAACGCACGCCGTTCTCCGGGCATTTCAAGAGAAATTTCCGACGACCCGGATCTATGCGTACGACCTATTCAGCGGTGAGACCCGGCGCGAAGCGTGGCGGCGATGCTACGGCACGGGAAACCTTCCGGCAATCCAGTGGCAGAGGGCGAAGGTTGTCCTGGCGCTCGAGGCCGATTTCCTCGGAACAGAGGGGCAGACAGTCGAGAACATCAGAACCTTCGCCGGGGGACGCGACATCTTGAAGTCTCCCGATTTCAACAGGCTCTATGCCATCGAAGGGGATATGAGCCTGACAGGGGCAAACGCTGACTACCGGCTTCCCCTCCGGCCCGATGCACAGCTCGAGTTCGTCCTCTCCCTGCTGCATGAGCTCATTGTTGTCAGACAGGTCAAGTCCGTCAGCGCACGAGCCGAAGAACTCGTTGCCCGGTTCTCCCTCGGAGGATTCGCCGCACGCCACTCACTGGTGCGAGAGGTGCTGGTTCACCTTGTGGATGATCTCATTTCCCACCGCGGC
>Ga0209536_100005815_pt1 | contig 19070 bp, 15 predicted proteins | sample DeeMarSeWOR28_12_FD_187461 | JGI IMG/M metagenome (GOLD analysis project Ga0209536, IMG submission 187461) | Marine sediment microbial communities from White Oak River estuary, North Carolina - WOR-2-8_12 (SPAdes) (version 2) | ecosystem: Environmental > Aquatic > Marine > Intertidal zone >... | reverse complement strand
CCCCGATTCGTTTCAGGCACGACTACCCAACACCAGGAGCGTCCCCAGGCCGGATGCGCAGCCGATCGGTCATCCTCGGACTCATCGTGACATCGCTCGCAGCCTCCGGCTGCGCGCACACTTTCGACGCGTCGACGCTCGGTGTCGAGGCCACGATGGCCTCGCCGGCATCCGCGCCCGCCGAAGGCGAGCCGTTCGAGGTCAACCGCAAGGCCGTGTTCTTCCTGTGGGGCGTGGTGCCCGGTACCCAGCCTTCGCTGGACGACGTCCTGGCCTCCCAGTCCACCAGCGTCCAGCGCGTGGCCGATCTCAGGGTCAGGGTGCGGAGCAGGTTCACCGACGTCTTGCTCACAGTGCTCACCGCCGGGCTCATCGTGCCCCGGTCCGTGACCTACGAAGGGGTGATCGTCGGGCAGGAGTAAGACGGGTGGTTTGACGGACAGGCGGTCAGTCGGACAGGCGCTCCAGGTGGGGTGGCCAAATCGGGTGCCACTTCGACATTCATCATTCCCCCAGTCGTTATTCGATATTCGATCCGTCCATCCGCCTATCCGTCCATCCGCCTATCACGTCCGCCGAGATCGCCGCCGCTCCCGCGACCAGGCAACGCCGGGCCGCCAGACCTGCGGCGACGCGTGCTGCCTCGTCATCCATCCAGCCGAGCCACCGAGCCGCCAGGTCGCGGGCCGTGCTGACGGCCACCAGGCCGCCCGCTGCAGCCAGAGTGTGTGCATCGGGTGAGACGTCAGTATGCGGCCCCGTGAGGATCGGCACCCCGAACGCGGCGGGCTCGATCACCGCGTGCAGTGTTCCCCGTCTGAACCCGCCGCCCACGTAGGCGATGCCCCCGAGGGCGTACAGGTCGTTCAGGATGCCGGTCGCCGCGACGACGACGCAGGCGGTGTCGGGGACGGTCCCATCGGTCGGGGTCCAGCGTGCCGACTGGACCCCTTGGCGCCCGAGCCTCGCGATGACTCGATCCACGATCCGCGGTGACGGATCGTGCGGCACCAGCAGCACCCGGGCCCGCTCGCGTTGCGAGAGTACCGCGTGGATGGCCGTACACAATGGCCGCTCGTCTCCTGTCTCGGTACTTCCCGCAACGAGGACAGACCGGTCGCGGGCCCATGTCTCGAGCGCGCGAACCGGCCCGCACTGCGTAGTGCGCTCCAGCACGTCGTCGTGGCGTGGATCCCCGGAGAGCTCGATCGTAGACTCGCGGGCTCCGAGCAGGCACCAGCGCTCCATATCCCGTTGCGTGGCGGCGCCGATCCAGGAAACCCCCTCCACCACGTTCGCGTAGAGGGTACGGAACGGTCGGTGCAGCCGGCGGCTGCCCGGCCGGATGGATGCGCCGATGATGGTGACGGGGATTCGTCGCTGGTAGGCCTGCCCGAGGAACTCGGGCCACAGGTCCCCCCGGGCGAGCACGATCGCAGCCGGCCGGACGGCGTCGAGCACCGCCCCGACGTGCTCAGGGGTGTCGAGCGGCAGAAAGTCGGCGTGGTCGGCCCACGCAAACCCCCGCCAGTCGGCCGCCGACGGCGACGAGTACGAGCACACGACGATCGGAGTCGGGTCGAGCCCACGTAGCCTGTGGACAACGGGGCGGGCCGTGAGCAGCTCGCCGACCGATGCCCCGTGCACCCAGACCACCGGGCTGGAGTCCGGCCGGTCGGCGGCCCACCGGATCCAGCGCTCGCGGGCCGTCGAGCGCCCGCGCAGGCTCTGCCTAAGCCCGCCCGGCGGGACCGGCAGGTGCACGACGAGGCGGCTCAGGCTATGATAGGCGCGGCGAGCCATGGCAGTGAATCAGATAGGCGAGTGACGATGAACCTGCAACAGTACTGGGAGACGTCGCGCGAGCCGCGCTACAGCCTCCTGTTCGCATTTCCCCTGCTGCTCCTCTACGAGGGCCTCTCGGGACTGCTGGCCGGCTCGGCCGTCGCGGGGGTCCGCAACGGGGCCGATGTCCTGCTCAAGACGGTGTTCATTGCCCTCGGGGGGCGCTGGGGCCTGCTCGTGTTCGGCCTGCTCTTTCTCGGGATCGGTGGTTGGATCGTGTGGCGCGATCACCGTCGGCGCACCACGCCGCTCCGGCCGAAGCTGTTCCTCGGCATGTTCGGCGAGAGCATCGTCTACGCGATGTTCTTCGGCCAGACGGTGGCGCTGCTCACGACGTGGCTGCTGCAAGGAGGGCCGACCTTGCTGGCCGCGGCGCAGGCTGGCCCGGTGTCCACCCTCCCGCTCGGTACCCAGCTGGTCGTATCCCTCGGCGCGGGCCTGTACGAAGAGCTGCTGTTTCGCGTGCTCCTCGTGTCCGCACTGCTCTGGGTCGGGCTCAAGCTGGAGTGGCGGCGCCCCGTGGCCATCGCGGTCGCCGTAGTCGGCAGCGCACTGATCTTCAGCGCGTTCCACTACATCGGCCCGTACGGCGACCAGTTCACCATGCCGTCGTTCACCTTCCGAGCGATCGCCGGGCTGCTCTTGAGCGGGCTGTACGTGGCGCGCGGCTTCGGCATCGCGGCCTGGACGCACGCGCTCTACGACGTGGGGCTGTCGCTACTGTAGGAAACGCGCCGAGCGCGGCCTTCGGGCCGCGAACCGGCCGGCTCACGTATCCGGTGTCGTCCGCACGGACACCAGCGAGTCCAGGATCGGCCGCCAGACCTCGATCGGTTGCGCGCCGATCAGCAGTCCGCCCTCGATCACGAAGGACGGCGTGCTCCGGAGGCCCGACCGGACGTTCAGCTGTACCTCTTCCTGGATCAGCTGCCGTACCGTTCCGGCGGCGAAACAGGCCTGCAGTGCGGTGAGGTCGAGCCCGGCCAATCCCGCCAGCCGGTAGAAGTAGGAGCTCGGATCGTCGAGCCGGGCCCAGGATGCCTGATGCTCGAATAGCAGGTCGTGCACCGGCCAGAAGCGATCCTGCATCGCCGCACACATGGCAAACTCGTGCGCCGCCGGCGCGTTCGGATGCGCCGTGGGGAGCGGCAGGTTGAGAAAGACGAACCGGATCTTCCCGGTATCGATGTAGTCCCGTTCCAGAACCGGCAGCACGTCCTGCCAGAAGTCCCGGCAATACGGGCACTGGAAGTCGCTCACTTCCAGCACGGTGACGGGAGCGTCGTCGGCGCCCTTCATCCTGGCGCTGAGTAGCAGATCGGCGGTATCCTGGGCCGGCCGACCCGTGTCGTCGCGCGGTGGCCCCACCGAGTCGCCGCCGGACGCAACGAAGGCGCTCAGCAGTACCGTCCCCACCAGGAGCACGCTGGCGGCCATGATCGCCGTGGCTCGGCGGGAAGCGATGACCATGTCGCGGTTACCGCTCAGTGGCGCCAGCGCCATGCGGCGTTGTCCGGGACGAGCAGTACGCGTGCCGGCACGACCCGGGTCGTGGTCACGGGCACGCTCCAGAAATACTCCATGAACGGATTGTCCGGATCCGGCCGCCGTGCCACCAGCCACCAGCGGCCTGGCTGGAGCTCGAACGTCACGGACCCGTGCGCGTCGGTGCTGCCCTCGACCACGTCCCGGCCGGCGCGCACGACGGCGGCAGCGGCCAGCTCTCCGTAGGGGGCGAAGGCCTCGTACTCCCAGGTCCTGAGCGAGTCCGCCGCCGCCGCGGCGCGGCGCGCCAAGGTCACCTCGCTACCGCTCACGTCCCGGAGCGCTCGATCGCGCTCGGCTGCGCGCTCAGCGAGACGAGCGTAGAGTTGGCGGAACCGAGCGTACCGCGTCGCGTACGCCGGCTCCCCGCGGTCCATCGCGTGCAGGGAGTCCGACAGGCCGAGCACGGAATCGCGCAGCGCGAGCCAGGGGCGGTTCAGGTCGTCGTATTGATCGTCCGCTTGCCGCCGCCACGATCGCAACTCCGCCTCCAGGTCGGAAAAATCCGGAGCCGGTTGCGGTGCCGCCGAGCGGAGCGAGTCGAGCACGGCCACCGGGTCGAACGGGAGCGCGACGACGTCCAGCTCCTGGACGGGCCGACCACCCTCGCCCTCCACCCGCACGACGAGCGTGGTGTCGGAGTCGCAGGCGAGCAGCACGACGGCTGCGGCGGCGGGCACGAGCCACCGCCAATCACGGAGGAGGTGCGTGAGACCGATTGCCGGGAGCCCGGTACGCCACGCCGTCACGTGCGGACGACCGGGACGGATCAATCGGTGATCTTGTCGGGAAAGATGAAGTCTCGCGGATTCACGGGCTTGCCGTTGACCAGCACCTCGTAGTGCAGGTGCGGGCCGGTCGCGATGCCGGTTCGTCCGACCTCCGCGACCTTGTCACCACGGTCGACCGCCTGTCCGACCCGGGCCGTGATCTTGGAGCAATGGGCGAAGAACGTCTGCACGCCGTGTCCGTGGTCGACCGTGATCGTCTTGCCGTAGCCGGAGATCGTCCGCACGTCCGAAACGCGGCCCTTGGCCGGCGCGAGGATCGGGGTGCCCATCGGTGCCGAGACATCGATGCCCGGGTGCGGCCGCGGCTCGTTGTAGATCGGGTGCATCCGGATCCGGGCAAACCCGCTGGTAAACCACCCGACGTCGCGCGGGATCGGGGAGATCGACGGGGTGCGGGCCATGCGATCCGTGTGCCCCGCGAGGCTGTCGCTCGCCTCCTGGAACGAGCCGGCGAGCAGATTGGCCCGACGGATGTAGTTGTCCAGGTCGCCCCGCAGGTCCAGCGCGGCACGGCCCTCGGGCGCTTCGGCGAGGACCTGATCGTCGCTCGTCCAGGTGGCCGGTCCGCCGACACCCGCCAACTGCACGTCGGGGTCGGTCGGCTCGAGACCGGCGAGCAGCCGGACCAGGCGGTCGCGCTCGGCGATCGCCGATATGGTGTCGCCGAGGTTCGCGATCATCAGCTCGGCGCGGGTCAGCTCTTCAGTGAGGAGGGTGTTGCGGCGCTCGAGTCGCTCGAGCTTGGAGAGGTCAATGGCGCGGTTGGCGGTGGCGAACGTGAATCCCAGCGTTCCGACGACCACGACAGCGAGGACACTGGCCAGCACGCGGAACTTGGTGACCGAGACGGCGAGCGAGCGGGACTCGCCCGTGCCGTGCGGTACCAGTACGATGGTCCATTTCCGTGAGGCCATGCCCGCTCCCCTCGAGAACTGATCGAGCGCTCGCCGCTTCTCCAAAATGACAAGTCGCTCCCGGCTCAGGCCGGGGGCGTTGAGGCGCAAAAGTTAGACCTGTGGACAATGCCCTGTCAACCACTGGCGTCACACTCGTAAGTGGTTGTCGGGAAGTGTTTTAGCTTTTCGGCGTGTCCTTCGGGAACAGCGGGGCGATCCGCGAGACCGTGCAATTTGCGGTTGGTGGCCGCTCCACGAGGTCCCACGTGGCTTGTTCGACGGACCCGGGAAGGCCAAGTCCCGACCACACCTCCTGGGTCTTGCCCGGCATCAGCGGACTGAGCATGAGGCTGATGCGCGCCAGCGCACGCGCCAGCGCCCCGAGCGTGTCGGCCAGCTCGTCGGTCCGTCCCTCCTTGGCGAGGGACCAGGGCGCGCTCTCCTCGACGAAGCCGTTTGCCCGATCGACCAGCCGCCACGCGCGCTCGGCGCCCTCGTGCAGGAGGTGCCCGTCCATGGCGTCTCGGTAGGCCGCCACGATCTCCAGCCCGGCCGCGTCGAGCGGGGTGTCGGTTCGGCCGGCCGGAACCGTTCCGTCCAGATATCGCCCGATCATGGCGAGCACGCGGCTGACGAGATTGCCATACCCGTCGGCCAGCTCCGCCGTGTAGCGGACCTCGAACCGCTCCCAGCTGAAATTGCCGTCCGAGTTCCAGGGGACTTCACGAACCACGAAGTACCGCAGCGCGTCTGCCCCGTACCGGTCGAGGATGCTGCGGAGCGACACGGCCACGCCAGCCGACTTGGAGAATCGGGCGCCCTGGACGTTGATCCAGCCGTGGCACCACACCTGGCGCGGGACCTCCAGGCCGGCCGCCATCAACATCGCGGGCCACCACGCGGCGTGGAACCGCACGATGTCCGGGCCGATGACGTGGACGTCCGCCGGCCACATGTCACGGTACCGATCGTCCGGGAACCCCGTGGCGGACAGGTAGTTGATGAGCGCCTCGAACCAGACGTAGACCACGTGCTCCGGGTCGTCGGGCCAGGGAATACCCCACGGGACCCGCGACCGGCTGACCGACACCGTCTGGTCTTCCGTCCACTCGTCGACGACGTTGTAGACCTCGTTCAGCTTGGAGCGCGGCTGCACGAAATCCGGATTGGATTCGTACAGCTGGAGGAGTCGGGTGCGGAATCGCCCAATCTGAAAGAAGTAGTTGGGCTCTTCCACCCACGAGATCTGCCGGGTCGGGTGCAACGGGCACTGGCCCTGCTCGTCGAGGTCCCGCTCGAGCTTGTACGCCTCGCAGCCCACACAGTAGTAGCCGCCGTAGATCCCCTCGGTCACGTAGCCGGCCTGCTGAATCCGCCGGAACAGCTCCTTCACCGCGATCTCGTGGCGTTCGTCGGTGGTGCGGATGAAGTCGGTATTGCTGATCGCGAGGGCGTGCCAGGCTTCCTGGAACTTGGCGGCGATGTCGTCGACCCAGGCCTGGGGGTCGGCACCGGCCGCCTCCGCACTTTGGGCGACCTTCTGGCCGTGCTCGTCCATCCCGATGACGAAGTGCACGCGGTCACCCCGCAGGCGACGGTAGCGTGCCATGCAGTCGGCGCCGATCTTCTCGTACGCGTGCCCGAGATGGGGTTCGCCGTTCGAGTAGTCGATCGCGGTGGTCAGGTAGAACGAGCCGCTCACGATGGGGCCCCGCCGCCCGAGTTGCCGCCGCCGTCGGGTCGACCGCCGCGGCGCCGCCTGGGCCGCCGTCGCCGCCGCTTGCGCGGTGTGACAGCCTGCACGGCGTCGTCGGTGGTGACCTCCCGCCCATCGGGCTGGGGAGGATCGGGTGCCGCCTCGCGGGTCCGCTCCGCGGGCTTGGGCGCCACGCCGGCGACCTCGCGCTTCAGCTCGGCCAGCGTCAGGGTGCGGAGCGTCTGATCCTCCGCCTTGAGCACGACCCGGTCGCGGAAGATGTCGATCGTCTCGACCGTTTCACGCCCCAGCGCCGTCCTGAGTGCCCTGCCGAGCTTGGGGAACCGCTTGCGCGCGCTCACGTAGAACTCGTGCTCGTATCGCAGACAGCACAGCAGCCGACCGCACCCGCCGGAAATCTGCGTGGGGTTGAGGGAGAGACGCTGGTCCTTGGCCAGGGACAGGCTCACCGGGCGCAGCTCGGGCAGCCAGGACGAGCAGCAGTACTGCCGGCCGCAGCGACCGAGCCCGTCGATGCGGCGGGACTCGTCGCGGGCGCCGATCTGTCGCAGCTCGATCCGCGTCCGGAATAGGCTGGCGAGATCGCGCACGAGCGCGCGGAAGTCGACCCGCTTATCCGCCGTGAAGTAGACCGTGAGCTTCTTCCGGTCCCACTGCCATTCGGCGTCGGTGACCTTCATGGACAGCGTGTGGGCCCGGACGCGCTCGATGACCTTGCGCCGCACGTCCTGCTCCGTGATGCGCAGCTGCTCGCTGACGTAGGCCTCCTCGGTCGTCGCCTTGCGGACGACCGACCCCTTCGGTGCCCGCTTCTGGCCGACCTCGCACCCGTTGCAGGCGACACCGCACTTCTGCTCGGCAATGTCGCCGACGGCAGACACATGTCCGAGGTCCTGACCCCGATCCACTGGCACGACGACGGGATCCCCGACCGCGAGCTCGATCTCCTGCTCCCAGCTGAAGAACTCGCGACGGTTGCCCTTGAAGCGGACCTCGACGACCGTCGGCACTACGTCTCCACCATCCGGCCGATGCGACGGTACTTGGCGGTTCGGGTTCGGATCAGGTCGTCCGCATCCTGCGTGGCGAGCGCCGCGAGCTCGCCATCGAGTGCGTCGGCGAGGGCATCGGCCGCGCCGTCCGGATCGGCGTGGGCACCGCCGGGCGGCTCGGGAACGATGTCGTCGGCGATCTCCAGCTCGAGCAGATCGGCTGCCGTGAGCCGGAGCGCTCGCGCCGCGCGCTCCTTCTGCGTTGCATCGTTCCAGAGGATGGCGGCGCAGCCTTCAGGTGAGATGACCGAGTAGACGGCGTTCTCCATCATGATGAGCCGGTCGGCTACCCCAAGCGCGAGCGCGCCGCCGGAGCCGCCCTCGCCGATCACCGCGGCGACGATCGGCGTTCGAAGGCCCGCCATCTCCTCGAGATTCCGTGCGATGGCCTCGGCCTGCCCCCGCTCCTCCGCGCCAAGGCCGGGGTAGGCACCCGGCGTGTCGATCAGCGTGATGACGGGTGCACCGAACCGCTCGGCCTGCCGCATCAAGCGGAGCGCCTTCCGGTAGCCCTCGGGGTGCGGCATGCCGAAGTTGCGGCGGAGGTTCTCTCGTGTGTCCCGGCCCTTCTGCTGGCCGATCACGACGACCGGACGCGACCGCAGCCGTGCCCAGCCGCCCACGATCGCCGGATCGTCTCGGAAGAGGCGGTCTCCCTTGAGCTCGACGAAGTCGTCGAAGATCCGGCCGATGTAGTCGAGCGTGTACGGGCGACGCGGATGCCGCGCCACCTGTACGCGCTGCATGGGCGTGAGCTTGCGGTAGATCTCGCGTCGGAGATCGATCAGCTTCGCCTCGAGTGGCACGATCTCGCCGCGCACGTCGAGCTGCCGCTCGTCGGCCATCTTGCGCAGCGCATCGATCTGCCGCTGCAGCTCGACGATCGGTTTCTCGAAATCCAGGTTGAACTCGGTCTTGGCCATGCGACTCCTATCCCGCCTTCACGAGGCGCACACGGTCCGGTCCCACCAGCTTCCGCAGCGCGTCGAGAAACGCATCGTTCAGATCCACCCGGAGCCGACGGGAGCGGAGCCGAGCAGAGGCCCCGTTCCCGTCCGACCAGGTCACGAACACCGGGGCTTCACCGGGGTGTGCGTTGCACAGCGCCCGAATGGCCCGGGAGGCGTCCGGCTGCGGCCCGTCCCCGGCTCGCCACTCGAGCGCCACTCCGATGGAGCCCGACCCCTTGAGGTCCGCGAGCGGCTTCGCCTCCTCGACGATGAACGGCGCTCGGTCCTCTCCCCGGTCGCGGGCGCTGTAGCCACCCGTGAGCAGCAGCGCGGCGTCGGGCTCGATGATACTCGACAGCCGGCCCCAGCTCTCCGGAAAGACGATGGCCTCCGCCGTGCCGTGGAAGTCCTCCACGGTGAGTCGGGCGTACTCGGCCCCCGTCTTCTTGCTGATGCGCCGCTTGACCGACGTGATCACCACGCCGGCACTCACGCTGTGCTCGCTCCACGTGCCGAGCGTCGCCGTCGTCCGGGTGCCGAACAGCTGCACCTCATCGCGGAACCGCTCGAGCGGATGCCCGGATATGAAGAATCCAATGACATCCTTCTCTTTGGCAAGGCGTTCGGCCTCGCTCCACGGATCGACCTCCGGCAACGCCGCCGGGGGCGCCGGGCTGTCGGCGGCACCCGCCTCACCGAAGAGCGACACCTGCCCGGCATCGCGCTCCGCCTGCCTGAGCTGCGCCTCCTGGAGCGCGTGGTCCAGGCCGGCCACCAGCTGCGCCCGGTGCGCCCCCAGTTGGTCGAGGGCCCCCGCCGCCGTCAGCGATTCGATGACGCGCTTGTTGCACAGCCGGAGATCCACCCGCTCGCAAAACTCCGAGAGCGCTCCATAGGGTCCCTCGGCCTCCCGCCCCGCGATGATCGACTCGATCGCGCCGCGCCCCACGTTGCGGACGGCACCAAGCCCGAAGCGGATCTGGTCGGTGCCGATGACGGTGAACTTCCACCCCGACTCGTTCACCGACGGCGGCAGGACCTCGAGACCCATCTCCCGGGCCTCGTTGATGTACGATACCACCTTGTCGGTGTCCCCGATCTCCGAGGAGAGCAGGGCCGCCATGAACTCGCCGGGGTAGTGCGCCTTCAGCCAGGCGGTCTGGAACGACAGGATGCTGTAGGCAACCGAGTGCGACTTGTTGAAGCCGTACCGCCCGAACGTCTTGATCTGCGCCGCGATGTCCTCGACGATCCGCCGCTCGTGCCCCCGCTCCACCGCGCGGTCCACGAAGCGCTGCAGCTCGCTGTCGATCAGCTCCTGGTCCTTCTTGCCGACCGCCTTCCGCAGCACGTCCGCTTCCGCCAGGCTGTAGCCGGCCAGCACGTTGGCGATCCGCATCACCTGTTCCTGATACAGGATCACCCCGTACGTCGGCTCGAGGACCTCGCGCAGTGCCGGGTGCGGATAGCGGACCTGCTCCTCGCCTCGCTTGCGGCGCATGTACACCTGATGCATGCCGGAGTCGAGTGGTCCCGGACGCATCAACGCGTTCGTCGCGACCAGGTCGTCGAACCGGTCGACCCGGAGCTGGTGGATCATGTCGGTGGCGAGCGGCGACTCGAACTGGAAGACCCCCGCGGTGTGCCCGTCCCGCAGCAGCGTGTAGACGGCGGTGTCGTTCAAGTCGAGCGCGTCGAGGTCGATCGCGGTCCCGTGCCGCTCCGCGACCATCGCGAGCGCGTCGTGGATGACCGTGAGCGTCTTGAGACCGAGGAAGTCCATCTTGAGCATGCCAACCTTCTCGAGGCTGATCATGTCGTACTGCGTGATGATGGACTCTTCGCCGTCCAACGCCTGGCTTGCCTGCCGCTGCGGCGGGGTGCAGACGGGGACGTACTCGTCGAGCGGGCCCGGGGCGATGACCACGCCCGCCGCGTGGACGGAGGCGTGGCGCGCCAGGCCTTCGATGCGCTGCGCCAGATCGGCCAGCCGTTGGTAGGTGGCTTCCTCCTTGACGAGTTGCCTGAGCTCCGGTACCCGCTGCACGGCCTCGGAAACCGATAGGCTGAATCCCGGGCCGGACGGCACGAGCTTGGCGATACGATCGGCGTCGGCGGGGCTCACCCTGAGCACCCGCGCGATGTCGCGGACAGCCGCGCGCGCCTTGAGGGTCCCGAACGTGATGATCTGGCCGACGCTCTTGCGGCCGTAGCGCTCGCGCACGTACTCGATCACCTCGTTGCGCCGCTCGAAGCAGAAATCCACGTCGATGTCGGGCATGGAGATCCGCTCGGGGTTCAGGAACCGTTCGAACAGCAGGCCGAAGGCGAGCGGATCGACGTTCGTGATGCCGAGCGCGTACGCAACCAGCGATCCGGCGGCGGAGCCGCGGCCGGGACCGACCGGGATGCCGCGCTCCCGCGCCGCGCGGATGAAGTCCTGCACGATCAGGAAGTAGCCGGCGTAGCCGGTCGTGGTGATCACGTCGAGCTCGTACTGCAGCCGCTCCGCCACGTCGTCGGGCAGCGGGTCGCCATAGCGCCCCTTGGCGCCGGTCGTCGCCAACTCGACGAGCAGGGCATCGTCGGACGCGAAGCCGGCCGGTCGCGGGAATTCCGGCAGGAAGTAGCGCTTCTCGAAGTCGAACTCGCACGCCTCGGCGACGCGGACGGTGTTCGCGAGCACCTCGGGATGCTCCGGGAACAGCGCGGCCATCTCGGCCTCGGACTTCAGGTAGCTCTCGGAGCCCTCGAAGCGGAACCGGTTCGGATCGTCGAGATCCTTGCCCGTGCCGATGGCCAACAGGCAGTCGTGCGCCTCGTGGTCGGCCCGCTCCAGGTAGTGCGCGTCGTTGGTCGCGACGACGGGGAGGCCGAGATCGTCAGCGAGGCGGAACATGCCCTCCTGGACGGTCTTCTCCTCGGGAATGCCGTGGTCCTGCACCTCCAGCCAGAACCCGTCCGGCCCGAACGTCTGCGCGAACCACTCCGCCGACTTCCGTGCCTCGTCGTAGTTCCCCTGCCGAATCCACAGTGCGATCTCGCCGGAGAGGCAGGCCGCCAGGCCGATCAATCCCTCCGCGTGCTCGCCGAGCACTTCCTTGTCGATCCGCGGACGCCGGTAGTAGCCCTCGAGGTACCCGATCGACGAGAGCTTGATCAGGTTGCGGTACCCCGTCCGGTTCCGCGCGAGCAGGACGAGGTGGGAATACTGTGACGGGGCCCACTGGGGCCGCTCCCGAGCCTGGCGCGGACCGAACGCCACGTAGGCCTCGCACCCCAGGATCGGTCGAATGCCGGCGGCCTTCGCGGTCTCATAGAAGGTGTAGGCGGCATGGAGGTTGCCATGATCGGTAATGGCAAGGCTGTCCATGCCCAGCTCCCGGACCCGCGCCACGAGATCGCCGATCCGATTCGCGCCGTCGAGCAGGGAGTATTCCGAGTGGGTGTGGAGGTGAACGAAGGCCATTGGAAAGGGAAGCTTATCCAGCCTCGTTCACGTTGTCAAAACGCGGCAGTTCTCCGTATGTTGCGTTTGTCCCGAGGGTTACACGGCTCGTTCGCACGATGCGGCAATCCCATCTTCAAGGAGTGTCAGTGAAGCACTGGTCTGGTTGGCTGGCGGCGGTGTTGGTGCTGCCGGTGGCGGCATGCGGCGACGGGGGACCGGACATTCCGGAACCCGCCACGATCACGGCAGACGCGGCCACGGACGGACAGTCGGCGTATGCCGGTACGCGCCTGCCGCGCCCCCTCGCCGTGCGTGTGACCTCGTCGGACGGATCTTCCGTCACCCGAGCGGAGGTCCGTTGGACGGTGATCGGCACCACCGGGCCGACCGTGTCGGACGCGACGACGCTGTCGGATGGGAACGGGCGGGCCGAGGTCTTCGTGCAACTCGGCGACGCCGCCGAGACCTTCGAAGTGCGAGCCACCCTGGTCGCGGTACCACAGGAGACGGCATCGTTCACGGTCACGTCGGTGGCGGCACCGACGCTCTCGGCCGTCGTGCCTGCGTCGTTTGCCGGTGGCGACACGGTCGAGCTGCGGGGGACGGGACTGACCAACGCGTTCCGTGTCGATATCGGCGGCCAGCGGGCCGGCGTCCTCGGGGCTCGGACCGACACACGACTGACCGTGCAAGTGCCCTCGTGCATTGCCCCCGGGGCGGTCGAGATCAAGCTCCTCTTCGAGTACGGCGAGTCCGCACCGATCATCGGCACCTTCGAGGGATCACCGCCCCTGCTGGATCTCGCACCGGGTGACTTCCTCTCGCTGGAGCCCGGGGTCGTGGAAGGCTGTGCCGCGTTCCCCGGTGCCGGGGCCGAGGGAGCCGAGTATCTGCTGACCCCGCAGTCGACCAGCGGTGTGCCGGGGGTCACGGTCGACTACCGGTTGGGTGGAACTGCCGGTGTGCAGACGCCGATCGCGGCACTGCCGTCGTCGGTGACCGCACCGTCGACGGCGGAGAGCTTCCACGCCTATCTGCGTGAGCGCGAGCGAGGGTTCGCCGAGACCGCAACCCCCCTCCCGCAGGCCGCCGCGCCCGCGGCTGCGGCCCAACCGATCGAGGTGGGTGACGAGCGGGACTTCCGGGTGTGCTCGATCGTGACCTGCAACGACCCCGAGGATTTCGCCCAGGTCACCGCCGTCGCGCGGTACGTGGGGGAGCACGCGGCGGTCTACGTCGATCTGGAAGCGCCGGATACCATCCGAACCGCGGAGCTGAACGCGCTCGGACAACTCTTCGACGACGATCTCTATCCGGTCGTGACGGGGGCCTTCGGTGCGGAGTCGGACATCGACGAGAACGGCCACGTCCTGATCCTGATGACCCCGGTGGTGAACGGCCTCACCCCCACGTCCGAGTGCGGCACGGCGATCGTCACGGGATTCTTCTTCGCGATCGACATCGACCCCCAGTTCCAGAACGACGAGCGCTCGAACCGCGGCGAGATCTTCTACGCGCTCACACCGGACCCCGCCGGCTCGGCGGGGTGCGCGCATCCGGTCGAGCGGATCGAGCGACTGGTACCGATCACGTTCTCGCACGAGATGCAGCACATGATCAGCTACCATCAGCACGTGTTGCTCAGGGGAGGCGGATCGGAGGTGCTGTGGCTCAACGAGGGCATGTCCCACCTGTCCGAGGAGCTGGCCGCGCTGCACTTCGAGGCGTTGGGCGACGCGACACGGTTCTCGCAATTCGCCGTGGGCAACCTGTACAACGCGTTCGTGTACCTGAAGGCGCCGGGCAACAACTTCGTGCTGCCCCAGCTCGGATCGGGCACGCTCGAGGAACGGGGGGCGTCGTGGTTGTTCCTGCGGTGGTTGACGGACCAGTTCGGCCCGGACATCCCGCGCCGACTGTCCGAGACCGCCGAGAACGGCGCAGCCAACATCGCGCTCGCCGCGGGCGAGCCCTTCACCCGGCTCGTCGCCGAGTGGTTCGTCGCGAACTGGGTCTCGGACAATCCGGACGTCACGCTCCCGTCTGCCGATTCGGTGAAGATCGAGCGGTTCCGTTACAGCACGTGGGACTTGCGCGCGACGTTCTTGCAGCTGTACAACCAGCTGCCGGACCGCTTCACGCGGCCGTTCCCGATCATCCCGTTCGACGTGACGGGAGGGAACTTCGTGCTCAGCGACACACTCAAGGCGGGGTCGGGTGAGTACGTGCTGATCACGCAGAGTCCCGGTCAGGAGGGATTCACGCTCACCTTCACCCGTCAGGACGGCTCGCAGCTCGAGGGCGTGGCGCGGCCACGCCTCAACGTCACCCGGCTGCGCTGAGCGGCCGCGGCTGCAGGGACGTGCGGGGATTCCCACTCGTCACAGCGGTCCGGCGCCACCCGGACGTGCCGTGGGAGGGGGTCCGTCGGATCACCGCCCTCGCCTTGCTCGGTGCTGCGTGCATGCCGGTGGCGCTCGCGGCGCAGGATTCCAGCGCGGTGCCCCTGTACGTCTTCCAGACGCCGGCATCCGTCCGCTCGGTCGGTATGGCGGGAGCCGGCGTCGCCCTCGTGGGCGACGCCGGTGCCGTGTTCAGCAATCCCTCGGGGCTGGCGACGATCAGCTACGTCTCCCTCGAGGGTGCCTATCGGCCGGCGCCGGGTGGCGCCCGCCTCTTCTCCGGCGCACTCGGTTGGCGCATCCGGCAGTTCGATCTCGGGGTGGGCGGCCGCTACTTCGACTTCGGGGATGAACCGGCGCAGTACATCGGCCCGGACGCACCCGCGGGCAGCAACAGCCGCGAGGTGCTCGGCCAGGGCTCGGTGGTCTATCGGTACGGCCTGATCGCTGCCGGGGTGAGCGGGCGGTACGTGCGACGGAGCGTCGACTCCGTGCACGTGCGGGGGTTCTCGGGCGACGTCGGGCTGACCGTCGCCTTCTTCGACATCATGGCCCTCGCCGTCGCGGTCCAGAACATCGGCGGCAATTGGCGAGACGATCCGTTGCCGGTGCCACGCCTGACGCGACTCGGCTTCACGATGAACTACGTCGATCCCCAGGAGACGTTCCGCCTCCTGTCCACACTCGAGGTCCAGTGGCCCGAGGGGGCGGGAGCACGGTGGGTCGTAGGTGCCGAGGGGGGGATCGTGTTCCAGGGGGTCGGCATCATCGCGCGAGCGGGCTACGGCGGCGAGACTCCCGGCATGCCGAACAGCAAGCTGAGTGTGGGCGGGTCGCTGGCCTTCGGCGTGCTCGACATCGACTACGCCTACCGGCACAAGGATCTGCTCGACGAGCGGGCCCACCACATCGGCCTGCGATTGACGCTGTGAGCGCGGAGACGGGCGCGAAGCGTGGATGGCGCCGGGTGCGCCGCGCACTCGGCTGGGTGGCGGTCGTCGCGGTCGCGCTCCTCGTCGTCTCCATCCTCGCGTTCCGCGAGGTGCGGTTCGTGCTCCGTGCGGCGTACGAGGAAGCGCGCATCCTGCTTGCCCGGGAACCGATCGAGCGCCTGCTCGAGGATCCGGCGGTGCCCTCGGCGGAGCGCGACCGGTTCCGCCTGGTGATCGAGGCCCGGGACTTCGGCCGCGACTCGCTCGGGCTCGACGCCGGGGACACGTACACGACCTACGCGGACGTGGGCCGTGACACGCTCCTCCTCGTGTTGACCGCCGCTCCGCGGGATGCGCTCGAGCCGTACACCTGGTGGTACCCGATCGTCGGGACCGTACCGTACAAGGGCTTCTTCGATTTTGCAGACGGGCGCGCGGCGGCCGCCCGGCTCGCCGAGGACGGATACGACGTCTATCTCCGGCCGTCGGCCGCATTCTCCACCCTTGGATGGTTCAACGACCCGCTCCTCTCGACGGCACTCGAACGCAGCCCCGAACTGCTCGTCGAGCTCGTCCTGCACGAGATTGCGCACAACACGCTGTACGTGGCCAGCGCGACGCCCTTCAACGAGAGCTTCGCACTGTTCGTGGGCTACCGCGGCGCCGCCGCCTTCTTCGAGAGCCGCGGGGACTCGGTAGCCGCACGCCGGATCGGGGCGATCTGGCGGGATCAGCAGCGGCTGAGCGCCTTCTACTCCGCGTTGTACGACGAGCTGCGCGAGGTGTACGCGACTGATGTGCCGGACGACTCGCTGATGGCGTGGCGGGAGCAGGTCTTCGCGAACGCGCGCGCGCGGCTTCGCTCGGGGTTGGACGGACGGCTCGAGGTGTATGACGGGGAGCGACTCGCCGCACGGCAGCTCAACAACGCGAGCCTCCTCGCCTCGCGGATCTACCTGACCGACGTCGACCAGTTCGATCGCGTGCTCGACGCGTTCGGGGGCGACCTGCGGGCGACCGTGGCGGCTATCGCGCGCGCGGTCGATGCGCGCGGCGAGCGGTCTCCCTTCGACGTGCTCGACGAGCTCGCGGCGCCCGCACGCCAGGGTTGAGCGGCCGGCGGTTACGCCCCGCCGGTGGGCGAGCCGTTCAATGTCTTCGCCGGGACGGCGGCGTATATTGCGGGGTGTCGCGGAGGTGGGGAGGAGCGGGACCCGCCGGGTCATGCCCATCGGCAGCCCCTCAGGTCCCCGGAGCCCACGCTCCGGCCGACCGCCCGATTCTGCACTGTCGCCGGGAGATTCCGCCATGACCGACATCGATACCTACGTCGCCGGGCACGGCGACCGCATGCTGGACGAGCTGAAGGATCTGCTCCGGATTCCCAGCGTGTCCACGTCACCAGACCACGCGGCAGAGTGCCGTCGGGCAGCCGACTGGGTTGCCGAGCACCTCCGGTCCCTGGGGTGTCGCAGCGTCGACATGCTCGGGAGCGACACGCACCCGGTGGTTCATGCGGAAGGGCCTGCGGTGCCGGGCAAGCCCACCGTCGTCGTGTACGGACACTACGACGTGCAGCCCGCCGAACCGCTCGAGCTGTGGGACTCGCCGCCGTACGAGCCGACCGTGCGTGACGGCAACCTGTACGCCCGGGGCAGTACCGACGACAAGGGGCAGTTCTTCTCCATCGTCAAGGCGTTCGAGGCCGTCATGCAGGACGGGAAACCGCCGGTCAACGTGCGGTTTCTGATCGAGGGGCAGGAGGAGTCGGGCAGCGAGGTGCTGTTCGACTTGCTGGCGGAGCGCCCCGAGCTGGTCGAGGCGGACGCCGCCCTGGTCGCCGATACCCAGTACTATGCGCCGGGCATCCCGGCGCTCGAGGTCGGGCTGCGCGGGATCTGCTATGGGGAGATCACGGTCCGCACGCTCGAGGGCGATCTCCATTCCGGGCTGTATGGTGGCGTCGCGCCGAACGCGCACGAGACGCTCGTGCATCTCCTGGCGCGGCTCAAGGCGTCGAGCGGTCGCATCAACATCCCCGGCTTGTACGATGCCGTGGAGCGCCCGGCCAAGGCCGAGCGGGAGGCGTGGAAGCAGCTGCCGTTCAGCGAGCGCACGTTCATGCGGAAGGAAGTCGGGTCGAAGGCGCTGACGGGGTTGTCACGCTATTCGGTGTTCGAGCGGCTGTGGGGTCTGCCGACGTTCGAGATCCACGGCATCATGGGTGGGTTCACCGCACCCGGGGCCAAGACCGTCATCCCGGCCGAAGCGACGGCCAAGGTCAGCTTGCGTCTGGTGCCGAACCAGAAGTTGAAGACGGTCGAGCGGCAGCTGAAGAAAGCCGTCAAGGAGTTCGCCCCACCGTATGCCGACGTGTCGGTGCGCTTCATCCACGGTGCCGATCCGGTGCTCGTCGACATCGAGCATCCGGCGTTCGGCGTGATCGACGCGGCGTTCGAGGAGGTGGAGGGGCGCGGGATCGTGTTCACCCGCTCCGGCGGATCGATCCCGATCGTGCCGGCGCTCGCCAAGAAGGGCGCGGCGGCCCTGCTAGCCGGCATCGGGCTGCCCGACGACCGGCTCCACGCGCCGAACGAGAAGCTGGGGGTCGATCAGTTCTTCAAGGGCATCCGGGTGTTCTCGCGCTTCTTCCAGAAGCTGGGCGGGTAGCGGCTGCGCGGCCTCGCGCTGCCGCGCAACGCATCCCGCCGTCCCGAGTACAGCAGGCCCGAAGCGCCAGGGCGTTGGCGCCTCGGGCCTGCTGTACTTCAACGGCGGTGCGTAGGACGCGGGGCTGAATCGTGCTCCATCGTGCCGCGTCACCCCATCAGAGTGCGATGCGTCCCCATCTCCGACAACCCCTTCTGTGTTTCTGACGGTGTACGTGCCGTACGTTGGCGTCGTACCGCTCCGAAGGCTAGGGCCATGCGCCGCGTGATGCTCCCGCTGATGCTGGTTGTGGTCGGCTGCCATCCCAGTGTCGTTCCTCTCTCGGACGAGGACATCGCAGCCCTGGACGCTTTGAGAGCCGACTAGGTCGCGGGGATCCTGGCTGGGGATGCCGCAACCGCAGCGGCGGTGTTTGCCGAGGACGCCCTGTGGCTGCATCCGTATGCTCCGGCTGTCGAGGGGCGTGCGGCCATCCGAGCCACGTACGAGCCGGAGCCAGGGGTGACCGTTCGCGACTTCACCGTTACCTCGCTTGAAGTGGATGGTCACGGCGATCTGGCCTTCGACCGTGGGGCCTATTCCGAGACGGTGGAGATCGCGGGCGTCGCGGAGGCCATCACCGTGACCGGCAAGTACGTCGTGATCGCCCGTAAGGAGGCGGACGGCTCGTGGCGCTGGACACTGGCCATTGTGAACCACGACGCGCCGCTGCCCCAGATGAACTAGACCGAGGCATTCCCCGTCCAGGAGGTCATTGTGCACCGCATGAGTCTCCCGCTGCTGGTCTTGGTTGTCGCGTGTCGGCCACCGACGGTCGAA
>Ga0209536_100005814_pt1 | contig 19070 bp, 20 predicted proteins | sample DeeMarSeWOR28_12_FD_187461 | JGI IMG/M metagenome (GOLD analysis project Ga0209536, IMG submission 187461) | Marine sediment microbial communities from White Oak River estuary, North Carolina - WOR-2-8_12 (SPAdes) (version 2) | ecosystem: Environmental > Aquatic > Marine > Intertidal zone >... | reverse complement strand
GTTGTTTACACAGAAATTCAGTTTCCCAGTTCCATGCGGTTTCGATAATGGATTCAAGGTCGGCATGTTCAGGGCGCCAGCCGAGTTCCTGTTGTGCAAGCGTCGAATCCGCGACCAGGACTGCGGGATCGCCCGGTCTGCGTTGATCATGTGTAAGCTTGAACTCCTTGCCGGTTACCTGGCGCGTGGTATCGATAACCTGCTGCACCGAAAAACCTTTGCCGTTACCCAGGTTGTAACGTGCGCTGTGGCCGGTATCCTGCATGCGTTTTAGCGCCAGTGAATGTGCTTTGCATAAATCATTTATGTGAATGTAATCGCGTACACAGGTGCCATCGTCTGTCGGGTAGTCATCGCCAAATACCTTGATGTCTTCGCGACGGCCCGAGGCGGCCTGCAGTACCAGGGGGATCAGGTGGGTCTCGGGATCATGGCGCTCACCCAGCTCTCCATCCGGATCAGCACCTGCGGCATTGAAGTAGCGCAGGCAGGTTGATTTCAGGCCATAGGCCGTATCGTAATCCTGCAGAATCTGTTCAACCATCAACTTGGTGCGGCCATAGGGGTTAATCGGGTTCTTGACGTGTTTTTCATCGATCGGGGTATATTCCGGTTCGCCGAAGATGGCAGCGGTTGATGAAAAAATGAAGTTGCCTATGTCGTGCTGAATCATGGCATCGAGCAGTATCATGGTGTTCAGCACATTGTTTTGATAGTACTTTGCCGGATTACTTACTGACTCACCGACTTCGATGAATGCAGCGAAGTGCATGACTGCATCTATGTTGTAATTACTGAATACATGATCGAGCACTGCAGGATCGCCAAGATCGCCCTCGACAAATTCCCCGTACTTGATTGCATCACGATAACCACAACTGAGGTTGTCGAGAGTGATGACATCAGTGCCGGAAGCGGACAGTTGCTTGACCATGTGTGAACCGATATATCCGGCGCCACCTATGACTAGTATGCTCATCTCAGTCCTTCACAATAATTCAGTGGCCATTATACAGACCAGCGGCCTGTGAATTCTATACGGTTTTATCAGGGTAAGGCTTTTGAGTTTCAGCTTCATGCGTTCCGGGTATTGGGCTATGTTTGCCATTTTGTCAGGTATCGTGTTATACATAGGCCACCCTGCCATAACAATAATAATAACGTGGGTAAATACAAAATGCTGCCGCGCAGGTTGTACGAGCTGCTCCCTTTCCTTTATATATCCACAGGCATGGTCAGTGTTGTGCTGGTTGATTCCACCATAGTGCTCATATCATCGATGTTGCTAATCATCACGGGAGTTTTCATTTTCTTATTGCGAAGAAACTTCAGAAAGTCGTTAAAACGGCAACATGAACAGCGTCGCCTGGTGTACGACCCTGCTGTCTATGAAGGCATTGAAAAACGTTCCTGTATCGACCGCCGGCGCCGGCGCAAGGTCACTGAATGGCCAATACTGGATAATGCAGGTGAAAGGATTTTTTCTGATCGCCGGGTAGCGGAACGACGGATATCTGTTACATAGACTGTAACAGTCAGGATTTAATCTGACAGTCAGTGTCATATCAGCTCAAACTCTGACAATGATTATGTCAGTACAATCACGGTTATCTATATGAGAAGGATATAAATATTTACTCTCGCAGAGGCGCTGAGACCGCAAAGGAAGACGAATAAAATGATACTGTCATTGCATAAAAACACATGTCACCCCTGCGTTCTCTGCGCCTCTGCGAGAAAAAAGCATATTAAACCTTCAATACTGGCAGGTTCCCCTCTTATACGAAAATCGATAACAACTATAAGATCAAATACAGACCACTACATTTTATCGAATAACAAATACATAACATCTTTGCGCCTTTGCGAGAAATAATGGCCTCAGGCATCTTTATTGTGCAGGTGCCGGCATTCGAAATCTAGCAGTAAAAGCCAGATCAGGTCTGAACCACCACACATAGATCATTAGTCCAGAAAACTCGACCAGTCTTTCTGCTTATCGCCAAAGACAAAGAAAAACGGATTCAGCAGGCTGTCCTTGGTATTGTATTCAAGTGCGCTCATATCGGTTTTTGTGACATAACCGCCTGCCTGCTCGACGATACACTGCGCTGCGGCGGTATCCCACTCCGAAGTCAGGCCAAGACGTGGATAGAGGTCCGCCTTGCCTTCCGCAACCAGGCAAAATTTCAGTGAGCTGCCCATGCTCAACATATCTACATCAGCATAACTGGCCGAAAGGTTTGCCATGTATTTCTGCATTTCTTCCGAGCCATGGGAGCGGCTTCCAGCTACAACAAGCCTGTTGCCTTGCGGAGTTTTCACCGATATCGGCAGCGGCTCACCCCCCTGTTCGGATTTAAATGCGCCTCCGCCCTCGTGGGCGAAATAATCGATATCAAGAACAGGGACGTGTATTACGCCAAGCACGCTTTTATGGTTATTAATCAGCGCGATATTCACTGTAAATTCACCATTGCGCTTGATGAATTCGCGCGTACCATCAAGCGGGTCTACCAGCCAGTAGATGGCCCACCGGCTGCGTTCTTCAAACGGCAGTTTGGCCGATTCTTCTGAAAGTATCGGGATGTCAGGCGTGAGAGCTGAAAGCGCTTCAACAATGGTGTGGTGAGATGCCATGTCGGCATTGGTCAGTGGCGATTTGTCATCCTTGTGCTCGATGGCAAATTCACTGTGATAAATCTCAAGGATTTTCCTGCCGGCTTCACGTGCAATTTCAACACAGCTGTCACGCAGCGATTCAAGGTCAAGAGAATCTGTCATGTTTAATTCCTGGTTTGATAGAATTCGGGGTCACCAACTACAGACGTTATTTTACTGCATATGCCATTGCCCGACCTCAAAGATATCGATACCGTATTGCTCGACCTCGATGGTACATTGCTGGACCTGCATTTTGATAATCATTTCTGGCTTGAATACGTGCCTGTTTGCTACTCGAAACAGCATCAAATACCGTTACAGCAGTCGCACCAGATTCTGATGCAGCGTTACAACGAGGTCCGCGGCAGCCTCGACTGGTATTGTGTCGAGTTCTGGACCAGGGAGCTGGGCCTGGATATCGAACAGCTGAAACGGGAGGTCGCGCACAAGATTGCCGTGCATCCTTTTGTGCATGATTTTCTGCAGTCGGCCCGCAAGCAGGGCAAGCATGTCGTGCTTGTCACCAACGCGCATCCGGCCAGTTTGTCGATCAAGATGGAAAAAACCGAACTGGTCGATTATTTCGACCGCATCGTGACATCACATGAACTCGGTCTTGCCAAGGAAGAGGATGGCTTCTGGCAAAAGCTGCAAGCGCTGGAGTCGTACGATCCCGACAGGACCTTGCTCATCGATGACAATCACGAGGTGCTCGAATGCGCCGAGCGCTACGGCATCAGGCATCTGCTCGCGATTCACAGGCCGGACAGTAAAGGCGATGAGAAATCACACGACAGGTATCATTTGTTGAAGAGCTTTGAGGAGATTACGCTCTGACAGCGTGAAAGGAGTTATCTCACCGCAAAGACGCAAAGGACGCAAAGATGATTATGGGTGGACTGTAGGAGCGGCTTCAGCCGCGAATTGTTTGTGTACGCAAGATTTGTTCGCGGCTGAAGCCGCTCCTACGATTGATTAAACTAATATATTTTCTTTGCGTCCTTTGCGGTGAATATTTGTTAGTCCCAGCGCTTGAAACGTTTCTTGCAATAGGCCAGCAGGTCTTCGTAGTTCTGGAAGTACAGGTCAAATCCATCCTCTGAAGGTGCATCGTATTCGCAGTAGTCGTTGGAATGTTCGCGGCAAATCGGCGGGCGGGTGTCATAGATGCCGCAGTCACCATTTAGTTGCAGGTGCTGGCACTTGCCATCAATCAGTAATGTCCAGCCGTCTTCGTCCTTGTATAGCTTCACGTGGTCATGCGAGACCTGCCAGAGCAGATGCTTGAAGTCATCTTTTGAACGCGGTGTATCGATATGGTGAGTGACATAGGTGCAACATATCGAGCCTGTACAGAATGAACATTTGTTTTCAGGTGTAATCTCGATTTCAGCTTTTTTGTCCATTACATCAGCCCCAGCTGTTTAAGGTTGCCCTTGTTGTTGAATATAAACTCACCGTTACCCTGTTTTCTCGCGAACATCGCGATGCTGCTGGACAGATTGCTGCTGGCAGAGGCATTGGGCTTCATGCTTAGCTGAAGTGAATACTCGCCCTGTGCCGTAGTGGTGAATGTGCCACTCAATGCAAGATGACCGCCCTTGTTGCTAATACTTGCTGACAGGGGTGATTCATCTTGCTCATTGATTAGAACAGAAACATTACCCAGATCGGCGCTTTCGGCAATGGTTATGCTTGCCTGGTTCCATGTGAGCGTGCCGTTAACGCGGGGCACCAGTCCCTGTTCTATATACGCATTATCGATATGCAGTTGAAATATCCCTGACAGTTCACCAAGAGGTAGCGAGACCAGGGAGGCAGCATCGGCAGCGTCGAGTTTCATGTTCAGGTCGTCAACAGAAAGATTGCCGCTTATGCCGGTAGCGAGACGTGCGTCTATCGGCTTGTCGTTGAATTCCGCATTTACACTGATAGCGATACTCGCCAGCAGCAGACGCAATGGCAGGAATGACCATTCGACATTCTTCAGGGTTAAATTATTATTTGTGGTTATGGCGCTTGCCCGGCCGCTCCATAATGTTCCGGAGACATTGCTGATGCTAACCGGTATGCGGCCTTCGAATACGCTTATGACAGGTGCTGCCGGTATGGTAGCTACCAGGAATACGAAATAGGCAATGATGCCGCTGAATATATAATGGCGGCTGCGCATCAGTCTCTGTCAAGTGTCATGCGTGCATTGATAGCGCCTGCTTTGTCGGCGCGGTCAAAGTTGGCTGAGGATACGCTAATGCCATACTGGGTTTGCAATGTGCTTAGCCATAGCAGTACCTGGTCAAAAGATGCGTCGTCAATTGTGACGCGCGCGCCTTTATCTGAAGTCGATTCGAGTTTTCTTAAATAGGGTTTGAGGCCTGCTGTGGCTGCGCTTTTTTCTACCAGTAGAGATACGGGTTGCGAGCTGTTTGTTTGTCTTTTTGCCGCGCCCGATGCCTGCAGTGTCCTGACCTCGGTCGCAGCAGCCTGCATCCAGTCGAGAATATCAATCTGTGTTTGGTATTTCTGCGTTTGAACTTCAACACCCTTGTGGATTGGCTCCCAGATGGTCAGATACAGCAAGGTAGTGACGATAACCGCGGACGCAGCCAGCACCAGCTGGCGTTCCCGTTGTTGCAATCCATGATACCAGTGTTGAATATCTTCAAGCTGTTTCATGAGCCCGATCTCTGCAGTCTGATTCGGCCTTTAACAATGTTCTTTTCAGAAGTTGCCGATGTGATTTCGGTCGTAAGCATGGTGTTTTTGTTCAGTTGATTGTTAAGTGTTTCAACTGATTGCAGATTGGTGCCTGTTAGTCCGATTTCCATGCGATTGTTACGAAAGTCGATCGACTGGACTTCGATATCTTTCTGGCTGGATATTGCTGGTACCGACTCGGTTAAAAGTGCGAGGAACTGGCTTCCCTGTGGCCCGCCGCCGCCCCTGAGTTCATTAAGCTTCTGCTCCATTTGCACGCGTGGGTTAACGATGCGCTTGCTGCCGGGAAAGGATTTTTTATAAATATTCTCAATCTCCAAACCCAGCTCGGCGTTCTTTTGTTTGAGACTGTTTAATTCAACAAGATTGATACCCGCGTACAGCACCAGCCACACGGCGGCCAATGATGCGGCCAGCTGCCAGCGATGCCACTGCCCGCTGCTCTTGCGCCTGGGTTTGTATTTGCCCTGTAACAGATTCAGTGATTTTGCCCTGTTGAATTCTCCGCAGAAAACCACCAGGGGGTGGGTGTTGTAGGCCACTTTTATGATTTCAATATCAGTGTCGATTTGTTCCAGGACCGTGTCCGGATCTTCACCGTCGAGGTAAAAGCAGACAATCTTTTCGGGTTTGTTTACGGTTCTGTCGAGACTGGCCTGCAGCAATAATGGAAGGTTTGCTGTATCGATAACAGAGCCGATGAGTGCCTGAAACTGCACCAGCGCCTTGCCGGCATGAAACAGGACTGACCACTGATCAGGTGCGGCGGGTGAACAAATTGCATCAGGAATGACTGCATCGATACTGATGCCCGCCAGATTGAATGTGGCCAGCAGTCTCTCGATGGTATCTTTTCGAATACCGGCAACGGGCGTGCCATAGTGCGGGTCCGTTTTGCCTATAACAAAGTGAAAATCTTCAATATCTTCTGCCAGCTGCTCTTCCAGCGCGTACGGGATCGCGCGCAACATTTTCTGCCGGTTACTGGTTGGAAGCTGCACATGGTTTAAATGCACATTGCTGCTGTCAAGTAATACGATAACCTTGTTCTGCTGAGCAACACTGGCCGCATCCTCCAGTGATCCGCTGGTGATCCGGCTGGTCAGCTCGCCCTGGTTATTGACTTGCGACCATGTGGCCTCATCAGGTTTTGCCGGATCATAATGCAGTAACAGCGTGCTGGCCATCAGATGACTCCCTGTGAGCGGGCAATAACCCTTGTGTTGCCGTCAATACTGCGGTGAATAACGCTGTAGCTGAGAACGCGCACTTGCCCGATTGTGGATTCTGTTTGTAGCATGAAATATTCGGTATCGACGGACAAGCCATCTGTACTGCCAATTTTTTCTTTCAGATTGCTGAAACTGGTGAACTCGCCAATATTGTTGAACGCTGTTTCGTTACGCTGTTCAATAATTTTTTCAATATCACTATCTGTCAAATCATCTGCCAATGATCTTAGCACTTCTGCTGTAGCTGTGTTGATGTTGATCGGCGTATTGACGCCAAATGCGCAAACATGCGGTAACACGGTGGCATACACCAGCGGGTCTTCGAAACCTTTAATCAACCTGAGTTCGCTGATGCTCTGCAATGGTGTGTTGGCTGTTCTGTATGGCTGAGCCAGGTTCATGTAATAAACATCCTCCGCACCATCGGGAATCGTGGTTTGCAGATCACTGTCAATCCAGTCGATGATAGTCTGTGCGCCGGCTTTATCAATCTTCAGGTTGGTCAGCAGGCGCTCAAGCCTGGTGCGGGCCAGTTTGGTGTTGGTGCCGGTACTGGTTTCAGCACTGGTATCAAGCAGCGAATTGATATTAAAGCAGGATTGCAGGTCAGTAAGCTTGCCCTGTATATAACCACCTTCAACAGGTAGTGGCGGCAGTTCGATCGCCCAGTCTTCTCCGAGGTGGTCTATCTCACTGTCTTTGCGGTCCTGTTTGAGGATGCGTTTGCTCCAGCTTTCAGCAGCGAGCGTATAAAGATAGGCCTGGTCACCGGCGATCACATTGCCTGTTCTGCGCACATCAAGCTGCAAGCGGGTGCTGATGGAGATGCTTATGGTTGTCGCTATCGCAACAATCAGCAGGGCGGTAATGATGGCGACACCGCGTTGTCGGATGATAACTGTCATCAGCCGCTTACCATGAATATGCGCACCAGTTCACCCCAGTCCTGTAATGTCACGGTGAATTCTATTGCTGATAACGCTACGCTACTGCCATCCAGCTGCCCTGTAGCGCTGAGCGGTGGCCATTCGTTATGCCACTCATTGTTATTATCGAGGAAGCGGATGCTTGCGCTTTCGACTTCTTCCAGCAGCACGCTTTCGTAGGGCAGCATTTCCTGTGTGCGATCCAGGTGCGGCCAATGCAGGCGGGATAGTGTATTTTCTTCGATTTTATAGGCGACACGCTGCAAATGGCTGCGCAGCATTTCAGCCGGGTTGCGCCTGCCGCTGCGAGTGAATTCGAAGAAAATATCGTCGCCCTGGCCCGTCAGAATATAATTGCTGGTGTTGCCGTACTCATCACGAATGCTGCGTTGTGACAGCTGGGTAAGATCACGTGAAATTTTCAGCATCGCGAGCTGCACCTGTTGCAGGCGTTGCATGGCTATTTCAGTCTGCTGGCTGTTATCGATCACATTGCGCAAACCGCCGTAGGCCATCGCCGAAAGTACTGCAAATATTGCCACCGCGACCAGCAACTCGAGCAGGGTAAAGCCATGCGGGTTTTGTTTGGCCAATGGTTTCATGGCTGTAAGGCTGTTGTTGCATCAGGCTTTGATAAGTAGCCGACCAGCCGGGTCAGGCTGTACTCACGGTCTTCGTCGAGATATATCCTGTACTCCACCTGGCGTGAATCATCATCTTCTGTCTCATTCACGGTAAGCGTCCAGTACCATTCAGCACCGGCCATTGCAGTCGAGCCCCTGGTGTCGCCTTTTCCCGGCCAGGCTTTTTCAATCTGCAGCCGGGTGATTTCATTCATCGCGACCCAGTGCGCAACGGTTTTCTGCTTTAAATAGCCTGCGCTGCTGGCGTGGCTGCCCGAGGTGCTGATGAGAGCGCCCAGAGCTAATGCAACAATAGTCAGGGCAACCAGTACTTCCAGCAGGGTGAAACCTTTGCATCTGCGTGCTGTATTACAGCTCACTGATTTCCGCCTTGTGCTCGCCATTGGCTGTACCTGAAACAATGTAGCTGGTTTCGACACCCGGCATTACCAGCCGCACACTGAAATCGGGTGTGATTTCACCGCTGGAGAGAATAAATACCTGTGGATCGGGTTTGTCTTCTTTCTTGTCAGCGTCTGCTGAATCTTTTTCTACGAGTACCTCGATCTGTTCAATTTCCAGTTCGAACTCCATGCTTTGCGGAAGTTGCCTTTCTCGCAACAGCTCGTCGTTGTCCAGTGGTTGCCACGTGTTTTCGAAATAAAGCAGAAACCGGTAGCTGTCAGGTTTGAATTCCAGCCCGTACTCCTGGCCTTTGAGTATGGCTTCTTCGAGTGCAAGCTGCAGTAGCCGGTCCAGTCTTTCTGCCTCGGTTTGAATCAGTTCTTCGGGCGAGGTCCCGCGAATGGCCAGGGTGGTGAATGTGAACAGAATGGAGATGATGACAATGACAACCAGCAGCTCGAGCAGGCTGAATCCCTTGTCCCGTTTCTTGTACATGGAGTTTCGACCGGGTGAGCGGCTCGAACAGAATTCAGTCTGTATCCCAGTTACCGATATCAGCATTGATACCATCCCCGCCCGGGGCGCCATCTGCGCCGAGTGAGTAGATGTCTATTTCACCGTGCTGGCCCGGGTTGAGATACATGTATTCATTGCCCCATGGGTCTTTTTGCAGACGCTTGACGTAGCCACCCTGTTTCCAGTTAGGCGGCTCTGGCGTAATGCTTGGCTGAGACACCAGTGACTCCAGGCCCTGATCGGTTGTCGGGTAGACGAAATTATCCAGACGGTAAACATCCAGCGCACTTTCCAGAGCATTGATGTCATGCTTGGCTTTGGATACGCGCGCCTTGTCAGGATTGTCCATGATCCTGGGGGCGATAACGCTGGCAAGAATGGCCAGGATAACGACCACAACCATGATTTCGATCAGTGTAAAACCTTTTTGATGCAGACTGATATTTTTCAACGATACAGCTCCAGTGCTTTGCGAAACTGCAGGTATCGGGGTAGAGTGACAGTTACGCGGGTACAAATAAAAACCTTGTGCGGGATAATAGCAAATGCGCATTCAAGTGCCTATTAAAAACCGGATATCAGCCCAGTGGAACTATGTGTTGTGGCTGTTTTTGTTCGTCACCTGCTTCAGTCTGCAATCTGCAGGCCTGGTAAGCACCTTCCAGTTCGACAGGGCCTTGATTGACCAGGGGCATTACTGGCTGTTGCTGACTGGCCACATGGTGCATCTCAACTGGACGCACTGGGCACTCAATATGGCAGGTCTGGTCATTGTCGCGGTATTTTTCAGCCTGTATGGCAGCATACTCGACTGGCTGTTTGTTCTGCTGTTCAGTGCGATTGTGATCGGCCTGGGGCTCTACTGGTTTCATCCCGAGCTGAGCTGGTATGTGGGTCTTTCCGGCGTTTTACACGGTCTGTTCATCTACGGGGCTATCCGTGAAATACGTTTCTATCCTTTCAGCGGTTATATCCTGCTGCTGTTGCTCACAGGCAAACTTTTCTGGGAGTTTATGAACGGCGCCTTGCCCGGTTCAGAGCAGATGACAGGCGGTCACGTGCTGGTTGAGGCGCATCTGTACGGTGCTTTAGCAGGACTGGCGGCGGTATTCCTGACCTGGAACCTGCACTTACTTCACAAGCTGATTCAGGTCAAAAATCGGCAGCAAGATGCCTAGTACGATCATCAATACCAGTACCCCCATGGTCAGGATAATAGCTGGCTCGAAAATGCCGACTATATAGGCGATCAGGGTGACCTGTTCACGTTCCAGTTGTGTTGCTGCGCGATCGAGCATTTCTTCCAGGTTGCCGCTGTTTTCGCCACTGGCGATGAGTTGCAGGGTCATCGGTGGAAACAGTTTGCTCTGGTCCAGCGATTTCTTGATTCCCGAGCCTTCACGCACTCGTTCTGTTGCTACCATAATGGCATTGCGCATTGGCAGGTTGCCGACCACCTGGGCAGATATTCTCATCGACTCGATAACCGTTACACCGCTGCCGGTAAGGATGCTGAAGGTGCGGGTGAACAGCGCGGTATTGAGGCCGCGCACCAGCCTTTGAATCAGCGGCAGTCTGAGCAACAGGCGGTGATAGCGTTCACGGTGCCGGGTCCGTTTCAGCATGGCCCGTACGCCAATGATGATAGCGATGATCAGGGCCAGTAAATAAATACCATACGCGATAACGAAATCACTGATGGCGATTAATGACAGTGTCAGGGCCGGCAGGTCCTGTCCGATGTCCTCGAACACGGACACGACCTGGGGCACGATATTGGTCATCAGGAAGATTACGATCGCAATGGCAAAAACCGTCAGAAATGCCGGATATATCAGTGCCTGCCTCACCTTGCCTTGCAGTTCCTGCTGGTTCTCGGTGTAGTCGGCCAGTCTTTCCAGCACTGTATCCAGATGTCCGGATCTTTCACCGGCATCTACCGTAGCACGATACAGGTCTGAAAATACCTTGGGGAATTCGCCCAGACCTGCTGCCAGAGTATGGCCTTCCATCACCTTGGCGCGGACAGCGATGATCATGCTTCGAATACGCTGTTTTTCCGTCTGGTTGGCAATCGCGGTCAATACTTCGTCCAGTGGTAATGAAGCCTGCACCAGGGTGGCCATCTGGCGGGTGATCAGCGCCAGTTCCGTCGTGCTGATGCCTCGCTGAAACATGCGGGATGATGACAACGGTCCTTTGCTGGTGCCAGCGCCCTGCTTCTGGTTCGCAGCATTGATTTGCAGCGGTATCAGGCCTTTTTCCCGCAGGTTCTGACGCACCTGTCTTGCGGTGTCGCCCTCGGCTACACCCTTGCGCTCACGGCCCTTTTCATCAAGAACAACGTATTCGAATGCGCCCATTTTTAGAACAGGGACGAGGGGCGAGGGACGAGGAACGAGGAAAAACCGGATATCCGGTTTCGGTTTGGCCTGTCGAATTTATTCAGCCGCTTACTGGTGAATCGCTGATGTTCCTGCGGTTTTTTCATTACTCTTTAGTCTTCCCGGCTGACGCGCAGCACTTCTTCGAGAGAAGTGATGCCTTCGAGAATAAGACGTCGGCCGTCCTGGCGCAGTGACGCAGCATAAGTGCGTGCATACTGTTCCATCGCATGTTCGCCTTCACCGTCGTGGATCATGTCCTGCAACTTTTCGTCAACAGGTACAAATTCGTACACACCGGTACGTCCCGCATAACCCAGGTGGTTACACCGGGCGCAGCTGGAGGCTGAATAGATCGTTGGTGTTTCTCCTGCTGGCAGGTTCAGCCATTCACGCTCGCTCTCGGTTGCGGTGTGCGGTTTTTTACAGGCCGGGCACAGTTTGCGAACCAGCCGTTGCGCCATGACGCCAATCAGGCTCGATGCCAGCAGGAAGGGCTCGACACCCATGTCGCGCAGACGGGTGATGGCGCCAATCGCGCTGTTGGTGTGCAGGGTGGACAGCACCAGGTGTCCGGTGAGACTGGCCTGCACCGCGATCGTGGCCGTTTCCAGGTCGCGGATCTCACCGATCATGACGATGTCGGGGTCCTGGCGCAGGATCGAGCGCAGTCCGCGCGCAAAGCTCATGCCCACCTTGGAGTTGACCTGGGTCTGACCGATGCCGTCGATGTAATATTCGATCGGATCTTCAACGGTGAGGATGTTGCGCGATTTCACATTGATGCGCGCCAGGCCTGCATACAGGGTTGTGGTTTTACCCGAGCCTGTCGGGCCGGTGACCAGGATAATGCCGTCCGGTTTGTGCAGCAGGGTATTGAATCGGGTTTGCACGTCGTTGGCCATGCCGAGGTTTTCCAGCGTGAGCCTGCCCGCCTGCTTGTCGAGCAAGCGCATTACCACGCGTTCGCCGTGACCCGAGGGCAGGGTGGAAACACGTACGTCGACGGCACGACCGGCGACACGCAGTGATATGCGGCCGTCCTGTGGCAGGCGCTTTTCGGCGATATCGAGTTTTGCCATGACCTTGATGCGGGAGATGATCAAGGGGGCGATGTTTCCGGGTGGTTGCAGGATTTCACGCAGCATGCCGTCAACACGAAAGCGAACGCGCATGCGGCTTTCGAATGGCTCTATATGAATGTCGGAAGCATTGATCTTGATGGCTTCGGTCAGCATGGCGTTGATCAGGCGGATGATGGGGGCATCATCTTCAGCTTCCAGCAGGTCTTCTGGCTCGAGTGTTTCAGCGAGCTGGTCGAGGTCGAGCTCTTCACCGACGCCTTCCATCATGGCGATGGCCTGGTCACTGCCACGTTCGTAGGTTTGTGCCAGCAGGGCGTCGAACTGCTCGTCAGTAGCCGGGCTCAACGACAGTTTACGCCCGGTAACCCGGGTGATTTCAGCAAGGATGGCTGGACTGAAATTCGGGCGATGCAGCAACTGCACCTGGTCATCTTCTATCTGGCCGATGAGTACGCCATGGCGTTTGGCAAAGGCGTAAGGTAAAGTTTGCGGTGTCAGTTGCTGCGGCTGGCCTGTTTCAGGCTGATCCTCGACCGCCTCAGAAGAAGTCTTCATCATCGTCCAAGTCCGAATCATCTTCAGCCTGCTGGCTGGAGGTTGCAGGCTCCTGTTCATCAGGCGCGGCATTATCGGCTTTTTTTGCTTCTGTCTGTGCCGCCTGACCCGGGATTTCCTGCTCCAGTGGCGGCAGCACGGGCGCGCCCTTGATCAGGCCGAAATCTTCATCTTCATCGCGTATCTGCTCGGCTCGCAGGTAATTGTATTTCTCGTTGGTGACGTAGGCCGAGTCGTTGAAATCACGCAGGATCTCGGGCTTGAGGAATACCATCAGGTTCTGTTTGCGCTTGGTGCTGGCTCGCGAGGTAAACAGCCAGCCAAGTACGGGAATGTCACCCAGCAGGGGTACCTTGCTCTGGGTATCGTCGACGATCTCCTCGATCAAGCCGCCGAGTACCAGGATACCGCCATCATCGACCAGGACACTGGTCTTGATCGAGCGTTTACGCGTTACCGGGCCGCTGTTTTCGGTGATGGTGACCACGTCCGAGACTTCCTGTTCGATATCCAGCTTGATGGTGTCACCCTCGTTGATCTGGGGCGTGACCCTGAGCGTCAGGCCTACGTCCTGGCGTTCGATGGTCTGGAACGGGTTTTGCGGGTTTGTTGTACCGGCACCGGTAAACTGGCCGGTGATGAAGGGCAGGTTCTGCGCAACGATAATCTCGGCCTCTTCGTTGTCCAGGGTTACGATGCTGGGTGTGGACAGGATATTGGCTGCAGAGTCTGTCTGCAGGGCTTTCAGGATCAGGCCGTAGCGCACACCTGAACTGGTTTCTGCGCCAACGCCGAGGGTCAGGCCTGAACCAAGATTGCTTAATACATTAAGCGCGGCATCTTCGCTGCCCGCAGCAGCTGCAATGATGTCGCCCAGTCCGACCAGGTTGCTGATGCCGACTGGGAAGGTTGTTTCGCTACTATTCGTACCATCAACCACGGCACCAACACCCACTTCCTTGTCCCGGTTGGTGGAGATTTCGGCAATGATGGCCTCGATGTGTACCTGCGCACGGCGGATATCGAGCTGGCGAATCACCGATTTCAGCGACAGCAGGGTATTGGGATCAGCGGTAATGATCAGCGCGTTGGTCTCGGCGTCAGCCTGGATAATGGTGTTTTCACCGATGAAACTGGTACCGGACATTTGACGAGTGGCGGTCGTCGTTGCTGTCTTTCCGCGTGCGCCAGTGGTGGTTGTTCTCGCTTGCTGTTCCTGCAGACCGGTGAGGATCTCCATCATGTTCTCGGCCTTTGCATAGCGCAGGTAGATCACGTGGGTATTGCCGCCACCGTCGTCCAGCGGTGTATCCAGCTGCATAATCGTGGTGCGGATCTTGAGCCTGATGGCGCGCTCGCCGCTCATCAGAATGCTGTTGGTGCGTTCGTCAGCTGCCAGGTTGATCTGGTTTGCCTGGTCTTTTGCGGCTTGCGGGTACAGCGAATTGACGATGCGTACCAGCTCGGGTGCCGAGGCGTGCCGCAGCGGGATCACTTCCAGCTCGTCACTCTCGGCTTTATCGACACCGGCGATGATACGCACCAGACGCTGAATGTTGCCGGCATAGTCGGTAATGATCAGTGTGTTGGTCGGATTGTAAGCCGCCAGGTGTCCCTGCTGTGGCACCAGTGGCCTCAGTATCGGCACCAGCTGGGCGGCGGGTACGTGGTCAAGGCCGATGACCTTGGTGATGAGTTCATCATTCGGGTTGCCCGGAATCGTTGATTTCATCGGCAGCGGGCCCTGCTTGGCGTTGACCTCGGGCACAATTTTTATCACGCTGCCGCTCGGTACCGCGGCATAACCGTGGACCTGCAGTACCGACAGGAATACCTCGTAGACTTCTTCCGGAGTCAGGGTTTCGGATGAAATGACCGTAATCTTGGCCTTGACCCGGGGGTCTATGATGAAGTTCTTGCCGGTAAATTTCGATACCGTGCTGATCAGTGCCCGTATGTCGGCATCCTTGAGATTGAGCGTGATCTCATCTGCCAGCACTTGTGTGCTGAGCAGCAGGGCGGCGATCACACCGATGGTGAACTTTCTTAATCCGTTAATGATGTGTTGATTATTCAAGGTCGGGTTTTTGTTTTGATTAAGTTTATTGTAGCTGAATGTTGAGCGGTACTTCATTTCCATTTCTCATTACCGTGATCGAGACGCTGTTTGCTGTACTGAGCTGGCGCAGGGCGCCGATGCCGTTTTGAGGATTGTCCAGCTTGATACCATTGATCTCGGTAATCACATCGTTGGCTTCCAGCCCCACTTCCTGCATCAGCTCATTGCCCTTTTGCTGTGGTTGCAGGCGATAGCCAAGCTGCTTGCCGTTCTGTTTCACTACCACCGGCAGTGCATAATCACCGAATGAGGTCGGGTTTTGAAGTATTTCCTGACGAATGCTGACAAGTTGTTGCTCCGCTGTGCCTGATGCCGGAAAACCGCTGCTATCGCTTGATGACTGTATTGTACCCAGTTCTTCATCTTTTAACAGTTGCAGGGTTTCTAACTGCCCGCCACGGTTAAGAATGACGTGGTCAGGGTGCACTTCCTCGATAGTAACGCCACCTGGCATTTTATCCCCGACAGCATAAACTTCTTCCTCGCCGTTTTTTCCGCGGGCTATGATCGCATGTGATAGTGTCATTGGATCGGCCGCAATAACACCGCGTAATACCAGGTTCAGCCGGGTTTCAGGGGCTTTGGTTGGTCGTGAGGCAGCGGAGACCTGCATTTCGCCAAACAGGTGGGCACTGGCTACCTGTCTGATGGCCTGGTCCTGGTTGGTCCGGTTGACCACGGGTGTTCGGGTTGTGGCTCTCTGTTGCGTGTTGGTCTCGCTTTCAGGCAGAAACATCCAGCTTATTTTCGCCATGGCATGGGCACAGGCAATTACCAGCAACAGGCTTGTTATGGCGGGTAATCGCTGGTTAATCTGCTGCAGGTAAGCCGTGTTGGCAAACAGAGTTGTGAACGGGTTCGTCATCCAAGAGTGTATACAGCTGTTAACAGTGGGATAATAGCAGTCAGGCTACATGATTACATTAACAAATTACTAATATTTTCTTGTGCTTATCTGCTGATCTACACGCCATTTCAACAGAACCGGTAAATCTCGATTTCGCCAAACAGGTTTGGAAACAGTCGCATCGGTAGCGTGCTCTTACTATGAGTATGATCGACAACCGTTCGTTCCAGGATATTGATATTTTTAGTTTGCACAGGGCTTCAAAGTCGTTCACCGTGCACAGGTCGATGTTCGGCGTATCGAACCGGTGGTTGCGAGGGCTCCTGGTGGCAGGCATTCAATATATTGAAGATGCTGTTGCTATCAGCCGCAGTGACTGAAGATTTCCGGTAAATGTGCAGGACGCCGGATTTTAATGCGCTTGTTGCGCCCGGTTTCACCGGAGATGATGCTGATATCGTTTTTAGCGACCTTGAATGTCCTGGCCAGCAGGGCAATCAAATGCCTGTTGGCCTTGCCATCCACCGGAGGCGCGGTAATCCTCAGTTTGATCCGGTCACCCAGTTGTTCAGCAAAACCGTCAGTGGAAGCGCGTGGCTGAACCCTGATATCGAGCAATAAATCATCACCCTGCCACTGAAAAAACATGCTCATGCCACCTTGTAGGTATTACGTTTAACGCAGAGGCGCGAAGACGCAAAGGGCGCTAAGTTTTCTTTTGTATTAGTTCAGCCCCTTTTGTAGTGAATCCCCGGATTGCGCATTGCTGCATCCGGGCTACTAAAGGTAAGCTGTTGGTTTTATTGAAACTAAACAGGTTTCTTTGCGCTCTTAGCGTCTTTGCGTTGAAATAATCTTTTACCTGCCAGTACTCACTGCTGCAGCATTCGGGCTAGAGCATCTGGAACAGGTAGGAAACCAGGCGTTCAAGAAACATCAGTGCAATCAAGGCTACCAGTGGTGAAAGGTCCAGACCACCGACTGGCTTGATCAGGCGACGAAACGGCGTCAGTACCGGCCGGGTGATGTTGAATAAAATACCGGAAACCGGGTTATATGGATCCGGGTTTATCCAGCTCAGAATAGCCTGCACAATAATGGCAAAGATAAAGATGTTGAGCGCCAGCGTGATGAAGTCCCTGATTCCGGTAAGCAGCAGCGCGAGTACAGACGTCGAGTATCCCGATAGCAGTGCAATAATAAAGATTTTGATGGCGATGAAAACAATTACGACAATAATCGTTGCCAGGTCAATTCCGCCGACTCCCGGTATGATTTTTCTTGCTGGATTCAGCACCGGCGCCGTTGCCTTTACAATGAATTGCGAAATCGGGTTATAAAAATCGGCGCGTACCTGCTGCAAGATAAATCTCAGCATCAAAACGATAATGTAAAGATCGAACAGTGTTTCGATTAAAAATATTAGCGGGTTTTCTGATCTCATCTTTATATGTCCTTGCCCAGTTCGTTTGCCAGTTCACGCGATCGATTATAGGCTGCATTCAATGCCTTGCTTACATTATGATGAAAATCATCGTGCTCGAAGCTGGAAATAGCTGCGGCCGTGGTGCCGCCTTTTGATGTCACACGTGCACGTAATTCCTGCACGTCCAGCTCGCTCTCATTTGCCATGCGAGCTGCTCCCAGTGCAGTCTGTAGAATCAGGCTGGTGGCGGTTTCTTTATCAAGCCCCAGATTTACTGCTGTTTTCTGCATGGCCTCCATTAACAGGAAGAAATAGGCAGGGCCGCTGCCGGATACAGCAGTTACAACATCCAGCAGATCTTCATCAGCTACCCAGGCGGTAATGCCGGCCGCGCGCAGTATTTCATCGGCCAGATGCTGTTGCGCTTTGCTCACGGTTTTGTTCGCGTACAGAGCTGTTGCGCCACACTGGATCAATGCCGGTGTATTGGGCATGCATCTGACTACTGCCACATCACCTCCCAGCCAGCGTGCAATATCGGCAGTTCTTATGCCGGCGGCAATTGAAACATAAAGCGGATTTTTTACATTTGCTGATTCGGCCAGTTGCCTGCAGACAGTCTGCATCAGCTGTGGTTTTACTGACAGCACCACGACGTCCTGTAGCAGTGTTTCATGGTTATTCGCCGTGGTCGCCACATCGAACTGTTTTGACAGTTGTGCGCGCCTGTCAGCATCAGGTTCAGCAACGATGATGGAAGCAGGCATTGTGCCTGCCGCTATCAGGCCTCCTGCCAGGCTGGTAGCCATGTTTCCACCACCAATAAATGCAATGCGTGTACTCATTATTTTATTTTACGCTGATGACTCGGAATTTTTGCAGTCTACCATAGCTCAATTATTATCCAGCCTTCGGTCATTCAGTTGAATGGGCTGTTTATGGATGCTTGAAACCGGTTTCTTTCTCGCTTATGACGTCTGCGCTGTTATGGGCTATAACATGGGCTATAACATAACAATTCATTCAGAAACTTACTTCATCAGGGGGAAAAATGGATATTGCGCAGCTGCTGGCCTTTACTGTCAAGAATGGCGCATCTGACCTTCACTTGTCGGCAGGTTTGCCGCCGATGATCCGTGTTGATGGCGATGTACGTCGAATTAACGTGGATCCGATGAATCACGAGCTTGTGCACAGCATGGTGTATGACATCATGAACGATAAACAGCGCAAAGCCTTTGAAGAGTACTTTGAAACTGATTTCTCGTTTGAAATTCCCGGCCTGGCGCGCTTTCGTGTTAACGCATTCAATCACAACAGGGGCTCCGGTGCGGTCTTTCGTACGATTCCATCGAAGATCCTGACACTGGAAGAACTTAAAGCACCGAAGATATTCGAAGAGATATCCAATACGCCTCGCGGCATCGTGCTGGTTACCGGACCAACCGGTTCAGGTAAATCGACCACACTGGCGGGCATGGTCAACTATGTGAACGAAAACCACTACGGCCATGTTCTGACCATTGAGGATCCTATCGAGTTTGTGCACGAGAGCAAGAAATGCCTGATT